>Ga0214917_10003530_pt1 | contig 17973 bp, 22 predicted proteins | sample LL_1208_BB_MetaG_FD_177983 | JGI IMG/M metagenome (GOLD analysis project Ga0214917, IMG submission 177983) | Freshwater microbial communities from Lake Lanier, Atlanta, Georgia, United States - LL_1208_BB | ecosystem: Environmental > Aquatic > Freshwater > Lake | place: USA: Georgia | collected...
CATTAATTCTCTGCCTTTCACTGCAGTTTGTTTGGTGTCTTCCATTGTTTTTTTGCCAATAAGTTGAAACCCATAATTCCCAATCATAAAAATTTCGGACATATTGGGGTTTAATACTGATATGATAAATTAAAATGTAATATATACGAAGAAAATAATAAACATAATAAAAATAATAATACAAACATCATCAAGGTTGTATTATTACTGGTCCATTTTCTCTCAAAACATGGATCTGGATTTGGACATTCGCAACTACGAACTGCGGGACATTCTCAATCTGTTCAAGCTGCCGTCCGTGTTTACGGAAGCGCACATGCGCGAGGCCAAGCTCATGGTGATGCGCACGCACCCGGACAAGTCCGGCTTGGACAAGGAGTACTTCCTGTTTTTCTCCAAGGCGTATAAAATTCTGCACGAGGTGTATCAAGTGCGCGCCGGGCTGTCGCGCCAAAAAGCCGATACCAAATACGACGACGTGAAGGAGGACATTGACGCGCGCCGCAACGCCAATTCCGACAAGCTGAAGCGCATGAACGCGGACGAATTCAACCGCTGGTTCAACCAAACGTTTGAGCAGAATAAGCTGCACGACGAGGAGCAAGACAGCGGCTACGGGGACTGGCTAAAAAGTCATGATGAGTCTCACGCGGAAGACCTAGATGAGGGCTCGTCGTGGGCCCAGCGCATGGAGCAGCTGGAACGCCGCAAAACCAATTTAAGGGAACAAGCGCTCGTCGTGCGCAGCGAGGTCCGATCATTTGATTCCTTTAATAGCGCTGGTTACGGCTTGTCGCGCGAGTGCCCCGAGGAGCACTCCAGCGGCCTAAACTTGTTTGGCGGTTCTGGCTCTTCGTTGGCATATGAAGACCTAAAAAAAGCGCACACAGAGACGGTGATTCCCGTCACGCACGAAGACTATGAAGCCGTGCGCAAATACAAAAACATGAACGAGCTACAAATGTCGCGAGACATAGACCGACGGACATTTAATTACTCCGATGCAGAATCCAATTTGGCCCGATCGCAGCAATTGCAGACGGAGGACGACATGCGCCGGGCATTCAAGCTGGCGCAGCAGGACGAGGTCGTGCGGGACTTGAACAAGAAATGGGCGGCGCAGTTCAACGCGATTGAAGCGGGGAACTACGTGCCAAGCATTGCGCCCCGTACCCCTTCTTTGAATTAGGAACTCAATCGCTGCGCTAAGCTTGCGCTTACCGGTCATTGGACAGCAGCAGGTACTTGCCGACGACGGTGTTAGAAGTGAGCACTTGGCGCGGGGACAGGCGCGCGAACCACTGAAACGCCAACCGGTTCAGGATTTGGTCGGCGGGCACATAAATGCCGTACGCACCCCGGGCAAAATCCACATCCTCCTCGCCCAGCAGATCTTCAATGACGACGGGCTTGCCGTCCGCGGTTTTGGTGCCGATCAAGGAGCCGCACAGCATGGACATTTGATTTGCAATGGTCTGCTGGTACAGCCAGCGGGCGTTTTGACCCAAAAATTCATACTCATTCGTGTAATCCGATGTGACCAAGGGTTCTAAATATGCAATGTACTGCCGCATGACCGGGCTCTCCTTGGTGCAACCCATGAGCTGGCTGTCGGGGAAAAACGACACACTCGCCGAGGTTGAGTTGCGCGACACGAACTCGCCGGCAAACATGGTTTTCCCGGCGTCTTTGAGCATATTGTTAAACACGGGTTTCAAGTCTTTCAAGCAGATGAAGGAAGCGGGCACGGTCATGCCGCCGTACTTGTGCAGCACCTTGGCCATGGCGAGGTCCCTTAAATGCTGCTTGAGCGGGAACGGCATGTTCTGCACCTTGATGGTCCAGTCGGGCAACAGCCGCTGAAATGCTGCGTCATCCACCAGCACCACGTTGAATGAATTGCCGCACTGCTCCACGATGCTGCGGATGGTTAGGTACATGTAGGGCTGGTTCAGGTGGTTGCTATTCCGCGACCCCCAGCTGGACCAGTTGCGCGCATTCACTTCATAGTCAATGAATATCCACATGAACGGCTTGCGCGTGTCGGCAAGGGATTTGTCGTTCAGCAAATACTTTTTGATTAAATTGTAATCGTCGCTGATGTTGTTGCCCTCTTGTGATTTTTTGTATCGGGAGTAAGCCACTCCAGCAAGAATGAGCACTAAATAAAATACAACGAGTTTGGGAGACAGCATTGGATTGTGTTGTATTGATATATTGATATAATATATTTATTAATCAGGTAACCAAACCATGTTCAGCCCCGCCCCCCATCCTCCCACATTCCTGATTAATGGGGAATTAGTTCATCATGAATGTGATACACAATGTGTGTTTTAGATTTGTCGTACTTGCGGTGGGATTTGCATTCAATTGAATTGTGACGACATATCTGTCTTAAAATGGTGTTCAAATTGTTGTAGGACATTTTGCGCGTGACAAAAAACTGTTTATCATTGCAGTAGTACGGTAACAAATCGGTGCAGAACCGTTGCAGCAATGACACATTGTTGGCATCGGTGTCGTCATCAATGTAGGTTGATTTTTTGTATGCAGCAACGTCTATTAAATAGTAATTGGTATTCGGAATTTTGGTCGCAATTTGGTTGATGAATCCGTAAAATAGCTCATTCGGAACACATGCTCTTAATATTTTGTGAGATTTGACGGCGGACATGCAGTTTGTTGCGGTGTCGTCAACTTTAACCACCGTTTCATGATTGACCAGCGTTTCATGATTGACCAGCGTATCCATGTTCGCATGCATGTATACTACATGTACATATATATATATATATATTTGCACATATATGAATAATGAATAATGAATAATGAATAATGAATATTTGTTCAAGTTATTTAATCATGCGCGGAGTGAAACAACTGGCGAAGGTTGTTTGTGAACAGCGCCAATTCAACCTCGTCCTCGTGTATATTGTGAAAGATGGTGATGTATTTGCAAATAATGGCAATTGCCTTGTACTGCAATGTTTCATTGACAAGCTGCGTGTTTTTGATGAAAATGAAGTAGTTGTCCAAAATGTCCATGACTGAATAGCCCTGGTCGTACAGAGCGTGCAAGTGCGAAATGCACTGAGACACCGTCGTGGATGCGCACAAGCACGCCGCCGTGTATTTTTCAAACACGCTGAACCCAATGTTGGTGCACAGCTGATTGGCCAGCTCCAATGAAATGTCCAAGTCAATGATTTTAAATTTTTCCAAGTAGTTGATGAGAATGCGCACCGACCCGTTGCACACGCGCAGCACAAACTCTTCGGCATCCGCGTGAATGTCCAAGTGTTCGCAAACGCGGATCTTGTGTAAAATTTTCTTCAAGCAGAGCGGGTCAATCGGGTTGATTTTAACGATGATTTGGCGGGACTGCAAATTGTCAATGACCTTTTGCAGGTTGATGCACGACGCAATGAAACTGACGTTGTGTTTGTATTTGTCAATGCAGTTGCGAAACACTTGCTGGCTTTGATCGTTGATGGAGTCTATGTCATCCAATATGATTAGTTTCTTTTTTCCGGGAACGAGAGAACTCGTTTGACAAAATATTTTCATGTCGCTGCGATAATACTGGATGCCTTGATCCTTCAAGCTGTTTAAAATCATCACGTTTTCGGGATTGTGGTTAACGCCATAATATTCCCGGATGATGGCGTTCACCAGGGAGGTTTTTCCCGACCCCGAATCCCCAACAATCAGTAAATTCAACTCGTGCATTTGAATGAGGGAGTTTAACAAGCCAACCATCATGGGAGTCAACTGCTCAAAATCATAAAACATTCTGGGTTGGTACTTGTTTATGAATGGGTCGTTTGCGGTTGACATTTTGAATTTTGATTGTGTTGTATTTTTGCAGCGGGTTCTTTTTATAACTATTTTTTTAATATCAATTAATCCATTCCATCGCACGGCAGTAAGCATCCATTTATAAATGTACATATATATACACGCACGCACACACACATTTGCATAAATTTAGAATGGCATGCACCACCGTGTTCAACACGGGCGACATTCTGCTGTACAACACCACCAAATATTGGTATTCACGCCTCATTGAACGTTTCACTTCGTCGGATTACAGCCACGTCAGCATGGTGCTGCACCGACCAACATGGCTGGACCCGGCGCTGACGGAGGAGGAGTACTACGTGCTGGAAAGCGGCAGCGAGCGGTTTCCGGATGCCGTTTCGGGAGAATTCAAGTTCGGCGTGCAAGTGTGCCCGCTGTCCAAAGTGTTGGCGGAATACGCGACGCAAGGATACGGCCACCTGTACGTGCGGCGCATTCGTTTCGTGGATGCCGCGAACTTCGGCCCGGACGCACTCATTCGCGGCATTAAGGCTGCGTACGAAAAAGTGCAGGCGTGTCCGTATGACCTGAACCCGTGCGACTGGATCCGGTGCTATTTTGACGAGCACAAGACGCTGCCGCAGATTGAGGCCACTTCGCAACACAATCAAAAGACCACGTCGTTTTGGTGCAGCGCTTTAATCACGTTCATTCTCGTGGTTGCTGGATTTTTGGACAACACGGTGCCGTGGACCGTGATTACGCCTTATGATTTTAGTGCATTTTGCAAACCGCAGCGACTCTTATACCGAGGATGCGCTTATGATGCAGAGGTCAAGCTGTGTTGATTTGATTTGATTTGATTTGATTTGAAGGCGATAAATGCACAATGAAACACATTTAAACCAAGCACATGATTGCATTCCATGGTGCACCCAATCCAATGGAACACGTTGAAGAGCTGCCCACTATTTATGGTGTGGACAAAAACGGCAAAACAAAGGTGTGGACGGCGCACATTTACCGCGATCAACTCAACGGATTCGCCACGGCGGAAATAGAGTACGGCCAGCTGGACGGCAAGAAACAGACGACGAGGCGGGAATACACGGAGGGGAAAAACCTCGGCAAAAAGAACGAGACGACCCCGCTGCAGCAATGTCTTTCAGAAACCCGACGCAAATGGCAGGACAAACTGGAAAAGGAAGGATATTCTCTCGTTCCTCCAAAGTCACAAACACAACCAACGCAACCAACGCAAACAACACAAACAACACAACCAACGCAACCAACGCAACCAACGCAAACAACGCAACAAACACAACCAACAGATGCAATCAACGCAATTAAGGTGTTCCCCATGTTGGCGCACACGTATGAACCTCTTAGTTCAAAGAACAAAAAGAATGACATCGTGTTTCCGTGCTACGTGCAGCCCAAGCTGGACGGCCTGCGGTGCATTTGCTACTTGGTCCCAAATGGGTCAAGCAATGATTATAAAGTGGTGGCCCAATCGCGCACGGGCGCCTACTTTGAAACCGTGGAGCACATTTGCGCGGAGTTGCGACCCATTCTGCTAAAAAACCCGGGGTTAATACTGGATGGCGAGCTCTACTCCACCGAGATGCCCTTTGAAGAGCTGGCGGGACTCATCAAACGAAAGAAGACGTCCGATGCGACCTTGCTGCACCGGCAGTGCATCCGGTATCACATTTACGACATGGTCGTGGACGGCGTGACGTACTCGGAACGGTACGCCCGACTCGTCGGCACCATCCCCCAAGCGGATCAATGTTCTTACTTGGAAGTGGTTCACACGCAGCTAATACACGACTTGAATGCATTCCAGCAGGCGTTCGGCGAGTATGTTGCCAGCGGATACGAGGGCATCATGCTGCGGAATGTGGCTGGTTTGTACCGACAGAATTATCGCAGCCATGACTTGCAAAAATACAAAGAGTTCGTGGAAGCGGAGTATCCAATAGTGGGCTTCAAAGAAGCCTGCGGACGGGATGCTGGCACCGTGACATGGGTGTGCGCAACGGACGAATGCAGACAGTTTAGCGTGCGTCCGAGAGGCACGCAGGAACAACGGCGGCAATGGTTTCATGACGGCCAGCAGTATGTGGGCAAACTGCTCACTGTGATTTATCAAGAGCTGAGCGAGTTGAACGTGCCCCGGTTCCCAGTAGGCAAAGCCATTCGCGACGGGTATTAAATGTCAATTGCATGATGTGTTTCTGCATGATTTCAAGCACAAGGTTTGAAATCAATTGATTCATGTTAAAGTTTTGCTAAATGAATTCAGACAATCCAGACAATCCAGACAATCCAGACAATCCAGACAATCCAGACAATCCAGACAATGGAACGAATTTAGTGAGCGGAAGCGGAAGCAGAAGCAGCCTTGGCAGCGGCAGCAGCGGCAGCAGCCTGGGCTGCAGCAGCCTTAGCCATCTGGGCAGCCTTGCTGGCATTGGCGGCCTTGGAAGCAGCCTTGGAAGCGGCCTTGGAAGCGGCCTTGGAAGCGGCCTTGGAAACGGCTTTAGCCCTAGATCTGGATAAAGCGGACCTGGATCTGGCGGAACGGCGGCGAGTTGACATTGTGGTGGTGATTATACATATGCATGCGAAAAAAAAAAATAGAAAATGCATAATTATAATTATTTGTTCATAATTGCATCTACCCAAGTTTGTCGGTTGAATGCCATGCCAATGCATTTTGTCGGCTTTTTTAATGTTATAAATGGAAATGTTCCTAAATAATTCCAAACAGGACAATGGACGGTTCACCCAATTTGTTGTTACGTATTTGCACATTTTGCATAATTTGCACAATACATGAATATTCATTCGAATTCGTGTGTTGTGCTTCGTGCTTCGTGGTCGTGCTTAATGTTGCATGTATTCCGCGATTTCAGCAACCATGCATTGAACCCCAAGTGTTGTTGCGCTTAATGATTCGTTTGAACCCACTGAGCATTGCCATTGCAATTTAATGCAGTAAGTCGCCAAATGAAATGTTGTGAAAAATCATAATAGAAACAACGGTTGGAATTACAACATAGTCATTCACGCGGACACATGTCACAACGGTCGCATTATGACGTGCTTCAACTGGATTCGCATTCAGTCACACAAGACGAGATCAAACGCGCATTTCGCAGATTGTCAATGGAGCACCATCCCGACAAGAATGGAAATTCGGAAGAGTCCAACCGCGCGTTCCAAGAAATCAACGAGGCATACAACATATTGAGCGATTCTGAAAAACGCGGCAGATATGATTTTGAGCTGCAGATGGGAATTGGTGGACACCGAGCGCATATGCATCACATGGGGCCGATGGGCATGGGCATGGGCATGGGCATGGGTCGCATGGGCGGATTCAATCCCAATCCACTTGACATGCTGTTTGCGGCGATGCAACAACAGCAGCACCAACAATCCGCAAGCATGATGTTTGAATCCATATTTGGAGGGGGCATGGGCGTGGGCATGGGCCCAAAAATAATTATTCACAATTTCACGCAGATGAATGCGCAAGAACAAGCGCAAGAACAAGCGCACGAACAATCGCACGAACAATCGCAAGAATATGATGTAAACATGGTGATTGCACTTTCATTGCCTGACGCCTTCACTGGGACAAATCAGCGGCCCGTTTCTATCCAATACGAAGACGAGACGCACGCGGTGCAATCGGAAACAATACTGATAAATACCCCATCGGGCATTCCAAATGGACACAGAATCAGCATTCCAGGCAAGGGCAACATTGTTCCAAATTCGGGTGGGCGACGCGGCACCCTGCATTTGGAAATCAGTATTGAAGAGCATCCTCAGTTTCGTCACGAGGGGGACGCCGACTTGGTCGTGAATCATCGCGTGTCGTTGAAAGACGCGCTCTGCGGATTCACGTTTGAACTGAAGCATTTGAACGGGCGCATTTACCGATTCAACTGCAAGCCGTGTTCCATCACGTGTTCCACGAATGAAACCAAGGTTTTGCCTGGACTGGGCTACAGCGACGGGGGCGCACTGAAAATCCGGTTTTCAATTGAACTGCCCACATCGCTCACGGAGGAGCAGATTGCCGCGCTGTCCGCCATTCTTTGATAGCTGCTGCAATAATGCAGGTAAAAATAAAACATCGCGAAGGCGCCGATGAATGCCACTTCCCCCCAAAATATGTCGCCGTTGGATGCTTGTCGGTGCACAATGTGAGCGCACGCGGCAAACTGGACGGCGGCCACGGCAGCGCACATGGGTGTCTGTATCCACGCGGAATGCACACACGTGAACGCAATGATTGCGCTAAATCCTAGTGCCGCAAACACATGGTGGGCGATGTGTGTTTCATCAATTGACACAAGAGAGAAAATGCAGATTAATAATAGCACGATGAATGCAAATCCGAGTTTATATAACCAACCATCGTGGTCGTTGGCGGCATGTTCAATGCGCCGATGTTCGTATGCGCACGTTGCTGCGGCCATGCATGCCATGGACCCGAGCACGGCACCCTGATGTTTGCAAATAATTTGGCTAATGCTCGTGGATTTGAAATTGCTGTAATTCCATCCCACAACCCCGATGGGAACAGCATAGGATGCAATCATGGCCGCCAATAAAGCGTTTGAATCCAATCGCGTCATTATAATACAAAATCCACATGCGTTGTATCTATTTGCGTTTATTGCACATTGTGTTTAATTAGAACTATTGCGAACATTGCCGTAGTTTTGCAACAGCTCGGGGCAGCACGGGGTTTTGCCAGCGGGGTTGTATGCGCCATTCGCACCCTGCGGTGACGTTGCAAAGCGTTTCAAATGCCGCCGCACCGAAATGTTAAGTCCGCCAACTCCGGAACCCGGCACGTAGTGATTGTAATTGTATACATTTTTTTGATCTGTGAATATTAACCGACGAACTGAACCAGCCATGATTGTGTTGGATGTATTGTTTATTGTTTATAATATAAGCTATTATAAATAAAAAAATGAGAAACTCCCCCCCTAATTTACCCTAATCTACCCTAATCTACCCTAATTTATTCTCTTGGTTGGAATATCGTTGCTGACAATGTAGATGGAATTCTCCGTCATAATGATGTACTCCGTCTCTACCTTGTAAATCTTTGCAATGGTGCTGGTGTACTCGTCTTCGCTTTTCACCAACAGCTTGTCCTTGTTCTCACCGACCCCGATAATCACGGATTTGTCCAATGATGCAGTCCAATAATCCATCATGATGGGCTTATCTTCCACAATCGCAAGCTTCATGGCATGACCGATGCAGACGTTGCTGGGCAACCGATAGGAAGCATTGTTATTGGATTGCTTCGCCACGACAGCATTGTTAGGGGCGGCTGCGCCACCACGAGAAGAGGCAGGTGGTTGATTGCTCATATAATTTTTTCGTCAATTTATGTTCTAAAACGCACCTGTATCTTTAAATACTAATAATACTTATTCATTAATTAAATGCAATCGGGGGAACGCACGGAACTCGGAAATTAAAATAAAAAATTGAAACCTTTTTATTTAATAAAAGATTATTTCATCAGACGACGATGGATTGCAAATTTTGGAACAAGGTGAATAAGGATTGTGATGGGGCATGCTGGGAATGGTCTGCGGGCTTAAGTGGGAGTGGATATGGACACTTTGGGTGGCAAGGGAAGGATATCACTGCCCACCGATATTCCTACCAACTCCACCACCCCATTACCACTGATTTATTTGGAGGGGGTGACGCCTCTAAATTGTGCGTGTGTCATACATGCGACAATAGGATATGCGTTAATCCAGCACACTTGTTTTTGGGTTCTACCAACGACAACATGCAAGACAAGTGTGCGAAGGGAAGGGCACGCGGAGGCAGACCGGCGAAACTCACAACCGAAGAAGTTTTGGAGATTCGGGCAAAGTATGATAAAAAAAGCGGGAACACGTACAAGGCGTTATCAGATGAATATGGAGTTTCGCCCACAGCAATAATGGCGATAATCAAACAGAAATATTGGAGACACATTTGAAAAAAAAGTTACTTACGTTCAACTATGCACACCATCTACTTTTTAGGTTTTTTAGGTGGGTGAGGGGGGGGGGGCAAGTGATTTAAGAGAAGGGTAAGGGGGCACTTGTTGCCCCCGTGTTGAATGTGAGCACCTTGCGCCTAATTTTCGGAACGCGTTTTTTGTCCAATGCCACATCGTTTGAAACCAGACATTTGCCGATCATCATGTATTCCGTTTCCAACATGGTTCGGATGAACTCGTATATCTCGTGCAGCACGTCTTCGTTGCATTTTCCCACAATGAGGACGCTGCCCGTGCGGAAAATCATGAAGGATATTTCGTAGTGCGCTTTCTTGTCATTGCACAGTTTTTTGTGCTTGTTGGTCATGGTTGTTGCATCATCCATGGAATGCGCCGGTTGCTGACCGGTTTGCCGCCCTAAACCCTGCACGTAATAGAATTTGCACTGAATTCCCGGATACGAGCACGCGTCGTAGTTGCAGTTGATACGGTACTTGTATCTCAGCAAATTGTAGAGCGCATCGCGGTTGATGTAATACCCGCACTTGAAGTTGGAATTGATGAGCACCGTTTCGCACTTGTTGCGCTGAAAGTCCAAATTGTCTCCCACTATGGGCCTCAAAATGCGCACCAACAGGGTCTGCACCTTGTGCAGCATTGCATCCGTTTTCAAGCCCGGTATTTCCAGTTTCCCGGTATTGAACACCTTCACGTGCATTTCCTTGAAATTGCGGTGCTCGTCGTCTTCATCCACAATGCGCAAAATCACCACGAAACAGTTGAAGAATGCCCGTTTTTGCTTGATGCGGTAGCTCACAATGTCCTTTTTGCAAAGCCCGATGCTGATTTTGCGTTGATCCTTGAATTTAATGCGTCCATCCGGATTTTCAATGTGCTCAATCACAAACTCGTTCACGCACGCCACCTCGTGCGTCAATTTGGCTCGCATTGCTGCCAGATCGTGGGGGTCGGTCGTTGAAAATTTCATCTGCTTTTTTATGGCACCCTCCATTTGAACGGCATATTTCAACACTGGGATTTTCCAGAACACTTCACAAATGTTAATCGGACACGTCAAATACGATATTTTTGTTTTGGTGCTCACGTAAATGGGGGTGCATTTCGGCTGAGTATCCTTCGTCAACATGCACTTGTCATTTGCAATGAAAGTGTCGGCGTCAATGTGATCCGCATTGTCATGGGTTTCAACATCGTCGCCATCGTCGCCATCGTCACCATCGTCGCCATCGTCGCCATCGTCGCCATCGTCGCCATCGTCACCATCGTCACCATTCAAATAGCGAAATGTTTCCCGCGGCTTTGCTTTCACTTTCACAGTCGCGTCGCACGGACTGACATCAATCACCGAATCCGTGTTGTTTAAAAATTGCTGCCATTCCAAATCAAGACCCGCGTCCATTGCCAATTTGATGCGCAATGCGTGTTAAATGCATAGTAAGCCTGTTTCTCTAAGTTGAATTGGAATCAATTCTTTTTGAAAATAAAACAATTAAACGATCACCGCATCGGATGCAAACCATTTTGCAAAATTCACAATGAGATAATGCATCAAGTGGTCGCTGTTGCATTCCATGAGATGAATTGCATTTTCAACCTTGTTCAACAGGTCGGGGGTGATGAGTTCGGGATGTTGACGAATGAGATGGTTGATGTAATTTTTCATCATGTGTTTCCTGTCCGAGTTGCATTTTTGGCTCATGTTGTTTATTTTTTCACAAACACGGCGAGTTGTGTCAATGATGCCGCCGCTGCCCGTTTTTAAATCGTGCGTGATTTCATTCCATGCAGAGTCGGTCATGATGACGGGTTGGTCTGTCCGCACATCTTGGTTGGTTTGCATGTAATTTATCATGCTGCGAATGTCCGAATTGAATTGCGTTTGAATGGAATGCAGCATGTCGTTGGAGAAGTTCAGTCCTTCGCTTAAATTGATTTTCATTAACAATTGGTTAATTTCGGAAACGGGCAACTGGTTGAAGCGCATGCGCACGAATTCGGTTTGCAGCGCCTCGTCAATTCGGCTGATGTAGTTGCATATTAAGCAAAACCGCACATTGTGATGCGAATAGGTGTAATTGTAACTGTTCAGTAAATGTCGCAGCGCCAGTTGCGCGTTTTTAGTCATGTAATCCACCTCATCCAATATTACGAATTTGGTGCCGGCTCCGAAGAGAGATTTGGTCGTGACGAAGCTGTTAATTTGAACGCGGATGATGTCAATTCCGCGCTCGTCCGAGGCGTTCAAATGAATCATGAGGCCGCCATTGATGTGCTGCATGGTGGCCATTTGGTATTCATTCACCAGATTCATTATGGTGGTGGTTTTTCCCGTTCCGGGTGGCCCGTAAAATAGCAGATTGGGAAAGTGTTTTTTTGCAATGATGTTGCGCATCATGAGCTTATTCAATGGGTCCAGCACAATTTCGTTGAAACTAGTTGGACGGTATTTTTCAACCCAAGGGGTGGAATTAGAATTGGTGGTCATTTTAGCTTTAGCTTAACCAACCATTGAACCGTATTTTTATATTGATATTTGTGAACTCATTGACAATCCAACTGCGCGAACATGCATCTGTAGGCATTCTATTTATTTAATCATATTATATTGTAAATGCATACAATTCGTAAAAAACAACGAACGAAACGAAGAGGTGGAGGTAGATTTACAAATTGGTTTAAATCATTTAAATCACCACCAAGGTCGCCAAAGTCACCACCAAAGTCGCCAAAGTCACCACCAAAATCACCACCAAGGTCGCCAAAGTCACCACCAAAGTCGCCAAAGTCACCACCAAGGTCGCCAAAGTCGCCACCAAAGTCGCCACCAAAGTCGCCAAAGTCACCACCAAAGTCGCCACCAGATGAATTTAAAAATGCTCATGGTGAAATAGTTGATGGCCAAATTATATACAAGGATGATAATGGGAACGATATAAATAATCCTGAAACAGCTAGTTATGCACTCTCTCATGATCGCATTCCTCCCGGAAGTAGAAATGCAATTATAAATATTGGAGCTCCGGATAGTGAAGAAGTGGTCAATCCAACGCATTATACAGGAAAATTCAAAAATGGAAAATTAAACGATAAGCGGGGTACATTATTTACTCATAGTGGCAGTTACCTATTTGAAGGAGGCATCCGTAATGGTAAAAAAAACGGGCTCGCTATAATTAAGATAAACCAACCCCGAGAAGACGTTGTATATGATATTGAGTATACGGATGATAAACTTACTGAATTGCAAAAAGTGTATGCAAATGACACTGAAAATCATAGTAAACCCCCGATTGAAACATTCATTAGGGGTCTATTATCTAATATGGTATCGAATAGACGGCCAAAATATCTACCAACAAAACGCATTAACCCCACTGCAACAATAACAATAAGCATTCGTTTACATGGTCGCGATGACCTGACTAAACGCGTAAAACATAATCCAAACGTTAATTGCAGATTATTGTCGTTTGCTGGCGAAACATCGGTCCTAGCGATCGGGAATTATAGTCACTACATTGAAGACGTTTATAATATGATTATAAATAGCGGATATAGCATAATAAAAAGTGGAGAAACTCCACATCCAGACAACCCCAAAAAAATATCAACATTTGAATATTTGGAAATATTGCAGCGCGTATATAGTGCATATGGATATACTCAACAAATCGTCACTAGAAACCGACTACGACGTTCAGTCTTTGAAACTGAGGAAAATGACCATTATCTTGATAAGAGTGGCAAAATTATAAATCCGGTTGTAGAACACCACTACATGATTGACAGCGATGATTTATTAGGTGACACTGGGATTTTTACGCACGATTTCGAAGTAGAGCCCGTGAATATATTACTCAATATTTTAGTAATGATTTATGCAGAAAAAAAAAATTTGTTTTTACAATTTCGTATGATTATGAATATTAGGTTAATAAAATATTTTGGTAACTTTAAGTTAGCATTAGCCGTGAAAAAATACAATCCAATAAACATTGAGGATGATGATGATTATCTAAAATCTACTCCTCGCAACGTGTATATAAATAATAGGAACCGCATAATGGAACATATAAATAAGTTGAATGCTATGTTAGACATCTTAGCTCATTTGAAAAGTATTAATAGGGATGGAGACAATCCAGGCAACTTCATGCATTCTAATCAAATGACAAGAATCACCCTAAGCGACGTTATACGTTTTTTTTCACAAAAGTATGAAGGGCAACAGGTCGTTTTAAATATTATAGATCAATCGTGCAGAAAAAATTATGATGCACCGAAACCCTCGGGTATGGATCTATTGCACTTATCGGTTGCTGAATCACAGGGGTTGTTAGCATTAAGAGCATATGGTGGAAAGCGTAAAACTAGAAAAAGAAACCCATATGACCCTAACCCCAAACGGTGAAATAATCAAAAATGATAAACAATAGGAGACATTGCATGCTGCATGCTGATTACCCACGTGTTTTCGTCCTCGTATTTATTTACATTTATTTGCATGTTAAATGTGAATATATGAATATTGGTTTTTAAATTAAAGAAAAAATTGATGAATAAAATGTTGCGCCCGTTTTAGAGACATGCATCAAACGCAAACGCAACCACAACAGTCTTATTCTCAACGCATTATGACCACCACTGGATATTTAGAATTGGCCATTGGCCCCATGTTTTCAGGGAAAACCACGTGGCTCACCAACTTGCACAAACAGTGCACATTTTGCAACATGCGCGTGGTTGTCGTGAATTTTGCCGGCGACACCCGCTACGCTGCCGCCGAAGATGCGCTGCTTTCCACGCATGACCGCACCATGATCCCCTGCATCATGTGCTCGTCCATTGAGGAGCTGGAATCCAGATGCGCGGAAGAACTGAAAGCGGCGGACGTGTTGCTGATCAACGAAGGCCAGTTCTTCCCCGACATCCTGCGGGTCCTGCAGTTTGTGGATGCTGGGAAGCGTGTTTATATTTGCGGACTGGACGGCGACTTTGAGAAAAAGCGCATTGGTGCGTTCCTGGATTTGATTCCACACTGCGACAAGGTGTGCAAATTGACGTCTCTTTGCAGCATTTGTCGGAATGGAAAAGAAGCCATTTTCAGTTTCAGAACCACGTGCGAAACCGATCAAATTGTAATCGGATGCGACAACTACCTCCCACTTTGTCGCGCATGCTACCAAGTTCAAACCGATAAAAAATATAACAAAACAACTTAGAATATTTGGCGCACATACTCATAAAACTGAATACGCATTCACTTTTTTAATGCAAAAAAAACGAACGGTTAAGCCGGCAAGTGTTCCAGAACCGGAACAGGCAGCTGCAACGTTGGACCTAGACCCCGAAAAAAATAAAAAAAGGCGCAAGCCAAAAGCGCAAGCGCAAGCGCAAGATCAAGCATTGGTGAATTCAATCATCGTCCCGCCGGCGCCTAAAAAAAAACGGGCATCCGAAAAACATCTGATTGAACCAGCGCAACCAGCGCAACCAGCCGAAGATGCGGCAGTTGTTTCGGTTGCCGTTCACAAGAAACGTGGAAGAAAACCAAAGGGCGGAAAGGTGATTCAACAGTTGATGCACGAATCTGCATCAATCAACGATGTCCCAAATATAATTTTGCATTTAAAATGTAGTGTTCAGGACTTGACTGCATCATTGACTGAATGTTCCATCAAACCTGGAGACATTGTCTCGTTCAACACCTTGGAACCCAAGGGTGCCGATTTAAATGAATCGTATCATTCTCCGGCTGAAAATGCAGCCGATGGAGCTGCCAACAACTTCATAATCCCCCACGCATCATCATATAACCATTTAAATCACAACGGGGATTATGACAACAATGATTATGGGAATGATGACGACGATGATGGCGACAACCTCCGTTCCAATGACAAGAACTTAAAAGACATTTTGAAAAAATTAAATCATTTGAAATTGTGCTTTCATAAAAGCGACGTGTTTCAAAACATTGGGTCGGGCACCCGCCGTTCCTGCTGTTTTTGGGACACTTGCGAATTCGACACGCCACCCATTTACATCCCCAAGTGCATTGCCCCGAATGGTGGGTACACCGTTTACGGCTGTTTTTGTAGCCCCGAATGCGCGCTGGCTTATCTCATGAACGAGGGGGTGGACACCTCCGTCAAGTTTGAGCGGTGCCACATGCTGAACGCAATGTACGGTCGGGCGTTGAATTACGATAAAAGCATCAAGCCCGCACCCAACCCGCAATACATCTTGAACAAGTTTTACGGCAATCTCTCCATCCAAGAATACCGCAAGCTGTTCAAGAGCGAGCAAATCATCTATGTGGTGAATAAGCCGCTAACGCATGTGTTGCCTGAGTTATATGAGGACAACAACGACTTCCTCCTCAACAACAAGGTCATACCCAATAACAACTACAAACTCAAGAAAAAGACGAGCGCGTTTGGATAAACAAGTCATCAAATAAAATTGAAAATTGAAAATTGAAAAAGACGGCCAATCACACTGCACATGGCAATTCCAATATGGCGGATCAATTGACTTGCACCACGCGGTTGACGCCGCACCTGCGTCAAATACTGAAACGGTTGTTGGACCAAGAGAGCACGATTGCAGAACAATGCAACAAATGCATCCAGCAGTTTTCACGGATATCCAACGAATTGCAATTGATGCATCATGTACACGAACACGATGTGGAAGAACACGAACTCTCGTTAAAATGCAGCGAATTCATTCGGCATCATGCAACACTTGAATGCGAATTCGATGCGACTGCATGCGATGTGATGTTTGAAACAATCAATTCCGCTGCATCGTGCGACTGCATCTGCATTCAGGCGGCATGTTTTCGCATCATTCACAAATGGACGCCATTGATGGACAATTTTCGCATGAAACTGTTGAAAATAAGGAGGTTGTGCCGAGCAGCAACCAACGCGATTGAAACGTGTGACAAAATTGAAAAAACCGTGCACAATATTCTAAAACTAAAGACGGCTTCGGATTAAGTAAAGTATTCCATGTGGATCTCTGATTTCATATTGCGTTTGTCCTTGTGTTTGTGCATGTGTTTGTGCGTGTGTTTGTGCGTGTGTTTGCGCGTGTGTTTGTGTTTGTTGTTCACGCGTTTCTCTCTCTCGTTTCCATTTGATTTTTTCATGCACATCATTTAACGCATCCATGTGCGATGGTTGCATGGATTGAAGTAGTTGTTGCATCGTGTGTGTTTGCGTACATGACATGCATTGATATCGTGCATTTAAATTGAAATAATATATATGCGTATAATAAAACATCTATCAAATGGCTGAACAACCGCGTCCGGATAGGTATACCGATTTTCCAAATTGGTATATTCAAGCATATACTGTCTTGCCAAAATTCGCATGCATGTTGAAGATTACTGAGTCCCAATTAATAAGGAAATCGGATTATGATGTTGGTAGCAAAATTAGTTCATTCTGCAATTATGCAGTTCCACACACACTACAAGGTATACACTTAGTTACAACGACTGCAAGCGACTACATAATCATGACACTCAAGGAACGTATGGAACAATTACAAAAAAAAAACCAGACTGCGTGTATTCGGACACTGACCCTTACATGAATGTTATAAATTATTTTAAAGCAACACAGGAAATTGACTTTTTAAATAGATTAACACAAGCAGATGATGCGTATTTATTGGATAACATACTGCCTTGGCTTGGACTCCATGATTGGGGGAGATATACAGGAGGACAAGCTGGACAAATGGATGTTTTCAAATACAAATTGAATGAATATTTGAAACAATTTAGGAGTATGCCGGCGGCGGATTCATCAGGTGCCAGTGGTGGTGGCAAACACCGACACCGAACTCAACGACGCGGCCAATGTAAACGCGGCCAATGTAAACGCGGTCAATGTAAACGCGGTCAATGTAAACGCGGCCAATGTAAACGCGGTCAATGTAAACGCGGCCAATGTATACGGACACGCAGACATTGATTGCGCTCATTTTTTATTTTCTCTCAATAACAGTATATCACATCTGTAAAAAAACAAATCACAAGAAAATGTCCGAGAGAGGTTTAACCATGTTGGTGCATTCGGTCG
>Ga0214917_10003531_pt1 | contig 17973 bp, 17 predicted proteins | sample LL_1208_BB_MetaG_FD_177983 | JGI IMG/M metagenome (GOLD analysis project Ga0214917, IMG submission 177983) | Freshwater microbial communities from Lake Lanier, Atlanta, Georgia, United States - LL_1208_BB | ecosystem: Environmental > Aquatic > Freshwater > Lake | place: USA: Georgia | collected...
CCGCGAATTTCCGCCCGCAGTTCATCGGCGATCTGGCGGTACCGGGGCCTCGGGTCGGTGATGTCCTGCCTGGAGGTCACGCAAGCTTCCACGATGGGGGGAAAGCCTTAGTAACGGCCCCGCGGCTACTTCACCAGCGCGAGCAACGCGCGCCACCTGGGATCAGCCGCATCCTCGGCCCATTCAAAGGCCACCATCTCGGTGGTGACGATTTCGGCGCCGGCCCGGGCGAGGCGAGCCAGAGCGGCCTCGCGGCTGGCTGGGTTCCGCGCGCCCATGGCATCGCGCACCGCCCAGACACGGCGCCCGGCCCGCAGCAGCCCAAGGCCGGTTTGCAACACGCAGACATGCGCCTCGTAGCCGCAGAGGACGATATCGCTGCACTCCGGCGGCAGCGCGCCGAGAAAGCCTGGCGCGCGGCAGGCGTCGAAGCTGGTCTTGCCGATGATGCCGCCGCTCAGCGCCGCCAGTTCCGGCAGCAGCGGGCCGATGGCCTGCGGGCAGTGCTCGGTGGCCAGCACCGGAACTTCAAAAAGCTGGGCCAGGCGGGCCAGGCGCAGCACCTCCGCCAGCACGGCGGGGCCCTCGGCGATGGCGGGGTGCAGTTTCACCTGCAGGTCCACCAGCAGCAGCATCGCGGTGCGACGGTCGAGCACTCTCATGGGCGAGCCTCCAGCAGCGCAGCGAGCATGGCTTCCATCAGCCCACGGGCGGCCTGCGAGAACAGCCGCAAGCGGCGGGTCTCCGCCAGCACCAGTAACCCCACCGCCTGGGCAAAGGCCTGGGCCAGCAAGGCGTCGGGATCATCGCAGAAGCCGGCGGCGGCGGTGCGGATCGGTGCCAGGGCGTCGATCAGGGCGGCGTTCAACTCCGGGTCGATCTCGGCCCCCAAGCCGCGTGGTGCGGGGCTGCCAGGGCCGAGATAGAGGCCCAGCGCCAGATCCTGCGGCCGTGCCGCGTAGAAATCGAACAGCGCCAGCGCGCCGGCACGGAAGGCCTGGCGCGGCCCCCCTTGCGCAGCCGCGCCCACATCCGCGCGCAACTCCAGCAGCGATGCCTGGAGCAAGGCGGCATAGATCGCCTCGCGGCTGTCGAAATGGAAGTACAGCGCGGCCGGGGTATAGCCGGCCCGGGCCGCGATGGCGCGCAGGCTCGCACCTTCCAGACCCGCCTCGGCGAAGATGGTCCGAGCCGCGTCAAGAATCCGTTCGCGGCCCTGTTCGCGCTTGGTGGAAATGCTCATTGACGGACATAATTAAACGGCGTTAGATTTTACGCAAGCATTCAGGAAACGCCACCATGTTGATCTCCGCCGAGGCCTATCGGGATTCGCTCCGCGCCCTTTCGCCGCGGGTCTTCGTCAATGGCCAGGCGATCACCAGCGTGGCCGACGAACCGCTGCTCAGCCCCGGCATCAACGCCGTGGGCATCACCTATGATTTCGCCTTGCGGGACGAATACCAGAAGCTGATGGTGGCGACGCAAGGTGCCAGCGGCCGCGTCACCAACCGCATGCTGCACGTCAATGGCAGCACCGACGATCTGCTGACCAAGCTCGAAGCGGTGCGCCTGCTCTGCCGCGAATCGGGCTGCGCCCAGCGCTACCTCGCCCATGACGCGCTGAACGCGCTGCACCAGGCGACCAGCCGCGCCGACCTCATCCACACCGGCGAGCGGCATCAGCGCTTCCTCGCCTATCTCGACGATGTGCAGGCCCGCGACCTCAGCCTGGGCATCGCCATGACGGATGCGAAGGGCGACCGCTCCAAGCGGCCCGGGCAGCAGGCCAACCCGGATGTGCATGTCCACATCACCGAGCGGCGGGCAGATGGCATCATCATCCGCGGCACCAAGGCGATCGTCACCGGCGCGCCCTATATGCACGAATTCCTGGTGATGCCCTGCCGCACCATGACGGCCGAGGATGCGGATTTCGCCGTCTGCTGCGCCGTGCCGGCCGATGCGCCGGGCATCACCATCATCGCCCGCCCCGCCGGCCGGCCGGGTGAGGCGGCGGCGCGCTTCAGCAACAAGTACGGCCAGTCCACCGGGGTGGTTGTCTTCGAGGATGTTTTCGTACCCTGGGAGCGGGTCTTCTTCGCCGGCGAGCACGAGGAGGCCGGCTTCCTCACCACCACCTATGCCACCCACCACCGCCATTCCTGCATCGCCGCCCGCGCTGGCTTCGGCGACCTGCTGATCGGCGCCGGCGCGCTGATGATCGAGGCCAATGGGCTGGATACCAATCGCCACGGCCATATCCGCGACGCGATGGTCGACCTCATCAAAATCGTCGAGGGCTTTTTCGCCTGCGGCGTGGCTGCCAGCGTCTATGGCACGCGCGATCCGTCGGGCGCGGTGATGCCGGATACGGTGTTCAGCAATATCGGCAAGCTCCTGCTCGCCACTCAGATCTACGACATGCATCGTCTGGCGCATTACGTCTCCGGCGGTCTCATCGTGGCGCTGCCTGGGCCGGATGAGGACCACAATCCGGAAACCGCGGCCTCGCTCTCGGCCGTGCTGGCGGGACGGGCGGATATTCCGGCCGAGAAGCGGCTGGACGTGGCGCGCTTCATGGAGGATCTGACGGCCTCCAACCAGGGCGGCTGGTACTCCGTCATCTCGCTCCATGGCGGCGGCAGCCCGGAGGCGATGAAGCGCGAGATCTGGCGCAACTACCCGGTGGAGGAGAAGAGCGCCGTGGTGGAGCGCTTGCTCGACCGCGGGATTCTCGACGAAGGCAAGCGCACCTCAAAGCAGCCCGGCCGATGCTGCGACACAGGCTGCACGCCCCCCGCCTTGCCAGTGCGCCACGCGGCCGAATAGGGCCGCCGCCCGATCAACCGGCGCGGCGCAGCAGGCCCTCTCGTGCTGCGCGTGCCCAGCGCGCCGCATCCTCTCGCATCAGCGCGGCCACCTCGGGCGCATTCAGCGTGGCCGGCTCCACAGCCAGGGTTTGCAGCCTTGCGCGCACGGCCTCGGTGGCCCCGGCTGCGCGCGCTTCGGCGTTGATCTGCGCCACCAGCGCAGGCTCCATACCGCCTGGCCCCCAAAGCCCGAACCAGCCCTCATAGCTCGCATCGCCCAGGCCCAGGCTGGCGAAGGTCGGCACCTCCGGCAGGAAGGGCGAGGGCCGCGGCGAGGTCACGGCGATGATGCGCAGCCGGTCGCTTTGCATGAGCGGCATGGCCGTGGCGGTGCTGACCCAGGCGAGCGGCAGATGCCCGCCCATCAGATCGCGCGTTGAGGCGCCGCCGCCGGCATAGCGGATCTCATTCAACTCAATGCCGGCCGCCTGGCAGAATTGCGCACCCACCACGCCTGAGGCGACATCGGCCGTACCATGCGCAATGGCGCCCGGCCGCGCCCGCGCCGCGGCGATCAGACCGGGAATGTCGCGAAACGGCGCTTCGGCCGAGGCGAGCAGTACAAAGGAATACAGTGCAAAAACCGCAATGGGGGTGAAATCCGCCATGGGGTCGTAGGGCAGGGCCGCCGCAGTATGGCGCAGCAGCAGGTGCGTGGGGTTGATGCCAGTCAGCGTATGGCCATCCGGGGCCGCGCGCGCCACCACCTCACTGCCAATGGCGCCATCGGCGCCGGGCCGGTTCTCGATGATGATCGGCCGGCCCAGCCTTTGGCCCACGCTCTCCATCACCGCGCGCGTCGTAAGGTCGGTCCCACCCCCCGGAGCATAGGGCACGATGACGCGAACAGGCCGTTGCGGCCAGCTGGGCTGCGCCAGCGCGGGTGCGGCCAGCGCGCCCAGAATGGCGGTTCGGCGGGTGACATAAGGCATATTGGTTCCTCCGCTGCCAGCTTGGCTTGACCGGACAAATTTCACCAGCGCAAACTATATACGAAATCACGAGGAAACCATGTCCCAGACCAACACAGCATCCATCCAGGCGCTGGAGGGCCTTCGCGTCATCGATGTTTCGAGTTTCCTCGCTGGTCCCTTCTGCTCCACCCAACTCGCCGAATTTGGCGCCGATGTGATCAAGCTGGAACTGCCGATCGTGGGCGACCCCTTGCGCAAATTCGGCACGGTGACGGAGTGCGGCGAGACGCTGCCCTGGCTGTCCGAATGCCGCAACAAGCGCTCGGCCACGCTCGACCTGCGCAAGCCCGATGGTGCAGCACTGCTCAAGCGCATGATCGCCGAGGCCGATGTGCTGGTGGAGAATTTCCAGCCCGGCACGCTGGAGAAATGGGGCCTGGGCTGGGATGTGCTGAAGGCGGTCAATCCGCGCCTCATCATGGTCCGCATCTCGGGCTTCGGGCAGACCGGGCCCTATAGCGGCAAGCCGGGCTTCGGGCGGATCGGCAATGCCTTCGGCGGGCTCTCTTTCCTGGCCGGCTATCCGGACCGGCCGCCGGTGACGCCAGGCTCGGCCACCATTCCGGATTATCTGGCGGGGCTCTATGGCGCCATGGGCGTGCTGCTGGCTATGCAGGCGCTGGCCAAGACCGGGCGCGGCCAGGTCATCGATATCGGGCTTTATGAGCCGATCTTTCGCATCCTCGATGAATTGGCGCCGAGCTATCAACTCAACGGCTATGTCCGGCAGCGCATGGGACCCGGCACGGTGAACGTAGTGCCGCATAGCCATTACCCGACGAAGGATGGCCGCTGGATCGCCATCGCCTGCACATCGGACAAGATCTTCACCCGCCTCGCCGTCGCCATGGGCGTGCCGGAATTTGCCGAGGACGGCAAATGGGGCAAGATTAAGCAGCGCGAGGCGGCGCGGGCTGAGGTTGATGAATATGTCGCCGCCTGGACCATCCAGTTCGACCGCGAGGCGCTGATGGCGATCTGCGAAAAGGACCAGGTGCCCTGTGGCCCCGTCTATTCGATCGACGAAATTTTCGAGGATGCGCAATACGCCCATCGCGAGAACATCCTGACGATGAAGGACCCGCGGGTGGGCGAACTCGCCATCCCCAACCTCGTGCCGCGGCTGACGGATACGCCCGGCCGCGTGAAGTGGCTGGGGCCATCGATGGGCGAGCATAATGACGAGGTCTATCGGGACTGGCTGAAGCTCGACCAGGCGGAGATCGACAGGCTCACCGCGCTGCAGGTGATCTGATGGCCCCTCGTCTGCGCCGCTCGCTGATGCTCACGCCCGGGCATCGGCGCGACCGGCTGGCGAAGGCGGTGACGCTGGCCGCCGACAGCGTGGCCTTCGATCTGGAGGATGGGGTACCGCCGGCGCGCAAGGCCGAGGCGCGGGCGGCGGTGGCAGAGGCGTTGAGGGGCCTGGATTTCGGCCGGCGGGAGCGGGTGGTGCGGCTCAACGCCGTGGGCAGCGAGGAATTCCGCGCCGACATGGCGGCGCTGCCGCTCGACATGCTCGATGCGGTGCTGGTGCCAAAGGTCGAGGGGGCGGCCGCGTTGCGCGCGCTGGATGGCGCATTGGCCGGCACAGCCGTGCGCGTCATCGCCACGCTGGAGACCCCGCGCGGCGTGCTGAACGCGCTGGCCATCGCCGATGCCTCGCCGCGCCTCATCGCCATGTTCTTCGGCCCCGGCGACTACACCTTGCAAACCGGCGGCGCGCTGACCGCGCGGGCGCTGGAATTCCCGCGCGCCACGATCGTTGCGGCCTGCGGCGCCGTCGGCATCGATGCGATCGACGCGCCGTATCTTCTCGGCCTGCGCGACGCCGGGGCGACGCTGGCCGATGCGCTGGCGGCGAAGGAGCTGGGCTTTTCCGGCAAGGTGGTCTTCCACCCCGACCAGATCACCCCGGTCAATGCCGCCTTCACCCCGGATGCGGCGGCGGTGGCCCGCGCCCGGCGCTACGTCGCCGGCTACCGCGAGGCGCAGGCGCGGGGCGAAGCGGTGGCGCTGGTCGATGGCGAATTCATCGCCATGGATCTGGTGCCGCGGATGGAGCGGCTGATCGCGCTGGCCGAGGCCGCGGCAGCGCTCTGACGGTGACGGCCTGGATGGACCGGGCTGTGCCGGGCGGGGGGGATGGGTGGGCAGAAACCGCGGCCCCCGGCCGGCGAGTGTGCGGCTTGGCTGCGCGCGCGCGTCGCCGGGGGCCGTTCACGACCCGCGGCCGGACGGCGGAACTGGCGGCGCGCGGCATCAGGACTGACCGGCGCGCCGTGTGGACATCCCTGCCCGCCGGCTTTCGCGCTCAGAATTCGATCCGGATGCCGCTGTCGCGCAGGAAGGCGCGCCAGAACACGCCGCTCTCTTGCACGAAATCCGTCAGCGCCGAGGGCCCCATCGCCAGCAGATCCACCCCCAGCGCATCGAAGCGCGGCCTGGCTTCCTCGCTGGTGATGGCGGCGAGGATGGCCTCGCTGAGCTGCGCCGTGATGGCGGCGGGGGTGGCGATGGGGGCGGCAATGGCGAACCAGGCGTCGATCACCGTGCCCGGCATGCCGCTCTCGATCAGCGTGGGCACATCGGGCAGCCCGGCGAAGCGGGTGGGCGAGGTCACCACCAGGGCACGCAGCTGCCCGCCGCGGATCAGCGGCAGGGTCGCGGCCAGGGAATCGGTCCCGAACAGCACCTGGCCACCGATGATGTCGGCCATCGCCGCCCCGCTGCCGCGATAGGGCACATGGGTGGCGGCAACACCCGCCTTGTGCAGCACGATCTCGGCGGCGAGGTGGGTGATGGTGCCAGCACCCGAGGAGGCGAAGGTGCCATGCCCGCCCGGCGTGCGCAGCCGCTCGATGAGCGCGCCCAGGCTGGCCGGCGCCGCGGGCGTATTGGCGGTGACGAGCACGTAAAAACTGCGGCCGATCCCCGCCACCGGGGCGAAATCGCGCTCGAAACTGTAGCCGGCGCGCGGGTTCAGCGCGGGGTTGACCAGGAAGGTGCTGGTGGTGCCGAGCGTGAGCGTATGGCCGTCCGGCGCCGCCCGCGCGCCCTGTTCGGTGCCGGTGATGCCACCGCCGCCGGGCCTGTTCTCCACCACGATGGGATGGGCCAGGCGGTTGCGTGTCTCATGCGCCACGATCCGCGCCACGGCATCGCTGCCCGTCCCGGGGGCGAAGGGCAGGATGAGGCGGATCTGCTGGCGCGGGAAATCCTGCGCCCGGCCGAGGGCTGGCAGGGCCAGGGCCATGACGGCGAGGCGCAGGCGCTGGCGGATGGCGGTCTTCATCAGATTTCTCCCTGTTTCGCGGCGATCTTGGCCTGACCATGCGCCAGCGCCTCGGCACGATTGCCAAAGAGCCCGGCGCGGCTGGCCAGCGGCAGGGCGAGGCGGGCGGCGATCTCGCGCGCCGCGGCGATCACGGCGCCCGATTCCAGCCCCGTCGCGACCCCGCAAAGCTCCAGCATCTGGGTGAGGTCCTCGGTCGGCATATTGCCGATCGCCTCCGGCGTCGCGACGCCCCCGCCCAGGCCGCAGATCGAGACCTCGAAGCGGGTTACGCCGGCATCCAGCGCCGCCAGCACATTGGCCGAGGCGAGGCCGGCCTGATCATGCACGTGGTAGCACAGCGTCATGCCGGGATGGCGGTCGAGAATGCGGGCGAAGCGGGTGCGCAGCGTGGGCGGATCCTCGAAGCCCAGGCTGCCGGCCAGCATCAATTCGCGCAGCCCGGCCTCGTAAAGCCGGGCCACGATGGCCATCACCCGCTCCTCGGGGATCAGCCCATCCAGCGGGCACCAGAAGGCCATGCCGAGGCCGAGCGAGAAGCGTTTTCCCGCCTTCTCGGCGATGCGAAGTGCCAGGATGGCCTGCTCCAGCGCGCCTTCGATGGTAGTGTTCTGGTTCAGGCGCGAGTAGCCGACGGAGGCGGTGATGAGGCCGACCATCTCTTCGATCCGCGTGGCGGCCGCGCGCTCGGCGCCCCGCGCATTGGGCACCAGGCCGCGCAGGTTCACCCCGGGCAGGGGCGGCAGGCGTTCCAGCACCGCCTCAGCATCCCGCAGGTCGGGGATGAAGCGGGGATGGGCGAAGGAGACGGCCTCGATCTCGCGCAGCCCCGCCTCGGCCAGGCGCTGGATCAGCCAGAGTTTTTCGTCGGTCGGCACCCATCGGCCGAGGGATTGCAGCCCGTCGCGCGGGCCCACCTCGGTGACAACGGCGCGGGCTGGCAGGGTGATCATGGCGCTATCCCGGCGGCGCGCAATTCGGCCTCGGAAAACCCCAAACGTTCCATCAGCACCTCGCGATTATGCGCGCCCGCCGGCGGGCCGGCATGGTGGATTTCGGGCGGCGTGCGGGAGAACCTGCCCGAGGGGGCCTGCATGCGCAGCGGCCCGCCCAACTCGGCATCTTCGACGCTGATGATCGAGCCGCGGGCGGCGATATGCGGGTCCGCCATTATGTCCGCCACGCTGTTCACCGGCGCCACCACCGCGTCCGAGGCCTCCAGCAGGGCGATGAGGTCGGCCCGGTCGTGCCGGCCGATCAGGGCGGAGAGCGCGGCATCGAGTTCCACCACATTCGCCACCCGGCCGGCATTCTCGGCGAAGCGCGGGTCGGTCGCCAGGCCAGGCTCGCCCAGCGCCGCGCATAGCCTGACGAAGGTGCCGTTGGACGAGGCGCTGAGGCTGACCCAGGCGCCGTCGCGGCACCGATAGGTGTTGCGCGGCGCGACCCAGGGCAGGCGCGAGGCCATGCGCTCCTGCACGACACCGAGCTGGTCATGCTCCACCACGAAGGGGCCGAGCATGGCGAACATCGCCTCGTAGAGTGCCAGGTCCACGACCTGGCCGCGGCCGGAGGCATCACGCTCACGCAGCGCCGCCAGCGCCAGGAAGGCGCCACAGAGGCCGGAACTCGCATCCGACAGCCCAAAGGGCGGCAGCAGCGGCGGGCCATCCGCCTCGCCATTGATGTAGACGAAGCCGGCATAGCCCTCGAGCGCCGTGCCGAAGCCGGGCTTGTGTGCATTCGGCCCCTCCTGGCCGTAGCCGGTGACACGCAGCATCACCAGGCGCGGGTTGATGGCCGAGAGGACATCATAGCCCAGGCCCCATTTCTCCATGGTGCCGGGACGGTAATTCTCCACAATGAGGTCGGCATTGCGCACCAGGCGCTGGACGGTCTCCACACCGAGCGGCGTGCGGAAATCGGCGGTGACCGAGAGCTTGTTGCGGTTCACCACCTTGTAATAGAGCGCGATGTCGTCGCGTTTGCGGCCCCATTGGCGGAACTCGTCACCACCGCCCGGGCGCTCCAGCTTGATCACCTCGGCGCCCATATCGGCGAGATGCATGGAGATGGTGGGGGCGGCGAGGAAGTTGGAGGCGTCGATCACGCGCAGCCCGGCGAGCGGCCCCCTGCTGTGGCTCATGTCCCTGTCCCGCGCGTCTTTTCTATGGACAAGCCTGACGCGTCATCGCCACGAGGTCAACGCCATCAGCCGATGCGGCGCATCTCGAAATCGGCCTTGGCCGCGCCGCAATCCGGGCAGTTCCAATCCGCCGGCACATCGGCCCAGGCGGTGCCCGGGGCGATGCCCTCCTCCGGCATGCCCTTCGCCTCTTCGTAGCGGAAGCCGCAGAGCACGCATTCCCAGACCGCGAACGCCTCAGCCATCAATCCAGCCTCACATTGTTGTCGCGCACCGCGCCGCCCCACTTCACGCCTTCGCTGCGGATGAAGCTGGCGAATTCCTCCGGGGTGGAGGTCCAGACCTCGGCGCCCAGTCCCGCCAGGCGCTCGCGCATCCTGGGCTCCTGGACGATGCGCCGCAGCTCCTGGTTCACCCGCAGCACGATGGGCGCGGGGACGGAGGCGGGCATGACCATGCCAAGCCAGGCCCCGGCGTCGAAGCCCGCCAGCCCCGGCGCCTCCGCCAGCGCCGGTACATCGGGCAGCCTGCCGCTGCGTCGCGCGGTGCTGACGGCCAGCGCCCGCACCCGGCCGGCCTTGATATGCGCCAGCGAGAAGACCTCAGTCTCGAACATGAAGGTCAGGCGCCCGGCCAGCAGGTCCGTCAGGGCCTGCGGCGCGCCGCGATAGGTCACCTGGGTCATCTCCAGGCCACCCAGCGCGCGGGCGAACATGGCGGTGATGAGATGCGCCGTCGTGCCGTTGCCGGGGGTGCCGAAGGTCAATTCGCCGGGCCGGGCGCGGGCCATGGCGACCAGCGCCGCCAGGTCCGGCGCCGGCAGGCCCGGGTTCACCAGCAGCACGAAGGGCAGGTTGGCGATCAGCGTCACGGCGGAGAAGTCGCGTGCCGATTCGTAGCCGATATTGGCGTAGAGGTTGGGGTTGGTGGCCAAGGGTGCGGTGGCCGAGAGCAGCCAGGTGTGGCCATCGGGCGGCGCCTGGGCGGTGGCCAGCGCGGCCAGGCTGCCGCCCTGGCCCGGCCGGTTCTCGACCACGATCTGCCAGCCCGGCACCTCGGACAGCCGCTCGGCCAGCAGGCGGGCGACGACATCCGTCGCCTGGCCGGGGGGGAAGCCGACCAGGATCCGGATCGGGCGCGACGGCCATTCCTGGGCCAGTGACAGGCCGGGCGCTGCGAGCAGCATTGGCGTTGCCAGCAAGGCGCGACGGCTCGGATCCATGGCGTTCTCCTCCCGACCCGAGGCTCTTGCGGCCCGGTCGCTGGGCGGATCATAGTGCGCGCCGATTTGTCCTGACAACGGCCTGGATGACAGGGCCCCAGGGAGGAACACCCGAATGATCTACGCCACCACCTTCGAGGATGCCGCCGCCACCCGTTTCTCCCGCGTCGCGCCCGAGGGCGGGCTGCTCTGGCGCAGCGATTATTTCGGCCCGCCGCCCTCGCCGAAATCCTCCAATTCGGTCGACCCCAAGGTGATGTCCTCGGTGCCCTGGGTTCCGCCCGCGCCGGGCGAGACCCGCCCGCCCCAGGCGTTTTTCGTCGAGCAGGAGGAGAATGCGGTGGTCCACCCGCATTTCCACTTCGTCGACCAATTCCAGGTCATGGTTGGCGGCAGCGGCCGGATCGGGCGGCATGCGCTGGCGCCGGTGATGGCGCATTTCGCCGGCGGCAGCACCGGCTATGGCCCGATCGTGCCCGATGCCTGCGGGCTGCAATACTTCACCCTGCGGGCCAGCGCCGATGGCACGGGCGCGCAATTCCTGCCCACCGCGCGGGAGCGAATGGAGCAGCGGGCGCGCCGCTACATCCTGGCCGACCCGGTGCATCCCAGCACGCCCGAGGCGCTGGCCGCGCGTGGCGAGGCGGTGGAGGAGATCGTGCTCGAGGAGGCCGATGGGCTCAGCGTGCGGATGTTTCGCCTGCCGCCCGGCGCCACCGCTGCGTTGACCGATCCCGCCGGCGGCGGCGGCCAGTCGCTGCTGGTGCTGCAGGGCGCGATCCAGCATGCCGGGCGGCGCCATGGCCGGCTTTCGGCGCTCTTCGTGCCGCGCGACGAGGCCGCCCTGCGCGCCGTCGCCGGGCCGGAAGGGGCGGAAGTGCTGCTGCTGCAATATCCCCGCCCGCTGGACGGGTGATGGCCAGGAGCAAAGGCTTCCCTCGGTTCGGCCGGCATGCCTAGACTGCAATAGATACGGACAACCCGGCCGGCGCATCAGGCTTCGGGACGCAATGGAGGAACGGAGATGGCGGCACCCCGGCCCACGCGACGTGCCCTGGCGGCGGGCGCCCTCTTGGCGCCGCTCTCGGCGGCGGCGCAGTCGCCGCCCTTTCCCTCGCGCCCCATCCGCGTGGTCGTCCCCTTCGCCGCGGGCTCCGCCACCGACATCATGACCCGCCACCTCGCGATCCACATGCAGGAGGCGCTGGGCCAGCCCATCGTGGTGGAGAACCGCGCCGGCGGCGCGGGCGTGACCGGCAGCGAGCCGGTGGTCCGCGCGCCGGCCGATGGCCACACGCTGCTGATGTCGGCAGTCTCGGCCCATGCCATCGCCCCTGCGCTGCGCCAGACCATGCCCTTCGACGCGGTGAATGACTTCACCCAGATCGGCCGCGCCTGCACCTCGACCAATTTCATCGTGGTCAACCCCGCCGTGCCGGCCACCAACCTGGCCGAGTTGGTCGAGCATTCGAAGCGGGTGCCCGGTAGCGTCAGCTACGCCTCGGGCGGGGTCGGCGGCTCCAACCATCTCGCGGGCGAATTGCTGCGGCTGCGCACCGGCGCCAACCTCGTCCACATCCCCTATGCCAATCAGGCGCAGGCGGTGAATGACGTGGTGGCCGGGCATGTGCCCATGCTGATCTACACCGTCGCCATCCTGCCGCATGTCCAGGCCGGGCGGCTGCGGGCGCTGGCGGTGACGGCGGAGGAGCGCCAGCCCCAGGCGCCCGAGCTGCCCACCGCCATCGAGCAGGGTGTGCCCGACGTCGTCGCCAATTCCTGGTTCGCCTTCTTCGGCCCGCCCCGGCTGCCCGAGCCGATCCGCGACCGGCTGTGGGAGGTGCTGCGCCGCGCGCTGGCCGATCCGGCCATCCACCAGAAGCTGGTCGAGACCGGCCTCACCCCCGCCCCGCTCGGGCCGGAGGCGCTGCGCCGCTTCCAGATCGAGGAGATCGCGAAATGGACCGAGGTCGGCCGCGCCGCCGGCGTGCGGATCTAGGAATGAGCCTCTCCGCCGCGCTCAACCTCGAGGATGTGCGCGAACTGGCCCGCCGCCGCCTGCCGCGCGGCATTTTTGAGTTCATCGACCGTGGCGCCGAGGATGATCTGGCGGTGGCGGAGAACCGTGCGGCCTTCCAGCGCATCCGGCTGGTGACCCGGGCGCTGACCGATGTCTCGGGCCGTGACGCCGCGACCACGATCCTCGGTAGCCCCGTCTCCATGCCGCTGGCCATCGCGCCCACTGGCGCCGCCGGCCTGGTCTGGGTGCGGGGCGAGCTGGAGCTGGCCCGCGCCGCGGCGGCGGCCGGCATACCCTTCACCCTGGCGACGCGGGCGATGACCCCGATCGAGGAAATCGGCGCGGTGCCCGGCGCCACCAGCTGGTTCCAGCTCTATGTCTGGGCCGACCGCGCCATGTCCTTCGCGCTGGTCGAGCGCGCCGCGGCTGCCGGCTTCCAGGCGCTGCTGGTGACGGTGGATGTGCCGGTGGCGCCGAACCGCGAATTCAACCGCCGCAATGGTTTCGCGCTGCCCTTCAACCCGGGGCCACGGGCGATGCTGGACATGGCCATGCACCCGCGCTGGCTGCTCGGCGTCATGGGCCGCTACCTCATGACCACGGGCATGCCGCGCTACGAGAACCAGCCCGGCGAGAGCCGGATGCGCATCACCAAGGGCGACGCGAAGCTGCCTTCCATGCGCAGCGACAACCTGACCTGGGACGACATTCGCGAGCTGCGCCGGCGCTGGCCGCGCGCCCTGCTGGTGAAGGGCATATTGCGGCCGGAGGATGCCCGCCGCGCGCTCGCCTGTGGCGCCGATGGCGTGGTGGTTTCCAACCATGGCGGCCGCTGCCTCGACAGTGCGGTGGCACCCATCGACGCCTTGCCGGCGGTGGTCGATGCCATCGGCGGCCGGGGCACGGTGCTGATGGATGGCGGCGTGCGCCGGGGCGGCGACGTGGTGAAGGCGCTGGCCCGCGGCGCCCAGGGCGTGCTGATGGGCCGGCCGGGCCTGTTCGGCACCGCGCTGGCCGGCGAGGCGGGCGCGCGCCACGTCATCGAGCTGATCCGCCACGAGATGCTGACAGTGATGGCGCAGACCGGCTGCCCCACCGTCGATGACATCGGTCCGGACATCCTGCACCGGGCAACGGCTGCCCATCCCGTCTTCGAACCCTCCTGAGGCCAGCAGATGATCCAGATCACCCCCAATGACGCCGTGATGGGCGCCACCGTCACCGGCATCGACCTCGGCCAACCGCTGGTGCCCGAGGATTTCGCCGATATCCTGCTCGCCCTCGGCCGGCATTGCGTGCTGCGCTTTCCCGGCCAGCTGCTCGACGCCCCGGCGCTGCGCAATTTCTCCGCCCGCTTCGGCGCCTTGCAGACCGGCCTCGTCAGCTCTGAGCCCGGCGTGCCCGAAGTCTCGATCCTGTCGAATGTGAAGGAGGGTGGAAAGCTGATCGGCATCCCCGATGCCGGGCAGGACTGGCACACCGACATGACCTACAACCGCATCCCCGGCTTCGTGAACGTGCTGGTCGCCCATCGCGTGCCGGTGCGCGACGGCGTGGTGCTGGGCGCCACCGAATTCTGCGACACCGCCGCCGCCTATGAGGGGCTGCCCGAGGCGCTGCGCCAGCGGCTCGACGGCGCCATCGCCACCCACGACCTGAACAAATACTGGGAACACATGCGGCGCGAGAAGGGCAGCACCCGCGCGCCACTCACCGAGGCGCAGCGCGCCGCCCGCCCGCCGGTCGAGCACCCCGTCTTCCTCACCCACCCCGTCACCGGCCGGCGCATCATCTATGTGAATCCGGGCTTCACCGACTTCATCCATGGCATGCCGCGCGAGGAGAGCGACGCGGTGCTGGCCCAGCTCTTCGACCACGTGATGCGGCCGGAATACCGCTACACCCATCGCTGGCAGCAGGGCGATCTGCTGATCTGGGACCATCTCAGCAGCTGGCACTATGCCGTGCCGGATTACGGGCCGGACGAGGCGCGGCTGATGAAGCGCTGCCAGGTCATGGCCGACCGCATCCTCGATCCGGGCTTCGTGCGCCAGGCGCTGCGCCCCCGGCTGGCGGCCTAGGCGATGAAGCTCGCAACCTTTGCCCTGGCCACGCCGCTCGGTGAACAGCGACGCCTGGGCGTGGTGACCGGGGAGGGCATGATCGATGCCACCGCGGCCCGCATCGCCTGGCAGGAGCGCCGACTGCCGGCCGCCGCCGCGGCGCGCATCGGCGCCGCCGAGGTGCCGCCCGACATGCTGGCGCTGATCGAGATGGGCGAGGCGGGCCTCGCGCTGGTGGCCGAGGCGGTGGCGGCGGTGCAGGGGCATGGCCAGGACATGACCGCCGGCGGCATTGCCATCCGGCATGACATGGCGGCGCTGCGCCTGCTGGCGCCGGTGCCGCGCCCGCCCGGCGTGGCCAATTTCAGCTGCTGGCCGGCGCACCAGAAAGCCGGTGCCGAGCGCGGCTCCTCGCTCAAGCCGGCCGAGGAGGGCAGTGGCATCCTGCCCTATTGGAAGGGCAACCCGGATTCCTATGTCGGCACCGGCAGCACGCTGCGCCCACCGCCCTATTCGGATGGCAGCGACATCGATATCGAATGCGAATTCGTCGCCATCGTGGGGCCCGGCGGGCGGGACCTCACGGGCGAGGCGGCGCGGCGTGCCATCATCGGCTACACCATCGTCAATGACGGCAGCGCCCGCAGCCGGCAGATGCTGGAGATGAAATCCGGCCGCGGCCCCGCCAAGGGCAAGGATTTCGACGGCGGCAACATGATGGGCCCCTGGATCGTCACCCGCGACGAAATGCCCGACATCCATGCCCAGCGCCTCTCCCTGGTCTGCAATGGCGAGGAGCTGTCCTCCGCCGGTTCGGACGAGATGAGCTGGGATTTCGAGGACATGCTGGCCTATCTCTCCAGCGGCCAGTCGATACAGCCGGGCCACGTCCTTTCGGCCGGCTGCTACCACAAGGGCTGCGGCTTCGATCTTGGCCGCCGCTGGCTGCCCGGCGATCTGATCGAACTCAGGGTCAGCGGCATCGGCGCGCTGGTCTGCATCATCGGCGCCTGAGGCGGGTTTCACCCCACCGGCGCACCAATCGCCTCCAGCGCGTGCCGCGCCACCTCCATATCCTCGGAATAATGGCCGCCGCTGACGCCGATGGCGCCGATCATCGCGCCATCCTCCATCACCGGATAGCCGCCGCCGAAGATGATGAGGCGCGGCGTGTGGGTGATACCGTGCAGCAGCGGCGGGTCGTTCTTGATGAAGTCGTACCAGACATGGCTTGGCAGGCCGAAGGCGGTGGCCGTCCAGGCCTTGTCCTGGGCAATCTGGACGGTGAGGTGGCCGGCCCCATCCATGCTGTGAAAACCCTTCAGCTGCCCAGCCTCATTGGCGATGGCGATGGACATGGCCTTGCCCATCTCGCGCGATTTCTCGATGGCGGCGGCGATCAGCCGCTGGGTGGTCTCGGCGTCGATGCTGCGTTTGACGATGCTGCTCATGGCGGGCTCCTCTACAATGCGCGGATGACGGTCTGCGCCTCGACCAGCGCGTGATGGACGCGGCGCGGGGCGAAGGCGTCGCCGATGAGATGCACCCGCTCCTGCCCCGCCGCGCGCAGCTCGGCCTGCAGGGCGTTGCGGGCGCGCTGGGCGCCGACCCAGAGCAGGCCCGAGGCCTGTTCGATCCGCTCCTCCCGCCCCGTCAGGTAATGCCGCAGCACCACCGATCCGCGCTCGATGCGATGGGCGGCCATGGAGGTGCGGTATTCCGTGCCCGAGACATCCATCGCCCTGAGCGAGGCGATGCGGCTGACCATGGGCAATTCGCGCAGCGGCTCGAAGAAGCGGGTGGCGAAGATCAGCCGCCCATTGGTGCGCCCCGCGCATTGCGCCGCCGCCTCGGCCACCGCGGCCGCCCAGTAGTACCCATCCTCATCCATCAGCACGAGGCGGCGGATGGGGTGGGCGCGAAACCGCTCCAGGTCACGCACCGAGGCGGCGGCGATGAAGGGCACCGAGCCGTCATTGACGATCTCCGGCAGCACCGGATCGGCGCCGGTGGCCAGCACCACGGCATGCGGCTTTTCCGCCAGGATCGAGGCGGTGCTCGCCTCCACCCCCAGCCGGATCTCCACGCCCAGGCGCTTGAGATGGCCGATCTGGAAATCGGGCAAATGCCGCAACTCCGCGCCATGGGCGAAGGCGGCGGCGTCGCTGAACTTCCCGCCCAGCGCTGTGCCGCGCTCGATCAGCGTCACGCGCATGCCGCGCTCGGCCGCCACCCGCGCCGCCTCCATGCCGCCCGGGCCCCCGCCCACGACGATGACGCGGTGCGGCGGGGCTTTTCGCAGCGCCCCGAAATGATGTTCCCGCCCCGCCACGGGGTTGGTCGCGCAGCCGATCGGCTCGGCGGAGGAAATCCAGTCCCAGCACTGGTTGCAGGCGATGCAGCGGCGGATTTCCGAGGCCCGGCCCGAAGCCGCCTTGTTCGGCCATTCCGGGTCCACGATCAGCGCCCGGCACAGCCCCACCATGTCGCCCTGGCCGCTGGCGATGATCGCCTCGGCCTGCTCGGGTGTCTGGATGCGCGTGCTCTGCACCACCACCGTGTCATCGCCCACCGCGCGCTTCACCTCGGCCTGGATCTGGGCATAGGCGGTCTGCGGCCAGTGCCGGTCGGGCAGATGGGTCTCGATGGTGTTGAAATTGCCCTGGCTGAGCGAGACGTAGTCGCACAGGCCCGCCGCGGCCAGGCGCGCCGCGATCTCGCAGGCCTGCGCCGCATCCACGCCGCCCGCGGTGAATTCCTCCACCGCCATGCGGTATCCGATGATGGCGCGGTGGCCCAACCGCCGGCGCACGCCCTGCAGGATTTCGGTCGGAAAGCGCAGCCGGTTCTCCAGGCTGCCGCCATAGCGGTCGTCGCGCGCATTGCTGTAGGGCGAGACGAATTGTCCGATCAAATGCCCCTGGGCGCCATGCACCTCCACCCCATCCGCGCCGGCCTCGCGGGCATGCAGGGCGGCGGTAACATAGGCCTCCACCATCTCCTCCACCTCGCGCGTCGTCATCGCGTGCGGCGTGCCGCCGCTGCGCGGGCAGGCGATGGCCGAGGGGGCCAGCAGCGTGCCCACCCGCCGGCCGAGATGCTGCCGCCCGCCATGGTTGAGCTGCATGATGAACAGCCCACCGGCCTGCTGCGTCGCCTCGGTGATTTTCCGCAAGCCGGGGATCACCCCACGGTCGAACAGCGGGATCGCCGCCGGCACCACGGAATCGGCGGGGTGCAGGCGCACCGCCTCGCTCACGATCACCCCCGCCCCGCCCTCGGCCACGGTGCGGTAGAAGGCCAGCATGCGCTCACCCACCCGCATTTTTTCGGCGAGGTTGGAGGTGGTGGCCACGCGCATCACCCGGTTGCGCGCCACGGCC
>Ga0214917_10003532_pt1 | contig 17972 bp, 14 predicted proteins | sample LL_1208_BB_MetaG_FD_177983 | JGI IMG/M metagenome (GOLD analysis project Ga0214917, IMG submission 177983) | Freshwater microbial communities from Lake Lanier, Atlanta, Georgia, United States - LL_1208_BB | ecosystem: Environmental > Aquatic > Freshwater > Lake | place: USA: Georgia | collected...
GAAATGCGTGAAACCCGTCCATAAATAAACTCGTCTAACATTAAATCTCCGACAACAAGGACACGAACACGCCGAAAGCGAGTAAGGGCGGATTTCAACTTTGCGGGGGAGAGGTTTACCTCAGGCATCTTTAGACAATGCCTAAATCTTCACCAAATCGCAACGCACACTTCTGTTGAGCCAGCACTCCGTACCTCCAAAATAATTCCGTAAAAAAATTTAGTCGAAAATACTGTAAGTAACTGAACACTAATAGGATGTATATGCAATATTTCTGAGTTATTGGTGTGAGGGTACAGGGGCGTAAAATCTAGCTTTGGGGATCTACGAGAAAGGGATAGTAATACAAATATGCTTTTTGACTACCACATGCACACGCCGCTGTGTGGTCATGCGACGGGTCACCCTCGTGAATATGCGGCGGAAGCCGTACGCAAGGGGCTTGGTGAGATTGGCTTTTCTGAACACAACCCCATGCCCTCCAAATTCGACGATTGGCGGATGGATCTGATCGACTTTCCTGAATATATCCGACTCGTGGATGAAGCACGGGCAGAATTCCCTCGGTTACCCATACGCCTCGGACTCGAGTGTGACTTTATTCCGGGTAAAGAAGAGTGGATTCGGGAGTTGGCTAAAAAGGCCGATTTCGACTACTTCATTGGATCGGTTCACTACATCACTCCTGATTGGGATGTGGATAATCCTTTGAAGCTAGCCCGGTGGAAGGATCAACCAGTGGAGGAAGTATGGACCAAATATTTCAAGGCCATGACCCAAGCAGCGGGGAGCGGCCTGTTTGATTTCATGGCTCATCCTGATTTAGTGAAAAAGTTCGGTCATCGCCCCAAAGGAGATCTTCGACCTTACTATAAAGAGACTCTCGACGCGATTGAGGCTGCGGGAATCGCCATGGAGGTGAGCACAGCCGGATTGCGTAAAGAGGTAATGGAAATTTATCCCTCAAAAATCTTTTTGCAGGAAGCCTTTCGGAGAAGCATTCCTATTCTTATCTCATCAGACGCTCATGATCCTCGAGAGGTTGGATATGAATTCGGTCGTGTTCTTCGATTGGTAAAAGAGGTTGGGTATTGCGAAATACAAAGGTTCCAGTCCCGCAAGCGGATTTCTGTTCCTTTGGAATGATTTATGATGTCACGTCAACACCTCCTTGCTCTTTGCATTGGATTATCTTTTTTTAAAGCAGAAGCAGCGTCGTGGTGGCAGGAACACCAAGATCCTGCCACCTGGGTAGCTGAACGGGAAAATCTGAAGTCCTCAATCCAGAGAGATCTTTCAAAGATAAAACCGAGCGATTTAAAACCTGACTCTATCGATGCTGACAATTTTCGGATATGGCAATGGCTCGAATATGCGAGTGCTGACTTTTCGCTGGATCAGGTCGTTGCGTTTCGATCGCTCGGGGATAACTCTCAACTGCGTCGGGCATTTCTTGAAAATCTTCGACCCGAAGATAATGCAACTGAGGCTGTGCGAATTCTGCTGCAGATTCAGATGGCTCATCCCGAATCTATTCAGGAACTTCCTTGTCTCGCTGTGGCGATCGCACTCGTTTTCGATCAACCTTTTCCAAATAACTGGCCCCATCATCAGGTGGCAAGCGAATTAGTTCCTTTGGAAAAAGTCGACCCTGTGCGACGAATGCATCAGATGACTGAGTTGCAAGTTGCTCGTAGGTATTTGACCGACCTTAGGGATTTCACTGTAAGTGAGTTGAAATTCCTTGTTGATCATCCGCTGATAGATTCGGAGATGGAGTGGGCGCGGAAGAATGTCACGGCAAGTCGAAGTGGTTATTCAAGGGTCTTCAGTTCAATCCGCTATGACATCCCTCGATATGAGTCGAATCAACTAACATGGCCCTACGGTCCTTATCTTTTCTCCGAGATTAAATCTCGAGGCGGAATCTGCGTTGATCAGGCTTACTTTGCTGCGATGACAGGCAAGGCAAAAGGGTTGCCTACACTCTACTTCTCAGGACAAGGGGATGATGGAGGGCATGCATGGTTTGGATTTATGGATTCTCCGGGGCGTTGGGATACGGATTGCGGAAGATATGAGTCACAAAATTACCCTGTTGGAAATGCAGTCGATCCTCAAACATGGAAACCTATCTCGGACACCGAGCTAACTTTTCTGGCTAAAAGTCGCGAGAGATCCTCTGGTTTTCAGCAAGCGAAATTATGCACCGACCTTGCTCGAACAGTTGTTCGCGAGGATGCGAGTCGTTGGCTTGATGCAGCTTTCACAGTTCAGCCTGAGTTTCTTCCCGCTTGGTACCTTCAGGGCGAGCTTTTGGAGGAGAAAAAAGTCTCTCCAGAGTTGATCAAGGACTTTTGGTCACGCTTCACAAAGCGCTTTGCCAACTTTGCTGACCTTCGTGTTGTTGGTCAGGAGAAGCTTTTGGTGCTAGCCAAGGCAAGGGGTGACGACATTGAGGTAAAAAATCTATCACGGCAGATATTGGTTCAGAATCGAACTCGTAGGTTCGATCTAGGAATAGGGTCTGTAGCTGCCGAGGTTGGTGAAAAGATTGAGACAGGGAAGTGGGGCGATGCAGAAACGGCTTTTCGCAAAGCCCTACGTGAATTTAAAGGGCAGGCGGGTGGGAATTTGTACTACGGCTTGGTTGTGCCATTTGTTGAGTCAGCACTGTCCGAAGGGCAGGTCTTGGTAGCAAAAAACTCACTTGCAGATGCTAAACGCATTCTTCGACCCACTAAAGATAGCTTGGTCGGAAGATCCTTTATAGAGCTTGAGCAAAAAGTTTCCTCCGAACGGAAAAATAGCAAATAGCAGTCCTAGACTCTCTGAATCTTGGCATCAAGGGACTGAAGTCGCTCCTCGATGCGGCTAAAGCCGCGATCGATCTGGGTGATATTACGGATCTCTGATTCACCCTCAGCGCAGAGCGCTGCGATAAGAAGCGCCATTCCTGCACGGATGTCCGGGCTGGCGAGTTTAGCTGCTCGAAGTTTATCGGATCCAAGAATGACGGCCCGGTGAGGGTCACACAAAATGATCCGGGCGCCCATTTCGAGAAGACCGTCGACAAAAAAGAGGCGGGATTCGAACAGTTTTTCGTGAATCAAGACCGTGCCTTTGCACTGGGTGGCGGTGACGAGAGCGACGGAAGTCATATCGGCAGGAAAACCGGGCCAAGGGGCATCGGCAATGTGGGGGACAGCTCCGCCGAACTCTTTTTCGACTTCGAGCGTTTGATTCTTGGCGACGAGAATATCTTGGCCCTTGATTTCCGTTTGAATACCGAGTCTAGCAAAAGTTTGCAGAATCATTCTCATGTGTTGAGGGGCGGCACTTTTTACTTTTAAAGAGCCACCTGTGACTGCGGCTAAAGCGATAAAGGAGCCTGCCTCAAGGTAGTCGGGTCCAATTCGGTGGGTGGCACCTTTGAGAGATTTTACCCCCTCGATCGTAAGAGTATTGGTACCGATTCCAGTGATTTGAGCGCCCATTGCATTCAGTAGATTAGCCAGGGCTTGGACATGGGGCTCGCTGGCCGCATTGTGGATGACGGTCGCACCTTCTGCGAGGGATGCTGCGCAGAGGCCGTTTTCGGTAGCTGTTACGGACGCTTCATCCAACAGAATATCGGCTCCGCGAAGCTTTTTTGCCTGAATTTGCAGGCCATTCTTTGTGTCGCTGATCTTGGCGCCAAGGGCAGAGAAGATTTGAAGATGAGTATCAAGGCGCCGCCGTCCGATTCGGTCGCCACCAGGGCGGGGCAGGGTGACTTCGCCTGTCCGGGCGAGGAGGGGGCCAGCCAAAGTCACAGAGCCTCGGAGGCGAGAGCCTAGTTCTGGATGAATTGTGGGTTTGGGATTGGCCTTGGCCTGAAGAGTTAGCGTGCGCCGCGTGGAGCAGACATCGGATTCGGAGGTAGATAGTCCGAGATCGTTAAGGATGTTTTCCATCATTCGGACATCTTCGATTTGCGGAATATTCTGCAGGGTGACGGATTGATCTGTCATACAGGCAGCGGCCATGAGGGGCATGGCCTCGTTCTTATTTCCTTGAGGTTCGATCTCGCCTTGGATCGGTTTCCCTCCTTGAACAATGAACTTTACGCCGTTGATTGTAGCCATATTCAGAAACTGCCTAGAACTATGGATAAGGGCAACCCTCTGAAGGGGGTTCTTTTTGGGATTTAGTCCTGGGGGTTCCTTCGCTACTGTAAGAGACTTATGAAGGTTCCTATGCTCGATTTGGTCGCTGAACATACTCCCTACCGCGGAGAGTTGCTGGGAGCCTTTGAGCGTGTTTTGGATAGCGGTCGATTTGTTCTTGGGCCAGAAGTGGAAGCTTTCGAAAGGGAGATTGGGGCCTGGATTGGCACTCCGCACGCGATTGGGGTTTCGAATGGATCTGATGGGCTTTTGCTGGCTCTGCAGGCGGTTGGAGTAGGTCCAGGGGATGAGGTTATCTGTCCCACTTACACATTTTTTGCCACAGCAGGAGCTGTAGCCCGTCTGGGTGGGGTGCCTATCTTTGTAGATAGTGCGGAGTGCTGTTACAATCTGCGGGCGGATCAAGTCGCGGCCAAGATCGGACGGAAAACAAAAGCCATAATTGTGGTTCATCTTTTTGGTCAGTGTGCCGATATGGATCCGATCCTGACGGCAGCAAAAAAACACAGTATTCCCGTGATTGAGGATGCGGCGCAGGCGTTGGGGGCAAAGGATAAGGGGCGGCAGGCGGGCACCATGGGCACCTTGGGAACATTCTCCTTTTTTCCGACGAAGAATCTGGGGGCGCTGGGAGAGGGTGGGCTAATTACGACAAAGGACGCCTCTTTAGCTGAAAAGATACGCAAGTTGCGTGTGCACGGAGCTAAGGAAAAGTATTTTCACGAGATGATTGGCGGAAACTTTCGGTTACACGAGCTACAGGCGGCTTTCCTGCGGGTGAAACTCACGCATTTGGATTCAGCACTGAAGAAGAGGCGAGAAAGCGCTCAAAAGTTAATGAGGTCACTCCAAGAGAAGTGGAACGCAATTATGCCGCTCGACTCGTGCGTATGCCAAGGAGAGGGAACGTCTGTGGAGCAGAATCCAGGAACGATTTTATTGCCTTTTTCCTGTCATTCAGGGCAAGTTGAACACACTTGGAATCAGTTTGTCATCCGGGTAACTGGAGCTGGTAGGCGTGATGCCTTGCGGGAAAAGCTGGCTCGAGATGGAATTCAAACTGAGGTCTATTATCCCCGTGCTATGCATGAGCAGGATTGCTTTTCATCCCAGAGAAAGAAATTTCCCCTCGCAACTACGCTTTCGCAGGAAACGTTGGCATTACCCATCTCCTTAGCTCTTTAAGTCATTCTTTGGCAAAGGGTTTCTTGATTGCCTACCCCAATCAGGTTTAGCATAAAAAAGTATGAAGTGTGTCATTCTCGCCGGTGGCATGGGGAGTCGTATTGCGGAAGAGTCGCAGACGCGCCCCAAGCCTATGGTGGAGATAGGGGGCAAACCCATCCTGTGGCATATCATGAAGATTTATTCGAGCCACGGGATTAGCGATTTTGTAATCTGCACTGGATACAAGGGGTATGTGATCAAAGAGTACTTCGCGAACTACTTTCTTCATATGTCCGATGTGACCTTCGACATGCAAAAAAACAGTATGGAGGTCCATGAAAAGCATGCCGAACCCTGGCGGGTGACACTGATTGATACTGGTGAGGGAACGATGACGGGTGGGCGGCTGAAGCGCATAGCAGCCTATTTAAACAATGGGACATTTTGCATGACTTACGGCGATGGCCTCGGGAATGTGGATATCACGGAAGCGATTTCTTCCCATAAAAATTCGGGAAAGAAAGCCACGATCACCGCTGTCCGGCCTCCCGGGCGTTTCGGACTAATGGAAATCGAAGGTAATGTCGTTAGGAATTTTATTGAAAAGCCTGATGGCTATGGCGGTTGGATCAATGGTGGATATTTCGTTTTAGAGCCATCCGTGTTGGATCATATTCCGGGTGATGATACCTCGTGGGAGCAAGGGCCACTTCAGTCGCTTGCAGTAAAGGGGCAACTCCATGCCTATCAGCACAGGGGATTCTGGCAGCCAATGGATACCTTGAGGGAAAAGCGCTTGTTGGAAGATATGTGGAACAATGGCAATCCTCCTTGGTTCTCGCGTTGAGTCAGTAATCGTATTCGTCATATGAAAGTTTTAGTCACTGGGCACCAAGGCTATATCGGGCCCCATCTGGTTTCGCTGTTAATGGAGGCAGGACATCATGTCACGGGTGTTGATATCGGCTATTTCAAGGAATGTAATTGGGAGCCATTTCCGAAAGCTCACGTTGAGATCCTGGCGGATTTTCGTGAATTAGGGGCTTCGGATCTTCGAGGCTTTGACTGCATTTGTCATTTAGCTGCGATTTCAAATGATCCGATGGGGGATCTTGACGAAAACCTTACCTACTCCACGAATCGCGACGGGTCGATCGCACTCGCTCTCAAGGCTAAGGAGGCAGGCGTTGGTAGATTTTTATTTTCGGGTAGTTGCTCTGTTTACGGGATGGGTGAGACCCTTGATCTTGATGAAAATGCAGCGTTTAATCCTGTCTCTGCATATGCTGTATCCAAAGTGGAGTCTGAGCGGGAAATCTCCAAATTGGCGGACGCGAACTTTTCTCCCTCTTTCTTAAGGAATGCTACTGCTTACGGGTGCTCACCCAATCTTCGAATAGACCTTGTCGCAAATAATCTACTTGCCTGCGCAATGGCAAGGGGTGACATCCGCATTATGAGTGACGGTTCTCCTTGGAGGCCCCTTGTTCATTGCCATGATATCGCTCGAGCCTTCGTTCTCTTTGCACAAGCTCCCCAGAACAAAATCCACAACTTGTCCGTCAACATTGGTGCAAATGAGCAGAATTATCAGGTGCGAGATATTGGGGGAGAGGTTTCTAGGTTGGTTCCGGAGGCTAAGATTGTTTACACTGGTGAAGTAGGTCCTGATCCAAGAAACTATCGGGTCAATTTCGACCGTCTATATGCCTTATTTCCTGACTTTCGACTCAAGTACAACCTCAAGTCCGGATTGAAAGAATTACTGGCAAGGTATCAGGAACACAGATTTTCCGTTGCTGACTTCGAGGGCGACAAGTTTGTCAGGCTTCGAGCGCTAAAAAAACTTCTGTCATGAAATTTACTGAAACACCACTTCCCGGGGCCTTCGTCATAGAATTACAAAAACGAGAGGATGATCGTGGTTTCTTTGCTAGATTTTTCTGCAAGGATGAGCTTGCAGTTCACGGATTGAGCAATGAGATTGTTCAGGCCAACAACTCACTAAGCAGGGTTTCTGGAACCCTGCGAGGAATGCACTTTCAAAAATACCCAAAAGGGGAGGATAAGATTGTTCGTTGCATCCGCGGTTCATTTCTTGATGTGATTATTGATTTACGCCCTGAATCAAAGTCCTTTATGCGCCATTTTGCAATCATGCTAAGCGCTGAGAATCGTGTATCCCTTTATGTTCCTAAAGGTTTTGCGCATGGCTTCATGACTATGGAGCCTGATACCGAAGCTTTCTACCTAGTTACCGAGAAGTATTCGCCCGAATGTGAGCGCGGGGTGAGATATAATGATCCCGCTTTTGGAATTCATTGGCCGATGGAACCTGTTGAAATATCCTCGAAAGATTGTTCATATCCTGCGTTCGATTCAAAAAACCATTCCCTTCTGTGAAGATTCTCTTAACTGGCGCCGCCTCCTTTACGGGGTTTTGGTTCGCCCGAAGACTTGCGGAATCCGGTCATGAACTCGTCTGTCCGCTCCGTGGAGATGAAATTGGTTCTCCCTCAATTAGGCAGGATCGTTTGGCCAAGCTAAGAGGACAAGTTCAGATCATTCCAAGTGCTCCCTTTGGATCAGAAAGGTTCCTCGGCCTGGCGTCTGAGAGAAACTATGACTTGCTTTGTCATCATGGTGCCGAGGTCACAAACTATCGATCCCCGGACTTTGATGTGGTGGGCGCATTAAAATCAAACACGCTGAATCTGCCTCGGGTGATCGCTGCTCTGAGCGGAGTCCCGATTGTTCTTACAGGTTCTGTTTTTGAGCAAGATGAGGGAGATGGTGGTGACTTTGTGGGGGCCTTTTCGCCTTATGGTCTCTCCAAGGGATTGACATGGCAGTATTTTCGGCATTTTTGCGAATCTTCTGGGGTGCGATTGGGGAAGTTTGTTATCCCGAATCCCTTTGGTTCTTTTGAGGAACCCCGCTTTACCGCATACCTCATGAAGACATGGAAAGAGGGGAAAGTGGTCGACGTAAAAACCCCAGACTATGTCAGAGATAATTTACCCGTTGATCTTTTGTCGGATGCCTACTGCTCATATGTTCGGCAAATAGCGTCAGATAAAGCCAACCCGAACCCAGACGCTTTTCACCCGAGTGGATACGTTGGCACGATGGGAGAGCTTGTTAAATTAGTTTCCAATGAAGTTCAGAAAAGAACAGATTGGCCCTGTGAGTTTACCTTAACTAGGCAAACAGATTTCTCAGAACCGCTAAAAAGGGTAAACCGTCAGTCGATATTGTCGGAATCTGGCAAATGGAATGAGTCAATCTTCTGGGATGAGTATGTAAAATATTACACTGAAAATCCAATGAGCAACTCTGAGTAGGCTAGATATCAGCCTATCCATGCCCACTTCTATGCCTCATAAAAAACGAGAAATACAACGGAAAGGCTTCTTTCATGGCCTCGCGCGATACCAAATCATTCATTATCTGGTCTCCAGACTAGGGATTTACCAACTGGCGAATGCCCTTCTTGAGCGCTTTCCTGTGATCCGCAAACTGCCTTCTAATAAAGGCTTAATTAAGATTAATTCTGTTGCTGGCTGGGTTTTGATGGAAGAAATGTTTTCCGGTCAAGGGTATCTTAAGGCGATCTCTGGTCATGATATTCGGACATTCATTGATCTTGGATGTAATATTGGATGGTTTCCTTGTCTGCTTTATGAATTACAGGGAAGAAAGGAAATCTACGGCTTGATGTTTGATGCTGATCCGAGAGTGATTACACATGCTCGATGGCATCTAGTTGCGAACGATCTCACGAAATGTGAGGTGATTCATGGGGTTGTTGGGGTTCCTAGGCAAGGTTCCGATGCTAGTTTCTTTATAAATCCGGCAAGTACGCAGTCGTCGGCGAAACCTTTCGGTAAAAGTCATCCATTTCCGATTAAGGGGGTCATTCAAGAGGTTCGAGTGCCGACTTTTGCTATTCAGAGTGAGTGGGAAAAAAGGCATGGGACAACACTTGTAGATCTTCTCAAGATTGATATTGAAGGAAGCGAATTCGACCTTCTTCGAGGCGAGATTAACTTTATTAAGAAGTCCGTAAAGGTCATTGTCTGTGAATGGCATAACTGGCATGTCTCTTTACAAGAAATCGAGCAGTTTCTGGCGCTCCATGGATTCTCTCAGGCCAGTGAAACTGAAAGTGATGCGAACGGCGGGCTACTTGTGTTTGTGAATCAGAATCTTCGCATGGCAAGAACCCCCTAATAACTATGCAGGCAGCTGTTTCCATCATTGTTCCTGCGTACAACGCGGCGATCTTTCTTAAGGAGACAATCCGCGGTGTTGTTGGACAGACTTTTCGGGATTGGGAACTTCTTGTAGTTAACAACGCTTCCACGGATTCTACGGGTGATATTTTGCAGCGAATTACAGCGGAATTGTGCGATCCCAGGATTCGAATTCTGACAAACCCGTGTACCTTATCGATGGCAGAAAACTGGAATATCGGATTGCAGCAAGCTAGGGGGGAATTCATCAAGTTGATCTGTGCTGACGACATCCCTGCCAAGGACTGTCTAGAACGTCAAGTGAGGGCACTTCGTGACCATCCCGGGGCTATTCTGGCCTCAGGTGCCCGTATGATCATCAATAGCCAAGGAAAAAAGCTTTTTATGCGTGATGGGATCAGAAAGAAAGGCATCCACTTTGGTGCCGGGATGATCCGCCGAAGCATTTTGGCGGGCACCAACATTATTGGTGACCCCGTCTGCGTCATGTGGCGACGAAATGGGACAGAAAAAATGGGATTCTTTGATACGAGTATTCTCTACTGCACCGACTTAGAGTACTGGTTGCGCTTACTCAGCATCGGGGATCTTTACTATGATACGGTACCCGTTGCTTTCTACAGAATTCACAAGAGTTCAGCAGGCGTAGGACTTGCGGGCGTGGTGGTAGATGATTTTCTTCGTACAGCAAAGCTGAATATAAAAAGAAGCGGCATTCACTTAACGGATCTGCAATTAAAGATCGCAGGATTGAAATCTCTTTTAATGAACGTTGTGAGACAGATCATTTATGGAATTCTGGGGTAATCCACTTGACTCAAGGGAAGTCTTTCCTTGGGGAGCATAGAACATTCAGCCCTCTCCTTTTGTATGAGATCTTGTTGCTGTTAAGCAAGCTCAGTGAAATGTTGAAATCAAAACCTCTGTAAGCCCTGCAAATTAATTATGGGTGGTTAGATTCCGGCTCCGTAGAATTGAACTTTTGCTATATTTATGGGCTAGGTAACAGGTTCATCTAAAAAAACTGTTCTGATCTTTTTAGATTTTCGGGCAACAAAAGAAGTTGTTGTAGCTTGAAGAAGGTCCGGAATCTTGGATTGTGATCTAAATAATTATCCATCATCGAGTTCTTGCAATAAATCTTTCATGATGTAAGAAGGATATCGTTAAATCTTTTAAATTCAGGAGATATAATAACGATGGAAAATAGGGTAAAAAACGAACTTTCGATTGTCGCGCCATGCCTCAATGAGGAAAAGCTCGTTCCTGAATTCTTGTCTAGGGCGAGGGCTGCCGCCGCCAAAATTACCGACCGATGGGAAATTATTATGGTGGATGACGGTTCTAGTGACAGTACATGGGATACTATTCGAGAGCAGCATCGGCAAGACGGAAGAATCAAGGGGGTGCGACTTTCTAAAAATCACGGTCACCAGACTGCCCTGACAGCAGGACTTAAGGCTTCCGGTGGGGCTCGGGTATTAGTCATTGATTCCGATTTACAGGATCCTCCTGAACTCATGTGGGAAATGAACCGCTTGATGACCGAAACCAAGGCTGAAGTTGTCCATGCGGTGCGGAGAACGAGGGAAGGGGAAACTTGGTTTAAACTTTTTACGGCAGCCAGTTTTTATTGGCTCCTTGGTTTTTTATCGGATCTTCGGATACCTAAAAACAGTGGTGATTTTAAACTGATGTCCCGGCGGGTGGTGAATGCCATCAACCAAATGCCTGAAGGCCATAGGTACCTACGGGGTATGATTTACTCCGTGGGTTTTCAGCAAGTCACCCTAGAATATGAGAGAAAACAAAGGGCAAAGGGGAAGTCAAAGTTCGGGTTATTTAGGATGCTTCGATTCGCCTTGGACGGGATTACCAGCTTTTCCATGAAGCCATTGCGAATGGCCACTTTAGTCGGGTTTTTTACGGGGATTTCGGGTCTAGTTTGGGCGACCTCGATTGTGATTTGGTCTAGTAGCCAAGGCCAATCGTTCTCCAGCCTCTCAATCTTTGTGCCACTTTTTCTTTTTTTTAGCGGCCTCCAACTGACGGTTGCCGGCATCATGGGGGAATATGTGGGAAGGATCTTTGAGCAGGTAAAACAACGGCCGCTTTTTATAATTGATGAATGCGTTGGAATTGAGCCCCCGCTGGGTTTCGACCAGACCACATGATTCTTTTTTTGTGATACTTCCTTCCTCAAAAAACGAAAAAAACCGAGTCTACTTCCTTTGGTGCTTGGTTGGACTTTTTATCCTCCTGGCAAGTTTTGGGTGGTTACCCCAGGCCCCATCTCACGAAGAAATGTTTGGAGACACTGGAAGAGTTTTTGATTGGCTAAATGCTGGCATTCAGAGAAACGGCTTTTGGTGGACACCAGCGTATTTAATGGGGCACAGCCTTTCGGTCTTTGCGGTAGCCTTTGTCAGCCAGTTTTTTATGACGGCCTTTATTGGCTTGGGCACTATCCTGAACGCGCCGTTGGTTGGGTTAAAAATCTACAACTTAATGATCCTTTTGTTGGCGGGGTGGGGGATGCACCGATGGATTCAGGAGCAGACCGGAAGTAGATCTAGCGGCTCATTGGCGGCCTTATTTTATGTGCTGGGCCCCCTAATCACCTTAAGGACATGTATCTTGGAGCACTCTGGCATGGCGATGTCTTTTGTTTTTGTACCATGGATCTTCCGCGGGATTTTTATTCTCACCAGGCGGAGAAGTTTTAAGGAGATATTTATTCTTGGTTTCTGCGCTGCAGGCTTGGCCTTAAGTTACACGAAGGTTGCAATCCTGATGATCCCACTGGTTTTGTTATGGGCACTCGCCAGCTTGCCTTGGGCTCAAAAGGGGCAAATCTCCGGAATTTTTGCCCAATGGATAGCTTCTCTTGTCATTTCTTTAGTGCTTACCCTTCCTTTTCTACTCCCTTCCGTAAGAGATTTCAAAATGATGGCGGCTTTTCTGCTGGACCCGTTTGAAGGATGGCAGGAAGCCTACGCCTACCGGTCAGCTCTAGCCTTGATTGATCTTTGGAAGGTCCTTTTACCTGGTTCCAGTGAGGCTGTTTTCCGCAACTCCCAGAATTTTAATTATGGCCTTGTGCCGATGGCGATCTTGCTCTGGGGTTTGACTGCAAAACGCCTGGACCTTTTTCGAAAATCTGGTGTTGGTCGTAGTGCCGTGATTCTGGTGTTGATCGGGTTGATGGCTTTGTGGTTTGCATCTGGTACTAAGTCGATACTCGCTGGGCTCAGTTCATTTTTGTCAGGCGCCCAAGGGATGCGCGACTGTGTTTTGCCCTTGGCCTTGGCTATGTTTCTGATCCAGGCCCTCATGGTCTGGATCTGTGGTAATGACTTGGTGGGAAAGAAAACAGGTTGGATTCTGTTGTTGATTTTTCTTCTGCTTCCCGGTTTTCGCGTAATGGAGCTCCTTCCCTTTTGCGGAGATATCCGTGCTCCTGAAGCATTTTGGAGTGTGGGCGGATATTCTGCTTGGGTGGCGGCTTTAGGGATATTTGCCGGGCAAGGTCTAATCCATTTTTCAGTCTTCCGTCAGATTCTCATTCTTACGGTATTCCTGCTTCTGGATGTTACTCCGGTGCTTTCTTCTTATTTTAATCGTGGCCTGCCTAAAGAACTGTTTGAGGCCTACGACGCGCTCTGCGAACAGATAAAGCGGTCTAATCAGGTGGGTCGAATTCTTCCGCTTTCAGGTCGCTATTTTTATCTGACCCTGCCTCAGAAAACTTCTATGCCCATTAGCACGGAAGCAGCGGGTCGGCACTTTCAAATGAAATGGGTCCGGTATATGGAAAATGCTGGGAATACCAATCCCGACAACCTTCGGAACTACCTTAACATTGCCGGGGTTACTTATATTTTCATGGACCGCCAAGATCCGGATACGCCCCAGAGCCTCCAGCAATCCTTTGAGAACCTTTTTCCACAAGTCTTCCAAAACGAATATTTCACAGTTCTCTTAAATCCTGGATCTCTTTACCCAGCTTTTCTGGCAAATCAAGGGGCTATTGTACCTCGTGGGTCCTATGACGCCGCTGCTGCCTTTCTTCAGCTTTCCCGCTTGAACTTCGTCGCGGTGGAGTCGGAAGATGTTCCGCCCAGTGAGTTGCCTGAGGTGGCGGCCACCATGGGAAAAGCCGCTGGTGAATTCGAATTATCGCCTGAATTTCGTGACCGTAAAGGTGATGTATTTCAGCGAGTTACGGCTGATGCCCCACGTTTTTCGAATTATGGTGCAATGTCTTTTTCTGTTCCTACTCGATCCAAAAAATCCTGGTTGGTTATATGCGAAGCATTTCATCCCGATTGGAGGGCTTTTTGGCATCAGCAAAGCTTGCCCGTTTGCCGTGCGATTGGTGGAATGATGGCTATTCCGTGTCCTGCAGAAGGCGGAACCGTTCGAATCGAATATTATCCTCCAGTTTGGTATTCTATTTCCTATGGTTTTGGGATTGCAATGTGGGTATCGGCATTGGTCTTTTTAGGTCTGAGCAAATGGGGGTCGAAAGGATGGATAATGTGGTGGGAAGGGGAAAATTTGGATTTCGGTAAGCCCATTCAACCCAACAGCAAAAAGGCTCTTTCACTTTCAAAGGATAAGCAGGTTAGAAATGATAAGATAACGAAACCCTTAGTCGTGTTGCCTACATACAACGAGGCAGAAATGATTCAGATGGCACTGGACGAAGTCTTGGGAAAAATTGCGAATGTTGACGTTCTGGTTGTCGACGACGGATCCCCTGACGGAACAGCTGAGAAAGTAAAAAACCATTTGCTGTATGGAAAGCGGGTTCACATCTTGGAGCGTCCTAGAAAAGCGGGTTTAGGTTCAGCCTATCGGGCTGCTTTTCAATGGGCTCTGAAAATAGGGTATGATGCTGTTGTTGAAATGGACGCCGACCTATCTCACGATCCGGCCGATGTGACACGACTTTTGGCGACCTTAAGTGAAGGGGCTGATATGGCAGTCGGCTCGCGCTACTTAAATGGAATACGAATTCTGAATTGGCCGCAAAGCCGACTCTGGATCAGCACATTTGGTGGATTCTATGCCAGGAGTTTGACCGGTTTGCCTATGACCGATCCGACAAGTGGTTTCAAAGCGATACGGCGGCGTGTGTTGGAGGATTTAGATTGGGAGAAATTCACTGCCCAAGGGTATGGTTTCCAAGTCGAGCTTCACTTCTTCGCATGGCAGGCTGGATTCAAGATTGTGGAAGTGCCGATCATTTTTACAGAAAGAAGGGAAGGAAACTCGAAAATGTCTGCTCAGATTGCGATTGAAGCTGCAAAGAGGGTGCTTCAGTTATCAGTACGGAGGATATTCCCTTGAACCAAGCCGCTTTACCGAAAAAGATATGTTGGCAATGGCCTTTTGAACGGGCGGATTGGATTGCAGCAGGTGTCAGTTGGTTTATTGCCCAGTGTATCTACTTCTTTACGACTCAACCCAATGTTGGTCTTTTAGATTCGGGAGAGTTTTTAACTGCTGCTGTTCATGTGGGGGTTCCTCATCCTACTGGGTATCCTCTTTGGACGATTGGCGCTCATATTTTCAAACTTTTCCCATTTGGAAACGGTGCGTGGGAAGTAAATCTTTTTTCGGGTTTTTGCTCAGCCCTAGCTGTAGGCATTGCTGGGCTTATCCTTTCCAATTCTTTGCGCTGGGGTGGGGTGAGTGAGCGGGTCGCTCAAATACTGGCCATTGCTTGGGCGGTAGCCCTTGCCTGCAGTGTTTCGATGTGGTCGCAAGCGGTTATCGCCGAGGTATACGGATTACACGTCTTGGTTGTTATCTTCTACATATGGGTTCTCTACCGTTGGGTGAGAGAGCCCGCGTGGACAAATGGATTGGCATGGTCTGCATTCTTTTTTGCACTTGGGATGAGTAATCACCATTTGATGATTGCGCTGGCACCACTTCCAGTCGTTGTAATGCTTCTAGTCCGGCGAGATCTTTTAGCTGAGGGTCTCTTGTATCTTTGTTGCGCAGCGGCACTCGTTTATTGGGGTTTCGGCAGTATTTCGGGAGAGCCTGCTACGTGGCACTCTTCGATCCGTTTTCTTTGGTGTGTGGGAGTCGCACTCGTATTATGGGTGATCGTAAGACGAAGATTAACTCATTGGCGATTGGGCATGTGGGTTCTTTTGGCTGTAATTTTTGGGCTATCGCCTTACTCCTATATGCCTTTGGCATCAGAGACGAACCCTCCCATGAACTGGGGTTTTACGAGCACAAAAGAGGGATTCTTTTACTCGGTCAACCGCAGTCAATATTCCGGCAAACTTTCCGATCAGCTTCTAAAAACTGTGGGCCGGGCAATGGGAGCAGCTCCCCAAGAACTTCTTAATCCACCTTCACCTCCACCTGGATCTCCTCCTCCTGCATCTTTTCGAGAGACATTGGGAAAGTTTTCCCAGCTCTATTGGCGTAAAATTGTTGCCAATTTCACTCCCTTATCGATTCTGGCGCTCGTTGCCTCAGTGGCTTTTTTAGGTGGGCTCGATCGGCTTATCCGAACTTGGATTCAGGTGATGGCTCTCGGCTTTTTATTGGCCGGATTTCTTCAGCCCGCCTTTGATCAGGCAGGTGCTGACGAAGCTGCCTGGTTGCTTTACATGCCTTACTTGGGGTTTTCTCATGCATTTTTTGTCCTCTTGGCGGGCTTGGGCTCAGGTCTGGCAATTCAGAGGTGGTTAAAAAAACCGCTTTCCGAAGCTACTGCCGCGATAGTTCTTGGTGGAATCGTTTCTGTTTTTAGCTTCAGGCAGAATTTAACTTTTTGTAGTCAGCGGGATCACTGGTTTGGGTGGATGTATGGGAGGGACATGCTGGCTGATCTCCCAAGGGATAGTTTTGTTTTCGGAGGCACTGATCCTGGTCGGTTTGTGCCTACCTATATGATTTTATCGGAGAGCTTTGAGAATCGGAGTAATAAAAGGGACCCAAACTTCGACCGACGGGATCTTTATATTATTACCCAAAATGCATTGGCGGACGCATTTTATAATCAGTATATCCGAAATCACTATTCAACTGACCGACCTGCTCCACGAGGGTGGGTCGACAAGTGGTTAGGACGAGATAAACACTTTCCCAAGGCTCCATTGGTGTTGCCAAGGCAGGAGGATATTATGGCAATTTACCAAGCAGCGATCGAGAAGAGACAGAGAGATCCTTCAGCAATTGATCCTAATTCTGATCCTACGGTTTTAAATTCGTTGGTGGGGGAGTGGATTTGGCAAAGGAATAAGGATCAGCGAGCGTTCTTTGTTGAGGAAAGTTTCCCAATGGAGTGGTCATATCCGAACGCGGTCCCACATGGCCTATGTTATGAAATCAAGAAAGATCCTGTTCCCGTTCTCAATCCCGAGTTAGTTCAGGGTGATATGGATTACTGGAGAGAATATATTGATCACCTGAAGAACGACCCTCGGTTTGAGGATGACATTGATGCTCAGAGATCCTTTTCAAAGCTCCGGAATACGGGAGGAAATATCTACAAGTGGCGAAAGATGGATCAAGCTGCTGAGCAAGCATATCGTCAGGCTTTGGAGTTGTGGCCTGGTAATACAGAGACCTTAAATAACTTTTCTGATTTACTGTTAAAGCAAAAACGAGCTCCTGAGTTAAGAAATATTCTTGAGAAAGCTTCTAAGGCTGACCCGAACAATGGACTGCTGGCCATGCTTTTGACCAACTGCGAAAGACGGATCGCTTTAGCAAGGGAAATTCAAGCTCTGGAAGCTCAGTGGAGTGGCACATCAAAAGATGTGAAGGTGTTTCAAGAGTTGCTTGGTAAATACTCTGAGGATGGAAATCTAGCCAAAGCCGACCCCTTGGTAATCACGGGCGCGACTCTATTTTCGACAAATGTGGATGTTCTAAGGGATATCGTAAACTATTTCGCGATCCAGAATCGTGTTCCTATGGCCATCGAGTATGGCAAGAAACTTGATAAACTTGTTCCTGAGGATCCAGAAGTGAAGCTTGGGATGGCTAAGTTTTACATGGCCTCTGGAAAACGAGTGGAATTCTTTAAATTCCTGAGTGAAGCCATTCGTCTTGGGGGGCTACCAATGCGTGAGAAAGTTGCCATCGAACCAATTTTCCAGCAGATTCAGTCCGACCCTGATTTTCAAAAGCTAATCAGAGTAACCCAGTAAGTTTTACGAATCTTATTGCCCTGGCTTGAATCGCCTTTTGGTTTAATTTAATTCAAAAATTATTAGCCCCTTTGTTAAAAAGTGCCTGAGTCAAGTTGAGGGCAGACCCTATTTCTTCGAGGGGGATGGAGGCAGGGAGGGTATCGTGGCGGGGTGTTGGGTGGGGGGAGGGGGAGTAGCTGAATCATCAG
>Ga0214917_10003533_pt1 | contig 17971 bp, 11 predicted proteins | sample LL_1208_BB_MetaG_FD_177983 | JGI IMG/M metagenome (GOLD analysis project Ga0214917, IMG submission 177983) | Freshwater microbial communities from Lake Lanier, Atlanta, Georgia, United States - LL_1208_BB | ecosystem: Environmental > Aquatic > Freshwater > Lake | place: USA: Georgia | collected...
ATTGGTTACAAGAACACTTTTTGAGTCTTTAGGAATAAGCCCTAGAAAATAGTCAGTCAGCACAGTCGATGTTGGTTCTGTCGACGATATCATCGTTGCCTCAGTAGACGCTGACGTCATCACGGGATGGTGCAACTGCTGTAATCGGTGGATATCCAAAAATTCGGGCATATTCCCTCACTCCTCTCTATTGATTAGTCATGGGTGACATTCCCAAAACCAAAGGCTTCAAAACGTCGACAAATAGCACAAGGATTTGACAGATATTACGAGCTCATTTAATCTGATACTGATACTCAGTTTCATTTAAAACCGCAAGGAAACTCGAATGACTCCCCTCAATACATTGTCCTCTGATCAAACTGCTATTATTGAAACCGTTGTCGGAAACAATGAGCATGCAATGCGATTGTTGGCACTGGGATTTACACCCGGATCAGAAGTCTCTTTATTCAAAGGGTCAGTTTTGGGTGGCCCTCGAGTATTTACAGTGCAAGGAAGTCGAATCGCGCTTCGGGACTACGACGCCGCGCTGATTCATGTCTCAGTTAACTAAATCGGTTTGGATCGCCTGCATCGGTTACCCAAACGCAGGTAAAACGAGTGTATTTAATACGCTAACAAAATCCCATTTCAAAGCAGTCAACTATCCCGGATCAACCGTTCAATATAATCTCGCAACAACGATCACTTCGTCCGGTGATACAATTCACTGGATCGACACCCCAGGCGTAGTCACATTTTCCCCCGGCTCCGACGATGAACGGGTCACGCATGATGTCTTAACAAATCTTTCGAGTATCGATCCCACCGCCCCTCCATATCCCAATTTAATCGTATATGTGGCAGATGCGTTTCAACTGGAACGGCACCTAATGGGTCTCAAGCTCCTTCAATCACAAGGATATCCGGTTACGCTCATTGTTACGCGGGCCGATCTGATGAAAAAATATGGTGGCCACGTCGCCATTGATCGTCTCTCCGACCTCGCTCAATGTGACGTATTTTATGTCAGCAGCCACAACGGCATCGGCCTGCCTAGCATCGACACCCTATATAGGCTGGTACCCACACCCCCCTACAAGCCCCTACTATTTGAATCCGAATCCGGATGGAAATCATCGGCAAACTGGGCCTCGATGACCGTCCGAAAGGTACTAACCCCCCCCATTGCAAAAAACGAATTTGATCGTTGGATTTTGCATCCCAAATTCGGGGGGGTCTTATTCGCATTCATTATGGGACTATTTTTCTTCTTAATTTTTCTGGGTGCACAACCGCTCATGGATGGGATTGATACCTTCTGGCAATGGGGCATCACAGCGCTTCATCATTGGGCTGGCACCGGAAAATGGAAAAATTTAATTATCGATGGCATTATCGCAAACATCGGTTCGGTCTTGGTGTTTACTCCTCAAATTCTATTGCTATTTCTGGCAACCGGCATTCTCGAAAGTACCGGATATTTGGCCCGGGCGGCCATCATTGTTGATCGCCCCCTATCCTGGCTAGGCTTAACCGGAAAAAGTTTTGTACCACTGCTCTCTGGATCCGCTTGCGCAATACCCGCAATACTGGCAACACGAACGCTACCCAATCGTGCACAACGACTAATTACATTGTGGATGATCCCTCTAATGCCTTGCTCAGCACGCATTCCGGTATATGGGCTTCTGTTAGCGTTATTGTTCCGCGGACACCCACTGCGGAGCGCAATTGGAATGGTCGTTATCTACGGAATAAGCATTAGCCTGGCAGTCATTATCGGCAAACTAATTTCTGTCTTCTACAAAACACCAAACGATAGCTTTTATATCGAACTGCCCCGATGGCAAATGCCATACTGGCCAATGATTATTAAAAATGGCATCCGACAAACCATTGAATTTCTTAAAAAAGCAGGCCCGGCGATTCTAGCAATCAGTATACTGGTATGGGGGCTATCCCAATATCCAAGCGCAGATCAAAGCTGGTTAGCCCACATCGGCAAATGGATTGCGCCTCTATTCGCTCCAATGGGGTGGGATTGGCGAGTCGGCGTCGCTGTATTGGCCTCATTTGCGGCAAGAGAAGTCTTCGTCGCGGTTTTGGCGTCGATGTTACTCATCGGAGAAGATCAATTGGGCATGCACCTGATGTCCGGCAGCACGCCGTTACTCACAACCCCGTCGATATTGGGCCTAATCGTCTTTTTTATGATCTCAATGCAATGCGGCTCAACCTTGGCGGTTATCAAAAAGGAAACCGGGAGATGGACAATCCCGGCAATCATGACTATTGCGTACGTCGGACTCGCCTACGTTGCCTCAATTGCCGTCGTTCATATCGCATTGCTATTCTAGGTCGATGCCAAACGCACTGAACACACTTCGTGAGTTGTATAAAAAGACGGCGATGTTAGGTAGCATTTCAGCCGTAATCGGCTGGGACCAAGAAACCTACATGCCCAGTGGCGCAATCGAATTCCGAGCCCAACAAACCGCCTTTTTGTCCGAATTATCCCACTCCATTTTAATCAGCTCGAAATTCAAACACGCATTGGAATCTGTCATTGATATCCAATCGCAAACTGTCGATTCTGACATCACTGACCCGATTGACATACGAATGATCCTAGAAATCCATCGCGAATGGAAAATGGCGGTATCCATCCCCCCCCGACTGGTCAGAGAATTGGCCGAAACCACCGCCTTGGCCCAACACGAATGGCAACACGCTCGTCAAGCAAACGATTTTTATCGGTTCGCACCGGTCTTAGACAAAATCATCAAACTAACTCATCAAAAAATAGATTACATGGGATTCAAAGACCAACCATACGATACGCTACTCGACCAATTCGAACCAGGCATGACAGTAAACCAATTAAGTCCAATCTTTACTCTTCTCAAAGACGTCACGCGCCGTGCGATGGATCGCATTCAATCCCATAAACGACCCACGTTACCCCTATCCGAATTCGATATAAACCAACAACGTCACCTTAGCGACGACATCTTAAATCGAATGGGATTTGACCTCTCACGTGGTCGGCTCGATATATCGACTCACCCATTTTCAAGCGCATTTCATCCCACGGATTCACGCATTACGACCCGATTTAATTCCCACGACCTAATGGACAGCTTTTCGAGTACCATGCACGAAGCGGGCCACGGGCTCTATGAACAAGGATTACCACTCCAGCATTTCGGAACGCCATTAGGGACAAGTATTTCGTTGGGAATCCATGAGAGCCAAAGTCGCCTCTGGGAAAATATGGTCGGAAAAAGCCCTGATTTCTGGGAGGGGTATTTCCCAATTCTCTGCGAACATTTCCCCGAATTCAAAGCCATCGATTGGGCCACATTTTATCAATACGTCATTCACGCAGCCCCAACCCTCATTCGGGTCGAATCTGATGAAATCACGTATAACCTCCATATTTTGATCCGGTACGAAATTGAGCAACTCTTATTCGCAAATACGATTTCAACAAAAGACCTACCTGATATCTGGAATCAAAAGATGAATACCTACCTCGGCATTACCCCCGACTCAAATCGAACCGGCGTTTTACAAGATGTTCATTGGTCGATCGGCGCTTTTGGCTATTTTCCGACCTACTCATTAGGGAACCTTTACGCAGCCCAATTTTTTGAAGCCGCACATCAGGCAATTCCAAACTTGCGCGATCAGATTCGCTCATTGAACTTCATCCCATTAAAAGAATGGTTAACCGAATCCATTCACCAAGTCGGACGAACCCAAACGGCGGCGGAGCTTGTACAAGAGGTAACTGGAAGCCCCCTCTCAGTTGATGCGTTTGAACGGTACATCACAACAAAATGGCCGGATCAGCGGTATTGATTAAATCCGGTGATTGCGTCACCAAGAGTTAGTTTTTTCCCAGAATTTAAAGCGTTATATAGACACTGCGTCGCTACCCGAATCGGCAAATCCGAGCTTGCAACTTCCTGCTGGGTGTAAACCTTAAAATAGTTCAAATATTTCAACACATCACCAAATGAATTGACCATTTTCTCAAGCGCAGGCCGAGGTAATTCATAGTCAGCGGTGGCCGGACCCAACCGCGACTTTAACAAAAATAGTAAAGGGTCTTCCAGGGATAATTGCCAATCAATAAATTTTGACGCCCCCACCAATTGAACCTCTTCGTGCCGCCAGCCCACGGATCCAAAAAAGGGATCATTGGGCTTCCATTGAATCCCCATCATGGGAACCACACGATCCAGGAACAATTGGTTATTTGCGAACGTGGTCTCGTTATCGACCATCACCAGTGAGGGGCCTTTAGACGTACCAGCCATTTCAAATCCAACCTTTGAATTGTCTGCTAAAACGACGTTACGCGGATTCCCAGCATCAGGGTCCCCCTTTAAAACGCGATACGCAACAAACAACAACGCAAGGGCATCATTCGACACAAATGCAGGAGAATATTTTTGGGGGTCATTAATAGCATGGAGCCCATCCACGCCTCGGATAAAGCGTCGTACAAAATAGGCATCTTCACCCCGGATATAATAATGGCTTTTTACCGCAAATTCCCCCACCCCCAATGCCACGGCGCAATACACCGAGGCAATATCTCTCTGAAGCAAATACCATTTTTCCTTGGGGTACCGTTTCACTACATACCGATGAAGCTTGTCCCCGACATCATGCCAGCCCATCCACATCGTCTCAAAATTTGCCGTGGTGGCCTCATAGCGCTGCCGATCGTCAAACACGCCCGTTTCTTTTTCAGCAAACGAAACCCGAGTTAACCCGGCAAGCAACTTGTCATAGTCCGTCGCCGACATAAACGATTCGTGATGCGGAATTGCAAACATGCTATACCGCATTGCCTCCAACGGCGGATGCTTAATCGCCGAAAAGCCAAATTTACCAAAATCAATACTAGCGCTCTGAAATCGCACTGTCGCAGGGTTAACCAATTGACTGAGCCGTCGGCCCAAATTCACCATTGCAGTACGAATCGGAAAATTGCCAATATGGCTATATATACTAGTGATCCCACCTATAGTACCCCGACGGTATCTCAGGATAAAGTTAAGAGTCAAGCCATTTGGCCCCCGATCAACGATCTATTAGGAATCGATGTCCACATGATACCCTGAGCCGCATTATTATTTTGTGGGAGTCTAAGTCCATGACCGAATCGATGAACCTTAAAGACACTGTTAACCTTCCAAATACCGAATTTCCGATCCGAGCAGGCCTCGAACAGCGAGAACCCTCACTTATTGAGCAGTGGGGAAGCGCCGGTACCTACCAGTCCGCGAAGTCCACCCCCACCGCTTTTCCACCCTTTATCTTGCATGACGGCCCCCCATATCCCAACGGCAATATCCACTTGGGACACGCCCTCAACAAAGTCTTAAAAGACATCATTATTCGGTCCCGGCGCATGGAGGGGCATTCGTCGTATTTAATACCCGGATGGGACTGTCACGGACTACCAATCGAAACCCAGGTTATCAAAGAACTCAAATCCAAAGGTGAAGAACACAAAAAATCAGACATTTCTTGGTTCCGTAACCGCTGCAAGGAATTTGCTCTTGATTACGTAAATACCCAAAAAGAACAATTTAAACGATTAGGAATTTGGGCAGAATGGGACACCCCATACCTCACCCTAAACCCTGAATATGAAGCAAATGTCATTCGGTTATTCGGCGAAATGGCAACAAACGGAGTCATTTACAAAGGTAGAAAACCCATTCACTGGTGTATGCATTGCGAAACCGCATTGGCAGAGGCCGAAATTGAATATGCGCCCCATAAATCACCATCGATTTTTGTAACCTTTAAGGTAACAACGCCTTCAGCCACGCTGAGTACCATTATCGGAACCGCAGAAACGGATATTTTGGTATGGACCACAACCCCGTGGACCCTACCCGCCAACGTCGCCATTGCAGCTCACCCCGAGTTCCAGTACACGGTACTTTCGACCGAAACAGAAACCCTCATCGTGGCTGAGGCACTCGCTGATAAATTGGTTGAAACCCTCTCACTCACCGTTACCCATCGACAACCCATCACCGGGGCCCAATTAGATGGAACCATTACTCAGCATCCGTTGTTTGATCGGCCATCCCCCATCGTCATGGCAGACTACGTCACCCAGGACGATGGTACAGGATTTGTTCACATCGCACCTGGGCACGGGCAAGATGATTATCTTGTTGGCCTGAAATACAACCTCCCGACCATTATGCCCGTCGACGATCAGGGTCGGTTTACGAAGGAAGTCCCCTGGGAAGGCCAACGGGTATTTGAGGCCAATAAAGCCATTGGGCAAGAACTAGAGGCAAGAGGGACACTGAAAAAACTTCAATTCATTTCCCATTCCTATCCCCATTGCTGGCGGTGTAAAAACCCGGTGATTTTCCGTGCAACCCCGCAATGGTTTGTGGCAATGGACACCCCCATGCCCCACACCGGAACCACCTTGCGGCAAAGCGCGTTGTCCGCAGTCAAAGCCACCAAATGGATCCCCCAATGGGGCGAGAATCGGATTCAGTCGATGGTCGAAAACCGTCCCGATTGGTGTATTTCGCGCCAGCGCTATTGGGGAATTCCCATCCCCGTATTTAATTGCACCAATTGTGGCCACAGCGAAATGACCGGGCAGTTTAACCTTGCCGTCGTCAACCTGGTTCGTGAACACGGCACAATGGCCTGGTATGACCGCGATGCCAACGCAATATTGCCGGAAGATGCGATTTGTTCAAAATGCGGTCAACGGTCTTTTAATAAAGAAACCGACATCCTCGATGTTTGGTTTGAATCCGGCGCCAGCTTCGGGGGCGTGTTGGAATCCACCCAGCAATTCCCTGCCGACATGTATCTGGAAGGCTCAGACCAACACCGAGGGTGGTTCCAATCATCGCTATTGATTGCATTGGCCGCCCGGGGCAAAGCTCCTTATAAGACCGTCTTAACTCATGGATTCTTGGTCGATGACAAAGGACGAAAGATGAGCAAGTCCGAAGGTAACGTCGTCGCACCGGAATCGGTCATTAAAGAATTTGGAGCCGATATTCTGCGATGGTGGGTCGCCAATGCCGACTTCAAAAACGATGTCGGAGTCGCGAAATCAATTCTCAATCAAAGTCGCGATACGTTTTCGAAAGTCCGAAACACCATTCGGTTTTGTCTAAGTAATTTATATGATTTTAACGCCGAATCCGACCCGATTGGATACTCGGAACTCCAAGAAATCGACCAATGGGCATTAGCTGAACTCAGCCAATTGATCACCGACTGCCGAATCCATTATCACGACTACGATCTCCACTTGGTCACCCAAAAAATTCATCATTTTTGTGCGGTGACATTGAGTGCGTTATATCTGGATATGACGAAAGACCGTCTCTATTGTGACGGAGCGGCCTCCCCAACACGACGAAGTACCCAGACCGCGATCTATCACATCGCCAATCACCTGATCCACATCATCGCCCCCATTTTAGTATTTACCGCCGAAGACGCCTTCGCCTATTTTAATGTCCCCGCCAAAGCAAGCAGTGTCCATCTTTCGCCCACCCCTGCCATTCATACAGAGTGGACCAACACCGACCTATCAAACCGTTGGACGCAATTATTAACGTTAAAAGATGAGGTTTATCAACACCTCGAGCCCCTTCGCAAAGACAAAGTTGTCAAAAGCTTTCTTGAGGTCAAGGTCAAAATCGAGTCTGCCTCCCCTTGCCCTGCACCCGATCTGGCTTCGATTTTAATTGTCAGCCAAGTGGAATGGGAGCAGCGACCTGGAGAAACCACCATTACAGTGGCCGTCGCAGAAGGCGATAAATGCCAACGATGTTGGAAAACACTGCCCGTTGATTCGCTTGGCCTCTGCAATCGATGTTCCATAGTCGTTACACAATAAACTTGTACTCATTCAGAGGTGATCTTTTATGAAGAAAATAGTGAGTTCGTTTCAAGCGATACAAGATATTCAAGGATTACCAACCCATGAATACTTCAGCCGATTGCATGACGACGCCAAATACAGTGCGATTGACCATGTACTACGAGGCAAATTCGAATTATCCAAACTAGAATCGGATCGGGTCATCCGCCTACTTAGGCTATATATGAAGGCGCTAACGCCCAATTCAAAAGAAGCACGCCACGCCGCAAGTGCCCTAAATCTACTATGCGCGGACCCCGAAAAATACCCAGCGGGGACCATCAATTCATCGTCTACCGTACTCCATCTTCGCAAGTTAAAAGATCTCGTCATACTCGCGCTTGTAATCGAAACGCCACTAGAGGTTGAAACGCCAACCGCCACCCAAAGATCCGTCACGATTATTGATACCGCACACCCCTGTAATGTCCTACCTCAACAAGAATTCCCCCTTCTTGCCGAAATCGAACAGTTGGAGCGCACCTCACCGTCACATGCAAATGATCAACGCATTATCGGTCTACTCCATCACTGGCAACACGTCAGCGCGGATCAGAGTCCTCGAACAGTTCACCAAGAAGTAATCGACGGCCACACTGTAGGCCTGAACGAAATGATGGGTTATGCCAAATTGACCCGTCAACTTAGCCCCGTATCCCTCAATATCCGATTCGCAAAATGGACTGGGATGGACGCCGACCGAAGCGCAATTTTGCCAATGTCTCAGACTTATACCATCGGGATGAACCAGCGCAACATGGCGAGAACTTACTTTGACCTATTTACAGACTCAAGTTCGCCGGCATTAAGCAAATTAAGGCAAATGCGCCACCCAAGGGGACAATCTGAGCAACTGCATATCACCCCCATCGAGATCGGGGTTGCAATTCTGGCACAGACCAACGACGCCTCAAAAACGCCAGCACTCAAAACCGCGTTACTGATCATTCCGGCAATCCTACATTCTCTAAAAGACTTGGAGGAAACGGCTCGGGATATTACCGGCATTTCAAAAGCCTTAGCTGCCATTCCAATCCTGGAATATGCGCAAACCAATAACGTAACCACAGTCGCAAAAACCCCGCCTCATATTCGCCGGTACTTTGAACAGTTCTACAACAATCAGTTTGAAAAGGTACGTCCGTTTTTCAACCACATTTCAGCCAAATTGGGCATTTCTACGGATAAAAAACTCGCCCACATTCGAATCCAACTCGAAGAGAAAATATCGGAATTACTGGCACAAGATCCGGCTCCAACTCTGAAGCGACAATTCCAACAGTTACAAAATGCCCTTCAGGAGTTAGCCGCAGACCCAACGGTTGATAAATCAAACGTGCACCTTGATGACTTAGTTAAAGATAGTGAGGACATCTGTGCCATATTTAGCGCCTTTGGAACTCACTACAAAACCTGCCAAAGCCGGTTACCGGCCGAATGGGTAGGTGAGGCAGCTAAGGATGTACTGGCAATCGAACTGGGTGCAAAAGTCCCCGAGACAACGTCCGAAGCAGCCCTCATCAGACTCATAGTCGACCGAATGATACAAAATCCAAACGAGCGAATCGTTAGTGATCTATTGTCGGCCAATAAGACGTCCCAAATGGTCGTTGATTTTTTTAAAATGACACGAATCGCCAATAAAACGTTCCCGCATATCAACTGGCAGATTATGGCCAACTACACCTCCCCCGTCGAATTTCTCGGCGCGTATTATCTCGCGTTGCGGACCGGGGCGATCACCATCGAAAATGGAAATGTAACCTCGTCATCAATCCGAATCATGGAACTAAGTGAATCAGCGGCACAAGTCGCCAATTATTTTAAGACGGTTGGGCACATCCATACCGTCCCGCTCATCCGTCAACTCACCCAACAATCGTTAGGCCATTTTGGCCCGGAATTCGGAACCAAAATCGCGACAAGCGACACCACAAGGGATATCGGCCAATTGCTAGGGCAAAGCGCCATTGCACTGCACAAAGAATACGCCGCCATATTATATGACCGTCTCTACAAGTCCGGCTGGGAAACCACACCAGGCTTCATGAAAAGCCCCTACGGTATTTTTGACGAAAATCCCGAAATAGTTGCCCAATACCGCCACGTATTAGACGGGACATTACCCGCATCGGACACCGCGAACACGCCAGTTGTACCCAAACCGAGATTTTATTATCAAGTGGGTCAGGGATCCCATCGAAATAGGTGGAACGGAACGTTCAATATTCCACAGTCAACTGGGGACTCTGGATTTACCTACCAACCCGGCCGTCGAGAAAACGACAGTGCATCACCTGATCGGGCAGTGCAACTCTTACGTCAATCCATTCTGAATGCAAACCTACCGCAGACGCCCCAACTGGCCCATGCCGAATGGGCATTCAAGTTTTCGGAGCCGGGGGGGCTCGCGTATCGCGAATTCGTGAAGCAAGATGGCCCTTACAATCGCTTGTTAATACAAGCGGCACTGACATACGCCCTCGTTAACGCCCAAAAATTTGGCTCTCGAACGGCACCCGAAAAATCGTTGGAGGGAATGCATATTGTCGACGACAATAGAGCCATCACTGTTTCAGGAATAATGAATCAAACCGGATTCCAAGCCGGGGCGGTTATTCCACTCGTGAGTAGTTATCGCCATTGGGTATCCAGCGAATCGAATGGCCTTGCGACACTACGTCACCACTACGCCACCAATCCCGTCTTTCGAAATTTAATCCTGTCGTCCGAAGGCGTGATCGGCCATTCAACCACCGAGGGCCTCCGACTGTGGATGACCCCTAATAATTCTGCTCATCACGCCCTCATCACCGAATGCGACGCACAGCAAAAGCAATCCGAAGAAATCATTTGTTTAATCAAGAGCCAAACCGCGATTACCTTACAGCCCAAAGACCGCATCGAACGTCAATTCAGCCGCGTCGGCCGTCTATTGGACCGAGCGGCCTACGACGAAGGGCACAAACCCAATAGCTTGTGGTTCTCAAAGATCAGTCCCGGATTTTTTGCCCGAGAAGGACGTGCGCGTTACTCAACGCTAGCAGCACCCAGGTCGTCTCTGAGCACACCCCGAACGCAACTGGCCTCGCTTGCAATGCAAACCGTCAACGTCCTTAAAACAGTCGCAAAAGGGATTAAATAAGGCCCGACTTATCGCTCGTTCTGGCGCATCTTTCGAAATTCATCCCGCAATTGTTGATGATGCGCGCCGGGTTGGGCCAATTTGTCTCGGAGTTGGCTTAACGCCTGGAAGCGTTCCGCCCGATTAGACGATGTCTGCGAGTCGTAGTTGCTCAAATGATCCTCAAGAACATCGGCGTACTTCGAATGAAGCGTTGAGGGATGTTTCGCTTCATAGGCGATAATGTAATAGTGCGTTTGGATTTCCAAGGCCAACAATGCGTGTTTTAACCGAGGGATCTTCAAGTCCAATATGCGTCGTCTGTGTATACCATCGGGACGGATTGCAACCATATCCAACTCTCGATTCAACGCGTCCAATTCGGACTCACAGTCTTTCAATTGGCCAACGTACTGGTGCCCAAAATAACGCAAACCTAACGGAGCATCTGCCAATTGCTTAATCGCCGACAGTCTTAGCTTGGGGAAATCGGTTAAATTTTGGTTCAAGGATTGATCAATTCCGTCCAAAATTTGCTGATCTTTTTTTATATCCTTTAGCACCATCGCCAAATGCGACGCGTAAAACCGTTGTTCGTTGAGCCGTTGCGCTTCGAGGTGGGCATTAACATGCCGTGTCGCCTTAATTTGTTCGATTTTTAATACAACCCAAGGGCCTATAATGCCGGAAATCCCAATTAAGCCGATGATGACCGACAATTGGCCAGAACTCGCACCAATCCAATGCCATAGCCGTTTTAGACCGTGCCCTGTTTTGGCGATCATCCGTGTTGCTGCGCCTTAATTTGATTCAAGGCCCCGCCCATCTTAAACCATTCGATTTGACTGTCGTTATAGGTATGTTTCACCGTAATGGTATCCACCATCCCATCGGAATGATGAAGAACCATGGTTAACGGGACCCCTGGGGTGAATGTTGTTAAGCCTACAATGTCCACGCGATCCGTCTCCTGAAATTTTTCGTAGTCGTCCGGATTTTGGAAGGTCAACGCCAACAAGCCTTGCTTTTTCAAATTGGATTCATGGATTCGTGCGAATGACTTCACCACAACCGCTCGAACGCCTAGATGACGCGGTTCCATAGCCGCATGTTCACGAGATGAGCCCTCTCCATAGTTCGTTTCGCCCACGATAACGGACCCTACGCCGTTCGATTTGTAGTATCGCGCGGAATCCGGGACCGGCATTTCGGCGCCCAACAATGGATTCAACACGCTATTCGTCTTCCCATTAAATCGATTGACCGCACCGATGAGCAGATTATTCGAAATATTGTCCAAATGCCCCCGATATTTCAACCACGGCCCAGCCATGGAAATATGATCCGTCGTACACTTCCCTTTGACTTGAATTAACAAGGCCAAGCCAGTCAAATCGGCACCTTCCCATTTAGAGAAATTATCCAATATTTGGAGCCGATCCGACGTCGGAGAGACAGCCACTGTAACGGATTTCCCATCAGCGGCAGGCGCTTGGTAGCCGGCATCCTTCACCTCAAACCCGTTCGACGGCAATTGATCCCCAGACGGGGCCTCAAACCGAAACACGTCCCCGCTTGGCGTCGGCAATGAATCTGTCAGGGGGTTAAAGGTCAGAGATCCGGCAACTGCCAAGGCCGTCACGATTTCGGGAGATGCGACAAAAGCGTGGGTATTCGGATTGCCGTCATTGCGTTTTGAAAAGTTTCGATTAAACGAAGTGATAATCGAATTCGCAGGTTGGGCATCAGCCCCATGTCGCTTCCACTGCCCAATACATGGCCCGCAGGCGTTCGCTAACACAACCCCCCCCAAGTCCGAAAATGCCGCCAATTGGCCATCCCGTTCCGTGGTATAACGGACCTGTTCGGACCCCGGAGTTACCGTAAATTCAGATTTTGCACGAAGTCCTGCGTTGGTGGCTTGGCGCGCAAGTGAGGCCGCTCGGTCCAAATCTTCATAAGACGAATTAGTACACGACCCGATGAGCCCCACCGACAACGTTTCAGGGAACCCATTTTCACGTACCGCCGCAGCAAACTGCGATAAGGGCCACGCTCGGTCTGGCGTAAACGGTCCATTAATATGGGGCTCCAATGTGGACAAATCAATTTCAATGACACGGTCATAGTAGCGACCCGGGTCAGTCACAATGGCATCATCGGGCCGCAAATGATCCGCAACACGATCCGCCTCAACCGCCACATCATCTCGGCCAGTCGCCCTAAAATACGCCGCCATTTGGGCGTCATACGGAAACACCGACGTTGTGGCGCCGATTTCCGCACCCATGTTGCAGATTGTGCCTTTGCCCGTACAGGATAAATTGGCCGTACCCTCTCCAAAATATTCGATAATGTGATCGGTTCCGCCATCCACGGTCAAAATACCCGCCAATTTCAAAATGACATCTTTGGGTGACGACCATCCCGACAATTCTCCCGTTAATTTCACCCCTATAATCTTGGGAAACTTGAGCTCCCATGGAAGCCCGGCCATGACATCCACCGCATCGGCCCCGCCAACCCCAATGGCAACCATCCCTAATCCACCCGCATTCGGAGTATGGGAATCCGTTCCAATCATCATGCCGCCCGGAAAGGCATAATTTTCTAACACCACTTGGTGAATAATACCGGCACCCGGCTTCCAAAACCCAATACCATATTTATTAGAGACCGATGCCAAAAAATCGTATACTTCGCGATTCGTCGATTCAGCAACTTTCAAATCTTCAACAGCCCCAATTTCGGCCTGAATCAGGTGATCACAATGAACGGTAGTCGGCACAGCAACTGCAGCGCGCCCCGCTTGCATAAACTGTAACAACGCCATTTGTGCGGTTGCATCCTGCATCGCCACCCGATCAGGGGCAAAATCAACGTAATCAGAGCCTCTAACAAACGCTTGAATCCCAGACCGATCCCAAAGGTGGGAATATAAAATCTTTTCGGTTAGGGTCAAGGGTCGTCCCAACGCCTGTCGAATCGCGTCAATACGCGCGCTCAATTGTCCATATACGGTGCGAATGGTGTCGATATCAAAGGTCATGAATGCCTCCCGGGGGAAATAATGAGTGCCAAGGTACCAGAAAGCATCAAAAAAATCTCTTAACTATGGTATTCTCCCCCTCAATATCAATGAAAATTTTAATCGTCGAAGATGAAGATAAAATTGCCCAATTCATTCAAAGTGGGCTTAAAAGCGAAGGGTATTCAGTGGACCGCGCCGCGGACGGAGAAGAAGGCTTCTTCATGCTCTCCGAAACCAATTACGACCTTATCGTTTTAGACCTACGCCTTCCAAAAATGGATGGAATGTCATTATGCCGACTGGCGCGGAAATCGGGCAAACGCATGCCCATTATCATGCTCACGGCTCGGGACTCCGTCGAAGACCGTGTTTCTGGTCTCGATGCCGGCGCAGACGACTATTTGACCAAGCCATTTTCATTCGAAGAATTGGTCGCACGGGTTCGGGCATTGGGCCGACGCTATACACCCGCCACCCAGTCCGCGCTTCAAATTGGGGACCTCGAGATTTCAATCGAAACCCACACCGTCACCCGCTCAAAACGAGATATCAAATTGTCATCAACCGAATTTAGGCTCCTTCGGTTTTTGGCAGAAAATACCCACCGAGTAGTTTCTCGACCGTTAATATTAGAAAAGGTATGGGGATTCGATTTTAGTCCGGAAAGTAACATCGTCGAGGTCTATATCAACTACCTCAGAGACAAAATCGACAAAGGATTCTCCACCCCCTTAATCCGGACCGTTCACGGAGTCGGTTATCGATTATGCGAATCCGATTAAGAGTCTGGGTCAGCTTATTTTTAACGGTTGCCCTGCTCACCTCGGGGATATTCATGTATTCGTATTACCGAGTCCAACTCATCAAAGGGCTCGAATTTCGGATGGTACGCGCAGCAGACAACATTCTTGCTGCAATCGCAAAACGCCCCGGGCTCTTCCGGCATGACCCCGAACACTTTTTATTTGCCAGCTCAACAAACGAATTCACTTCCGGTGCAATCCTGGTTCAATTCATGTCCATCGATGGCGAATTGGGTGCACGGTCGCCAAGTTTGATCTCTTTCCATCTTCCCTTCACACTGGGAGAAGACGACGTTATTAAGGACGTCGAAATAGAAGATGGGACCAAACTCAAGGTCTATCAACGGCTCATTGTGGTCCGTGGTCAAAAATTGGGGTATGTCGTCGTTGGGCTACCTACAACCCAGAGTTACCACAACCTCGAAATTCTACGGAATATTATCGCGGTGATGACGATCGTCACGGTTATTATCCTGGGATACAGCATTAACGCTGTCATTTCACACAATCTAATGACGAACCATCGACGGTTTTTGAGTTTCGCCTCACACGAACTCCGCACCCCCTTAGCGATCATCATCGGCAACGCAGAAATCGCATTAAAACAGCATCAAAAAGAAGATTACGAAACCGCCCTCAATACAATTAAAGACGAAGCTGAGTGGATGAAGCGATTGGTTGCAAATCTACTCCTCATTTTCAGGAGCCAAGCAGGCTCAGAAATTATTATGGCCGCACCATTTAATTTTTCGGACATCTTGACCGAAGAAGTGAGCTCGATAAGCCGGCGTTACCCCAATAAACTGCTAAATTTACAATTGCCAGAAACAGCCGAATTTTTGGCCGATCCAGACAAAATTCGCCAAGTCGTCCGCAATCTGTTGGACAATGCCGCAAAGTACACCGATGAATCTGGACGAATTGGGATCTATTTGACCATCAATCGACGCCTGGCGATTCTGACCATCGAAGACAACGGAAGCGGAATGGACCCTGTGGCACAGCGACACATTTTCGATGCGTATTATCGTCTAAATTACACTGACTCGGATGGTGCCGGGTTAGGTCTTGCAATTGTCAAATCCATTGTCGAAGCCCACGGAGGTCGAATCACGGTAGAAAGCACCGTCGACAAAGGCACCAAATTTGTTGTCGAAATACCCAAACTCGACATCGGCAAATTCAGACGATGGCTCCGTAAAAAACGGGGATGGAACGGATAGGCTCTTTCCTCGGGGCATGGTACGATACATCCAATCTAAAAAGGAGTTGGGATGATGCAAATCCAATCAACAAAACCCCTCCTGCTCGTAGTAGAAGACGAAGCGGATATGCGAGACAATTACAGAGATCTGCTCGGCTCAGACTATACCCTCATTTTTTGTGAAACAGGGTATGAGGCCATCGCCGAATTCCAGCTGTCCCATTCGCGATTCAAAGCCATTATTTTGGATATCAATCTGCCAGACATGAGCGGACACGAGGTCGTCAAACAATTTGAAGCCATTTCTTTTTTAGATATCCCGCCCATCATTGTCGTCACCGCGTATGGCGAATCTCAAGAAGTGATTCGTACAATGACCGATAGCCAAGCATTTTTTCATCTATCCAAACCGTTTTCGATCAAGACCTTACAAGAGGTGCTCTCAAACGCGATTAAAGATCCTTACTTTGTACGTCGTAATTTTGAACTGGCTCGAGACCTCCAACTTGATCAATGGCTTAGCCAGCGCAATTCCAAGCTTCTTGAAGAACTCAGGGTGATCAAGGCCCAATCCGGCAGTTTTGTAACGCTAAAAGATGTAGATCCCTATGTCTTCCACAACAAAGGGATTGCCAAGAAAAATCTTCCTCTGGACCGAATTATTTATGATTTTGAGTATGATTCAGGCATCGCGGCCCCCCCGATGCATCCGCCATCAATTCTGATACTCGAAAATGAACCTGATTTATTGGACTCATTGTCATTAATATTAACTGAGGCAGGGTTCAAAACATTTGCGACCCGGGACTCGTTTACTGGAGTCAATATTATTCGCGAGAATCCCGACCTCGACTTAATTCTGTTGGATCTCGGGCTTCCTGGATTACATGGCGAAGAAATCATCAAAGAATTGAAGGCACAGTTGGGATGGAGCGACATTTCGGTTGAAGACACCCTAAGCCACCCCGATATCGTGGTATACACCGGTCACGCGGATCACCAAACCATTACATCGGCGATCAAAGAAGGGTCCAGTAAATACTTGGTCAAACCAATATTATCAGCAGATCTATTACAGGCACTCCATGAGGTATTGTTCCGGCGCCATGCCTTAAGAATACTGCCTGAAATGCTCAATACAACCTTAAAACAGCCGACGAGCTATCGGCATCGATTAATGCAGTTTGAAACTGAGACAGCCGCGTATCCTGGCCCCACAATTCCGGGGTCACTTGTACTGGCCCACTTCCCCGACATTCCATCGGACAAAATCGGGGCCGGAATTCCAAAAGCCGCATTGGCAAATGGTGCAAAACCAGTCATCGATGGACTTCGTGGTTTTAGCCATACGGATTGGGCAATATCCACGGGGCAATTCCGCTAGGAAAGAACTTCTCAAAGCAGACATCGATAAGGTATACTCTCGGGCACTTCGTACTCAGGTAAATATTGGGGAGTCGCCAAGTGGCAAGGCAGCGGGTTTTGGTCCCGCCATTCGAGGGTTCGAATCCTTCCTCCCCAGCCAATTTGAAAATTTACGCAGAAATTTTCAAATTCCTCTCTCCTCCACCAACGGAAGCAAACGGTCTAAACTAAGAGAGTAAAGTCGATAGAACCATAAAGGGCCTAAACTCTTAAACGATAGTTGTGGAAATTAGACAAGCCATAGGCGAGGCGTTGGATGAGTTTCATTTTTCGATGAAGTCCTTCAGCAATGCCATCAGATTTAGAAAAGCGCCACACGCAGGCGATTTCGTTGCGCCAGTTAAAGAGTGGGTTATGCAACAAATTTTCTGTAAAAGTGACTCCATAGGATCAAAAAAGTTAAGTTGAGAACAACCTCCTTCCGGTGGACCAATCATCGTTAAATTCGATGAGGATG
>Ga0214917_10003534_pt1 | contig 17967 bp, 20 predicted proteins | sample LL_1208_BB_MetaG_FD_177983 | JGI IMG/M metagenome (GOLD analysis project Ga0214917, IMG submission 177983) | Freshwater microbial communities from Lake Lanier, Atlanta, Georgia, United States - LL_1208_BB | ecosystem: Environmental > Aquatic > Freshwater > Lake | place: USA: Georgia | collected...
ACAGGTATATGCGGCTGGAGGGAATCGAACCCTCGTTTCGATTTTTTTCTCGTTTTCTCTGTAAGTTATTAATTTGCAGATACCATTTTACTCTGTTGATAAAATTTTACTGTCTAGGTATTGTCTAACTTTCGAAACTATGGCCTGCATTTGGAAACCAAGGGGAACAAGGAACTGGTGCGCCCGTTTTCGCGGGCCGGACGGGATTTGGAGAAACAAGACAACCGGCACTACGGATAAAAACATCGCCCTTAAAATGGCGCTGGAATTGGAGGATTTCAGCAGGTCCGTCATTACTCGCGAAAGGCACCGAAAGACATTGGATTTTTTGACTGAGCTAGCCGGCGTTTCTCCCACAACACGATATACCGTTCAGGGCTGGATTGAGCATTGGCTGGCGAACAAGGAGCGCAGCCGAACTCCCGGGACTTTTATGGCCTATCGCTCCACTGGAATGAGCTTTCTTGAGTTCATCGGCCCGCCAGCTGCCAAACGTGATCTTGAGTCGGTAGAGCCATCGGAGGTTGAGGCATGGTTGAATCAACTGGCCGGAACCGTCACGCCAAGTACGGCGCGGAACCACTTAAAGAGGCTTTCTCTCGCTTTCGGTGAAGCGGTCAAATTCCGCTTCCTCAGGGAGAATCCATGTGCGCCCATAACAGCTCCGGTCGAACGTAACCGGCCGACAAAATCCTTATTCAGCCTGGATCAAGTGGCGAGCCTGCTTCGGGCCGCCGACATTGAGTGGAAAGGAATGATCCTTTGCGGATGGTACACGGGGCTGCGATTAGGAGATATCGCTAGCCTACGATGGGAGCAAGTCGACCTCGGAAAACGCCTCATCTCCGTAGAACCCCAGAAATCACGCCGATACAACAAGATCGTCCATATCCCCATACACGAGCGCCTCAATCAGCATTTTCTTGAAATCAAAAAGACTGATCCTCATGGACAGTATCTGTTCAGAAATCTCTCAAAGATGCCCGGCGCAGGCCGCAGCGGCCTTTCCACGGCCTTTCACCAGCTAATCCGTAAAGCCGGCATTGATAATCCCCTGCTCCGGCAGAATAGAAAGACTTCCAAGGCATCCCGCACCCATCAGATTCACGCCCTTAGCTTTCACAGCTTGCGCCATAACACCGGTAGCGAATTGGCCGCCCGTGGAGTTTCGGAGGACATACGCACACGACTTCTCGGCCACTCAGACACCAAGATCCACCGGGGATACGTTCACTATGAGACAAATCATTTGGCCGAGGCCATCGCAAAGCTTCCCAACCTTCCATAAAATGAAAAGGTCTTCAAAAGGCAAGGTGAAGGATGTTTTCACAGAAACAACTCAACTTGTTTCGGAAGCTCCTATCGCTTCAAGAGCATTTCAGGACATGGCGGTAAGAATTTACAAAAGAAGGTTCGAGGTGCAGGTAGGAACTCCTTTTATTGAGATGCCTATTTTTTGGCTACAAACCCTGACCCGAAATATTTATCCGGCTTCCCTAACAGAGTTTTCAACGCACGAAATAAAGGCGTTGGAAAAGGCGGAGCTTCATACCCTCTCTATTAATTTTGAAGATCATCCTGAGGGTTTTCTTCTGAGCCTTGCCAGTCTGCTTTTTTATATTTTTGATGAAGGAAAGTTAGCTTCGATTAAGAGAATTGAGGAAGGGCTTGTGACTCGTGTAATTGCCCCGATGTTTAAGGAGATCGGAAAAGCAAAGTACCAAAACAGAGCAGTTTTCTGGGCGTTTATTTGCTCAAGAAACCTTTTTTATGCCGAACGTGTAATGCGTTTTTTTGACCCGAAAGATGGCATTCGTTTTAAGAAATACCTATCCGCTCAAATTCCAATTCGCGATCTTCCTTTCCTAGATGAACTCGACACCAAAATTGCTTTAGCCCTGCTGAAAGACGGCCAAGCAACCGATGAATCACTGACTGAATCTCTAGGACTTTCGTTTCAGACTGTACGCTCTCGTCGCCAAAGAATGGGCATCTCCCATGCAAATCTTTCGGCGAAATAGATAGAAGTAGCTACTTTTCAGTCTTTTAGGGGTTGGCGAAAAAACCCCCTATTCTTGCCAACGACCAACGGTGCAGGCGGTGGCACTCTTGCATCATGCAAAAAGGAAATCACCCGGACATCAATGAAACACCAGTAGGCCTCGAACCTTGCTGGAAACCGGCGGCATTCATCGCGAAGGACTTGGTAAGATCACGGCCTTGGGTCTATCAGGCTTGCAAGGATTATAATATCCCCTGCGTTTCCTTAGGAAAGGGTGGCAAGGTCGGGGCACGTTTCTTTGATTATAGCCACCTCAAGCGGGTGATGAATGATTTGGCAACGGCTCAAGCCGGAATGCCTTTCCCGAAAAGAAAAAGGGCTGAAAAGGGCTCTTTAAAAAAGGATTTCTCAGAACCGCTCGGTGATGAGGAAAAAACAAACCGAAACAAAATCAGAAAGGAATAGTTATGCCTATATTCATAAACAGAAAAAGTAACGAGATTCCTCCAGAAGGAACTCACACAGCAAGCCTAGTCGAGATTAAGGACCTCGGCGTCTGCCAGACTCCGTATGGCGAAAGCCATATGGTGAAACTGGGGTGGCATCTGAAAAGTGCCAAGACAAGCAGCGGAAGTCCCTTTCGGCTGGACCGGAAGTATTCGCTTACGTTTGCAAGTAAATCCGCCTTGGCTACGGACTTGCAGAGCTGGCTTGGGGAAATTCCCCACGACAGGTTCGACCTTGAGACCCTAATCGGAAGGCTGGCGAAACTCGCAGTTCGACACCGTCAAGCCAACGGCAAGACCTTCGCAAATATCATCGCTGTTCTGCCCTACATCCCAGATGAACAGGGAGAGCGAAATTAACCCAACCACAACAGCCTCGGATTGTTCCACCCATTCCGGGCTGTCCCCATTTTATGAAATCCATCCACGAAGCAAAAAAGAATCTCACCGTGACCCAGACTTGGAAATTACTTGGACTGCCAGGCAGAGCCGTCCCCGGCTCAGCCCTTAAAAGCCCCTTCAGGGAGGACCGCAACCCCAGCTTTGCTATTTTTAGAAGCGACCAAGGCTGGAAGGATTACGGCACAGGCGAATCCGGCGACCAAATCGACCTAGTCCAAAAACGTTTTGCCTGCGAAAAGCGCGAGGCAGTCAGGAGATTTTTGGATTACACCGGAGCGCCAATGACGACACCGCCTCAAAAATGGGTTGAGACAAAAAAAGAACGGCCCAAATGGAGTTTTCGTTTGGGCACATTGGCCGAAATAGGGCAGGTGGCCACTTTGCGCGGTTTATCAGACAAAGCAGTTCAGGCTGCCCAAGATTACGGCCTGCTCCGTTTTGGCATTCATCGCAACGAGCCTGCTTGGATTGTGACGGACAAAATCGGTGTTAACGCACAAGCCCGCAGACTGGACGGGGGTAATTGGGAATGCCAAAGCGGGGGAATAAAGGCCATTACCCTTGCCGGCAGCCTGGCCTCATGGCCGTTGGGCACCGAGGAGGCAAGGGAGTTTCAGACCGTGGCCCTAGTGGAAGGAGGGCCGGATTTGCTGGCCGCTTTTCAGGCAAGGGAAGCTGAGAGCAGGTCTGATGTGGCCGTTGTCGCAATGCTCGGAGCTGCAAACAAAATACCTCACTCCGCGTTGCTGGCCCTGCAAAACAAAAGAGTCCGGATTTTTGCCCATGCAGATGAGGCCGGACAAAAGGCAGGGGCTAGATGGGCCTCCCAGTTAAAAGCCGTAGGAAGTCTTGTCGATAAACTCGTTTTCCCACCCCTTCGGACAACCAAGGAAACGCCCATTAAAGACCTCAACGACCTTCTAAACATACACCCCGATGACTACGAAACCCTAAACCCACACTACGAAATCATGCCATGAAAACTGAAATTAATAACACCCAATGGGGGCCGACGGAATTCGAGCCCGAGATCTCAGCCGAGGTCGCTCACCAGGAGCCTGCAATTAATAATTACCCCTTTGAACTACTTCCTCCAAAGCTGCGCGAATATGCTAGCGAGATTCACAGGGTAACTGGGGCTCCCCTAGAGCTTTCTGTGGGAACTTGTATCGCATTTTGTTCGGCTGCGATGGGCCTAGGAGTGCAGATTCAGAACGCCTACAAAGGAAATAATGGCTTGGGTATCCTCCAATTCGTTTTTTCTCTGGAGAGCGGTTCAGGCAAAAGCACTCTTCTCAATCTGATTCGGCGGCCGCTTGATGCTTGGATCAAGAAGCGGGAGGAGCATTTCAGGAGTTTTGAATTGCCGAAGCTCCTTGCGGAAAAGGATCTTCTCGAAAAAGAGCACAAAGACAGAATCAATGCCTCAAAAAAAGGAGACAGGGATGTTCATTCTGAGGAAATTCGGACAATCCGGGAAAAACTTGAGGAGATCAACAACCTCCTTTCACAGCCTCAATTCACCACCGAAGACTGCACCCTCTCCGCGATGGCTCACCTTCTTTGGCAGAACGGAAAGACAGGCCAAGAGGCGGTCTTCAGTATCTCGCCAGATGCAAGACCGGCGATAAGGACGCTACTCGGTGCTTGGAGCAAAAAGGGTAATGTTGAGGACAATCTTCTCGTAAAGGGATATTCGGGAGATCCGCACCAACAAGACAGGCGCGGCCAGAGCGGCAGCTGCCGGATTAAGAGGGCCTGCGTAAATCTGCTTTTCTTCATCCAGCCGGATGTTTTACGAGAAATTTTGGCGAACCCGGAGATGATGCACTCGGGTTTCGTGCAAAGGGTGATGTTTTCTGAAATTGAGTGGCCGCTTTCGCATTACAATAATCCTGAACCCGTTGATAAGACCGCAGACCAATGGTGGGAAAATTGCATAACACGGATTTTGGAGACCTATCGAATCTCCTCAGAGCCGCAGTTTTTTCGTCCAGAAGATGAAGCAAAACGCCTTATCGTTTCCTACCACGATGAAAATGTTGATGCGGTAAAGGATGGAACATATGCGGATGTCCAATCCCACGTTGTCCGCTGGCACGAATGGGCCTACCGATTCTCGCTGGTTTTAGCGGTGCTTGAGCATGACGGAATTGGAGAAAGAGCAGTCACTAAGGAACACGCCCAGACCGGAGTCGCCTTGGCCAAGTATTATGCTGCTGAAAAGATGGCCTTGATTGACCAGTCAAGAGAGGCGGCGAGAGATGCCTTGAAGCAAAGGCTTTGTGAGCTGATCAAGGCAAGCGATGCCGGTCTTTCCGTCAGGCAAATGCAACGGCAATTACGCACCTACTCGGCCACCTCAATACGTAATGCTCTGAAGGACATTCCCGAGGCGACCCCGCACCAAAATCACCCCGCCGAAGGCGGGTGGCCTCAAGTCACATACTTTTGGGATGCCAAAGCCTAGCCCAAGGAGCGAGTGTCACGTCTGTCACGAGTGTCACGTCTGTCACACTGTCACGGAGCATTTTTTTAGCCTGTGACACTCGTGACACTTGTCCAAAAAACATGTTTTTGGTGAATGACACTCGTGACACTTGAGACACTCGTGACACTCGAAACTGGTTCAGAGCAAAAAGTCATAGGGTATGGCAGAAACAAAAAACCAACCCTAACCACAAAGGCTATCCCTCCCGAAAAAACGGACGGAACTAATTCAAGAATATGAACACAACCATCACTAAATCGACCAAACCCTCAAGCGCAACCAGAGGTTCCGATGTCTCGGATCGGCTCCTCGCATTCACCTCGACATTGCTCGGTCTGGCTGGCTCCCTCCCTGAGGACCGGGCTGGAGGCCATCTGGCCGAGCAGCTGCTTCGGTCGGCCACGGCCGCTTACTTCAGGCACGGAGAGGCTGAGGGCTCACCCTCGGCCAAGGAGTTCTGCGACAAGTTCCGTGCCTGTCTTGCCGAACTTCGAGTCGCTCGCCGTGCGCTCCAACTTCTGGAGAAGGCCGGCCTGCCCTGCGATGGGCAATCGGTAAGAGAAGGCCTGGAGGAGGCTGACATCCTGATCCGAATCTTCTTTAGTTCGATTAGGACACTCGAAAACAAAGCCGCAGCCTAAAATCAAACCTCTAACAGCCCTCCATCTGCCAGTCAGGTGGGGGGCTTTTTGTTGTTAAAAGCCGTCACTCGAACCTCGGGCCTCGCGCACACGAAGGGGGGGGTCTCTTGGAATGACAAGCCTTTACGGAGGAGATTGGCCAGACCCCCTCCGAATGGGTGGTAAAATGGCGTCACCCTCCGATTAGCGACCCTTTCGGACCCCTGTTGGGACGAAAACGAATTATACGCCTGTATAATTAGAGTTTCTTTTTCGGAGGGGGCTCAGCTAGGCCAACGAACCAAGAGCGTTCCTTGGGCCTTTTAAGAGCATTTCTTCGGCATCCTAATTATTAATTCCCAAAGCCCCCACCCCCACCCACCCCGCTTTTTCAGCCTGCCGTTTCCAGCGGATAGCTAGTTGAAGATTTTCTGGGTTCCATGCCCCACTCCCCATGGCCCCTATTTTTCGGTCGCCTATTTTTTTGACCACCCCCCGCCAATATTTTTTGCCAAAATCAGTCTCCCTTTCTCCGCCTCCCCGGCATCAACGGTGTTCCATGGGACATTCTACCGGGGCTCGACAAGGCCCCTCATTGCTTTTATGACTCATTTGGCTACCGCGTTATCTCAAGAAATTGCATCTTCGCTTTAAAGATAGTCACTTTTCGGTGAAAAAGCTCCGTGCTATTTGCTAGTTATGCCTCGTAAAGGGCAATTTAAATACACAATTTCCGATTGCAACCAGTATGCAAAGGCCAAAGGGGGCCACTGCTTGTCCAAGGCATATAACCCGGGCTACTTAAATTGGGAATGTGCAAACGGACATCGCTGGAAGGCACTTGCTTCAACTGTTCGAAGATCGTGGTGCCCATATTGTGCTGATGGTTCGCATGAGGAGTGTGTCAGGATTTGCTTCCAAAGACTATTTAGAAGAAAGTTCCCTAAAGCCTGGCCTGACTGGTTAAAGACGGGGAACAAGAGACCACTCGAGCTAGATGGATACAACAAGAGATTGGGCATAGCTTTCGAGCATCAGGGGCGACATCACTATCAGTATGTAAGACATTTTCACCGCAACTCACAAAGGTTGAATGCTCTTGCTTCCAGAGATCGTAAAAAGGCACGGCTTTGCCGAAAGGTTGGCGTCAGCCTAATAAGGATACCAGAAGTAGGTTGGAGATTTTCGCTTAATGATTTGCTTCAGGAGGTAATTAAGAGATGTCGCCGCGCCGGCATACGAATTCCAAATGGCTCGGAAGGTATGCGGATAAGTTATGCGCCTGCTTGGAATTTAAAAAAGGAAAAGGCGAACTCCTATCTCCGAGCATTACGCCTTTATGCGAAACACAGGGGAGGCGCATTGCTGGACTCGGCATGGCAAGGTCTTTTGTGGAAATATCGTTTACGGTGCCGCTCAGGGCACCGATTTAATGCTGTCTACTCATCGCTTGTAAGACTAAGGACATGGTGTCCACAATGCGGGGCAGGTAAAATTGGCAAGCAAACCAGGTTATGGTGGGCAGGAAATCGCGGTAAGATTTGGCGAAGGAAGATCAGAAAGCAAAATGGAATTAAATGGCTTTCTAAGATTCACGCTTATGCGACGAAAAGGGGCGGAAAGTGTCTCACAACTGAATGGAATGGCTGGAAAGGAAAATGCCTCTTTAGGTGTGGTAAATGTGGTAAGTCCTGGTCGGCGCAGCCCTTTCATATACTAAAAGAGCATGCTTGGTGTAGAACATGCGCAATAAAGAAAATGCACCAAAGGCAGAGAAAGAAATATGATTACCTTCGCGATATTCAGGATTTTGCCCGAAAAAACGGGGGTAGATGTTTGGCAAGATCATGGCAAGGATATCATCATAAATATCCCTGTGTTTGTGGACATTGCGGTCGAAGATGGCTTTCTCGCGGGTCTACGATCTTAAGTGGCTCGTGGTGTAAGCCCTGCGCTACAAGGGAGTGGCTTGCGAAAAAGAGAGCGCAAAAGAACTACCTCAAGCAGTTGCAATTTTTCGCAAAAAGCAAGGGGGGCTCGTGCCTTGCAAAAAAGTGGGAGGGGTGGTCGAAAAAATATCGATTTCGCTGTAAGTGCGGGAGGGAGTGGGAGGCCGTAGGTGGCAATGTCTTGCATCTTAAAAATTGGTGTAAACCCTGCTCAAGACGGGAGGCCTGGAAAAAAAGAAAGCTCGGTCTGGTTAATTTTCAGGCTAAATTTAAGAAGTGATTTATTTTACTTCGCTGAAATCAACCCCGCTTGTAGCAAGTCGGCGTGCTACTCCTTTACTTTTTCGCATGCCTCTTTAACTGACTCGAAACCCGCCTTAGAAAGCACCTTCGCATCATAAAGCTCTTTGGCGAAGACCCTCGCCCTCTCCGTGATTTTGTCACTTTTTGAGCGGTTGAGGCTGGCGGGCATGAGCTCAAGGTTCATCACTTGGTTTTGCAGTTCTGGGCAGACCGCCCTTGGGATGGTGTGGTCGGCTTCGGCTTCCTGCCCCGCATACTCACCTTTCGTGATGGTCGCACTCTTGCCCCGCCTTAATTCGGCCATACCTGCGGGGGTCAGAAGACCCAGTTCCTTGGCGATCTTAAGGTTGTTTAGAAGCCCCCACCGGACAAACCCGGCGTAAGGCGTCCCCTCGGTCTTGTTGAGTTTCGCAGCCTCATCCAGCACGGCTTCGGGCTTGCTCCCCTGCTCCTCGGCATAGGCCAGCCAATACACGCACTTCTGCAACCTTGGATTGGCGGCCCGCTCCCCCTTTAGGGTTGCCAACTTGGCTGGGTCAGTGAGGTTGGCGATAGCCAAGGCTGGGGTGGTGTCCCTTGCCAGTACTGGCAAAAGGACAAAAATAAGCCCAAACAACGAGAGTAGGTTTTTAGTACGCAAGGATAAGCACAACCGATTTTTTGGAGTCTTCTACCACCGACTCAAGACCCTTAAACAGCCCCCGCCTTCCTTGGGAAGGTAACTTATCCCGAACTTTTTCAAGCATCGGAATTAGGTAGGCGTTCTTAACCGCATAATTCACGTTCTGGACTAGGTCGCCAGTGGTTTTCGCAGTCTCAAGAGCATTCAATTTAGAAACTACGATGCCGATTATGTTGCCGGATTCGTCGAAAAGCGGGCTTCCCGAATTCCCGCTTTGAACTGGAACGGAAATCTGCCATTGGGTCGGCTCATCCCTAATGCCACTCACGCTTGAAATCTCCCCCTTGGTAAACTTAGGACTAGCGCCCTGAATGTCGGTGTTTGGGAAGCCGATGGTGAAAACTGTCTGCCCGAGCTTCACATCCCTTGACGGGGCTAATGGAGCGGCCGGATAACCCGATCCACTGACCCTCAAAATGGCCAAATCATTCTTAGAATCGATCTCAATAACGGACGCCGGGCGAACCCCTTTAGGAGTGGTAACCTCAATTTTCCCACTTCCCTCAACAACATGCGCAGCCGTAACCAGAAGACCTTCAGATGAAATAATCACACCTGTCCCCGATGAGGCCGCCGCCTTGCGTTGAGGAGCAGTAAAGGTCGTGTTGGTGGCCGAGGACTTATTTGTTTCAATTTGCGCAAGGATCTCCCTTGCCTTGTTGCGAATTAAGACAAGATCCTTATCGGCAAAACCCTGTTCCATCGTTTGCACCAGTTTTTCCGAAAGATTTCCTCCGCAAGCCCTGTTGACATAAATCCATGCCAACGCCATAGCGTCGCTTGGAATCACCCCGGCACCATTTAGGTAGGCACTGGCAACTGAAGTCTGGGATATAAGATCGCCGCTTAAGGCGGACTTTAAGAAATAATTGTAAGCATTTTTTTGGTTTTTGCTTACCCCATATCCGTACAGATAGGCTTCGGCTAGTTTTCGTTGGGCTAATGGTTGGTTGGTAAATTTATTTTGCATATCAGAAGCAGTGGCAAGGTAGTGAATCGCTTGATCCGGGCTTGCCTTAACACCCCATCCGTTGGCGTAGCATTCCCCAAGCCAATAGATGGCATCACCGTCCCCAGCGGCTGAGGCCTTATTTAAATAATTTACTGCTTCCGGATAGTTGGGGGTTCCCCCAAAAACACCCAGATACGTCATTCCAAGGAGTTTTTCAGCGGTATGTTCGCCTTGGTCGGCAGCAAGCTTTAACCATTTATCAGCCTCTACCTTATCCCTTTTTTCTTTTGGGTAGTCCTCTGCGTAAATGGAGGCAAGTACCAAGGCAGCCACGGCCGAGTTTTCATTGGGTCCTTGAGCAACCGCCTTTTTCGCCCACTTAACAGCCTTATCTAGATCTTTTTGGGCAACTCTTTTACCAGTCCAGAATGCAACAGCTAAGTACCGCTGTGCAGTAGCGTTTCCCTTATTTGCCAGCTCTACTATTTCAACAATGGAAGCCGAATTATTAAGGTAATCCCAAGACGGCTCGTTACTATCTGGGACGAATTCGTATTCCGAATTTGCGGCATCTCTGAGCTTTGAGGTTTTATTCTCACGGAATATCCCAAGGGCAATGATAATCAAAGCAAGACCCCCAACATACTTTGCAATCTTTGACCATGAGACCTGGTCAGTTTTCTTGGGTGGCATCAGCGCGGATCGGATGCCCAGCCTGGCTGGTTCTTTTTCTTTTTATTGCCAGAGCTGCTTTTTGATTTTCCGTCACCGTCGTCATCCTCCCTCGAGTCGCCCCCAATAATGCCGGCCTTCCATTTATAGCTGCGTAGAATGCCCTTAGAATCGAAGCGTAGCATCTTGTACTGCTCGCCCCTGACAATGTATCCCCCAATCAGGCCGGGAGGCGCGTCCATTTGGGTAATATCATAAGACCACATGGCGATGATGGAACCGTCTGGCAGCACTTCTTTTTTATTCGGCGGACCAACCTCCATAACCACATCCCCATAAGAAACCTTGTTGATGTTCTTTTCAAGATAATCAAGGGAGGGGCCGTTAGCGGCGTTGCAAACGGACCCGATGAAGAGGGGGGCAAAAAGACAGAAGCCTGCCAAAGGAACCGACGGTTTCACTTGATTAGCCTGAACAGTTTTTCCCCTGACCTCAAGCGTATCAAAAGACTCAAAAACCCACAGGCTTAGGCCGCACACCAGCGGACTCGAAAGGTCTAAGGGTATGGACAAGGAACCACCGCCAAAAGAGACATGGATTCAGCCCTATCTACCCGGCCTCGATCCGGACCAGCTGGTTGAGCTGGTCGAACCCGAAGACCCCGAAACAGAGGGGGTATTTAGCCCATGACCCTACTTCTGGTTCTTCTTTTAACGGCCTTTGGCTCGGCCCTCGTTATCAGCTTTGGCTTTTGGGCCGAAAGGTGGCTTCGCAAAAACCACCCATATCTCGTTTGGGCTAGTTCCCCGCCTCTGCTGGTTCTTCGTTCTAAGTAGTCCGAAAACAAGTCCCGACCGAAATAGGCTTAACAGAAGCGGACGGCCTTTGTTTAAGGGTATGGCAAACGAATCCAAAAGACTGAGCGACCTCCTTAGGAAGGTGGTTCTAAGAGCCAAACCGAAAGACCCCAAGTCCAAGGCTGCCCAGCTTTGGCTTCCCGGTTTCGACCCTGACGAGCCTGTCGAGTTCCAAGGCCCACCTTCCCAAACCCCCGAAGCTCCTGAAGGAGCCAGCCAATGAAAACCGGCCTAGAGTCCCTGCCTTGGGTGCTGGCCCTTGGTTCGTTTTTGGCACTTTGGGCCTATCACCAGCTAATCGGCTGGTTGATGTGGCTTAGAGGCCGAGGAGACTCCGAACTGCCCCCTTTGGGCCAAAAGCAAAATCTGGTCCCTAAGCCACCCCCGAAGCCGAGCGAACGCAAAAAGACGGACGTGGCGGGTTTAAGGCTAATGAAAAAAACAGCCTACCGGCTTCATTGCCTAACCCCCATCCCAAGGAGGGGTCGGGCCGTCCGCTTTCACCCCTTGGTGGGCTGGACCCGCTTGATCCTAATCCAACAGAAACATGGACCTCTGCCCGCCTTCCTCAAAACTCTCTGGAAGGGAAAAAACTGAGATTCCCATGACCTTGAAGGTGATCAACGACCACGACCTCTTTCCCCAGCTTTGCGACTGGCAGACCATGCATCGGCCTTCCTACCTCAGCCTTGAGTGCATGGCCGGCCTGGATGCGGCCCTTGTTTTTTTGGAGCGCCCCCAAGGTCTGCACTTAGCCCCTTGGGAAGCCGTCCTCTCCATTTCCAGAAACCAGTTCGGGTTCTACGGGGAAGGGCTGATTCAATGGCGGGCCGGCGACTGGGAACTCTGGCGGGCATCCAAGCGCTTGCCCGCCTCGGGCCCCTGCCCTTGGGAATGGCCGCGCCTTAACTTTGGCGAAGGGCGAGGCATGTCCTGGCGCTTTAGTGTCTATGCGGTCCGGGAATTACAGCCCTTCCTGCACACCTTGTACGGCCTCTGGAACGAGGTGCGGAATGTCGCGGAGAACTATCTGGCCACCGCCGCCACCGAGGAGGCCCGCTACCTCCAGACCTTCTTCAAAAGCCAAAACTAACCCAGAAAGGAACCACCCCAATGCACAACCCCAACAAGTGCACCAAGCTAACACTAGATAGTGTTAGCTGCCCCAAGTCCGGACGTAGCCTGTTTAAGGGCATGAAAACAACCATTCTATTGCTAACACTAACCTCAAGTTTAACCCTAGCCCAGACCGGTGCGGACAAGGTTTCGGGGCCAATGCGGAAATATGGCGGAACCCAGCTTGTCCAAGTCAAGGAACGGCCGCCGACCCTTGATGAAACCATGGTTTACACCGACTTCCGCAGGTCGTTTATGAGTACGGAGGTTTCCATTGAGTTCTCATGTTACTTGGGCGATTACGTCCGAACTTATTTTATTAACGGCCATAAGATGCCCGGCGCGCCAGATCCAGCCACCTACTGCCGCGCCCGCCGGCAAGCCGATGTCGATGCCGGCCTCAAGCCGCCCCTGCATGAAATTGATTCGTGGAACCGCCGCAAGGCTCAAGAAAAGTTCTACCGCGAAAACCCCGATGCCAACCCGTGGGCGAAGGAAGAGGCGGAACAGGCCAAGACCAACAAGCCCAGCCCCCAAAAAACAAATTCTGCAACGCAAAGCGATCCCACAAAAACGGATTCCAAAGAGGGGGAGAAAAAATGAGTTATGTGGTCTCTTACTACCCGCCAGCCATTCAGTCCTTTTTGGAACAACGTCCCCTGTTGGCTGACTTGCTGGACACCGTTGCGGTTTATTTACTAATGCTGGGGGCGACCGGCGTACTGATCTGGTGGCGGACTAAATATTACCGTCCAAAACCACCCCGGATAAAGGTTGCCCATGAGGCAAAACCCCTTCCCCACAAGAGAAGAAAGCTCGGTTTGGTTGGAAAATTCCTGCTCACCTGTTTCCTTGTCGTTCTCTTGGCACAGCTGGTCTTTTTTATCGGAGTCGCAGCCATGATGGCGATTCAAGCCGCAGGCATTCCCCTGGGTAATATGGAATGGAAAGCATACGGCATTGTGATTGGGTTTTTCTTGATATGCCTTCTCGTTGTTTGGCTTGCCGGGAGATAAGGAATGATTTTTTTTATACGCCTTTATCTATTGACCCTTCTTTTGGGGGAAGCCTTTGCTCAGGGCCTTGTTGAACCCATCGACTTTTTTGAGGACACCATTGAGGAGGATTCCCCCTGGGAGGAGACCATGCCCGCCCTAATGCCGGAAAGTGGCTCAGAGATTGGTCATCTATGAATGACATTCTTGAGCTGTTCGACGTTCCCCCGGCTGCCGTAGCTGAACTCAAACCAGAAGCTCCGGCTCAGCTTATGGTAGGGATCTACCTGCGGGTTTCAACGGACGATCAGCGGACGGATCTACAGAAAAACGAACTGAGTGCTGTGGCTAAACTTCGGGGCTGGGAACCGATTTTTTACGAGGATGCGGGCATTTCAGGGGCAAACTTCGACCGTCCAGCCCTTAATCGCCTCTTAGCCGATGCCGACTCGGGGAAAATTCAGGTGGTCATGTCTTGGAAGCTGGACCGTATAGGCCGAAGTACCCAACACCTCGCTGGCATTATCAACCGGCTATTAAAAAAAGAGGTCGGATTAGTCGTCCCCTCTCAGGGAATCGATACCTCGGCCGGCTCTATGAATCCGGCCAGTAAGCTACAATTAAACGTCCTGGCAGCCGTGGCCGAGTTTGAGCGTGACCTTATCCGAGAACGAACCAAGGCCGGTATGAAGGCGGCCAAGGCCCGAGGGGTTCGATTTGGACGGGAAACAGTGGTGACTGAAGCCCAGCGAGCTTTGGCTAAGGAGATTCTCCACCTGAAACCAGATACTTCGGTAACGAGCCTGTCAAAGCAGTTGAGGCTGTCCTTGGGAACAGCAAGTAGGTTGAAACGTCTACTTAATATTCTTGCCCAGCCTCTTGTTTTTTCTCCGTGACCTCCAGATTTTAAAACCAATGCCCGGATGTCGCTCCCTCTTGGTTTTGATTCTTGCAGCAACTGAGCAGGTTTTGCAAAGGTGGCGTGCTTCTTTCCGAACCATCTTATCAAGACCTCTTTTATAGGTGTTTTGACATCCTCTCTTTGCACATCGAAACCAGTACTTTTTCCTTGAGGCAAATGAAACTTCAAAGGGAGAAAGTCCTCCGTTTTTGTTCCTCAACCATAACCTTTTTAGGGCAGGATATTTAACAGCTAAGGAGTTTTGTTTGGTAAAGACAAAGCCGGCACATCTACCACACTTTTCCCCCTTATCCTTTCGCCTTGTTGTCTTAAACATATTGAGCACCGACTCAACCCACTCTTCCCCACATTTTTTGCACCTCCAATGACACTTATAGTGGGAGAGGGCGTTTATTAGATCGGGCTTAAGAGGTTTATTTTTTTTAAAGTCCCAGAACTTGATTAACTGAGGGGCTTTGTCTTTAAGCGATAGCCCTTTTGGAAGAATCCGAAAGGAGACTCGGTTTCGAAATTCTTCAACATTTTTAAAATAAGGGGATTTGATGTACTCAGCTATATGATGTTTGCTGGTTTTGTTTAATTTAGTTCTTTTTTGTATGAGTCGGAGGAGCTTGTTGATGTCCTTTTTTGATATTTCCTTGAGGTTTATGAAGATGTTGTTACTTCCAAGGCGCCCCAATCCCTCCTCCCTTACCCGAATTACCTTGTAACCATGCGATGTCCAAAGCCTTGTCTTCTTCCACTCCTTTTTTTCTGTCCCCTTATGAAATACTACCCCGTCTATTTCTATACAGATTTTGAGGCTTGGAATAAAAAGGTCGGCCTCTTTCCCAAGAATTTTTTGCCGCTGTTGTAAATCGGGGAAAATCGGTGCTAGCTCGCAGAATGCTCGATGCTCGTTTCTTGAAGTCTTCTGGTTACAAATATTACAGCCCCGGTCTTCCAAGACCCGTTTTGTCACCTGACACTTATAAATATGATGACTGAAGCGAGGGCATTGCCAATTTACAACCTCATTTGAACCCAGTGGTGTATTTTCAGGTCGCAACTTGTTCGATTTATGCCATTCTTTAGCCAAATCTGGCCGAAGAGTGGCGATATTATTCCCGGATGAGGCTTTCCGCGGATCACATGACTTGCAATATTCTACACGATTATCTCGATTTAGTTCACAAATTGTAGCCCGAAACGGCTTATGGTTTTGTTTCAGGCACTTCCACCATGTCTTTTGATTTGAAGTAGGCAAAAGATCTTCTGGTTTTAAATCTCCGTTCTTTGTGTAATCCCAATACTTCGAGAGTTCGGGATTTTCTTTTAGCAGGTTTTTTTCTTTTGTTGCCGCTCTTTGGGCGCAGCAAGGACAACCAGTATCAAGGTTTGAGCGGTTGGCGATTGAGACAATCCATACATGACCCTTTTTACAGCGCCAGTAAGCGCATTGATGTGACCTAGGATTGAAATCGAAAGGCGTATAGGGCCTATTCCAGGTTGGATGCCATTCGCTAGAAGTTTTCTTATGCAAATCCCCTAGGCTTTTACCATCATAGGGCTGAGCGTTGGGATGACTGCTTTTCTGGATCTGAACCGGGGCAGATTCTTTTAATGTTCGCCAGCTGTAAAAAGGCTTACCCTGTCCGTCAAAATATTTTCTTTTTTGCAGGCTAAAAGGGTTCTCAAACCTATTTCGCACATCAAGATTTTGAGTTCTTTCGCCAAGAATTCCTAGTTTTATTAAGTGATTACCGATTGAGACATCTACTTCCATGCCCCGGCCTCACCCTGCTAGTGGTGGGGGATGCCGGCCAAGGGGTATTACAAGTTCACGCTGGCGGATTGCCAAGGATACGCCCGCAAAAGAGGCGGTAGATGCCTGTCTGAAGAATATCATGGTGGCAGGTTGCTTTGGGAATGCGCCCAAGGGCATAGATGGTATCAAAAGTTCAAAAACTATTCCTCAACAGGGGGTTGGTGCCGGCGATGCGTAATAAAAAAACACACACTCGAGGATGTCCAAGCCTATGCCCGGAGGCATGGAGGTCGGTGCCTATCTAAAACCTACCCGCCCACAAGGGTGAAATGGGAATGCCGAGATAGGCACAGATGGGCATCGAACTTTCTTGTTGTTCGGCAAAGAGGGAGTTGGTGCCCCTTGTGTAGCAAAAGAAAAGCCGGCCTTCTGAAAAGATTTTCGATTCACGATGCCCGGCTTTTTGCACAAAAGAAAGGAGGCAAATTTCTTTCCAAGACCTACACTCTATCAAGACGGCGATACCTGTGGGAGTGCGCTAACGGCCACCGATGGAAAACCACCCTAGATAAAATAAAAAACAGCCGTGGATGGTGCCCCTACTGCTCCGATGGATCGGGCGAGGAGTGTGTCCGGGCGTGCTTCCAGGGTGTGTTCCGCCGGCGATTTCCAAGAGGATACCCGGCTTGGTTGGTGGACAACTCCGGGCGATCTCTGGAACTGGATGGATTTAACGCCCGGCTAGGGGTGGCGTTCGAGCATCAAGGCCGGATGCATTACATAAATGTCCGTCACTTTTTCCGTGGAAGGAGAAGCTTTCAAAGGCGTTTAGCCTTGGATCGGCTCAAGCATCGCCTGTGCCGTCAGCATGGCATCCGCTTGGTGAAAATCCCGGAAGTCGGCTGGAAGTTTCCCCTGGAAAGGTTGCTCCCGGAGGTGATTCGCCGGTGCCGTCAGAGGGGAATCCGGGTGCCGGCGGGAGCGGAGCGGAGGCGGATCAATTACGCACCGGCCATGAACATGAATCCCGATAAGTCCAAAAAGTATCTTAAAATCCTTGCGAGTCATGCACGCAAAAAGGGGGGCAAGCTACTGGAAAAGTCCTGGCTTGGGCACCATTCCAAGCATCGTTTTAGGTGCCGGCAGGGTCATGTTTTTAGAATCAAAATAGGCAACCTTGTGTCCAATGGGGGGTGGTGTATGCGGTGCGAACTTGTCGCACGAAGGCACAGAAAAAAGCTCTGGTGGAATGGGAGGGGCGGAATGCTTCTTCGGGCTAAAATGAAAAAACTGGGGGATAGGTGGATGAAGCAAATCCACGCCCATGCAAAGAAAAAGGGTGGCGATTGTCTTACAAAAGAGTGGCCTGGGTGGAAGGGGTTGTGCCGGCTTCGCTGTGGAAAATGCGGAAGGGTTTGGACAACAGGGCCACAAAAATTGATCAACGGCCAATGGTGCCGATCCTGTGCAAGCAGAGAGTGCCATGCTCGGAACAGGGCAAAACGCCGATCCGTTGCCTTTTAAATTTGACTTTATATTACTTCTATAAAATGAATGACAAAAGCGGTATGGTGTCTAAGTTTTTGTCTAAATATTTATCTTAAGATATTGATTGATAATAATATGCGGCTGGAGGGAATCGAACCCTCGTGTCTAGCTTGGAAGGCTAGCGTTCTACCATTGAACTACAGCCGCAAACCAAGTGCGCCGTAGAGGATTCGAACCTCTAACCTCCTGATCCGTAGTCAGGT
>Ga0214917_10003535_pt1 | contig 17962 bp, 25 predicted proteins | sample LL_1208_BB_MetaG_FD_177983 | JGI IMG/M metagenome (GOLD analysis project Ga0214917, IMG submission 177983) | Freshwater microbial communities from Lake Lanier, Atlanta, Georgia, United States - LL_1208_BB | ecosystem: Environmental > Aquatic > Freshwater > Lake | place: USA: Georgia | collected...
CAGCAAGTAACATAGCATTAGGCACAGCTGGTCAAGTTCCTTATCAACAGGCTCCTGGTGTAACTAACTTCTTTGGCCCAGGCACCGGTGGAGATGTATTAGTAAGTAACGGAACCGCTGCTCCTAATTACCAAAATACATTAACATTAGCCTCTTTAACAGCAGCATCAAGCACATTGACAGGTGCCTTACAGGTAAGAGGTGGTGTAGGAATTGGCGGAAATGTCTATATCGGACAGGATTTAGACATCGCAGGTGGTGACATAACTTCTGCACTGACTTCTTTCAATATTCTACCTAACAACGTCACAACATTGAATTTAGGTGGCAGCGCCAGTGCCTTAACATTAGGAAATACCACAGGATTTACAGCGGTAAGAAACCAGTTAACTGTAACCAATACTACCAACGCAATTAATGCAACATCAGGTGCATTGAGAGTACAAGGTGGCGCTGGTATAGAACTTGATTTATATGTAGGTGGTAGAGCAATCTTAACACAAGTTAGCACTGTAACTGACGTTACAAATGCTACCAGTACAGCAACGGGTGCTTTCCAAGTAAGAGGTGGTGCTGGCATAGGTAGAGATCTGTGGGTGGGTGGTACAATTTTTGGTAATGTTACAGGAGCCGCTGCATCCAGCGCAACTTCTGTAATATCTACTAGCGGAGCAGCACTACACTATTTGACATTTGTAGATAGTAACAATGCGAGCCTTTCACCTGAGCAGTTCTATACCACTTCTACATTCTCCATAACACCAGTAACAGGAAATATCCAGATATCAGGCATTACAACTGTAACAAATGTTACCAGTGCAACTTCAACAGGTACCGGTGCGTTACGAGTAGTAGGTGGTGTTGGAGTCGGTGGTAGTATGTATCTAAATGGATATTTACAAGTAGGATTTAGTGCTGCTGCCGGTTATTCAACAGGTACAAATGGTGAAATAAGGGCAACTAATGAGATTACAGCCTACTATAGTTCAGATATAAATCTAAAAGAAAATATTAGATTAATTACAGATCCTATAACACTTGTAAATCAAATTAGAGGAGTTTTCTTTGATTGGAAAGAAGACTACATTTCTAGCAGAGGTGGAGAGGATGGATTCTTCGTTAGAAAATCTGATGTTGGTGTCATAGCGCAGGAAGTTGAAAAAATATTACCGGAAATTGTTGCCACACGTGATAACGGATATAAAGCAGTAAGATATGAAAAAATAGTACCACTACTGATAGAAGCAGTAAAAGCACTACATGCAGAAATAGAAGAACTTAAAAAAAAGTTCACCTAAATTGTGCTTCTATAAATAATTTGAACCGGAGTTAGATGTGGCCAGCACAATTACGTTTTATAGTAATCAAATAAACATAAATTATCCTGTTGTAGGTGAGGATAATGACACACAGGGTTTTAGAGATAATTTTTCTGCCATTCAATCTGCCTTTTTGGTGGCAAGTTCTGAATTAAGCACAATTCAAGACGATGGCGTGAAACTAACAGAAACTAACGATTTCAATAATAATACAATTAAAAATGTTGTCCTGCAAAATTTTAGTGAAGTTGTAAAATCTAGAACTGTATCTAATCTTTCAACAAGTTATGCATATGTAAGTTTAGATTATACAGAGGCAACTTATCATAAGGTTAATGTCTTAACCAATCCAAGCGGCACAGGTACAGTGGCTTTTAGTATTATCAATTGGCCTGCAAATGGACGCTATGGAAGGTTATATATAGATGTAAAACCAGACTCAACATCAACAACCACAGTAAGTATTCTAGGAAATTCAAAGATAGTAGGTTATACAAATACAGGTAGTGTGGCATATCAATATACTGGAACCATTTTTTACGAATTATGGAGCACAGATAACGGAACGAATATCTTTGGAACAATTACCAGATAAGAAACAATGGCCAGTTCTGTTACAAATATCAGTAGTACAATAGATATAAATTTTCCTAAACAAGGAGAAAGTATTTCTAGTGTTTATGAATTCCAAGCAAATTTTAAAAAAATCAACGAATCTTTTAAAACGCTGGCCAAAGAAGCAACAGATCATTTAAAAAATACTATTCAAGTTAGCAATAACAATGATTTTGGTGGCAATATCATCAAAGGTTTTGCTCTTCAGAATCCATCATATAGAATAAATGATTTAGGATCTGTATCTAATGGTGTAATCAATCTAAATTATAGAGAAGGTATATATCATAAATGTACTGTAGAATCTGGGTATTATACTTTTAATGTTCAAAACTGGAACAGCAACAACGCATATAATAAAATTAGATTAGAACTATATAATCAAAGCACTGCAACTTCGTCAACATTTTTTATAGGGTTCAGCGGTGATGTAACTTATTTAGGTACACCAACAAGTGAAATTGTGCTTACAGGAAATACCAGTATATTTTATGATGTTTGGACCATTAACAAAGGATTAAATCTTTATGTAAAACCAATAGGTAGCCTCAGTGTTACAAGTTCATCTTACTATACATCAGGAGGGGGTGGTGGTGGAGGAGGTGGACCACTACCTACAATAAGTTCAGTAGTTCCTGGTTTATTTGGAAGTTCTGGATATGAAGGTATAACCATAATAGGAACAAATTTTGTAGCAGGTACCTATGTTAGAATTAACAATATTACTATTACAACCAGTACAGCAAGTCCTACTAATATAACATTTATTTCATCACCAAATGCACCAGGTACTGTTGTGTCTTTACAAGTTTTTACTCCTAATGGATCTACATCAACCGTGGTTTATTATATTGATAACTCTGGGGGTGGTGGCGGAGATGGAGGAGGCCCGAGCGAATAATGTTCAACCCCTTGCTTTCAGATTTGTCTAAATTGAAAAATGACGACATAGAAAATAAAATAACTGACCTAATGAAAAAATATAGCATTGCTGCAAGATCAGGTCAAGGTGCAGTTTGCAACCAAATATTAGTTGTATTAGAAGCATACAAAGACGAACAAAGACGAAGATACGAACAGGCTAACAAAAAAATAAACAATCAAAACAAAAATTTGGACGATTATATTCAGGTTGATCATTGACAAACAACATAGTTTGTTCTATAATTGTACTATGGACATAGACAAGTTTGGCAGAGTAAACGTTTCTGAACAAGAAGCATTTGATTCACTTTATTCTGGAAAAATTTCCTCATTTCATAATCTTTTCCTTTGTGAACAGTCAGTAAATAGATTTAATCATTCACTAGATTATAATAAAGATAAAATCCATAAATTAAAAGTATTATTAGATATGGAAGAGGAAATTGAATTTTTTGACCAAAAAAATCAAGGCCAATGGTTCATGCCTAAAAATTATTTTCCTAATCTTATAGATCATCTTTATTCTCTTGCCAAATCTTCAAAAGAAAAAGATAGAATTGATTTAGAATTACAACTTTTTATTCAACATGGTATGTTTGATCTATTGTTTTACCTTAAATATCTAGTTGATACTATGAGAGAAAATAACATAGTATGGGGTGTTGGTAGAGGAAGTTCTGTAGCAAGTTTTGTATTATACTTGCTAGGAGTTCATAAAATACATAGTTTAGACTATGAACTTGATATAAAAGAATTTTTAAAGGAGAAATAAAATGGGAAGAGTATATAAAACCATGCAGGGACGAGAAATAGACATGGATAAAATTATGGCAAAAAATGAATTAATGCCTGCTGTGGGAAATCTTAGCGTTAATGCCAGAGGCGATCAAATAGGCTATGGTGGCAAAATACTAAAAACTAAAGAAGAAATGATGTCAGACTATTACGAAAATAACCCTAAGGCTCTTAATAATAGACAGAATTTAGCAACTGAAGACAAAATTACTGATTCAAAGCAATTAGATAACAGAGGAAAAAATGAAGGTAAAAGGAAAAATTAAACCGCTTCGTGATGTTGTATTTGTTCAAAGTATGGAGTTTGATGCTCAAACAACTATTGCAGGATTGTTTATTCCAAAAGATGATGGCAAAGTAACAGGTATACGTCCTCGTTGGGGTAAGGTTTATGCAATAGGACCTGATCAAACGCAGGTTACTATAGGTGAGTGGGTATTAATAGAACATGGACGTTGGACTCGTACTGTAGAAGTAGAACAAGATGACGGCAGTGTTTTAGAAGTTCGCATGGTAGATAATAATGCTATTATGGCAGTAAGTGAATCTATGCCTGAAGGAACTGTATGAGCACCTCAGGAAATGCTTATATATCCACATATGAGAGAAATCTAACATTCCTAGTTAAACAACCCAAAGCAAGGAAAAAAATGAGTATCAAATATCGTTTTAAAAGATGGTTACGCAATTGGATCAATGAAGATAATTTGATAGCAGAAGAGAAACCTGGCAGATTAATAGACTCTACAGAATTAGATTCAAATCAGCCCATGCGTATTACTATTCACAGGGCAGCAGGTGGTATGGTTATTGAAACACGCACCTATGATCGCGTCAAAGATCGCAATAATCAAAATCTTCACATTGTTACACATGAACAAGATTTAGCAGAAGGTCTAAGTAAAATTATTACAATGGAAAGTCTGCGTGCCTAATATGAAAGTAGGATTTACAGCTTCTACATTTGACCTCCTACATGCAGGTCATGTAAGTATGTTACGAGAAGCCAAGGAACAATGTGACTATTTGATCTGTGGTTTACAGATGGATCCAAGCGTGGATAGGCCAACTAAAAACAGCCCCATTCAAACAATTGTAGAAAGATATACTCAATTGAATGCCGTAAAATATGTAGACGAAATAGTACCATATGCAACTGAAAAAGACCTAGAAGACATTTTAGAAATGTATCACATTGATGTTAGAATTCTAGGAGAGGAATATAGAGACAAAGATTTCACAGGAAAAGATATTTGTAGACGTAGAGGAATACAACTATATTTCAATAAACGTGATCACAGATTCAGCAGTAGTGATTTAAGAAATCGTGTAACTGAAAAACAATGTAAATGAAATGTTCAATTTGTAGGCAAGAATATTCCCCAAGTTGTGATTGGAGGCAAGGAAGATGCCCACATCATCCTCCTATGATTGACATTCATTGGTTAAGATTTTATAATCTAATTACTTTAATTAAAAATTGGTTTAAAAAATGAAAGAACTTTGGACAGAAAAGTACAGACCTCGCCGTGTCTCTGATTATGTTTTTAGAGATCAATCACAGAAAAAACAGGTTATATCTTGGATCAAAGATAAAACTATTCCTAACCTGCTGCTTAGTGGTAGTCCAGGAATTGGAAAAACTACTCTGGCAAAATTACTGTTATCTGAAATTGAGATTCCAGATTTTGATATATTAGAAGTAAATGCCAGTAGAGAAACTAGTATTGATTTTATAAGGGATAAAATCATGCCATTTATTTCTATGATTCCATTTGGCCCATTTAAGGTAGTGGTATTAGATGAGGCTGATAGACTTAGTATACAGGCACAAGATTCTCTAAAAGGTATTATCGAAGAAAGTACATCTCATGCTAGATTCATATTAACATGTAACACTGAAAGTAGAATTTTGCCTCCACTTCATAGTAGGCTACAACATTATCACTTTGTTAATATAGATCAAACGGAATTCACGGCTCGTGCTGCTACAATTCTAGTAGAAGAAGGAATAGAATTTGATCTTGATACTCTAGACACTTATGTAAAAGTAGTGTATCCGGATTTAAGAAAATGCATTAATCTTATTCAACAAAATAGTATAGAAGGTATTCTTATGGACCCGAAAGTTGAAGATAGTGGAGTAAGTGACTATAGAATTGAAATGGTTGAATTATTCAAACAACGAAAAATAAGACAGGCAAGAAAATTATTATGCTCAAGGGCTAGACCAGATGAAATGGGATCAATTTACAGATGGTTGTATGACAATGTAGATCTATTTTCAAACAGTGAAGAAGGAAAAGATCAGGCTCTTTTAATTATTAAACAAGGGCTTGTAGATCATACTATAATTGCTGACCCTGAAATCAATCTAGCAGCATGTTTGACAAAGTTGGCAAAATTACAATAGGTCGAATATAAAAAGTGCAGGTTGAATAAAATATTCGACCTTTTGCCTATTAGTTTTCGTCTTTGTATATTTTTAATATTTCTTTAACCACGGGATGACGTTCTACATCTTTGGTTTCGAACTTTGCCATAGCGATCATACGATAATCACCCTCCTTGCCGTATAAATCGCAAAAATCAAGCAAGCCGTTTTCTTTTGGTCTATCCGCTTGGTTTAGATCTCCTGTAACGACCATTCTAGAATTTTCTCCTAATCTGGTCAATAACATTTTCATCTGACTGGACGTCGCATTCTGCATTTCATCTGCTATGATGAAAGCATTTTTAAATGTTCTTCCTCTCATATAGGCCAATGGAGATATTTCTATAACTCCATCTTCTAACATTTCTGCTATGTCCTTAGGATGATAATACTCCTCGATTACATCAAATATAGGCCTTGTCCAAGGTTCCATTTTTTGATTTAATGTACCAGGTAAAAATCCGTGTTGTTCATCTACACTTACGGCAGGTCTCGTAACTACAATTTTAGATATTTCTTGATCTTTTAGTAGTTTAATGGCCATTTGCACCGCTAACATGGTTTTACCTGTACCAGCAGGTCCTATAGCAAATACTATGTATTTCTTGGGATTTTTTAATAATTCTATATAGGTTTCTTGTGATAGATTCCTTGGAATTATGTGAACCTGCTGTTTCCTTTTCAAGTAAGGTTTGATATTAATCAAATTACTTGTAGGTTGTCTGCGAAATCTTGGATCAATTTCTAAATTCATTTCTTTTTGTCTTCTTTTTGCTCTAGACAAACTGATTCTCCCCAAATTGAAAAAAATTCAACCTGCTTGGTATTTAAACCGTTATTTTAAAACCAGGTCATAATGGTATCAAAAATAACATATAAACTTAGACTAATAAATAACATAAAGGAATAACCATGCACGATATTATTGATGTCATTAAAAACCTACAAACTCTTAGCGAAAATACTACCGCATTCAAGGTTTTAAAGGATTTTGAGAGGGTTATAGATGAACTAGATGTCTATGTATTTGAAAATTGGCAGGACGGTGAACTTATTGAAGGTCCTAGAGTAGATAGACATGACATCTCATGTAAGTTTATGTGGCCTAGAAGAAACATGCCTAATCCAGAAGGAGGAAGAAGGCTTAATGATTATGGATGTCAAGTTGTCTATGAAAAAACTAGTGTGCTTATGCCTAGGAAAATAAAAGATCCTGGTGATTTTCGTCCAGGAACTAAAAAAGGTAAAATAGATGCGCATCCTGTTTGGATTGTAGAAATTCGTATGCCAAAAAAACTAATGCAAGATGTTAGCATAGGTAGAGCAAACAGAGATGAAAATAATTTAGCAGCATTAATAAAATATAACAAAGAATCAGTTACGCCAGAAACAGCAGCACAGGAGACCGCTAATGCACCAGAAGCCTAAAAAAAATCTAAAAGAAGGACTTGTCCGCGGTGATTTAAAACACTGTGTAGAAGAACTTTTTACAGTAGATCGTTATTCGAGTAAAATGGGAGAAGATAAAGATGTTGTAGTAATTGGATTCACTGTAAGAGAAAAAAATCCTGCCGTTGATCTAATGGAGTTTATAGAAAAAGGTTATAACTTTATATTAGATGCAGATATGAGCACAGGAGAAGAAAACAATGGAAGATATCAGGTCTTCGCAGAAATTCAAAGGTCTAATCAAATTGGAGAACAATTAGAATCCTTACTTTCAGGGATAGGACAACTTTGCGATGTAGAATCATGGAAATTCAGATATCAAAAAGATTCTTCAAGTTTAGAATTTAACAAAGAAAACATAAATGAACATGTTCCTTCAAGTCCAGAAGACTATGAATCTCGTATTACAGAATTAAAACAAGCAGATCTTTCTGATTTTTTTGATCAAGGCAGTGTCAGTGTTATGTTAGAAAATAATCAAACATTGACCTTTGGTAAACCTTATGCTGAACCAATTAAATGTAAATTAATTGCATTTGGAGATTATGAAGCCGTCAAAAGACACGTTCCTGGAAAATTAAGTTTAGATGAAAGCAGTCAAGGACAATGTTTCTTTCTAACTAAATATCTTGGTACTTATGAGATTGATAAAATAGGAAATAGGTTTTTAATTTCAAAAAATGATCAATCAGTTGTAATAGAAAAAGAGAGGTGGTAGATGTGGCAAATACAATGGATGCTGAGTTTAATACCGGATAGCATCCTAATGCTAGTATGTGTAGCAATAACATTACTAGGCATTGTTTTGTATTTTTCAGGCTCGTTACTTAAATGGATACCAGGAGTATCTAGTTATAGAATTCTCTTACGTATTCTAGGAGTTATATTGACCTTTATAGGAGTATTCTTCCTAGGTGGTTACGGCGTAGAAATGAGTTGGCGAGAAGAAGTTGCCAAAATGCAGAAAAAAGTAGATGAACATGCTGCCGCAGCGGCTGCGACAAATAGAGCAATTAGTCAAGATGTGCAAAAAGAAACTGTTGTTGTAAAAGAAAAGGGCGAAACTATTATAAAACATGTTGACAGGTGGAATGACAGAGAAATTATTAAAACTGTAGAAGGACCAGAACGTGTAAGAGTAGAAGAAGTTATAAAATATATTGAAAATTGCCCTGTACCTAAAGAATTATTAGATGCGCACAATGAAGCAGCAAAAATGAATAAAAAACCTGAAGGAGAGAAGAAATGAAATACTTAACTCTCCTTTTAGCACTTGTTATATCAGGGTGCAGTCTATTTCAAAAACCTGTTCCCATAGCACCAAAATGGCCTGATGCTGTAGCAGAACTTAGAGAGAAATGTCCAGATCTGCAAACTATAGAAGGTGATAAAGTTGCTATTACAGAATTATTAAAAGCCGTTGTTAAAAATTATCAACTTTATTATGAATGCTCAATTAAAAATGATAATTGGAACAAATGGTACGATGAACAAAAGAAATTATACGAAAACGCAACCAAAAAATAAAGGTGATTTATGAAAATATTTTTTATAGCATTATTGTCTTTTAGTATAGTAGGGTGTGCTACAAGTTCAGAACAACTTTATTATGACACAGTTAAAAGTGTTAGCAAAGACAATACAATGAGTCAAACTGCTTGTTGGGCAGCAATCAGTGATATCGCTAAAGGTGGAGATAATAGCGCTAAAGTAGGGGCGATAAGTCTTGCTGACAAGTGTAAAAATGATACACTAAAGATAGAAGGGCCTAAAAGGGGAATATTTTAATGAGCGATTTTATACTATCTAAGGAGCAATTAGGGCAACTTATTCATGGTAATCCTTATGTAGATCATTGGCATCATGCTATGGAACGATGCTTGCCTGACTATGATATAAATACCCCTCCAAGAGTTGCTATGTTTCTAGCACAGTGTATTCACGAAAGTGGAGGATTTAAATTTCTCAAAGAAAATCTAAATTACAAAGCCGCTAGTCTAGTTAAAGTTTGGCCTAGATATTTTCCCACGATGGAGATTGCTCAGCAATATGCAAATAAGCAGGAAATGATCGCTAATCGTGCCTACGGTGGACGCATGGGCAATGGTCCAGAAGCCACAGGTGATGGTTGGAAATTCTGCGGAAGAGGATTAATACAACTTACTGGAAGAAATAACTATCAAGCATTTGCAGACAGTATTGAAACAGATATTGAAGAAATACCAGCGTATCTTCAAACCTTTGAAGGTGCTGTACAATCAGCATGTTGGTTTTGGGAAACAAATAAACTTAATACATGGGCAGATCAAGGAGATGTTCTAACTGTTACAAAACGTATTAACGGTGGAACACTCGGTCTAGCAGATCGACAAAAACATTATCAACATGCATTGCATGTAATGGGAGCATAATATGAGCGCAGTAGACACAATGTTAAAATTTTTTACAAAGGAAGCAAAGGATCCCAATGCGCCTAAACCACCACCGGGGTCACGCAGTGAACGTGAGGCCAAGATTAAAGACAAAGCAGGTCTGGTTATCAATATATTTGCTTTGTTACTAGCGGTCAATGCTTGGTATGGTGGTAAATTAAGTTCAACTGTTTTAAACAATACTATCAGTGCTAACAATCAATGGTCGTGGTATCAAGCCAAGAATATTCGTGAAGTTCTCTACACTACACAGGCCATGGATACTCGTATTCCAGAAAACAAGGCACTATTTGAATCTGAAGCCAAGCGTATGAAGGCTGATAAAGAGGAAATTATGGTCAAGGCCAAGGCACTAGAAGCAGAGCGTGATGAGGCTAAAAAGCGTAGCCCTTGGATTGGTTACGCCTCTACAGCCTATCAACTCAGTATTGTGCTATTATCAGCCAGTATCCTCGCCGTAAGTATGCCCTTATTCTGGGGAAGTTTTGTAGTGGCGGGCGCAGGATTGATATTAAGCCTAAACGGATTATACCTCTGGTTCTAAATAACACAAGCAAGGAGCGAACATGGCAACAGCAGATGACTACGCTAAAATGAGCGATAGTGAAAAGAAAAAAGAAGATTGGATGAATTCAAAGTGGCGTCCCATGATGGGATGGTTATACATGGCCACTTGCACCTTTGACTTTATTATATTTCCTATGGTGTTTGCCATATTACAAACTATAGTAAAAGGTCAAGTCGTTCAATGGCAACCACTTACACTTCAAGGTGCAGGATTATATCATATTGCTATGGGTGCAGTATTAGGTCTAGCAGCATGGGGTCGTACACAAGAAAAATTAAATGGAGCAAATAATGGCGGAGCAACACCACCAGGAGGCATGCCCTCAACATTTGGAGCACCTTCATCAGGAGGGTTTGGAGCACCAACATCAAGTGGCTTTGGCGGAAGCGGCTTTGGAGGCGCACCTAACCAGGGTTTTCAACAGCCACCCGCAGGTAACTTTGGCGCAGCAGCAGGTGGCTTTGGAGCGCCAGCAGCAGCAGGATTAGGAGCAGCCGCAGCAATGGCAGTTCCATTTACCAGCAACGAAGTATTAACAGGTCCAGGTGGCAAACCCATGCCAGTACAACCGCCTGATCCAGAAATTTAAGGAGCGAAATATGAAATATTTAATAGCAATTTTAGCCAGCCTTGCTTTGGCACATGGTGCAATAGCATCAGACGACACAGCCGGCAAAGGAGAAATGAAAAAAGTTTGCCATCCTAAGAAAGACAAAGAAGGCAAAGAAGTTAAAGATAAAGCAGGAAAAGTTGTAGAAGAATGTAAGGATGTTAAGGTTCGTAAGAAACTTGAGGCAACTGAAATTCCACCTGCCAAAGATAAGAAATAATTAGTTCTTGACATTTAAATAAAAGGTATAGTATAATTTGCTATACCTTTTTTCATTATAATAAAAAAAACTATGACAGACTTTTATTCAACACTAGGAGTGGATCGTTCAGCAGATCCAGAAACAATTAAACGTGCGTATCGTAGACTGGCTGCACAACATCATCCTGATAGAGGAGGCGATAAAAATCGTTTTCAAGAAATACAGGCCGCCTATGACACATTAAGCGATCCTCAGAAGAAATCGGAATACGATAATCCTCAGCCACAAGGATTCCACTTTCAATTCGGTCAAGGTGGGTTTGGAGGATTTCCGGGAGGATTCGGAGGTATTTTTGAACAGCATTTTGGACCAGGACATCCATTTGGAGATATTTTTGGCCAGCGTATGCAAAGAAATAGAACTATAAATCTTCAAGTTCAATTAACATTAGAAGAAGCATTTAAAGGCAAGGATCTTATTGCAAATGTACAACTACCTTCTGGTAGAGAACAAATGTTAGAAGTAAAAATACCCCCAGGTGTAGATGAAGGAACTACTATACGTGTTTCTGGGATGGGCGATGATAGTGTTCCAAATTTACCAAGAGGTGATATACACATAACAATTCATTTAGCACCACACCCCACTTGGCGTAGACAAGGAGATGATCTTATCACTAAGATTGACATTAATTGCTTAGATGCTATATTAGGTAAACAAATTACAGTAGAAACATTAGATAATTCAACACTTCAAATCTATGCTAAACCAGGTATTCAACAAGGTCAACTATTGAGCATACCAAATTACGGCATGCCCAATATCCATCAAAGTAATATAAAAGGTAGACTACTATTAGAAATTAATATTGTTATTCCAACTAACTTAACCGAGCATCATAAAAATTTAATTAGACAAATCGTTCAATAACATGCTAGAACTTAAATTATATCCAAACTCTATACTTAATCAAAAAATGCCTGATTTTGATTTCAATAATCCTATAATGAATCCTGTAGAACTTGAAAAAAACATGATTAATACAATGTTCGATAATGATGGTATGGGATTATCTGCGAATCAAGTAGGAATTGCAGCAAGAGTATTCACTATGGGGCACAAAAGTAGTGCCAAAAATGCCATGGCCTTGTTTAACCCAATAATACTAGATGTTCATGAAGATATTTTAGATCTAGAAGAAGGATGTTTAAGTTTTCCTAAAATTTATGTTAAGGTTAAAAGACCAGCAGCGGTTTATGCAAGATGGCAAAATAATTTAGGAGAATGGCAGCAAGGCGAATTTAACGGATATGATTGCAAGTGTTTCTTACATGAATTTGATCATTTAGAAGGTATAACTTTTAAAGACAGAGTAAGTAATTTAAAATGGAATATGGCGGTTAAACGAGGAAAAAAAATAAATGGCTATTCATCCTAGTAGAGTTCTTGAATCTATTTTTACTAATGCTGTAGCATTAGCAACTGAAAAAAAACATGAATATATCACCGTAGAACATTTTTTAAGGTCAATGTTGTCAAATGAAGAGTTTAAAAATATATTAGATACTTTCGGTGCTGATACTGTTGTTTTAGAAAAAGAATTAGATAGTTATATCGACAACGATTTGAATGATATCAAAGATGAAAACTTAGAAGGTAGACCTAAAAAGACCACAGCCATAGATAGAATATTGAATAGGGCATTTGCAAATGTACTATTCAATGGAAGATCAAGTATAGAGCCTCTTGACTGTTTTATCAGCATATTTGCTGAAAAAAGAAGCCACGCTTCACACTTTCTAAAAAAGGCTAACATAGATAAAGATAAGTTTATAGAATATGTTAAAAACGAAGGCATTGCAGAAGAAGAAACAACAGACCAAGAAAATGAAATTAAAAATGCTAGTTTAGAAAAGATATTGGCAAAATTTTGTACTAACCTAACATTAAAGGCTAAAAATAAAAAAATTGATCCAGTTATAGGTAGAGATTTAGAAATTGAACAAATTACATTGGCATTAGCTAGAAGAAATAAATCTAATGTAATAATGATAGGTGATCCTGGTGTAGGAAAAACTGCAATAGCAGAAGGAATAAGCAAAAGAATTGTAGAAAGCAATTGTCCTAAATTTATACAAGATTTCACAGTTTATAGTTTAGACATTAGCAGTCTATTGGCAGGATCAAAATATAGAGGAGATTTTGAAGAAAGATTAAAAGCAGTTATTAATGCGTTAGAAAAGAAAGGCAAATCTATTCTTTTTATAGATGAAGCACATATGATGAACGGTGCTGGAGCAGCCAATGGTAGTAGTAATGACATGGCTAATATATTGAAGCCGGTGCTTACTAAAGGTACTATTAAGGTAATAGCATCAACAACATGGGAAGAATTTAGAAAGCATTTTGAAAAAGATCGAGCATTAATGCGTAGATTTCAAAAAGTAGTAATTGATGAGCCTAATGAAGCAACTGCAATTAAAATTATTAAAGGTCTAAAAAAATATTACGAAAAATTCCATAATGTTAAAATTACAAATGGCGCTATTATTGATGCGGTAAAATATAGTATTAAATATATTACAGATAAAAAATTGCCAGACAAGGCCATTGATCTTTTAGATTGTGCCGCTGCTAGGTTTAAAGTAAAAGACCTTGAAAATGGTGTAGTAGATAGCGAGCAAATTATTTTTGAAGTAGGTAAATTGGTCAATTTACCAACTGAGCAAGTTGCCAATAAAGATAATGAAAACATTAAAAATTTAGAAAGTAATATCAAAACAGCAATATTTGGGCAAGATAAAGCCATTGATAATCTACTAAACAAAATATACATTGCTCAGGCTGGATTAAAAGGAATTAATAAACCTATTGGTAATTTTCTTTTAGTTGGTCCGACCGGTGTAGGTAAAACAGAAGTTGCCAAACAATTATCTAAACTATTAAAAATAAAATTGGTTAGATTTGATATGAGTGAATTCCAAGAAAAACACTCTGTGGCCAAGTTTATTGGCAGTCCTCCTGGATATGTCGGCTTTGAGGAAAATGCAGGTCAACTAATAAATAACCTACAAGAAAATCCAAACTGTCTTTTATTGTTAGATGAAGTTGAAAAAGCACATCCTGATGTACTGACCATTTTACTTCAATTAATGGACAATGGATTTGTTACAGGTAGCAACGGTAAAAAAGCAGATGGTAGAAATGCTATTATTATGATGACTAGTAATTTAGGTGCAGTAGACGCAGAACGTAACAGTATTGGTTTTAGTAGACTAGAAAAAGATATTGATCTAAGTGATAGTGTTGATAAATTCTTCGCTCCTGAATTTAGAAATAGATTAGATGCAGTGATTAGATTTGATAAATTAGGTCAAGATACCATGCAAAAGATTGTGAAAAAATTCTTAGATGAATTAAATGCACAGGTAAAAGATAAAGGTATTCAAATTAAAGCAGGTAAAGATACTATAGATTATCTAATTAAAAAGGGCTTTAATAGTAAAATGGGTGCTAGACCATTACAGCGTACCATAGATGAACATATAAAATTACCTCTTAGTAAAGAAATTTTATTTGGATCTTTAACAGAAGGTGGCAACGTGGAAGTAATTGTTGAAAACGATTCACTGAAAATAAAAGTTCTAGAAATAATAAGTGCAAAAAAACAAACAAAATTAGTTGAAGAACAACAGGGGGCAGAAGCATAAATACTAAATTATGCCAGCCCTAAGCCAAAATCTAACATTTACCGTTAATAGCACATCAACAGTAGCAGTAAACTACCCAAATACAGGAACTGCTGTTCTCACTTACCTAAGTGATAAGTTTAGGGGTGACGGATATTTTGGAAACAGTGATGGATTCCACTCAGTACAATTACAGACAACAAATTTTATTGGAAAAATTGAAATACAAGGTACGTTAGCTGTTGATCCAGGTAGTTCAGATTGGTTTTCTCTAAATCTACAAAATAATTTTACAACAAACACATCTTATATAAGTTATAATACAGGTACCACTACGGTGCTAGGATATAATTTTATTGCTAATACTGTCTGGGTAAGATGTAAAATTAGTCAATTTACCCAAGGATCTGTAAATTTTGTAAGATATAACTACTAAGGTCATTTACTTATGACCCATGAATATATTGTAACTCTAAAAAATTACGAAGATCTAGATGAATTCTATTCTGATATGGAGCAGTCTAATGCTTTACCTTGTATACCAACTAGACAAGTTGAATGCTCAAATAGAAGAATACAAAGTAGAAATACACACTACATCTTAACACTAGAAGAGGCAGAAGCATTAAAACAAGATCCTAGGGTAATAGGAGTTGAAAGAGCAGACGTTGTATTAGCAAGTATTAAACCTCTTTACACACAGATAGGAAACTACAATAAATCATCAACAAATAACAATGGTCACTTAAATTGGGGTTTGCTTAGAGTAACTCAGGGAGCACAAACCACTAACTGGGGTTCAAATGGCACTGCTCAAAATACAGGAACGGTTACCCTAAATGCCACAGGCAAAGATGTAGATGTAATAATTTTTGATGGACATTTCGATCCTGCTCATCCAGAATTCGCTGTTAATAATACAGGAACAGGAGGTACCAGAGTCATTCAAATTGACTGGCACCAGTTTACTCCATTGGTTACAGGTATAGACAATGATTCAGTTGCTACACTTACTACTACCTACATATATACACCATATATAGATGCTATTAATCCAGGTGTAACTTCAGAAAACAATCATGGAGCGAGTTGCGCAGGTGTTGCTTGCGGAAATAATCAAGGATGGGCTAGATCTTCAAACATTTATAACTTAAATCCTTATTCATCAAATACTAATAACCTGCAACAACTTATCATGTGGGATTACATAAGAATATTTCATAGGTTAAAAAATATAAACCCTAGAACTAAAAGAAAAAATCCAACAGTGGTAAATTGTAGCGTAGGTAGTTCGCTATATTATCCATTCAATTATGGCGCATTTCAAACTGGACAAATTGTTTATATAAATTATAGAGGAACAGATATAGGTACACCTAGCTCAACATCTGGACTAACTGATGCTGAGTTAACCAGCGGAGGTATATTTGCCAGTGGAGGAATAGCCGATGTTCCTTATTATAGTACATCATTTGCTGCTGACATACAGGATGCTCTTGCTGACGGCATTCATATTATAGGGGCAGCAGGAAATAGTTATAGCAAAGTAGATGTTCCTGGCGGAACAGATTATAATAACTATTTTTATGACTATCAGTCAGGAACATATACTACATGGTATCCTCACAGAGGCACGGCTCCAGGTGCAGTTCCTGGAGTGATTTGTGTAGGTTCTGCTGGGGAACAAACTACTGAGACCAAGGCAACTTACAGTAATTGTGGACCTAGAATTGATGTCTTTGCACCAGGAACAAACATTATGTCTAGTGTTCACACCACAGGTGTAGCAGATTCAAGAAACGGTTCTTACAATCTCGCTAAAAGAACAGGAACAAGTTTTGCCGCTCCTCAAGTTGCAGGTGTTGTAGCATGCCTTCTTGAAATGTTTCCTACAATGACTAATGTAGCGATGAGACAATATGTAATAGACACAGCAAAAAGCAATCAATTGTCAGATCCTGCACCATCAAACCAAAGCAATGTTCTATCTTTACAAGGCGCTGCAAATAAATATTTGTTTGTAAGAAATTACAGATTAACTGTAGGACAAATTTGGCCAAGACGCTACTCTTTAAGACCAGTATCAGGACAACTTTATCCAAGATCACGTAGAAGGTTTTAACTATGAAAATAATAGACTTATTTGAAGATGAAGTTATTAGATTAGGTGATGTATTTTTTATAGAACTAGATAATAATCTATTAATAGAAAGTCCTGTTGTGGGTTTCATGAAGGATGGTGTAGTAATTCAAGGGGATGATATTATTCTTTCCTATTTGAAAACTATGCCTGTAAAAGAATCAATAACGAAATTCACAGAGATGCAATTGGCTGTGATGGAAGGTGGTGGTGACATTGAAGATTTGACTGAAGCAGAATATCAGGGTAGGTCTGTACCATTAGGTAAACCAATGTCTGGAGACGTTAAAAAATCTAAGGTATATGTAAAAGGCCCAAAAGGTAACGTTGTAAAAGTTAACTTCGGCGATAAAAAGATGAAGATTAAAAAATCTAATCCCAAACGCCGTAAATCATTTAGAGCAAGACATAATTGTGATAATCCAGGGCCACGTTGGAAAGCACGATATTGGTCATGCAGGGCATGGTAATATGTTATTAACAGAATTTTTTGGAAGATCAAAACCAATTCATCTTAAACCTGACAAGGAAAAAGACGAACAAAAAATGCATGATGAATTATTTTGGTTCATAATAGATCATGATAGGTTATATAAAGATTATGCATTTGATCTAATAAAGAAAATATCTAAAAACCAAGATGAAAAATCAATAATTTCTGAATTCATGCCTATGGTTGAAAAAGGTTGTAAAGAATTTTACCATAAACATAAGATGCACGGTAAGTTAGGTAAATTGTTTCCGGAAAAACTAAGACATGAAGTTTGTAAGCAACTATACAAGCA
>Ga0214917_10003536_pt1 | contig 17960 bp, 14 predicted proteins | sample LL_1208_BB_MetaG_FD_177983 | JGI IMG/M metagenome (GOLD analysis project Ga0214917, IMG submission 177983) | Freshwater microbial communities from Lake Lanier, Atlanta, Georgia, United States - LL_1208_BB | ecosystem: Environmental > Aquatic > Freshwater > Lake | place: USA: Georgia | collected...
AAAATTCTTCGCCGCCCGGGTCAGGGCCGGGCTTCCGGGGCATTCTGCAAAAACCAGTTGTAGGTGGAGGCAATGCCATGATCGACCGAGATCGCCGGCTTCCAACCCAGTCTCCGGATCCGGGTAACATCCAGGAGTTTCCGCGGCGTCCCATCCGGCTTGGAGGTGTCCCAGCGGATGGCTCCGGAAAATCCCACCGCCTGTTTCACCTTCTCGGCCAGTTCCCGGATGGTCAGGTCCTCCCCCATCCCCACATTCACGATTTCCCGGCCGTCGTATTTCTCTAGGAGCAGCAACAGACCGGCGGCCAGATCGTCCACGTGGAGCCATTCCCGCCGGGGAGAGCCGCTCCCCCACAGGACCACATCCTTTTCGCCCCGCACCTTGGCCCGGTGGAATTTCGTAATCATGCCGGGCAGGGCGTGCGAGGTTTCCGGGTCAAAATTGTCACCCGGACCGTAGAGATTCGTGGGCATGGCGGAGATGGCGCTCTTGCCGTATTCATCGCGATAGGCTTGGGCCAGGCGAACGCCGGTGATCTTGGCCAGCGCATAAGCATCGTTGGTCGGCTCCAAGGGACCGGTGAGCAGGGACTCCTCCGGAATCGGCTGAGGTGCGTGCTTGGGATAAATGCAGGAGCTACCCAAAAAGAGAAATTTTTTGCACCCGTGCCGAAAGGCGGACTCCATCACATTGTTTTGGATCCGCAGGTTGTCCAAGAGGAACTCCACCGGCCGGCGGGAGTTTTCCAGGATGCCCCCCACCCGTGCGGCGGCATCGATCACCTGGTCGGGTTTTTCCGAAGAAAACCATCGGTCCACGGCCACAGGATCCGTCAGATCCAGCTGCTTCCGGGTTTGGGTAAGGACGGTGACACCGGCTCTTTTTTCCAATGCCCTCGCCAAGGCCGAGCCCACCATGCCCCGGTGCCCGGCCACGAAGATTTTCATGCTACTCGCGGATGCGTTGACCGGTCCGCTCCTCGGCCAGGAGCTGGATATCCGCATCCACCATAATCTGGGCCAGCTGCTTGAATTTCACCTTCGGCTCCCAGCCCAATTTTTTCTTTGCCTTGCTGGCATCCCCGATGAGGAGATCCACCTCGGCCGGACGAAGGTAACGCTTGTCGAAGGCCACGTGCTTTTTCGAATCTAGGCCGGCGTGGGCAAAAGCCACCTCCAGAAACTCCTGCACGGTGTGAGTCTCCCCGGTAGCCACCACGTAGTCGTCCGGTTTGTCCTGTTGGAGCATCCGCCACATCGCCTCCACATATTCCGGGGCGTACCCCCAGTCCCGTTTGGCTTCCAGATTCCCCAGATACACCTTATCCTGCAGACCGGCCTTGATCCGGGCGATCGCCCGGGTGATCTTGCGGGTGACAAACGTCTCCCCTCGCCGCGGGCTTTCATGGTTGAAAAGGATCCCGCTGGAAGCGTGGAGCCCATAGCTCTCCCGGTAATTCACGGTGATCCAGTGGGCATAAACCTTGGCGGCGGCATAAGGACTGCGGGGATAAAAAGGCGTCTGTTCGTTCTGGGGCACGGCTTGGACCAGGCCGTACATTTCCGAGCTGGAGGCCTGATAAAAACGGGCCTTGGGGGCCACCTGTCGCATGGCGTCGAGGATCCGGACGGCTCCGATCGCGGTGACGTCCCCGGTGAATTCCGGAATGTCAAAGCTGACCCGCACATGGCTTTGGGCAGCCAGGTTGTAAATTTCATCCGGCTGGGTCTCTCCCAGGATTTTAATCAGGGAACTGGCATCGCTGAGGTCCCCATAATGCAGGAACATCTTGGTGCCTTTTTCATGGCGATCCTTGTAAATTGGATCGATCCTCTCGGTGTTGAAACTGGAAGAGCGTCGGATGATGCCATGAACCTCGTAGTTCTTGCTGAGCAGTAACTCCGCCAGGTAGGAACCGTCCTGTCCGGTGATTCCGGTGATGAGGGCACGCTGGGCCATGGCTAAGCCTTCTCCAGAAGAGGCCGGGCGCGGGAATCCAGTTTTTTGGCCAGTCGCAGGTCCAACTCGCTCACCCCCCCCACGTCATGGGTGGTGAGTTCGATTTTGACGGCGGCAAAAGAGTGCTGGAGATCGGGATGATGGTTCATCTTTTCGGCCTCCAAGTTCACGGCGGTCACAAACATGGCGGCCGCGATAAAATCGGAAAACTTGTACTCCCGGACGATACTTCCCCCAGCCTGTTTCCAGCCGTCGAGGGTGGAAAGGACCACTTCAATCTGGTGTCCGGTCATCTTCACGGCCATCTGGGTAAAATATCGGGCCGGTCGCCGCACCCAAGCTTGGAATTTTCGGCAGGCGAAGACACTCTGGAAGGATGCCGGAACTCGCCGAAGTTCTTTACTTCAGCCGCCGCTGGCGCCCCGGATTGGGGGAAAAAATCGTCCGTGTCCATCTGCATTCCGCCAAACGGGTGTTCCGCGGCACCGCGACCCACAAACTCCAAAAGAAGTTGCCGGGTGCAACGATGATCTCATGCGAGACGCACGGCAAACAGATGCTTTTCCGTTTCGGCCGAAAGGGTTGGCTGGGAATTCACCTCGGCATGACGGGAAAACTGTTGACGGAAAGTCCGGAGCATTCGCCCGGGAAACACGACCACCTGGTCCTCTACACCCGCCGACGAGCTTTGGTGTTTCAGGATCCGCGACTCTTCGGTCGGGTTCGCTTCACCTGCTCTTCTCAATCTCCCCCGTGGTGGAGCACCCTTCCCCCGGGGATTTTGTCCCGGGACTTCTCCCTCTGCCGCCTTGCGGCTGTGTGCCGCCGGCGTGGTCACACCCCCCTGAAGGCCCTGCTTTTGCTGCAGGAATTTTTTCCCGGCATCGGCAACTGGATGGCGGATGAAATTCTCTGGCAGGCACGCCTCGATCCCCGCACCCGCGCGGGTGCGGTCGACCGGACCGGGCTCATGGAAATGCACCGAAAAATCAGGAAAGTTTCCCGGGAATCCATCCGGATCATCGGTCGGGACTGGTCGGATCCACCCCGTTCCTGGCTTTTTTTGCACCGCTGGTCGGATGGCGGGAAATGTCCACGCTGTCAGCAAGGACTTCTCCGGCGGCCCGTAGGCGGGCGAACCACCTGTTGGTGTCCTTCCTGCCAGAAGCCGGCTCTTCCTCGCCGTTCCCTCTCCTCTTAAAATATCGCTATGTTCAAGTCCGGTCTTCCCCGGCGCATCCAGCCCTCCCTGCAAAAAAACGAGGACCCACCTCCTCTGTCGAAAAAATCCCCGCTCACCCTCCCTCCTTGGCGGCGGGCGGCCGGGTTGGCCGGAGCTGCCATTTTTCTGGGGCTGGCTTTACTCACCGGCCTCTATTTTCTCCTCCGCGGCCCATCCTATTCCAAAAACGACGATGAACTCCGCACCCCGCAGATGTTGCAGGCCGATTATGCCCGCTGGAGCAGTGGCCTGCGGCAAATCACCCAGGCCGCCATGGATGGAAATGCCCCGGCCGTCCCAGTCCTCTCCCCAGCGGTGAACGCCGATCCTTCCACCCTCGGTTGGTGGAAAAGGTGGCGAAACCTTCCCCCCGAAGGCCTGGCCAAAATCGTTTTGGCCAGGCGTCTGCCCCCCCAGATCGAACTGACCGGATTGACCCCACGCCGGATGCTGCAGGACGAGGATGGGGTTTCTGTCGATTACGAGATTCGGCTGAAAGCCAGGGAGGATATCGTCCTCGCGCCCGTCGTTCCGGTGGCGGTTCCTCCGGGGCTCTCCACCCCCCATCAGCGACTTCTACCCCGGGTGGTCTACGCCTACGACCTGCCGCCGGGAAAGGTGTTTGATCTCGCCCAGGCCAAGACCGTCATTCCTGCCGGCACCACCGTAATCGGAGGTTGGACCCTACGCCGTGCGGTCCGGTCGTCCGGCACCTGGATGGCGCTGAGCGCAGATCTTCTTCCCATGACCCGCATCCCGGCGCTCGAGGCAATTTTTGTGAAGGAGGCCACCACTCCCCCTCCCGCCCTGTTACGATCCAAAGGAGAACTGGAAAACAGTGAGGCCAAGCGTCGATCCGCACTTCAATCTCTCGACGACCGGTTGGCCTCCATCGCCGCGGACGTGAAGCAGTACCGGCAAAGCCTCATGGCCGGGGTACCCGCCGCGATGAAAAACAAGGGATTTGGGGCCGGTAGCGGTGTCCCGACCGCCGCCGGCATCGGAGCGATGGGTGGTGCGGCCACCGGAGCCGGCATCGGAGCGATGGCGGGAGGGGGAGACGGTGCCGCCATCGGGGCCGGCGCGGGTGCCTTCGCCGGGATGCTGATCGGGGCCCTGGTAGCCCACCACGAGCATGAAAAACAGGTGGAGCAGGAAAAAGCCGCCCGCCGGCAAGCGGTGGCGGCGGTGGAACGGGACGTAAAAGAGTATGAGCGAAAACTGATGCGGGAGTTTGAAAATGAACTGAACCAGGAAGCCACCCGCCAGGATTCCACGCTGTCCCGCCCCAGTTCCACCCCATAAGATTTCCTATGGGCCGCACTGCCAAAAAAGACGCCGTGGTTCGTCGGTTGATCCTCGCCGGCATCTGTGCCGGAACCGCCGTCTTTTTCGGTCTTTTGGCTCTGATCCAGTTCAAGCCTCTCCTCGAAGCGGAAAATTATACCCGCGACCTCCGCGTCCGTTTTGGCAAAACCGCCCCGATTGCCCCTGAGGTGGTCTTCCTCTCCATCGACAAACAGTCCTACAACGACGTTTTGATGGAGGAAGAGATCGCCGCCCACCCGGCCCTCGCGGAAATGTCCACCGGCTCCTGGCCGTGGCGGCGCTCGGTCTGGGGCCATGTCATCCGCCGGGTGGCGGAAGCCGGCGCCAAGGTGGTGGCCCTCGATCTGATGTTCCCGACCCCGAAGGAAGGGGACGATGAACTTCTCCTAGCCCTTGACGAATTCGGCAACCGGGCCGTGATCGGCGGCACCTTCGAGGAAGTCAGCAACCTCGGACGCAGCTCGGTGCAGTTGGCCCTGCCAGCCATGCTCGCCGCCAACGGGGCCGGGGAAATTTCCTCAGACAACGCCAACGGGCGCGTGGGCTACGTCAACCTCTGGCCTGACGCCGATGGCATCATCCGCACCGCCCATTACCGCCGCGTCTTTCAGGACACCTCCGCCATCTCCCTGACCGGTCGGATGCTGGAAAAGGCGGGGTGGGGAGACCGGATTCCCGCCGGAGCCAGCGGTCTTATCCGCTACGCCGGTCCCCCCAACTTTAACTACAAGGCGATCCCCATCTACCAGCTATTCGTACCGTCCACCTGGGAAAAAGTTTTTCAGAACGGAGAGATGTTGCGGGAAAAACTGGTTCTGGTCGGTCCCTACGGAAACTGGTCCAAGGACGTCCTCAAGACGCCCTATCCGAACCCCATGCCCGGGCCAGAAGTGCATTTGGCCGCCTTAGGTGCCGCACTCACCGGCAGTTTCCTGCAACTCCCACCCCCCTGGGCCCCCACCGCCCTTCTGGTGGCCGGCGCGGTCCTCGCCCTTCTGCTCATTCTCGCCACCAGCCAGCCGGTGCTTCGCCTCGCTCTCCTCCTGCTTGCGGCGGTGGGATACGCCGTCCTGACCTTTTTCGTTCAGGACCGGCTGGACCTGGTCCTTCCGGTCGTCAACCCCGCCCTCACCCTTTTGCTGGGAGGGGTCGGCTGCCTGAGTTACGAATTCGTCCTCGAACAGCGCGAGAAACGCCGGGTGCGCGGGATGTTCTCCACCATGGTCAGTCCGGAAGTGCTCGCCTACATGCAGGCCGATCCCGACCGTTTCCGACTCACCGGGGAAAAGAAAATGGCCACGATGTTTTTCTCCGACCTGGCCGGCTTCACCACCATCTCCGAATCCGTCACCGCCGAAGATCTGGCCAAAATCCTCAATCGTTACCTCACCCCGATGAGCAACCTGGTCACCAAATACGGCGGCTACATCGACAAGTATGCCGGGGACGCCATCATGGCCGACTTCGGCGTCCCTGTTTGGCCCGACGCCGATGCCGACTCCCACGCCTGGAAGGCCTGCTGGTCCGCCTTGGAGCAGCAGGAACGCCTGCAGACCCTCAAACAGGAGCTCAAGGCGGAGTACGGCTGCGATATCGATGCGCGGATGGGAATCAACACGGGCGAGGTGGCCGCCGGCAACATGGGCTCCGAACAAAAGTTCCAGTACACCGTCATGGGAGACGCTGTGAATCAGGCCGCCCGGTTCGAGCCGGCCAACAAGCCTTTCGACACCCATATCATGATCGGCGGCAAAACGTACGAGATGGCCAAGGACAAGATCGAGGCCCGCTTTTTGGCCAACATGATCGTCAAGGGCAAGACCGAGCCCGTCCCCTGCTACGAACTTCTCGCAAAAAAAGGGGAATTGCCGGAGGCCAAAACCCGCGTTGTCCGGTTGTTTGAAGAGGCCTGGAAACTTCATGCCGATAAAAGATTTCAGGAGGCTATCGCCAAGTTTGACGAGGCCTTGGCCCTCGATCCCCACGACGGCCCTTCCAAGGCCTACCGCAAGATCTGCGAGGGATTCCTGAAAACCCCTCCCCCGGAAGGTTGGGCGGGGGAGTACATTCAAACCTCCAAATAGCCCGGAGGCCGGGCGACGGGTGCACTTGAGCCATCCCATCACGCACATTTTTTTTGACCTGGGAAACATCCTGGTGGGACTGCGGGCCGGGGAAAAACTTCGGGCCTTGGCGAAATCCTCCGGGCAGGAACTGACCGCCTTTTGCGAAAAGATCTGGTCCCACGAGCGGGCCCATGACTACGAACGGGGACGGCACACCTGCGACGAATATTTCACCCTGTTGGCGGAGGAACTCGACTTGGGACATGCCCAGCCCGAGTTACGCGAGGCTTTTTGCGACATTTTTTATCCCCTGCCGGAACGGGTCGAAATCGCCCGGAAGCTTGCCACCCGGTATCCCCTTGGGCTGATTTCCAACACCTGCGCGGCCCATATCCGGCATTTGGAATCGGCGTATGACTTTTTTCCGATTTTTCATCCCCGGATCTACTCCCATGAGGTGGGTTCCCGGAAACCACATCCGGAAATCTACGAAAAAGCCCTGTCGGCGGCCGGGGCCAAGCCCGAAGGATCTCTTTTTATCGACGACTTGGCTGAAAATCTGGAAACCCCGGCCCGCTCGGGCTGGAAAACCATCCATCTTTCTCCCCAGAGGGATCTGGCGGCCGCCCTTCATCAGGCGGGAGTTCCTCTTTCCTAGGTCTTTTTGATGGTGACCGGAGGCGGTCCACCCATGCTTCCATCGCCCTCTGGTCCGGATCCAGGAACTGCCGCCGTTTCCGCCGCCGGCTGATCAGCCCCGGCGGTCGGCGGCGTCCGTTTCCGGCTCACCGTCTTGCTGTAGTAGTATTCCGTGTATTTATAGTAGCCGTATTCCGGTTGCTTGGGATCCACGCCGTTGAAGATGATCCCCAAGACCTTGGCGTTGCGTGAATACAGGGCCTCAAGGGTGTTGCGCATCAGGCGGCAGGACGTCCGACCGGCACGGTACAATACCAGAGTGCCGTCCACTTTGGGGGCCAAACTTGGGGTATCGTCGACAGCCAGCACCGGCGCCGTGTCAAAAATGACCATTTCAAATTCGCTGCGCAGTTCCTCCATCAAATTTTCGCAGGCGGCGCTAAAAATCAATTCCCCGGGATGTCCGGTAGGTTCCCCGGCGGACATAAAAAAAAGATTCTTATAACGCGTGGGTTGAACCACTTTGCGCCACTCCGCCTGCCCCCCCAGGACCTCAGCCAAGCCCGGTTCCCCATCCAACCCGAAAAGCCGGTGCAACCCCCCTCGCCTCATGTCCCCATCGATCAACAAAATCTTCTGGGTGGTCGCAAAGGAAAGGGTCAGGGCCAGATTTGCGGTGACCGTGGATTTGCCGTCCCCTGGCGTGGGGCTGGTGACGAGAATGATTCGGTTCTTTTTTTGCCCATCGGCCCCCACGAAACGAAGGCTGGATCGGATGTTCCGGAAACTTTCCGCGTAGACGTGCCGCGTGTCCTGAGGGTTCAAAAGCGGCAAACGGCCGTCGGCATCGGGAAGCTCCTCGGGAACCTGCCCATAAATCGGTTCCGTAAAGTGCTCCGTCAGTTCCACCACCGTGGACACCCGGTCATTGAAACGATCCAAAAGGAACAGTAACCCGCCCGAGAGGATCAGCCCAACGCCCAACCCCAGCAGAAGCGTCCGGACCGCGCCGGGCTTGACCGAGATTGCCGGGGTTGCCTGCTCGAGAATATTGACATCAAACTGGCTAACATCCTGGCTGACATTCACATTCTGCACGGTGCCCAGCAGCGAGTCGTACAACTGTTTCTGCCGGTCGCGTTCCGTTTTAAGTTTATCGAACTCCGCCATTTTTCGCCCCACCTCCAGAGCCTTGGTTTCCGACTCCGCGACAATTTTTTCCAGGTTGGAGATTTGCAGCTGGATCGCCTGCCGTTTCTCGTGAACGGATTCCTGGCTCTGCTGGCGCACAATCTCCAGTTTTCGCTCGCTCCGGGTGATGTCATCTTTCAGGGACAGGATCTTGGGATGCTTGGGGCGAAGGTACTTGGACATTTGCTCCAAGCGGGCCTTGGATCTCTGCAGTTGGCGCTTGGTTTGGATGTATTCCGATTGCGGCCCCTCGACCAGAGCGGCGGAGCCCGCCCCATCCTTGACTGCGGACGAAGTCTCCGATCCCTGGGCCTCCCGCTCCAAGGTCTGGTCGATATTCATGAGGTCCAGCAACTGGGCCTCCTTTTTCAACTCCGCGAGCTGCTTGTTCAGATCCACGAGGTAAGAGCCGACGTAATTTCCCTGTTCCTGCAAAAAGATGACATTGTTCTGCTGTTTGAATTCAAAAATTTTTGTGTCGAGGTCGGCAATCGCCTTTTCCAGTTCGCTCAGCTGCTTAGCCACCGCATCCACGGTTTTCTGGGAAGTCTCCCCGCGCATCTCGCGTTTGAATTCGAGAAACTCGCTCATGCAGGCGTCGGCAAAGAGCTGGGAGTATTTCGGGTCAGGGCTGGTCACCTTGAGAATGAAAATTGAGGCCTTGGGCTCCTGCTGGACGGCTAACTCCGCCGCCACCCCTTTGAGATCCGGATGCGAGGCCTCCACGGATTGACGCGCCCGCCGCTTGATTTCATCGCTCTGCATGAGGGACACCTGGGTGCCGAAGTAGTTGGTCAACTCCTCCGTATAGACGGCGCTTTCCTTGGTCATGATCCTCGGCGCCACCATCATCCGGCCCGTGCTGACAAAAAGCGGGTCTCCCAAAAAGTACCGGACCCCCTGGACCAGGAGGGACCCGGACAGGATCATCAGGGGTAGCCACCAATACTTCCGCAAAAGAAGGTGGTACCGATACACGCGGGCACGGAGCGCCGCCGGGGAAAGCGGACCGCCAATGCCAAGCTCTTGTCCCAGTTCTGCCATGGCTCGTTCCTAAAAGTTAAACAGACGCTTGGGCACAAAGATATGGTCCCCGTCCTGGAGCACTGGATTCATCTGTTCTTCGCCCGTTTCCAGAATTTTGACCATGTCGATTTCCATCGGTTCCCCTTTTTCCCCCTTGCGGAAGAGCTTGACCCGGCGTTTATCGGCAAAATCTCCGAACTTGGCCTGCACCACCACATCCTTGACCGTATATTCACGATCCAACGGAATGGGATAATTGCCCACCTGCACGACGTTGCCGGCAATGCTCACCTGACCCCGACTGGTCGCCGCCGGAACAATGATCTGGTCTTCGGGCTCCAACACCCGGTCGGATCCGGTGATGCCTTTGCGAATGTCGTCGAGATTGACGACGATCGGCTCGGGCGGAGGCGCCCCCTCCGGAACTTTCCGGATCAGCTTGATCTGATTGATGGCCGCCCGGTCCTCCATGACCCCCACCGAGGAGAGCGCTTTGCTCACGGTCATGTTTTCGTTGACCGGAATTTCAAAAGGCCCCGGCTTGGTCACGGCTCCGCTGATGTAGACCTTGCCGCGGGAGACTCCCGAGGTGGCCAACGAGATCAGAACGGTGGCTTGATAGTAGTAGCCATCAGGTTTCTCGAGGATCTTTTTAATTTCCTCGGCTAGTTGCCGATGCGTTTTGCCCTTGGCCATCAGGCGTCCAAAGTATGGATGCTCCACCTCGCCGCTGTCGGACACTTGGAGCAGGTTCATGGGAAGGGTTTTGGGGCTGTTTGGATCTGCTTTGGAATCCGGCTCCTCGTCGAGGTCTTCCAAGACGCGGAATTCCAGGAGATTGCCGACTGCAATGGATTTTTTGTCGTCGAGGGAATCCATCGGGTTGTTTTTGGCCGGATCCGAGGTGGCTCGCAGTTCCCTCGGTGCTGACGGCGACGGACTTTCGGTGGAATCTCCGGAGCGGAGAGAAAGGCGGGCCTGAGACCAAGCGCCGGGCGTCAACAAAACCCAAACCCCGAAATGCAGGAAAAAGAACCGGGTTGCTCGCAAAAAACCCCGGCTAAAAATCATAATTAAAACCGGCGGCGGCGTTCCATTGCTGGTACCCGGGGTAGGCAGAGGAGTTGCTGTCCTTGAGAATGTACAAGAAATTCACACTGCTCCCCAGCTTCTCCGTGATCCTGTATCCAAGGGTGATTCCGGCCGAATACTGCTGGTAATTCTGGGAGGCGGCGCTTCCCGAAACCTGCCCCAATTGGGCGGAAAAGGGTGTGCTCAGGGAAAGTTGGTCGATGATGTTCCAATTCAGGCCGGCTCCGAGGTTCCACATCTGGACATAATTGCTGCCCACCACGGCGGAAAGTTGGGTGCTCCGGCTGGCCGTGAGTTGATAATTGAGAAACTCATTGAGCCGGTGGCTCCACCCCAAATTCAAGTACCAGGTGGAAGGATTGCCTCCCGCTGCATTTTCCGGGGTGTTGTTTCCGGTGAATTCGCCCCACACCCAGCCACCCCGGCCGGTCAGCGTGATATATTCCGAAAGTTGCCAGTTCACGAAAGGACCGACCTGATAAATGTTGTTATTGTTTTGGCCGTCCACGGTGGTGGACTGACCCGGATTGTTCGAATCGGGAACAAGTTGGGCTTGGTCCTGGGAGTAGGCAGTGATCGCCGCGATACCCTCCAGACCCGTAATGAGAGTCTTGGTGATGTAGTAGGTCATGGCGAGGCTGGGGGTGAGTGTCCGTCGGTCCAGATTTTGATTTGAGGTCTGATTCGACCAAAGATTAAACCAGTCGAAGCCGGGGGTGATGATCAAATCGGCCAGGTCCCAGTCCACTTTCACTCCGGCACTATTTTGGAAAATGTTGAAACGGGAGACGTTGCTCAGTTCCCCGGCCTGCGTCGGGTCGTTTTGCAGGGAGAACTGGTCATAGGGGGTGAAGCGGAAGTCTCCGACATAAAAAGTTCCCTGCAGGGCACTGTTGGGGGAGACAAAAAAACCTCCGGGGCTTTGCGTCTCCGGCACATCAAAGTAGTAGGAATACCCCACCCCAACGGAGAACTTAAGGGTGTTCAGATCGGTGAGCGGCCAGAGGAAGGACAGGTTTGCTGCGGGAGTGGCATATCCACTGCCTTGGGGCGAGGACTTTGATAAATTCACATTCGAATTGTATCCCCCGTTCACGGAGGCGCCCACATTGAGAAGAACAGGGCCCACCTCGAGGTTGTAATCCATTTTTTCCGGAGAGACCTTTCGACTCATGGCACTGGCCTCACCAGCCAGAGATTGCCACTGGCTCTCCTGTCCCCAGCCATGATCCGCAGCCAACAAAAGGCAAAAAAAACAGAACCACGAACAAGCCCGCTTTGGCATCAGAGTGAAATTGCCAAAAAATGGATGAATACCAAATTGATATCCTCCAAACGGTTTGAGTAGGACGGTTTTCAACTCCTAGAATTTACGCTTTTTTGTATAAAAATAAAGGGTTTTTTCTCACGCAAACTATTATAAGTTTGATACTTTGACCCCTCAGGATGGCTAGCCGTTCATTTTCTCTTTTGTTGTTCCTTTTTGGGCTCGCCATCCGCTTTTCTTCGGCCGCCCCCGAGGAGACGAAAGGGGCGGATTATATCGGCTGGATCCCCGTTCAGATCGTACCCGCCGGAAAAACTTCGGAAATCGACCTCAGCCGCTTTTTGACCGCGGGGTCAGGAGGAAAACTTGAGTTGGCTCGCCCCGGGACGACAGGAAAAACCAAAATCGAGCTAGATTCGGTCCACCCCCTTCTGCGACTTACTCCTGAGCCCGGCGCACAAGGCATGGAGGATCTGCTTTTGCGAATTCGCCCACCTCAGGGAGAGCCCCGTGAAGGAATCTTCACTTATTCAATTCTGCCAGTGCCCGAAGCCAAGTTTTTGTACTTGGGCAGCGGGGGGGAGAAATCCGTGCACGTGGCCGGTTCTTTCAATCAGTGGAACGCCACGGCCAATCCCATGAAAAAAACCGGGGTGAACCGTTGGGAGCTTTCCCTGGCCCTGCCCCCGGGATCCCACTCCTATAAATTGGTGGTGGACGGCCAGTGGCGACTGGATCCATCCAATAAACAAAAATCCGCCGATGGCGGGGGCAACGAAAATTCCATGCTCCAGATTTCCGGATTGACGGAGCCCACCCCCGTTCTCTTTGCCCGCTCCCGCGAGCCTGAAGCCCTGATTTTCGGCAGTTCTCCCGAAAACTGGAAGCCGGTCGAAATCTCCGCCATCGCCCAATTTCCCGAAGGGACTTCCCGCCAACTGCCGCTGCAGCCCCAAGCGGAGGGAGGATGGCGGGTGAACACGGCCGGCCTCCCCGCAGAATCTTGGGTGCGGATCATGGGGGTCGGCGTGGACGGCAACCCGGCATTCCCCGCCCGAGCCCGGGTGGGCAACGATCCTCCCAGTGGAACGGACCGCCATGACCACATCATCTATTTTGCCTTTATCGATCGTCTCATGGACGGCAATCCTGCCAACAACCCTAAACCAGATCCGCGCGTGGAGGCACCGGCGCAATACATGGGCGGGGATTTGGAGGGAATACGAAAGTTGCTTGAGGACGGCTATTTTGAAAAGTTGGGAATCAACACCCTCTGGCTTTCTCCCGTCAACCAAAACCCGCTCCAGCCTTATCAGGAGTATAAGGAACCGCGCCGCTGGTATACGGGCTACCACGGTTATTGGCCCACCAGTTCCTCCGAGGTCGAAGCCCGGTTCGGCGGAAATGCCGCTCTCACGGCGCTGACCGAAGCCGCACAAAGGAAAAAAATCAGCGTTCTGCTCGATCTGGTGCTTGCCCACGTTCACAAAGAACATCCCTCCTTCGCGGAACATCCGGACTGGTTTGGTTCCCTCCTCCTTCCCGATGGAACCAAAAATCTCCGAAAATGGGATCATGCGACCCAGTTCACCACCTGGTTCGAACCGTTTCTCCCCCGCTTTAATTATGACATCCCGGCCGCCTCGGCCTTTTTGATCGAAAACGCAGCGGATTGGGCCACACGATTTAATCTGGATGGCTTCCGTCTCGATGCCGTGAAGCACATTCCGCCCAAATTCTGGACAAGCTTCCGTCAAGGACTCCGGCAAAAGCTGCCCCTCAGTTCCCAGCCTTCCTTTTATTTGGTCGGGGAAACCTTTATGGACCGCCCCGGCATCAACTCCTTTATCGGCCCCAATCGCCTGGATGGTCAGTTTGAATTCCCCTTGTACGATAGCCTGCTGGATGTTTTCGGAACCGGGAAAGCCGATTTTTCCGAATTGGAAAAATCGGCCGCCGCTTCCGAGCGCATCTTTGGCCCGGAAACCGTAATGTCACCCCTGCTGGGAAACCATGACAAATCAAGGTTTATGGCCTATGCGGACGGGGATCTGACCAATACCCAAGGGGAGGATGAATTTTCCATGGGATGGAGCCGTCCACCCAAAGTGGACAAAAAAAGCTCCTATGAAAAATTAAAGTTGGCCTTCACATTTGTTCTGACCTCCCCGGGAGCCCCGACCATCTATTATGGAGATGAGGTGGGCATGACGGGTGCCCAGGACCCCGATAACCGGCGAATGTTCCCGGATTTGAAAAAACTCACGTCCACCGAAAAATCGGTCCAGGATCATGTCGCCAAGCTCAACACCCTTCGGGTCAGGCATCCCTCCATTCGTTACGGAAGTCGGCGCGCCCTAAGAGCCGATCGGGAAGGATACGCTGTCTCTCGGGCCTACCTAAACGACCGTGTCCTGATCCTTTACAATCGATCGGAGAAACAAACAAAATTTGATCTCAAGGTCGGACCAGAAATCCCTGATGGCCCCCTCAAGGATGAACTCGGCGTGGTCAAGGATGTCACCGTAAAAAATGGACTGCTTTCCGTCACTCTCCCCCCCCTATCCAGCTCCTATCTAAGCCCTTAAATTCACCTTATTTTGGGTTGGGGCTAACTATTTTTTTAATAGTAAAATAGCCTATTTTTTAACTTTTTTAATTTAAATACTATTACAAAACTTATTTACACATACAATATGTGCTATAGATATGAACTAGGTGATCAAACATGTTGTTTAAGGTGCCCATAAATTAGATCGTATAAAGAGGGTTTAATTCATAAAAAATTCATATTTAATTAGAGATATCGGACCTCATCTCTTGGGCGATTATCACCATCTTCGCCGCCCCACCCCGGTTTTTCTGGCTCTATGGACAGGATTGGTTTTTTCGGTGTTACTCTTTGGCATTCTTTATTGGATGAAAATTCAAACAGTCCATACAAAAAGCCCTACCGCCTCCCATCCAGTTGTTTGCGTTCGAACCTTCCACGAGTTTAAGCAATTTTAAGCCACGCCCTGACCCTGCGGCTTAATTGGGGGCGTATTTAAAAACCCTCCATGCCACGAATCTTTCGGAAAAGCTAATCGAAGACTCCAAAAAGTCATATCCTCGCCACAATCCAAAGTTAGCCGCAGTTTCCTTCATCGATTTGTAAATCTCATAAACGTCTTCCAGTCGGACAGGACTTTTTACACTTATCCTTATGTTTAATATCAGCAAATATGTGAATAAGTTTACTATAAATAGGACTCTTTTTTTTGCAGATACAATATCTTGTATCCAGAGTGCTGGGCAACCAGATGCATTGCCTAAACTCCCCCTTGCGGTTTTTGTTGTTTTTTATTTTGTTATTCTTTTCTGATTTTGCCCGCGCCCAACGAATTTATCTCCCTCCTTCCCAAAGCCCACAAAGCCCCTCTGTTTCGACCGCGGTACAGACTCCATCCAAGAACCAAGAACTGAACTCATCGGCATCGGAATCCAGGGGGACGCTTGTTCTGAAGACCTATCCTGACGGCACAAAGAAAATCGTCCCTCTGGACGCTCTGAACTTCAGGGATGATGGCCAAGCCTTCGGCGGTCCTCCCCATCTAACCCTGTATCCGGGCCCTTTCCCCACTCCCATAAACATTTCCCCAAGTTCCCCCGAACGCTTAAGCGTGGCCCCCATTGGAACCACGGCAGGGGCATCCAGCCTGACGGCCAATTTGCCCGCATCCGCTGAACCGCTGGCCGGTGCTGCCCAAGTTGCTGCCGTGGATCCCATGGGCGGTGGAGGAGCTATGGGTGGCGATCCTATGGGGGGAGGAGCTTCAGCCGCACCTGTGGATCCTTTGGCTGGCGGAACCCAAAAATCCGCCCCTCCTCTTCAAACCGTTTCCGGGAAGCCGGCCCCCATTGTTGGAGACACCACCATGGTTCAACTGGGTGAATGGGAGAGTTTCTTCCTCAACGCGGGGATTGGCGGATCTCTCCAAGGCCAGCTCACCGCACGACGGATTTGGAATGGCAACAATCGGCAGGCTTACCCATTTTCACCGAACCCGGATATAGAACTGTCGGGTGAAAATTTCACATTTCAACCCGGATTCCGTTTGGATGTGGAATTCGGGTATAATTTCTATGAATGGCTTGGCGTCGGTCTTCAAACTGGGCTCACCTATAATGGCATCTCTCAATACAATCCCACTGTTTCGGAATCCGCAGACCCGGATATTCAGCCAGGATCCTATCACCTTTCAGCTGATGGCGAGTTGGTTCAAGTTCCCGTTCAAATTAATGGAATTCTTCGTTGGCCGGGTCAGGTGAAATGCCGTCCCTTTATCGGAGGAGGCATCGGGGCGATTTGGCAGCAACTCGACGTGAATAATTATTATTTTGGGACTGACGATATTCAAGGCAACTATTGCCGGAGCGCCTTCCAATTTGGATGGAATGCCCAAGTTGGACTGACCTACACCGTCGAACCGGGGTTAGATTTCTACGGCGCCTTCAAAATGCTCAGTGCTTTTATGCCGGTCATTGGAAACTATCAGTTCGAGAATTCTTATAACTTTGCGGTCGAGGTCGGCATCCAATCCCGCTTTTAGTTTTCCTCCAGACTGATTTCCCCGGGCTTGAGCCCGTGACAGATCCCCCGTTTTGTTTTGTCGATAAACTCGCAGAGTTCCTTCACTTCGCTCACCTTGGCATCCTTGCCCTTTCGAATCCCCTCCAAAGCCTGCACCCGATTCTTTCCGCCAAAGAAAAACTCCTCGTAAGCCCTTTGTAAGGCCTTGCGATTTTCCGGTTTCACCCCGGCTCTCCGTAAGCCCACAGAATTGAGACCGCACACCCCATTCGTCGCCACCGCCATACAGTAAGGCGGCAAATCCATCCCCACCCGGGTCTGACCCCGCACCATTGCCAGCTTCCCGATCCGCACAAACTGGTGGACCACCACCGCCCCGCCCAAAAACGCCTTCTCCTCCACCTCCACATATCCCGCCAACAGCACGTTGTTCACCAAGGTCACTCCATCGGCCAACCGGCAATTATGAGCCACATGGGCACCGACCATCAGGAAACAGTGGTTTCCGATGACGGTATCCGTTCCCTCTTTCGTCCCACGATGGATCGTGACGTATTCGCGGAAGATATTTCCCTCCCCAATCACCACCCCGCTCCTCGCCCCCTGATAAGCCAAATCCTGGGGCTCGCCTCCAATCACCGCCCCGATTCCGATCCGGTTCTTGGCCCCCATCTTCACCCGCCCCTCCAACACCGCCCTTGCTCCCACCACACATCCATCTCCCAACTCCACTTCCGACCCCACCATCGCTCCTGGCCCCACCACACACCCCGGCCCCAGTTTAGCCCCCTTTTCCACGATCGCCGTTGGATGAATTTCGATTTTGTTCAAAGGTAACCTGCCTCCCGGAAGCTATAATAACCGGGTCTCCCTTCCCGTGCGACGCCGATAATCACATGGTCCTGCAGAGTCACCCCCACCGCCTTGGCGCCATCCCTCAATCGCCGCGTGAAATCCAGATCAGCCGGACTCGGCGCCGGATCCCCCGAAGGGTGGTTGTGGACTGCGATTAGCGCGTACACCGACTCACCCATTAGCGCCTGGCGTAACAAATCCTGCGGCTGGACCGCCGTCTCGTTCACCGACCCCCGGCTGATCTGCACCTTTCGAACCAGCCGAAGCTTGGTGTTTAAAAGCAACGCCCACACCTCCTCCCGGTCCTTTTTTCGGAGTTCGGCCCCGATCGCCGCTTCCACCTTGGAGGGATGATCCATCGCCTCGCCCGCCACTTCAGCCGATCCCACCCGTCGACCCAACTCAATCGCCGCCGCGATCTGGCAGGCCTTGGCATCTCCCAGTCCTTGAAACTCTTTTTGCAGGCTCTGCGGTGTGACCCGGGCCAAACTGCCCAGCGTTTCCCGCGATTGCAGGATTTCCCCCGCGAGTTCGACCGCCGACTTACCGGGCCGACCCGTGCCCAGAAGAATCGCCAACAACTCCGCCGTCGACAGCGCTTCCGGCCCCCGGGACATCAACCTCTCCCTGGGTCTCTCCTCCACCGGCAATTCCCGAATCCTGCTCACTTCCCGGAACAATAAAGGGTGCGACCTTCCCCCTCAAGAAAGGCGGAATGTGGGCCTTCAGGTCGACATC
>Ga0214917_10003537_pt1 | contig 17957 bp, 12 predicted proteins | sample LL_1208_BB_MetaG_FD_177983 | JGI IMG/M metagenome (GOLD analysis project Ga0214917, IMG submission 177983) | Freshwater microbial communities from Lake Lanier, Atlanta, Georgia, United States - LL_1208_BB | ecosystem: Environmental > Aquatic > Freshwater > Lake | place: USA: Georgia | collected...
AGATCGTCTTCGAACGAATAATGTTTCGTTGCGTAGAAATTTTATACGTCCACTCATATTGCGATGTTTCGTACATCTTCTGCCTCCATATCTGTTAATTATATCATATTTTGAATGCAAAAAATGTTTTGCATTTGAACAGCCCGCGCAGGCCTATGTCAGGCCCCATTCGCTCCCTGGCGCATGAAATGCCACGGCCCTGGCCGCGGAACGGCCCAGGTCCTCCAAGACTGGCGTCATCGGTATGTTCTGACCATTGATGATGTACGTCTGCTGCGTATTGCTGGCAACCTGCTGAGACTCGCCCGTCTTCACGCTTGCAGGCTTCAACGGCTCGACACTGGTGGACGGGAATCCCATTCCAACAGGCTTTGGAACTGCCTTTGCGTTGTTTTGAATGAATTCGTTTACTTTATCTTTAGCATTTAAATAATCATAAACTTCATTTGGCTTCAGTCCCGCCGGAATTCCAGGCAATCCAGGGTTGAACTGAGTAGAAGCCGCGCCGGCAGATGGCGCGGCGGCGCCCGAGACGCCAGTTGCCGTTCCTGGCGCTGCTGCCGCCCCAGGGGCAACGGTGTTTTTCAGGCCATTGCCGCTAAAGGTAGAAGTGATCAGGCTTCCGAGACGATCTACAGCACCAACAAATCCGTCTTTGACGTCAGAAAGAGATCGCTCAATCGTTTGCATATTAGATGTCAACGTCCTGGCATAAGATTCAAGCAGGTCGGTGGCGTTTCTCTTTTTGGTCTGATCTGCGTTCGGATCGTACCCTTCCAATCCAAACGTTCCTGTAGTGAACCGCTTGAATCCAAACTGCTCAAACCCCATGGCCTTTCTTCTGGCCGCTTCTATCTGCTCTCCTTCTTCCGCAGTATACAATGGGCTGTTCTCTCCACCCATGCGCTGCTTGTCGAATTTTTCCATAATTGCATATATTTCTTTTATTGCATCAATACGCTTTTGCTTTTCAATGTCAATAATCTTTATGACGTTGTCTAGTTCCTTTTGCTGCGCCTCTCTTACCTTTTGAGCCTTTTCCGCCATTAAAATCTTTTCTTCTTCAGAGCCAGTTCTCACGTTCTCATGTCTTTTTGAGTATTCAAGATCAAGATTTTGAATGGCAAGTTGAAGTCTAGTCTGAGAATTCCTAATGATGTCGCTCTGCAACGCCTCATCAGACTGCCTCTCGGCAGGATACAGATCCTTCAGGTATCGCCTTGAAGTGTTTAACGTTTGATAAAATGCTCTATTGTATTTTTCAAGGCTTTTTTCTAAATCAACGCTTGCGATATCTTCTCGCAACTTCAATAATTCACCGTGAAGTTTAATAGATTCATTTATTGCCGTTATTTCTAAGAGTTCCTTTGTCTTTTGATCGATTTCGTCTTTTTTACGAGTTCCCTCTTTGTCTACCTCTAGATTGTAGCGCTCTCGATCGATTTTTGGATTAGCGGCTCCGCTTTTCATTAACTGTTCCAGTTCAGCCCTGCGTCCGCGCAATCCATTTATAAAAGGATTTTCTTTCAATGCCTTTTGAACATCTTTGTCATTAGCATTTTTTCCTTTTAGAAATTCATTGGTCGCCTTGGCAATCGATGCGCCAACAGCATCGTACTGAGCCCTCAAAACCTGATCAACACTGAGAGAACTGGATGTCTTTTGTAGCGCCTGCTGAGCCTTCTTCCCGACGTCCAATGCTGCAACAACGCCATTCATATTCTCCAACTCTTGAGAGGCGCGATCTCTTTCCACTCCAGCAGCCTTAGAACCCCTCATGGCCTCTGCCTGCATCTGTCTGAGCAATTGAACACGCTTGTAGGCTTCTTCCATTGCTCCTGAATCTAATCGGCCAAGTTGACTTTGATAAAATTCTTGTGCTGTAGTGCCATTTTTTTGCGCATTTCTTAAATCTTCTTGTGTCTTTTTTCGTGCAGCCTGAAGACTTTCCATTGCTTTATTTATTTGAGGATTAAATTGATTTGCCCGATCTTCCATGCCAATGCGCGTCTTCTCCGACGAGTCTATCAGGCTAGGCAGCGACGCCCTTCTTCTTGCGGCCTCTTCTTGCGCCTGCGAGAAGTATCCCTCCTCGGTTCGAATCTGCGCCTCTCTCGCGTCGCTCTGTGTCTTTTCTGTAAATCTGTCAAACTTTTCAGTCTGCTGCTTTTCCGCAAACTCAGACTGTCTCTTCAGGTCAGCAAGAGTATCATCTAGCGTTCTAAACGGATTAGCATTCAATTTTTTGCTCTCAAAACTAGATGCTCTGTCTTGCAGTTCCTGCATTCTGTCAAATTTAGTTTTTTCGTAATCATACTCTCTGTCGCCAATCTCACGACGCGTCTTGAAAATCTCTTCTAATACTTCTTTTGTCTTTACCTTTTCTTGGTTTAAAAGAGCAAGTTTCTGATTCAACGCTATCAGCGCAATCTGCGTAGAGCCATGAGAATTCTTTGTTTCTTGAGATACCATGTCATTGAGAAGGAAAAGCCTTCTTTCTCGATAAGACCTGTCCAACTCGTATATCTTGGCATACATGTCGGCGCGAGCCTTTTCGACTTTATTAGAGTCTCCAGACATGAAAGAAACAACGGTCTCAAAGTTTTTCTCTGCTTCTTTTACTTGCTGCTGCAAAGAAGACTGATTGGTCTGCTTCATGTATTCATTGAACCCAAAAAATTTCTCATACTGCTTTCCAACTTTGCCATATCCAGTCTTCAAGACATCTACCCACTGCTGCAACTCTTTTTCATTTGACTCTTTCTGCTTTTTAAGTTGCTCAGCAGTTTTGAGTTGAATCTCTTGATTTTCAGGCTTCTTTGCATCCTGCGTGCCCTCATTGGCTATGTTCTCTTTGATTCTTTGCTGAATTGAACCAGAAGATAAATTTACTTTTCTAGACAATTTGTTTGCGAGATCATCAAATTCATCTAGATTTTTGCTAAGATATGCTTTCTTAAGATCGTTAATTTCTTCTGGCGTTAATATTTCGTTTATTTTTTGTGATCTTAATAGATTTTTTTTGTAACTTTCAGGTAAAGTTATTCCGTATTTGTTTTGCATATGAGATTCTAGGCTTACAAGACCCTTTGGCTCCATTCCGGAAAAATCTGAAAATAGTTTGTCAAAAGTTTCAGAATGACTGAATCCTTCCTCTTGTAAATGCTCTTGATCTTGAAGGTTTTCTTTAAAACTCCTTTCTTTTCCTTTTTCTACTTCTCCTTCTTTCTTGTTTATTGTATTTCTCAACCCTGAAAGAATTGCATTGAAATTTCTTGTTGGGTTTGCAGCAGAGTTGACAAACTCTTTTAATTCTTCTTGTTGTTTGTTTTTTATTTGAGTAATAAATTTTGAAGATATTGCGTAAACAGGAGAATTGGCAGATGCCTGAGCCTGACGCATCAATGCGTCAGCATTTTTTAATGCATCATCTGAATTAGCGCTGGATAACTTTCCAATTGAAGCCAGATGCATAATCTGCTCTTTCTGTTGACCTATAATCTTGTTCTGAGCCTCATAAATGTCATGAAGCGTTTTCATTCGCAAGTTATCGAACTGTTGCTGCAATTGCTGATCGTCAAAAGTGTCAGAACTAGCGGCAGCGATCATCGATTGATATCTAAACTGATCTTGAATCAATATGAGTTTCTCGCTTGCATTGACATTTCCGTTTTGTTCTAATTCATTTATCAATGACATCTTTTCTGATAAATCTTTAATTGTATTTTTTGTAACTTGCCCTGCAATAACAGGAGTGAAGTCAGGATTTACTTCATATTGTCCTGTTTCCTTATTAAACGTAGAAGACGCCTTCTTTGCCTCTCCTTCTTCCAGTTTTTCAGGATATACATTCCGAATCGGCTTGGTTAACGAATCTCTTACAATTTGAAATTCTTTAGATGAATTCGAAAGTTTTTCAATCGCACTCGCTGCCTTTTCGGCATTTGGAACAGCAATATTGAAGTTTCCGGCAAACATGGTGGACGCTCGATACGCGCGAGCATAATCGGACTCGTCAATTTGATTGTCTTTGATTCTTGCTATGAACTCTATATTTTTTAAACGTTCTAATTCTATTTCTTTGTTGTTGATATCTTTAATTTTTGCTAAATCACTAATTCGTCTTATAATTTGCCTGTCTCTTATTTGTCGCTGAATAGCATCGGAGTTATTTTCGTTTTTATTTCTTTCTTCATTTAATGAATCTAATTCATAATTATATTTTTTTTCAAAATTAAGAATTCGTTCTCTGTAATGCTCATAAGTATATGTTGTTAAATCTTTTGAAGTAATTCCCGTATCGCTTTCCGGACCAAATTGCGTAGGCTTCAGCGACTGCAAGTTTGCGTTTGTTCCAAGAATTCTTTCTACACGCATTTTTGCCATTCTTGCTTGATTTTCTTGTTGTTTTAATCTTAATTCTTGAATTTTATTGTATCGTTGATCTTCTTCATAAACTGACCAAAGATGCGCTGCGGAAATAGCAATTGCTGCAATCGCTAAATATCCAGGAAATTGTGCAAGAGTCCTCAATACTCCACCAATAGTCGACTTGAGCATCGTCCAGAAACCAACCTGCGTAACACTTGCATCTGCAAACGCCTGAGACAAAGGAATTACTGCATTTGCAGCGGTTGTATATGTCAGATTGAAAATATTTGAAATGTTTACCAAAAGCAGAGACGTTTGACTTCTAAGCAATCCAATTGTGGCGCCAACTCCAATTAATGCCGCCGTAATTAATCCAATTTTTGCCAAACCTGAGCCAACGTCAAATGAAAGAAACCATCTAGAAAGATCAATAAACCAAGTCGAAATTTTAGCAAAGACTATAGCCAAGCCGCTAATTGAGTCTCCTAAACTTCTTAAAAGATTCATGGATGCGTCTTCTAGGTTTTGAAAGGCTCCACCCATTGTTTGCATTCTGAATTCCATTCCTCCGGCAAATCTTTCCGCATGAATGGATTCAATCGCCAACTTGAATGACTCTACTTGCTCCTTCGTTCTCAACAACACCCCGCCCTGAGCGTTTACGGTCGCGCCATACATGCGAAGTTGCTCGCGAGATATGCCAAGCGAATTCGTCAAAACGCGAACGCCAAGCGTGGACCCTTCAAATGCCTTTCCAATTGCATTCGCCACATGCGCAATCGGCTGACCCATCGTGGAGGCGATGTCGCCAGATATTTCTGTCCATTTCTCTACATCTTGACCATAAATGGCAAGTTGAGTTCTAGCATTTACAATCTCTTCTACAGAAAAAGGAGTTTTTGAAGCATATCTAACAGATCTATTAAGAGCCTCATCGACTTCCTGCATGTTGCCAATAACCGTAGACAGTTTTGCTCGTAATACCTCGAACGATTGAGCAACATCTAAAATTTTCTTAATAAAAGAATCAATTCTAAAAGAAAACTTTCCAAATGTTTCAATTGCAGAGATTTGTTGAATGGTAAATCTCTGCATGATTCTTGAAAATTGATCCGCCGCTCGCTGAGCCTCTTCGACTGGCGCGCGGCCAGTTTCAAACTCAACTCTAAATGTAGCACCTCCTGTAGGTCCGCCACCGCCGGGCGGAACATTAGGGGTGCCGTCCCAATTAATAGACATGCTACAAAATTCCTCCTCGTGGTCTAGCGCCGCTCATCAATCTAGACTGGCGACTCGATATGTTCGCAATCGGCTGACCGCCTGCTGGTCCTGACGAGCCGCTCTTGTGCAACATGGATGTGTACCTGTCTTTGTCTCTCTCAAATGCCTGACGAATGTCAGAGAAGTCTGGCTTTTCCCTTTCCTCTTCAAGCCAATCAGGATCCTTGACCTCTGCTCCTTGCAGCCGCATCTGGAATATCTGATCTTCAATCTTTTCGCGTACAATATCAACGTAATAAAGTTGGATAAGGCGGATGGGCAGCGACGCCCAGACGTCCGTAGGAAGGACGCCGAACGCTCTGCCCACCGTGACGCACAACCTTCTCCAGGTGAGCCTCTTGCCTACATGCCCACCAGAAGAAGGGGTGCCACGTTTTTTAAGTAGTCCCCAATCCCATTCAACTCATCCTGCGCCTCAAGGATTTTGCGGCGCATATCCGTGGTCAAATTCTGCTGGATCCACTCCTTGTCACGCTTGAGGACCCATTCCAGGAGCGGAGTCTGACTCTTGAGACTGATCTCAAACGCCTTCTCGACGGCCTCCTCGATATTCTTGGTGGAAGAATCCGTGCGAACTGGATTGACGGCATGAATGAGGGCCTCGTACGTCTGGGCAGGATCGCTGTCGTCCGTCAAGCCGCTGATCACAGACTTCACGTTCGCCAGCGCCTCCTTCGGATCCACATCGCGAATCATGTCGCGAACCTTCTTCTGCGTCTTGCTCGTGATGTTGATCTGCAACTTGCCGTAGCGAGAGAGTTCCTCCCCAGACATCTCCTTCAGGACGAAAATCTCTCCAGCAATCTTGAAACGCTTGACGCGAGGCGCCAACTCCTCATACTCAGCAAACTGATCCTGCATTTCTTCAAGAATATTTCTTTCGCTCATCTTTGCTATGCTCTCCTGATTATTTTTTTTGTACACACAAATATGCGTATACATTATATATTATACATTGAAAATAAAAAAAAATACTGGTTGTGCATGATTTTTTAGTCAATACATGCACAACCAGTAAATTTAGGTTATAATATAAGTTTATATGTTTTTAATTGTTTGTCTTAAACTTGCTCAGAAGCCGTCTTTGACTACAGTTCGCGCTCGATGTAGCCGAAGGGCATGTCGGGATGTCCGGCCCAGTCAGCGATCGCCTTGAACTCGACGTCGTTGATGATGAACGAACTCTCCGAGAACCTGAAGTCAATCTTGCCCGTGACCTGCGCCTTCCACATGTGAATCGTGATCATCTTGCCCGTATTCGGCATCGTGTGGACGAACTGCAGATTCTTCTGGGCGAGATGGAAAGTCGCGCCAAGTTTGATCTGCTGAGACTGAGGAGCCGTGAACCGATACGTCACATGCACGCTCTCTCCAGCGGTAAGTGCGCCGGCAGGATTGCGATAGATGTGGCCGTTCAAGTAGTCAACGATATAGTCGGTGTTCTCAGCGTACGTGATCGTATCCGTCGTATCCTTGAGCACCGGCTTGTTCGCGCCAGTGGTCACATTCGGACCGTCGAGCACAATCGCCTCAATCGAGCCGCCCTGGTACGCAGAGAAGGTAAGCAGTTGGGGATTGACCGAGTGCGTGACGTCCTCCGCCCCGTTGTTGTTGGTAATTGCCAGTCCGCCGAGAGCCATGCTGAAATTCGCTGCGGTGAGTTCCGCAACGCCAGCCTTCAGCATAGCGCCAGCCTTCTTCACAATCGAACCCTGCAGAACGAGCGGAACACCCGTCTCGAAATCTTCAATATCATAGTTGTAGGAGAACTGAACGTCTCCCTTGAGGAATCCGACGTCCACGTTGTCGTAGAACAGGACCCCCGAACCCATCGATACGTTATTAAAATTACCCATAGGGTTGCCTCCTTAGATTTTTATTCTCTTTGCAAAGAGCATGATCAAGACGAGATGCCGAAGCATGAATTGATGATTTCAACTCGCGAAATTAAAATTCAACTCAAAGCATTTCGTCTTTCCTGAGCCACAACTCACCATGTCAGCATCGCACATCAATTGTTTTCTGGCATATTTATATTGTGGCAAGATTTGCCTAGATGCCCCACGTGGTCACAATCACTTCGAACTGTAACCCAAATGTGACATTCCCATCTGTATTAAAAAACTCTCTTACATTTCCAACGGACAGCAAGAAAGTCTGACCATTTGCGAATATTTTACTCTTGTTTCGCAATGCTGCGAAAACGCCTTTTGTTAAATCGTCAGAGTAGACCAGTTCGAGAAGGCTATCCTCAACGGGATCTCTTTCGAGGCTTATCTCGCTGTGGTACACTTCTACGCCAAATACTGCGTTGACGTCCCAAATTAAATTCCCAACGCCGCCTGTGACGTTCTGACGAACGTCAAACCTGCCCTCTTTAAAATAGACAGACACGAGCGGGTATTCATACGTCGACCTGGAATGAGTCGTAATTGGTCCGCCGATCACCGTCTTAAACGATTCAAGTTTCCCGCCTTGACCTAACTCTGACTCAAATATATTTTTTAATTGATTTTTAATAGATTTAAGCATATTATGCTCCTTGAATTTTATTGCTAATCCATTCGTAAAATATGCTATTTATCTTTTGAATTTCAGAGTCCGAAACTTGAAAAGCAGAATAAGGAATGTGATTGATAGAACTCGGAAAACTAATCATGATTGAAATTTGAGCAGAATTACTAGAACTAGATACTTCTCTTGTTACAGAGCCGCGCTGAATCGAGCCGGTCTGAACAGAGCCAGATTTAACCCATCCACCAGAATTCATTGATGTTTGTCCGCTATTCGATCTCATCATGTCTGATGCAGCAGTATTCATTCCACTTCTTCCGCCGATGGTGTTTCTAGTCATTGAATCCATTTTTAAATTATCAAATTGAGATTTTGAGTTTGATAATTTGTTGCTATAATTTGTTTTGTTTATATATTTTGAGTTTGGAAATTTAGAAGATTTTTGATATAAATCTTTTTTTGAATCAAAAGTCTCACTATTGTTTTTGTATCGAGAAGCATCCGCAGACATTTTGCTCATCATTGACTTCCGTCTTTGCTCCAAAATGTCAGCGGCGTCATTTAGAGGCTTTTCTATATTCATATATTCTAGCGAACTAAACTTTTTTATTTTGCTTATTATGTTTTTAAAGTCAGAATTAAATTTTTGAGTGTCAACTTTGATATAAAATCCAAACATTACGGAGCCACTCCAGGAGGTCCCCATGCATCGTAGTTCGTCATCATATCCGTGAGCGGCGTTGGCTGGCCTGTGACTATCTTGAAATTAGATATTCTGAATGGCGGCGAACTCGACGACCCCGGCAGCATCGTCTGACCAGAGATGATCGGAGCCAACATTTCCATCGCATTCTTTCTGAGGCGATCGGCAAGGAGCGAAGGCTCGCCGTTCGCGTCTCCAGAGAACATCGTGTCCAATATCTCAGAGCAGGCCAGATCTCTGGTGATTGCGCGAATCACATTTGGAACATTGGTGAACGGAACGTGATATCGGTTTCCGATACGAGAGTCAACCTCTCCCATCGCGCCAACAATGAATACCTCTACATTCGCGTCGCTCATCTTCGCCTGCGTCAACAGCGGGAGCCTCAGCCTGATGTCTCCAACGGTGCAGTACCAATTCTGCGGCAACGTGTCCATCGAGGCGCCAATCTGAACGACCTCGACGTAGTCCATCTGACCTTTATACTCAACAACATTGCTTGAGTTGTCGAGGTATGTGCCGTAAAAATAAAAATCATAAAATCCAGCAACAGCGTTAGCGGGTACCGTAAACGTAACACCGTACATGCCCGTCTCGCCCTGCTTGGAAAGCAGCGAATCCGCAACGCCTCCGATGGGATCCTGAAACACAACCTTGGCAACTATCGGGTCAAATCTCGTCCCGTCAGCGTGCTGATATGTCGTTACAAACCTGACTTTAGATCCAGGAGAATATTGATGCATTCAAATCTCTCCAAACATTATTTTGTTTTATATTTTTCTATTGATTGCACCTCATGCCAATCTGCGCTACTCCCGCGCCGCATCTTGACTGCCGTTGCTTCTCTCTGGATTTGCAACGCTGTTAAAAATCTTATTCGCGTCTTTCTTTGCCTGATAGATTGACTCGTCAATGATTCTTTGTACAGAATCAAACTTTGAGACGTGATCAGGCAGGACGTATGCCTCCAGGAGTTCTAGCGCATCTCTAACCTGAGCAAAATGCTTGTCAAAGATGCGATCTACAGAACTCTTCTGTTTGGGTCTGTCTTGAGAACTAGACCGAGAAGACGACAATCGAATGTCAAAATGAAGGCTTCCAGGACCGCTGGCAGATTCGCCATGCAAGTCTGAACCGTTTTTCTTAGGATGACTCGCGCCATCGCTTCGCTCATTGTTGTTCCATGATCTGCTCATTTTGAGTCTCACCATTTTTTATTATTTTAATTGCAAAGATTGCAAAAACAAACGCGGCGAGCACCCGCACTGCAGTCGCTCCGCCGCGATTATTTGCGCTGTATTCAATTGTAAGGATAAAGGGCACCCTACGGGTGGACAGGCTCTAGAGCCTGTCCACCCGTACGTACAGCCAAAGCCGTACTAGGCGACCGTAGCGACGACAAGCCAGTTCGGGTGATAGATTCGGGGGAGGCCGTAGAAGCCAGCGCCAACGGTGACGCGCTGCACGGTGTACTCAGGCCCGATCTCCTCCTTGAAGATGGTAAACTTGCCGCCAGTAGGATTGTCGATACCGCCATTGCGAATCGACGGAGTGGTGACCATATCGCCAAACGGCTCTCCAACAGGACCCTGCGCCTTCAGAATGACGACGCCGTCCGGAATGAAGGTCTGCCAGTTGCCCTGCTCGTCCGTGAAACCGCCATCGTACACGACAATGCTGTCGAGGTCCGAGACGAGAGGCATAACGATGCGGTCCACCGACATCGGGCCGAGCAGAAGCGTGTTCGACGACTGCTTGACCAGATCGCGGATGGTGGCATTCTTGGCCAGCCACTGAGAGGTATGCTTGTTCATGTAGGCAATCGGACGACCCGCACCGGTGCCACGGAACAGCAGCGACCAGTCCATGAAGTCACTGAGAGGATCTGCATTCGCGAGATCGTCCCACTTGCGGTTGCCCACGAGAACCGGCTTATGGTTGGCAGGAACCTCATAGTCGACGACGCGGTTGACGCCGTTCTGGTTGACGTTGAGGACGCCCTGCATCGCAGACCATCGCAGATACTCCATACGGGTCTCAAGACGGGTGTTCAACTGCTCCAGGCGCAGCGCGAGCAACTTGCGGCCCGCGCGATCGCTCAGAGTTCCTGCGTTACGAATGTAGAGCAGGTCGGTCTCGTTGAGGACCGCAGTTTCGGCCCAGCCCATCGTGCCCATCGTCTTCGTCTTGAGGACGCGGAAGTTGATGTTGCGAGGCTCAGAATCCATCTGGTAGGCCTGGGTCATTCCCAGGGTGCCGCCGAGGATATCCCACTTGATGTCGGTGCCCATTTCCGTCACGACGGGAAGCATGTTCACACCGATGAAAGTGGTCGGGTCCACAGCAAACTCGTTGATTACTCGATTAAGGATATTGATTGTTGGCCATTGAATAATGCTCTCAGGCATTTTATTCGCTTCCTCCTCTTATTCCTAAATGAAGTATGTTGCGCGGCTACCGAGCAGTGCCCCGTCGCGTTCATATTCATTCATTTGTTTTGATTTTAATTTTGTTTTAGGACTGGCTGCGCCGTATGACGCAGCCATCCCAATTTTTCAATACTTATTACAACTACGGAATCGTGATGATGCCGGTCGGCAGAGAGCGTGCCTGCAGATCGGCCTTCGCCGCTGCATCCAGGCCCACAAGACGCTCCTCGTAGAAGTAGCCGCGCACGAAGTAGGTGCAAGGCTTGTCACGAAGCGTCGCGTCCAGATCTCGATCCAGAACGCCGACTGCGATCTCGGTTCCGTCACTGTGCGCATCGTCATACGCCTTCAACTTGCCAGTTGCGGCGACAACGCCCAGAAGGGTCCCCTTCAGGAGGTTCTGACCCATCGCGAGCATCCCGTTGAGCCGAATGTAATCGGCGTCCGACGCCCCAGGAGCGAGAGCCATGATCTCGTTCGGGGTATAAATCACTGTTGAAATTTCAGCCATTAATAACGTCCCCTTTCAAATTTGAAATTATTGGCAAGAATACCTGCCTTATTTACGCTTTGTTTTGCCCTAGCGTTACTTGCGCGAAAACTTGCCTTCGGAGTTCCGCGAGAATCCAGCCTCGGCAAGCATCGTCAACGCTTCCTGCTCGATATCGTCAGGATTCTGGTCCGTCTTCGAGGCTGCAGGCTTGCGAATGTCTGCAGACGACAGACGACCATACTTGACGATGGGCTGGGCCAACGACTTGATCTCCTTGTATCGCTCAACGAGTTCAGTGTCGCCAACTTCCATCAACTTGACAACAAATTCGAGTTCCTTATCCTTCTGCGCAGGAATGGTGACGCCGGTCTCGATGAACGACATCACCGTGTCCAACGCTTCCTGATAGCGGATAATGCTCTCCTGCTTGGCCATACGCTCTTCCATCGCGCGCGTCTTGGCCTCAAACTCCGCGTACAACTGACGCTTGAGTTCCTCTAGACCATCCTGAGAGAACGAAGCAGCCGTCGCCTTCTCCTCCGTCTTCACGGTTGCAGCATTGACGCTTCCCGCAACAACTTCCGAGGTTGCCGCAACGGCATCCGTGCGCTCCGCCTCGGTTGCAGCAACGGCCTCGTTATAGGCAGCCGCCGCAGCCGCGCCCGAGGTCTCCTCGGTTGGCGCAGCAGTCTCGTTTGTCTCATTGCTCATTTTAATTTCCTCCTTGTTTTTTGTAACAGTTTGTTTTCCGCTGTTTGCATTGGCGGCTGCCACTCTAACAGCAGACAAGCCTTCTGGCTTAAGGTTGCCTTTAGATTGAGAACTGCCATTACTAACATTAACGACCTTTTCACCAAAAATATTTTCATTGACAATCAAATCGCTGTCGGAAATGGCCGAATCATTTTTTGAGCCATTCGAAAATGAAGCGTCGCTCTCGTCAAACATGCAGGCGTCATGAATGTGGGGAAGCGGCACGACGGAAACCTCCATCAGCGAGTAATTCTTGCGAATTCCCACACTGAGGCGCGTCCACTTGCCACCCTTCACATTCTTGATCTCAGGCTCGCCTACGATTCGCAGCCGACCCATCAGCGTCGGGCCGTTTTTCCACACATTGCGAACGTGACCAATCGTCTGCCGCGCGTCCAGTTCATGATTCAACTGGAGAGGAACGCTCCAATGATGGTCAGACGTAGGAGGGACAAACGTGTTCACCATGTTGTCGATATGCTGCTCTGTAAACTCGATGCCCTTATGCGTGCCTGTTCTGAACAGACGGGCATTCCGCTCAATCCACGGCTCTCCCTCCGTGCTGCCCTCCGCACTCGGATCGTCTTCGCCAAGAGAAATGATCGAGGCGTCCAGACTCTCGTAATCCTTTTCGTCAAACCGCAGATCGCTTTCCATCGTTTGGAGAGCGCCAGAACTAGAGAGCGAGCCAGCCGCTCCCGCAGCAGCATCTGGCGCAGAGAGAGATCCGTCAACAGAAGGCTGATTCAGACCAGACTGAGATTCGCTCAGGTCGCGCAGCACCTGCTGTGCCCACGTGCGTCCAGGGTCTCCGCCCCACAGCAGCCATGCGATCCAGCCAGCCGATGGATTCGACTTGCTGCCCCACCCGTCCGCATCCTTGTCTACAGCATGACGCGCAAAGTAAGAAACCATACGCTTGATGGTGTCGTCGCTGAGCGCTGCACCATTCGACAGATCTCTTGCCCGTGCCACACCAACCATCGTGCCTCCACGATTGAACTGGCGTCGCAGTTCCAGCCCAAGATTAGCAGCGGCCCGAACGTCGTCCGGAGGCACGTGCCCCGTATCGCTGTTGCCGAAAGGAATGTAGATGTCTTCTTCGAAATCAGGGTCGTCACGCTTCCCTACAAAAAGTGACGCGAGCGATCGGAAGCCTTCTGTCAACTGCTCCAGGAGGGTCGCAGACTTCTCAACCTTCTCATTCAACTCTTCGATTGGGTCAATGCCCTCGTTGTACATGATATTCTCTTTGGCGACCGCAATGTTCGCCTTGACGCCATTGCCAGCCTTGCCGAAATCAATCGTACGAAACGTTGCAGAGTCAAACTTTCCAGTGTCGTATTGCTCCGCAACCCAAACGTTGCTCACATCTCTAATCTTGTCAGCAGAATATCCATTCTGCTTGGCCCATTCGCTGACAGAATCCTTAGAAGGAAACTTCTTCTTGTCAAAGATGATCGACTGGGCAACAGACGCACCCTTCTTGTGGCGAATCTTCTTGGATTTGGAAGACTCCTCGCTGTCTGCAAAAACATCTTGAAAATCGTTGATGTAATCCACGTTGCTATCATTCCTTGCTAAATTTTCATTGATATTATTGTATAGCATTTTATCTTCTTTTTTCATCATATGGCCAGATAAGCGGTCTTCAGTAGAAACCTCTGGCTTTGAAATATTTGCAGAACTGCTTTGCGGGCCTGCGCTATCCGTAGAACCATGAGATGGCAATGCGCCGCCTTCAGGCTTGTGAAGGTGGCGCAGCCTGCCCACCACAGCATGAATGTCATTAGAGAATACAATTGTCCTCATAGACTTCTTAAAAAAATCTCCAGGGTCTCGCTGCCTGACATGAAAAGAATCGTCTTTTTCATCAACTTTTGTCGTCTTCATGCCATGATCAGATGCCCACTTCAATGCGTCATCTTTATTCTTGAATGACTTCTTGTTGAAGATGAGCGTCTGCATAACGAGAGCATTCTTACCCTTGGCAAATTGCTCTAGCAATTCTTTGTCATCAAATTGACTCAAATCCACTGGCATTCATCCTTTCTGATGAATACAAATAATGTTTGCTTTGCAAACGTGCGCAGGCTTCATTGCGTTTTCTTCGGAAAACTCGTCTCCATGACAACCCTGCGAGCGTACTCGTCATTCCACTCTCGCTGCGAAGCCGCGCGCACAGATTTGCCCTGCAACTCTGACTGATGCTTTGAAAATACATGGACAGGCTCAGCATGAGAGCCATAATCTGACTCCTCAAGGTTCCAGTCGCGCGGATTCTTCGCGCTGTCCCCAGATGCTGGACTCAATGCCTTGCCTGCGATTCCGTTCACACCGTTAATAGCCCCAGGAGCCGTTGGCAACGGGTTCACAGGCTTCGGAATCTTTGCTCCCTGAAATCCGCCCGTCTTGTTTTTAACAGGCTTCTTAGAAGCCGATTCTTGCGCATTCGGCGCAGACGTGCTGCTCGCGCCCGTCTGGCCTGCTGGCGCCTTTGACTTGCCAGAACCCGTCTTGCCTGCAGCCGCAGCGCCAGCGGCGCCCGCAGACTCAGGCTTGGAAACAAGGCTCTGCGGAGGCTTGGCGCCGCTGCCTCCCGGAGGCTTGCCGATGATCGATTCTGACACATCGACAATCCCAGGATACGGCTCGACCGTGGCCGCACTCTTTGCAGAAGTGATCGCGTACTCCTTGGCCGCAGCGACACTGATGCCATGCGGATCGATGATTGAAGAGATTGCGATGTCATTCTGCGCCTGCTCAACGTCAAACTGATGGACGCGAGACTGATAGGCATCCAGAGATTCATCAGACAGGCCGAACGTCTTTCGGACGAACATCCAGTCTGCAGGATGCTTCGGATTCATATATCCAGCGTTCCCGAGCACGAAGAAGGCATTCGCCTTGCTCTGCATGTCGTCCACCTGGAACGCCTGCACGCGCCACTTGCCATACGAGTTCTGCGGACCGAAATTGTACAGGATCAGCGGAGTGATCAACTGATCGACGAGCAACGCCGCAATATCGTTCAGGATGCACTCAAGAAGCATCACAAACATATCGAAATGAGTCTGCCCCAGCGCGTACGAACCTCCGCCCGTGCCGTGGTCGGCAATCAGACTCGGCAGTCCGATGCCGCGAAAAATCATTTTGTTCAGATACGCCATGAAGCGATCGAAGTCGCCGCCGACTGGCGTTGAAACCCCCTGGATGGAGACCTCGGAGTTCGAGTCCATTGCGATGACTGAGGTAGATGTCAGTTGCTGCAGCGCCATCGTCATGTATTCCAGCGCCGTCATCGTCGTGCCATTGCCGACGTCCATCTGCGCGTTGCCCACAGGAACCTTCCCGATGAGGAACGGGGTGCCGTAGCGCTCCATGGCCACGGCCCAGGCCTTCAGCATCTCTTTCTTGATGAACCAGGGCGCGTAGGCAGACTTGAGAAGGCTTTCGCCATACCAATTGCCAAAACGCTTGCGGTGCGAATAGACAATACACTTATCCTGCGGAAGTTCGACGCGGTAAGTTCGATACTGCCACTGAAGGATTTTTCTAAGGTTGTTTTTCGTTGACGAGCCAAAATCTGTGTCAATCTCAAATGTCACAGAACGCGGATGAAGCGTTTGTAGACCTGCGATTCCAATGTATTTGCCAACCTTTCTCCAAACAATCTCCGTCACAGAAAAGCCTGCCCACACGGCAGATAGAATCTCGGAGATCGCAAACTTGATGTCCGTGTCCATATCTTCGAGGACGTCTTTTACAAACTGCTCGATCTTATCGTCCTCATGCGTGTACTCTCCGAGACGATCCAGTACGGACGCGCGAATCAATTCAATCGCAGAAGAAACCGTGTCGTCCATCAACATCTTCTCGTAGGTGTCGAGCGTGATGTGAGACGGATTGATATAGAGATCTGAATATCGAGAGACCCAGACCTGCCAGTTCTCGTTGACGATCGAGAGGTTGGGCAGAGGATACTTTCCTTTGCCAGCCGAAATGCCAGCAATCGTCTCGCCGTCTTTGCCGTAAGAATCAGCCATTCTTCGTCTCCCTATTATCGGATATCGGAACCGATTTGATTGAAGTTATTCTTTTTGGAACTACTTCTTTTAAAATGATTGCTACGGCAAACCATTAAATGCACTGTTCCAATTCACTCTATTATATCTTGTTTTCGATGTCTGTATCCCACCTGCACTCAGATGACCAGACCAATTCACGCGATTCTGATTGCCCATCTTGATAGACGGCAGCATGCTGGAGTCTCCCGCATGATTTGCAAACGACAGCGCCATCACCAAGTCGTCGTGCGAGCCAGATGGAGCGCTATACTTCAAAACGCCGTTCTCAGACATCGTGTACGCGTACATCTTCAACTCGCTGACGAGTTCGTCTGCCAGATCATATGTGGCGTTCGGGGATGAGTTGTCTTTGCCAGGAATCGCAATCTCGCCCCGCTCGATTCTCACAGATAGCGCATCCACAATATGACGCTTCGTCATGTTGGTCGTCATGAACGGCAATATCTTGCCAGGAATGTCTTTGCTGAGTTGATCGACAAGCGGGTCTCCGATGCCGTTCTCCTCAACCACAACGCGAAAGCAGTTGTACATGTCGCACATCTTTTTGACGCGAGCCAACTGGAGATCGTATCCAATCTTGTTATAGCGATCGATGGCCACGACCCTGCTCTTCGAGACGTCCGTGACATCCAAGACAATACAAGACGTGTAGTCCTGGCGCCTTGCCCAATCCACGCCCATCACGTACCTGCGTCCAACCTGCGGAGGCTCTGGCGTCTCCAGTTCAGGGTCAATACATGCCTGAACATTACGGAACACGCCGCCCGCGTCATCGAGGAACTCCGCAAGAAATTCCATCCGAAAGAATCTTTCTGGGAGAGAACTCCTTGCAGAATTGATTTCCTTCGGATCGATATATGGATTAGAAGAGGTGGGAAACTGCCACGATTCCCATTCTGGATCGTAATCTGGATTCTTCCTTCGCACGCCATCCGTAACGAGGTATTTCTGTCCGACAATGAAGGCCCTGTGGAACCAGTTCAGTCCGCCCCACGGGGTGGAATTGATGATCGCCTTGCCCGCTCTGCCTGGAGAGGCGAGTCGTCCACGAAGAGACTGATGCCACGCTTCATCTTTGACGCGGGACGCCTCTGTGACGAGAAGGACATCTAGTCCCACCGACACAAGTTGCTGCGGCCTGTCCGCAGACTTGACCTCGATGACGACGCCATTCTTCCATTTCATCGTTCGCTCTGTCTCGTTTACGTTCAGCACGAGTTCGGCAGGAACAAACTCCTTCAACTCGGTCCACGACTGCTTGGCGAGCGCATATACGGGAGCAACAATCCAGGCGTGAACGCGCGGGATGAGCGACTTGTCTCTCG
>Ga0214917_10003538_pt1 | contig 17954 bp, 16 predicted proteins | sample LL_1208_BB_MetaG_FD_177983 | JGI IMG/M metagenome (GOLD analysis project Ga0214917, IMG submission 177983) | Freshwater microbial communities from Lake Lanier, Atlanta, Georgia, United States - LL_1208_BB | ecosystem: Environmental > Aquatic > Freshwater > Lake | place: USA: Georgia | collected...
CCGTGTAGGTTTGCACCCAGCGGGTGAATGCGGCCACCGAGACGGTGGAAGCCACGTCGAGTTCGTGGAACTCTGCCACGGCTCCGAGCGCGCGGCTGGCCGAGGTCACCTGGGCCAGGCGGTCCTGCCGTCGAGCGCCCAGAATCAGGCGGCAGCCCGCCCGGGCAAACGCTTCGGCGGCGGCCGCTCCGAATCCGCTCGAAGCGCCCGTGATCACCACCCATCGGTTGGTCAACTGCATGCTCGACCGTAGGCGGTGTGGCTACAAGGCGACAACCCTTCGATCCCACTCGAGGGCGACAGGGGGTGGGGAGAATGAGTGAAACTTTGGGGTCGGAGGCCCAAGACCTCGGGTGGTGGGGAATAGTCCCCAGAGTTTTGGTGAATGAATTGGGGCAGTGATGGGTTTTCCGATGGGTTTTGCCAAAAGCGTAGGGAGGGCCGACTCAAAGCCCTGACTGGGAAATGGAACGGTCGGGTGTGCTACCGGTTGATTGCGGGCTGGGGATACCCCAAAAGCCGCTTGCCACCCGTCGTGTACCGGGTTTTTCCCCTTGAACTCGTCTCACCCCGGATTTCAGCAGGACTCCGCGTCGCTGACCCAAGGCCATTTCTTTGGGGCAGTTACTCCTCAGTTGGAACGATTTCTGGTGGATCGGTCGTGCTGGTTGTGCCTCCTTCCACAAGGGCGTCCTTGTTCGTTCTATCCGGGTCGCGAGCGTGGCCCGGTTCCTTCCGACCGAATCATTCTGGCGCAACAGCATTGGCACTATCCTTGCTGAGTAACATCGAAAGTTTTTGCCCGCGTAGGTCCGCTGTGGTGCGGCTTGGAAACCTCAGAACAAGACTCTCTGCGTGAATGTCGCCATCCATCCGACCTTTGGGGAGCAGACGTGGACTCCCGAGTCCGAGGTGACATCCGCTTCGGAAGCCGTCTCGGATGACACAATTATCCGCAGGGTGCTCGCGGGCGAGACCGAGTGGTTCGGAGTGCTGGTGACCCGTCACCAGAGCCGGCTCTTTGCTTTGGCGCGTCGTTATTTGCGTCGGGAGGAAGACGCCGCCGATTTGGTTCAAGATGTCTTGGTCAAGGCGTTCTCCCGATTGGGCTCCTGGCGGGGCGAGGCCCCTTTCGAACATTGGTTGATGCGCATGGCCACGCGCGCCTGCTTGGACGCGTTGCGCAGTCAACGTCGTCATCGCGAAGACAGTCTCAGCGATCTGTCAGTTGAGGAGAATGATTGGCTTGACCGTCATGCCGCCAGTCCGGATCTGTGGGATCATCGCGCGGACGCGGCTCGGTCCTTGGTGCGAAAGGTCTTTGAGCAACTCAGTCCGGCCCATCGATTGGTCCTGACCCTGCTCGAATTGGAGGATCGATCTGTGAAGGAGATTTCCTTGATCACCGGTTGGTCGCAGACATTGGTCAAGGTGCGGGCCTTTCGGGCTCGGGCTGAAATGAAGCGCGTCTTGTCCCGACTGCAGACAGATTCCTTCCTCTGACGGGGCGGTTTTTCTGACGGGGCGGTCTTGAGGTTTGGCCCCACTCTCGGACGGGCATTCAATTCAAGAAGTCTTGGGCCAGGGTTTTGAGTCGACGGAAGGGTTTCCAGCACGCGTTCTTATCCGGCGCTGTTTCACTCGTGGGAACGTTTTCCTCAGTTGGCGGATTCCCAAAGTCCTTCTAGCGTAACCGCCTTCTACCACAAAGCGTCCAACCGAGCGTTACCGTCGATGAATCGCAATACCCTCCACCAGACTCTGATTCGTGCGGCCCGCGCCGAGAAGGTAGCGCAAGGGGTTCCTCCCGGGTTCGAGGAACGGGTCATGGCGGCAATCCATCGAATCGAGCCCGACGAGTCTTTGCGGCGGTGGGCTTCGATTCTTTGGAAAGCGGCGTTTTCCAGCGCCGGCTTTGCCGCTGCCGTTTGCGTGGCTGCGATGGTGTTTCTGGCGGAAGAAGAGCGCCCCCGTGTCGTGCGAGATCTGGGTTCACTGTCCGAAACGATCAACGGGGATGGCGACGAGATCGCCTCGGTCCTCATTGCGGATCTTGAAGAGGGAGAATCCTGGTGAACACCACGCGGATTGTTCTCGCGGCATTGATGATCTTTGCTGCCGGGGTTCTGACCGGCGGGGTGGGTGCGGGTTTGACTGGCCGGATTCTGCGCGAACACCCCCGTCGGGAGGTGTCCCCAGCTCGGGTGGAGCCCCGTCCGATGATTCCAAGCGCCTTGATTTCCCAGGCTGCCGGGTCTTCCAATCAGTCGGCGGGTACGCCCGTCAAAGGTCCGGGAAACGCTCAACTGGAAGCGATGACGCGTTGGACTCGGGAGTTGGATTTGGAGGGCGATCAACGGGAGCGGATCCAGGTCATCTTGAAAGGGGCCCAAGTTCGCCTCCGAGACTTGTGGGCTCCGATGGCTCCACGCGCTCGCGGCGAGATTGAGGCCGCCCGGATTGAAATCGAGGCGCTCTTGAGTCCGAGTCAGCGGCAGCGTTGGGATGAAGTGCGTCGCCGTCGTGCGGGTGCCAAGACGGCGGTTCCAGCACCTGAGAACCCTCACCGTTGAATCGTTCCGCCTCCCGTTGCGGAATGCTGATTCCGCACCCCCTTGCCCGTCAAAACCCATGGGTTGTCCGGGTCTTTGGGCATGGGATCGATGAAATGCTTGGCTCTGATGACCTTGCAGGACAGGTCGATGGAAATTAGCCTCCACCATTCATGGATTCGTCTGAGTCGTCTTCTTCGGGATTTGAGGCTGGAGGAGCTCCTCCGGTTCCCAACACGGTTTCCCCGCAGGTTCCTCCGGTTCTTACAACGCCGCCGGTTCAGCAAACCAGCGCTTCGAGGCCCAATGGCCGAGGCAATGGACGTCCGGAACACTCCGGGGGTGGTGCTTGGAAGTGGGTGGCATTGGGTGTTTCGCTGGTGCTCTTGATTTCGCTGGTGGTCCTCGGGTTGGCTCTGTCGGCCAAGTCGGACATCCATTGGACCCACCATCATTCGACCCTGTCGCCGGGTGCGGCTGAATTGCATGAGGTGTTGGTGCGCGACTCCCCCTTTGCAGACAAGGTGGCGGTGATCAGCATGGAAGGGGTTATCAGCGGTGAGATCCTCTCGGATATCGGTTCCTCGATGGTGGAGTTGGTCAGCGACCAGTTGGAGCGGGCGGCCGTCGAGGGAGTGGCCGCTGTCATCCTCAAGGTGGATTCTCCGGGTGGCGAAGTGTTGGCCAGCGACGAGATCTACCTGCTGATCGAAAAATTTCAGAAAGAACACGATATCCCCGTCGTGGCCTCCATGGGTTCGCTGGCGGCCTCTGGAGGCTATTACATCAGCGCACCGTGCCGTTGGATCGTGGCCAATGAGTTGACCATGACGGGTAGCATTGGCGTCATCTTCCACAGCTACAATTACCGCGGTCTTATGGAAAAGGTGGGTGTGCGGCCGGACATCACCAAGAGCGGCAAACTCAAAGACATGATGAGCGGGGAAAAACTCCCCGAGGAAATCCTGCCCGAGGAACGCGCCATCCTTCAGGGGATGATCGATGAGAGCTTCGCCAAGTTCAAAGACATCATCCGCACCGGTCGCAATCACGCGGCTGAGTTGAATGTGAAGGACGGCATCACCGAGGGTCGCAAGTTGGCTTCTAATTGGACCGAGTATGCCGACGGCCGGATCCTGTCTGGCCAGCAGGCCTTGGATCTGGGATTGGTGGATGAGTTGGGAAACTTTCAGGTGGCTCTGGATCGTGCCTTCCGGTTGGCCCGTCTGGATGGAGCCAAACTGGTCACCTACCAGCCCACCTTCCGCTTTCCCGGTTTTCTCTCGCTGCTGGGCCAGGCTCGCTCTGGATCGGTCAAGGTGGACCTGGGATTGCCGCTCCAATCGCGGTTGCCGGAAGGGCGACTGTACTTCATGTCCCCGCTGCACCTGCATTGAGCACCTGCATGAAGTGAGCGGACGGCCGGGGCTCGACAGCGGGGTGTGCTGATTTCACGATGGGGCAACTTCGTATGGCTCAACGTTCGCTCCTCATCGGCATCGATTCCGGCACGCAATCCACTAAGGCATTGATTGTCGACGCGGGCTCCGGCCGCGTTTTGGGGGAGGGCTCGGCCCCTCACAGTCTCTTGTCCGGGCTCCCGGCCGGAGCCAAGGAGCAGGACCCCGCCCAATGGGTGCGGGCCACTACCCGGGCCATTCAGGCCGCCCTCAAGTCGGCCAAGGCCAAGGCCGCGGAAGTCGTCGCCATCGGTGTCAGCGGCCAGCAGCATGGATTCGTGGCGCTCGATGCGCAGGATCGGGTGATCCGCCCGGCCAAGCTGTGGTGCGATACCGTGACAGCTCCGGAGTGCGCAGAAATCACCGCCGCGTTGGGTGGGGCCAAGAAAACCCATCAAGCCCTCGGCAATGCCGTCCTGCCGGGTTTCACAGCCCCCAAGATCCTCTGGCTCAAGCGGCATGAGCCCGAGAACTTTGCCCGATTGGCCACGGTTCTTCTGCCTCACGACTACCTCAATTTCTGGCTCACCGGCGATAAGTTCATGGAGTACGGCGACGCCTCGGGCACGGCGCTCATGGATGTCCGCCGTCGTCGATGGTCGTCCGCGGTGGTCCGGGCCATCGATCCCGATTTGGAAGGCAAGCTGCCTGCGCTGTCGCCCAGCGACCGTCCCGCCGGTCGCTTGTTGGCCAAGACGGCCAAGACTCTGGGGCTGAATGCCGGGGTCGTGGTCAGCGCCGGAGGTGGTGACAACATGATGGGGGCCATCGGTACGGGAAACACCCGTGAGGGTGTCATCACGGCCAGTTTCGGGACCAGCGGTACGATCTATGCCTGTGCTGAGAAGCCGGTGGTCGACCCGGCTGGTGAGATCGCGGCCTTCTGCGATTCAACCAATCGGTGGCTGCCGCTGCTGTGCACCATGAATGTCACCGTGGCCACGGAGATGGTCCGATCCGAGGCGGGTCTGGATCACGCTCAGTTCGAGAAATTGGCCGCCAAGGCTCCGGCGGGTTCTGACGGTTTGATGCTCCTGCCGTATCTTGAGGGAGAGCGCACTCCCAACATCCCGGACGGGACCGGCGTGTTCTTCGGAGTCCGTCCGAAAACCTTCACCTCGGCTCACTATGCCCGCGCGGCCATGGAAGGGGTCACCTTGGGTATGAACTACGGTTTGCGCCGACTGGCCACCTTGGGCGTCACTGCGCAGCAGGTCCGGGCCACGGGCGGCGGCGCGAAGTCCAAACTGTGGCGACAGATCATGGCCGACGTGTTCAATGCCGAGGTGGTGACCCTGAAGGTCGCCGAGGGAGCAGCTTACGGAGCGGCCCTTCAGGCCCTCTGGTGCTGGCGGCGGGAGAAGGGTGAGAATGTCGGCATCTCCGAGATCACCGACCGCTTCGTGTCGGTCAACTCCAACGAGACCACGACTCCCAAAGGCGTCCATGTCGCTGTCTATCAGGGCCTTCAGCAATTGCAGGAAGAACTGGCCCGGTCGCTGCGTCCGGCCTTTGCCCAGCACCGCCGTCTGGTGGGTTGATTGGCCAAGTGGGCTTGCCCCGCGTCCGTTCAGTCCGGAGCCGGCCCCTTGCTTGGGCGATGGACGGCACCACTGGGATTGTTTCGAGGGTAGTCTCCGTTGAGTTGATCGAGTGCTTCAAGAGGTGATGAATACACACCGGAGCCAAAGCCCTCCGGTTAGAACGTGGCAGACTCAGAAACCCGACTCGCCGATGCATCGGGACTCCAGGGGCTCATAGCCCAGTCTGGGCCAGAACCGAGAGGCGGCATCGACGCACGAGAATCAATTCCCAACGGGATGCGTACCGCAGACGGAGCCGAGGAAAAACCCACCATTCGTCAGAAAATCATCGGGGCCAAACCGGAGAGCGGCAAGACGGAGCGTTCGGGCCGATGGGTTGGATCTCGACGTGGATGGCGGAAGAAAGTGATCGGTATCTCCGGAGGCATACCGAAGGATCGACGGCCAAGGTGTTGGCCAAAGAAGCCAACTAAGCCAAAAAACAGACGGGCAAACCGGAGAAGGCGAGAACGGAGGAGGGGAGAACGAAGAAGGGCAAAGCGGATTAAACAGGAAACCTGGTGCACCCGCCAGGAGTTGAACCTGGAACCTGCTGATCCGTAGTCAGCCGCTCTATCCAATTGAGCTACGGGTGCACAAAGGAGCCGAGAACTTAAAGACGAGGCAGTCGGGCATCAAGCGTTTTCCGACAGGGTTTTTGATCTTGGGCGTCCGAACGACTCGAATGTCACCACCGGTTTTTGTCAGGAGTGGCGCCCAGTCGAATTGCTCAGGCCTTCGCCATCAGTTGCCGTTGCGATGGTTTCCCTGGGGCGATTGAGTTTCTTTGAAATTCGAGCCGTGTGATGCGGGATTTGCCCGCAGGGCGCGCAAAAAGATCCCGGTAGGATGCTCAGGCGGCTTGGATTTTGACCGTGAAGATCCCTTCATCCGCGAAGACCCAAAGATCTCCCGAACCGGGTTCGACCAGCAGGGTCCAGCAGCGGAACAGCGGGGGCGGTGTATCGCCTCGATTGGGCAAAGCCTGCGGCAGGTGCTCCCCGGAGTCGGTCCACCGATGAAAGCGTGCCTCGGCCTGCCGGGTCGGTTCGCTGCCCGTGAGGAAAAGAACTGAATCCAGCGTCGGGTGATAAATCGCTTTTCGCAGTCCCGGCGGGGTCCATTCCTGCACTCCCAGCAACGGACGCCACTGTTGGGTGGTCAGATCGAGTCGCCAGAAATCCCCCAATGGGTAGAAGGTGCCGGTGAACGATTTGAGACCTGCTTCTCGCCTGCCTTCCTGCCCCTCTCGATTTCCGAAGCCGCCCAGCATGAACCAGGTCTTTCGATCCTTACCTGGAAACAACTGAGCGCCTCCCCGCGGCCAAGGCAACTGGGGAGAGGTCTCGGAGACTTGTTCCCACCGCCCCGTCTTGGGGTCGTATTCTTGGCGACGGTTGTGCACCCGGAAATTGCCGTATCCGGCAAACATACCCATGCGTTGGTGGATCGGGTCGACGTAGCCGTTACCCGTGAAATCCAATTGGTTCAATGTCTGGGTAGGAATGGGCTCCGGCGGGGATCCATCTAGGGGCATTCGGAACACCTGGCCCGAAACCGATTCACAGAAGATGAGTTCTTCGGACCATGGCGAAATGGTGCAGAAGGGGATGCGATGGGGGCCTTTCGGGTGGGCGGTGTATTTCCATTTAAAGTGCCCCAAGTCGTAGCGCTGATAGAAAGACCCTCGGGCATCGGCCGTGACGCAGTAAAGCATCCGGCTCTTCCAGTCACAGGTCAGTTCGTTGGCGTTCCATTGCTCGTAACCGAACCGGGCCTTGGACCGGTGGTGCCACACCGCATGGTGGGACGGTAGTTGGCGGACGATGAAGAATCCGCCGGCCGCGGCACCCAGGGTCAGCAGCGCTGCGGCCGCCTTGCGTCGGGAAAGGCGGGTTCGCCCCTCATGGGCCTCGGAAAGCGTTTTTCCGAATTGGGCTGCCTCGGAGAAGCGTCGGGTGACTCGCACGTCCGTCGCCCGGATCAAGGACTCGTTCAATAGCCAGCCATGCGATTCCCAGTCCGGGGCATTGAGTACGCGGGCGGGCAGGGTTGGAAAATGGTAACGCTCAAAGCCACTCCAGACCTCATAGAGGGTACGTCCCAGCGCGAAGACATCGAGCGCGTGTGAACCCTGTTTGTCGGGAGGGTAGTACCCGTCGGAGCCCATGTGTCGATGGGGCTGTACCGAGCGGTTCAGCGATCCGTAGTCGCCCAGGACAGGAAGCCCATCGAGGAAGAGAATGTTCGAGGGCTTGATATCCAGGTGGAGGAACCCCTCTGCGTGAAGCGCTGTGAGCGCCGAGGCCAAGCGGATGCCCCAGGAAATCACGGTCAGTGTCGCGATTTCGGGGTTCAGCCGACACTGCTCGGCCAAGGTCATGGGTCGGTAGTCGGCAGAATCTTCGGGTAGGGTCCCGGTCACATCATCGGCCAATGGGAATTTTTCCCAAAGGATTCCGGTGTTGGTATTCACGCCCCAATCGAGCATCGGCAGTAGGCCGGTGTTGCCTTGGGACACGCGCATCAGCGCATTGCGGAGGGAGATCTGCTCTTGCAGTTGGGTCGGGTCGGTCGAGTAATTCAGCTTGAGGCAGCAGCGGCGGTATTGGGCATCCCGAACCAGCAACACCCAGGAGGTCTGCCGCTGGGAAATGGATCGGATCAGCTCGTAATCAGGGGGCAACGTTGGGACGGACCCGATCATGGTGTGGGAGCGATCAACTCCTCACTGAGTAGCTGATTGTAGGACTGGCGAGCCACTTTTTTGATGCGGTGGGCGATCAGGCGGACGTTGAAGTGGCTGGTGTTGAAGAACTGAGCGACTTCGCGGGAGGGCAGTCCTTGGATCACGTAGGCGTCAAAAATCTGCCAGTGATGGGGTGACACCTGACTGCGGGCCCGGTTGAGGGAAAGGGTCCAAAGGTGGGATTCGGCTTCCATGCGTTGTTCCGGCGAGATCCCGTCCTCAGTGGGAGGTTCCATCCATTGCTTTACCAGAGCCAGCACCTTGGGCGAGAGGTGTCGTTGGGGAGCGTTTTTGGCGTGGTCGATGATGTGCCGGTTGATGACGTCGGTGAGCCAGGGACGCAGGGTTTTGGGTTCCCACTGCCCCCCGGCCTTTTTAATTTGCAGGGCCAGTTGGTAAAGGGATTCCTGAGCGATCTCCTCAGCGTCCTGAGGCGTCAGACCACTTCTGGCGCAGTGATTGAGAATTGGAGCTCTGTAGGTGGCCGAGAGCTGCTCCCAAGTTTTGTTGTTTGTGAGATCCTTGGCCGCATTGAGCCAATGGGCGTTGGTGGTTGGAGCTTCGATCACAAAATACAAAAATGGAGGATTTAGTTAACTGTTTTACATCGGTTGGGGATGGAGTCGCTTGTAGAAAAAATGCATTTGATGCATTTAATTTTGTAAAACGTAGAAATACTCAATGGCGACGAACTGGGGCTGCAATTGGCCGGGCATCTCGCTGGCACATCGGTGTTTTTGAGGTCAGCCTGAGCCACATGGATCGGCGAGCGTTCTTGGCATCGATGGGGTGGGGTGGTGCTTGGCTTGCGGCTTCGGATTTGGACGCTGCAGAGCGGCGGGCTGTCTCACAATCCGCGGCAGTGTTGATCGTCGGGGGTGGTGTCGGGGGTGTCGCAGCAGCCTTGGCAGCGTGCCGTGCGGGACAGCGGGTGGTGCTCACCGAGGAGACCCTGTGGATCGGGGGTCAACTTACTTCCCAGGCGGTGCCCCCCGATGAGCATCCTTGGATCGAGGAATCGGGCTGTACCCGGAGTTATCGCCAGTTTCGGGACGAGGTCCGGCTGCGCTTTCTGCAGGATGCTCGGCTGAACGCCGCTTCCAGGTCTGTGGCGCGGATCAACCCGGGCGGTGGATGGGTTTCGCGATTGTGCCATGAGCCACGACTGGCCCTGGCTGTTTTGGAATCGATGCTGGCTCCCCACATCGCCAACGGACGGCTGACCCTCCTGCTGGGGCACCGTCCCGTCGCCGCCTCAGTGCACGGGGATCGAGTCGAATCCGTGACCTTCGAGGCAGTGGCCGGAGGTCGTCGGCGGGTGGTGTCGGCGCCGTGGGTGCTGGAAGCCACAGAGCTCGGAGATTTACTGCCGCTGGCTGGAGTGGAACACGTGACGGGGGCCGAATCCCGGTCGGAAACCGGTGAGCCTTCTGCGCCGGAGAAAGCCGATCCCCTCGACCAGCAGGCCATCACCTGGTGCTTTGGTCTGGAACACCATGCGGGCCAGAACCACGTGATCCAACGCCCGGACGACTACGCCCGTTGGCGGGACTATGTGCCCCAGATGATGCCACCGTGGCCGGGTCGATTGTTTGCCTGGGAACATTCCCATCCGATCACCCTCCAGCCGCGGACTTTGCCCTTCGATCCGGTGGGGGAAGGAGCCTTTCCAAACCTGTGGACCTATCGCCGCATCCGCGACGCGTCCCGCTTCCAGGATCCGAAGGCTTTCCCCTCGGTGTCTTTGATCAACTGGCCTCAGAACGATCACTGGCTGGCCCCGCTGGTGGGTCCGGGTGTCACCCTGGAGCAGCGTCGACAGCGTGAGGCCGAGGCCAAGGCGTTGAGCCGCAGTCTCATCCACTGGTTGCAGACTGACGCGCCGCGTCCGGATGGCGGGACGGGTTGGCCGGGCCTCAAGCCCAGCGCCGGTGTGCTGGGGACTCCCGACGGGTTCGCCTTGGCTCCGTACATCCGCGAAAGTCGACGCATCCGTGCGAAGTTCACGGTGTCTGAGCGCCACCTTTCCACCGAGATCCGCAAGGCCGAGACCGGGGCCACCGCCGAGACAGTCCGGGCCACGCCATTTCCGGATTCCGTAGGGGTTGGTGCCTACCGCATCGACTTGCATCCCTCGACCACCGGGCGCAACTACGTCGATGTCTCCAGCCTGCCATTCCAAATTCCGTTGGGAGCGCTGCTGCCGCGGCGGGTGGAAAACCTCATTGCGGCGGGCAAGTGCCTGGGGGCCACCCACATTGCCAATGGGTGCTACCGATTGCACCCGGTGGAGTGGAACATCGGAGAGGCCGCCGGGGCTTTGGCCGCCTTCTGCGTGGATCGCAAGCTCTCGCCGGCTGCGGTCCATGCCAAGGCGGATCTCAGGGCCGAGTTTCAGAAGCGGCTCCGTGAGGATGGCTTCGAACTGGAGTGGCAGGCGGGCATTCGGCCTTTGTGAATTCCTGCCAGCGTGCGGTTATCGAACGAAACCCTTGGAGCCGGGGCAGATCCTGGTGTTCGATGGCCCAACACTGAATCCATGAAGCGCATGCCCTCCAAGAAGTCGGCCCGCACCGCCAAGCCGGTTTCCCGCCCTGCGGCTGAGCCCTCTCCAGTGGCCCTCCAAGCGACTGCCAAGAGCCTCAAGGCAACCAAGACGGCCAAGGCCGTCCCCGTCGCGACATCCCGGCCGGTGTCCCGAAAGAAGTCTTCGCCCGTCGCCCCGGTTGCCCGCAGTGGGTCGACGGACCGCTTCGTCATCATCATGGCCGGTGGGCGAGGCGAGCGGTTCTGGCCTGTCAGCCGTGAGAAGACTCCCAAGCAACTGATCCGCCTCCTGGGGGGGCGTTCCTTTCTGCAACAGGCCGTGGATCGGGTACGACCGTTGGTGCCGCTGGCCAACATCCTCATCATCACCAATGCCGTTCAGGCGGCAGAGGTGCGGCGGCAGTTGCCGGAGTTGCCCAAGGAAAACGTCATCGGCGAGCCGGTGGGGCGTGACACCTGTGCCGCAGTCGCATTGGGTGCGGCGGTGGTCGGGGCGCGTTCCACCACCGCGGTCATGGCGGTGCTGCCGGCCGACCATGTCATCCACGACGAGAAAGGCTTCCGCCAAGTACTCTCCGACGCCTTGGACGTGGCCGCGCGCGGGCAGGTGATCGTCACCATCGGAATCCAACCCACCGGCCCGGAGACCGGCTACGGATACATCCATTCCGGGAATGCCTTGCCGGCACCTGCAGTGGGCAAGGCGCTCAAGACCCCCTTCTTCAAGGTTGAGCGGTTTGTCGAAAAACCTTCTCTGGAAAAGGCCCAGGAATACCTCGCCTCGGGGCATTACCGCTGGAACGCCGGCATGTTCGTGTGGTCGTTTGTCACCCTCACCAATGCGTTGTCCGTGCACCAGCCGGAGATGCACCAAGCCTGCCAGCGTTGGTTGGTTGCGGCCGCAAAGGGTCCCAAACGCCTCGAAACAATCCTGGCCCAAGAATACCCTGAGATCCGCAAGATCAGCATCGATTTCGCTTTGATGGAAAAGGTCCAGAACGTGGTCGTGGCCGATGGACGTTTCGACTGGGATGACCTGGGGGCTTGGCCGGCGCTGGCCCGCCACCTCCAGCAGGATGCCGAAGGCAATGCCGCCGTCGGCGATCTGGTGCACGTGGACTCTGCCCGCAACATCGTTTTCGATGGCCGCACCCGGGGGCGCACCCCCGTCACCCTGGTCGGCGTGAAGGACAGCATTTTGGTGCTTACCGATGATGCCACCTTGGTGGCATCCAAGTCCGAGTCCCAGAAGATCAAGGACCTGGTCCGCAAACTGGCGGCCGACCCGCGATGGGCCGAGCTGGTTTGAGTCACTTCAGCGGAACGAACCGCAGGCAAACCGGGGAGCCGACCTTCCAGCGTTGCTCTGTCGGAGTGAGCTTGCCTGTGGTCGGATCGATCCGGAACGAGCGGATATCGTTCGAGTTTTGTCCTGCAGCCAGCAGGAACTGACCTGAGGGATCGATGGAGAAGTTTCGGGGAGTCTGCCCACCGATCTTGCGCACTTCCACTGGGGTCAGTGCCCCGGTGGTCGTATCCCGCGTGAAGACGGCGATGGAATCGTGGCCACGGTTTGAACCGAAGACGAATTTGCCGGACGGGTGAACCCTCACCTCAGCCGTCGACACTCCCTTCATGTCTGTCCCGACCGGGACCGTGGAAACCGATCCCACTTCGGAGAGTTTGCCGGTGGCGGGTTCGTGCCGGAAAGCCGTCACTGTGCAGAGCATTTCGTTGATGACGTAGGCGTGATGGCCGTCGGGGCTGAAGGCGAAATGACGGGGACCACTTCCCGGTTTCAAAAGGGTGTCGAGGCGGGGCTTGGCGGCGGTGAGCCCCCGGGCCGGGTCGAACACATAGGCATGGATGCGGTCCGTGCCCAGGTCGGCGACGTAGGCGAAACGGTTATCCGGCGACAAATTCACCGAGTGGGCGTGCGGTTCCTTTTGTCGGGCCGGGTTCACACTTCCGCCCGTGTGCTGCGAGAAGAAGGTGTGCCGGTTCAGGCTGCCATCGGCTTGGATGGGCAGGGACAGCACGCTGCCACCGCCGTAATTGGCCACCAGAACGTGATGCCCGGTGGCATCCACCGACAGATGGCACGGGCTGCCTCCCATCGTGGACTGCTGGTTCAGTTCGCGCAGTTTTCCGGTGGCGGTATCGATGGCGAAGGCGCTGACAGACCCACCGGGCTTGCCTTGCCATTGGTCGGTCTCATTGACCGCATACAGAAAACGTCCGTTGGGATGGATCGCGAGAAAACTGGGGTTGGTGGACTTGGCAGCTAGACCCAGGGGTTCGGCGGTTCCGGTTTCATCGTCATAGCGGAAGGCGTAGATGCCCTCGCTCTTGGGGCCGGTGTAGGTGCCGACGTAGAGCAGGTGTTGGGCGGCGGAAAGAGGCAGTGCAACCAAGGCGGCGGCAGTCATGAGCGCATGAGTCAGGGAAGCCATCCCGGGAGTGAACATCAACGGCGCCGGCAGTCCAGTCCTAGTGTGGGGGTGGGCTTCCGCATTCGGGTCGGGCGATTCAATCGCCCAGTTGGCTGGGGGACAGGCCGAGCCCGACAATGCTGCAGGCCCGGATGACCGGCAGGCCCAAGCGTTGAGCCTCCGCGACCACCTCCAGGCTGTCGGTGCCGGGATTGAGCCAGAGTTCGTCACAGCCCCTTTGGGCGATGACAGGTAAAAGCCCAAGAAGAATTTGGGGAGGCAAGTAGGCGCTGATCACCTCGGGGCGGCCCGGCAGTGAGGCGATGTCGCGATAAGCGGGATGGCCGGCGATGTGCGGTTCCTTGGGGTTGACTGGCCATACCGCATAGCCCTGACGGGCGTAGGCAAGGACGGCCTTGTGTCCGAATTTGGCAGGGTCGGCGGAGGCTCCCAGGATGGCGGCGGTCTTCATGGTAGAAATTCCCAATCGGTGAACGAAGCGGCTTGGCCGGCGAAAGAGCCTTGCGGGTCGCGCAGGTTCCACACCATGGCCTGCCGGATGCGGAAGCGTTTTCCGGTCCGGGAAATGCGGATTCCGGCGTAATCGTCGATGAACCCGGCCCGTGTGACCCGGTCCAGCAGTTCGGCTCGCTCCTCCCGGAGGGGCGCTTCGGCCGTGTAGCGGGAAGGGGTTCGCGTGAAGGATTCCCAACCGAGTTCCCAGAGCCTCAGGGCCGCTTGGTTCCCGTACCAGAAGATCGGGTCGTCTTCGATGCCGTGCGAGACCAACACCCTGGGCATCGACCACAAGGCTTCGTAGCGATCTGGGGTGCCTATCGCGGGCAGTTCGGGGACCAGATCGCGACCGGTCCAATGACGATGGCTCTCCAACGCGAGGTCGAGTCGAGTTCGAATCTCAGGGGATTGCCACGGATTCATGCGGGCTAGAGGAAACGGTAGACGAGGCGTCGGGGTCGATCACCGATTCCCTTCAAGGTTTCAAGCCTCCAGGGTTGGCCGTGGCGCGCAGGTCGAGGCAAACCAGGCGGTTTTCGCTGCGCAGGTAGAGGAGACCACCTGAAAGGACGGGCCCCGCCCAGCAGGGGTAGTGCAGCGAGGGCACCTGCCAGCGTCCAAGTTCCTCGCACCGTCCTGGGTTGGGTTGGAAGAGCCCCAGCAAGCCGCCTTCGCCCAGGGCCAGGAGTCGGCCTTCGGCCAGAATGAAGGATCCGCGGCCGAAGACCGGGGGTTGCTCGGCACTGTGGGGTGGCCAGCGTTCGCTGCGCTCCCAGGCCACCGTGCCGGTCTCGTACTCCACACAGCGCAAGACCGCATCGGGCTCATTGCGCCCGCTGAAGCCGTAGAGGTGGGCTCCGACCCGGATGGGTTGACTCCAGTGCATCTCCAGCCCAAGGCCGGACCAGACTTCGGTGAAGTTCGTGGCCCCGGGGCTTCCGCGCAGCAGCACCGACCCGGAACGGTAATAGGCGCTGGAGATGAGGACGTCGTTCCCGATGACCAAGGGGGTCATGGCGTTGACTGAATCATCCACCCGGGCGCGGAACCAGCGACTGAAGAGCACTTGGCCGTCTTGGGGATTGAGCACCGCGAGTCCCTGACGGGTCAGGGCGTGAACCACTCGCCGACCGTGGATTTCCGAGGCGATCAGGGAGGCGTAGCTGGCGGTCTTTTCCCAGCGTCGCCACTGCACTGTCCGCTCACCAGGCCATCCGAGCATGGGTTGGCCGGTCCAGTTCTTTTCACCCACCGATTGCCACAGCGTTTTCCCGGTCTTGGGATCCAGCGCGATCACCGTCGCGTCGGGTTGCCCACCCACCATGACCAGCAGCTTCCCGCCTTCCATCAACGGGGTACTACCGACGCCGAAGAAGGCTCCAGGGATCTCGAATTCCCCAGCCGTATTGCGCTGCCAGAGCTCTTTACCCGTCTCGGCGTCGAGGCAGCTCAAGAGTCCTTCAGCCCCGAAGGTGAACACCCGGTTGTCGTGAACGAGCGGCGTGCAACGGGGACCGTTGTTGTAGCCATAGGGGTCGCGGTAGGCGCTGGGCTGCGTGTGCTTCCAAATCGGGGTGCCCGTTTTTGCGTCCCAAGCCTCGGTGAGTTCCTGGTTTCCTTGGCGGTGAAAGAGAACCAGGCGTCCTTGCGCGATCGACGGTGCCGAGTAGCCGGCGCCGATGGCCTTGTCCCAGCGCACGGGCGGGCCATTGCTGGGAATTCGGGTCAGGAGTCCGCTCTCGGAGCTGGTGGCATTGAGTCGTTGACCCAGGAGTCGGGGCCAGTCTTCCGCCAGGAGTGGGCTGACCCACAGGCAAAACGCGAGGACGAGTCGGTGAGGCACACCGCTTTGATGGACGATGGCCGGGGATTGGCAAGCCCTCGATCGCGGGGCCCGTTGCGGTTCAACCGTCGAAGTCCTGCTGATTCACGCCGGGCAGAACGACTCCAGAAACTCCATCGCTCGAACCTCGGACCAAAGATCGGATTGGGATCCCCAGCGGTTCATGAACCCGACATGACCGCCGCGCTCCGGAACCTCCAGATGCACCCAAGTGCTGTTGCGGGCGAATTCTTGTGGGAAGCAGCTGGGGGCCAAGAACGGGTCGTCCGCCGCATTCAGGATGAGTGCGGGCACCCGGATCGACGGCAGGAAGGCGTTGGCCGAGCAAGCCTGCCAGTAGGCTTCCGCATGGGCGAACCCGTGGATTGGCGCAGTGAACGTGTCGTCGATCTGGCGGAAAGTCCGCTGGCAGCGGGGGTTGATCTCCGGGATCAGCTCCGGAAACATCGCCTTCTTCAGAGCCCATTTGCGCAGGATGTCCTTCTGGAATCGAAACATGTAGGGCCAGACCTGGAGCGTTTCCATTGCCGCCGATGCCGCCGCCAAGTCGCACGGGGTGGAGATGGCGACTGCAGCGCCCACGGGGATCTTCGAGGTGTGGCGTTCACCGAGGTATTTGAGCGTCAGATTGCCTCCCAGACTGAATCCAGCGAGTGCCATCACCTCGAATCGGCCGGTCTTTCCCGCGTGGGTCACGACCGCCGCAAGGTCTTCGGAGGCCCCACTGTGGTAAAACCGCGGCAGGCGATTGAGTTCCCCGGAGCAGCCCCGGAAGTTCCAGGCCAGCACCGACCAACCGCGGCGGGTCGCGGCCCGCGCCAGGCCGGCGACGTAGGGGCGGCGGGAGTGTCCTTCCAGGCCGTGGGAAATAATCAGCAATCGGCCTTGCCCGGGATTGAGCCAATCCAAATCGAGAAAATCCCCATCCATCAATTCCAGCCGTTCGCGAGACCAGGGCAGCAGGGGCATGTGTCGCGAGATGGCGGGAAGGACCGTTTGAAGGTGGGGGTTTCCCAGCCCTATCAGGGGTCGAAAGCTTGATCGGGCCACCAGCGGCATGGCGTGGACCATCTCCCTGGAACGGTGGGAAATGCATCCGGAAAGTGAGGTCCAACCAGAAGTGTGAAAGGCAGTGGATGCGATTTCATTGAAAAATCCGGTTTGCATCTCCCACGCCTCCCGCTACAACCACGGGCTCGCTGGTTGCAGTTGGTCCATTCGAGGGTTCTCCATCGCCGCCAGCGGAACATCCGATTTTATGTCGCAGCACAACAGCCTACGCGCCTCCGGGTCCACCGGGGCCAAACGTAATGTCCTCAAGCGCTTCGAGCGCGTCGCCGTTCTCAAGGATCGTTCCCAATGGAAGCCGGGCGATCGCGTGACCGGTTTGCGCAAGACTCGTCCGCCCGAGTGATCGTGCGGCCTGCCCGGCCGGAGAAGCCCTGCGTTTGCGACGCGGGCTCTGATTCGCCGCTGATTCGCCGCTGATTTGCCGTAACGACGCCCAGAATCACGGATTCCAACTCCAATGACGCCGATTGTGGGTGTTTCAAGAAACCCGCAATCGGCGTCGCCATTTTTCCCCCATCCCATGTCCACTGTCCGACTCCAGAAGTTCCTTGCCGATGCCGGTGTCGCCTCACGGCGCGCCTCCGAAAAGTTGATTGTCCGCGGGGTGGTGACGGTCAATGGACGAGTGGTCACCGAGCTGGGGTCCAAGGTGGATCCGCTCCACGACGCGGTATCGGTGGAGGGGGCGCCGGTACGCACCCGCAAGAAGCTCTACATCGCGCTGAACAAGCCGCCGGGCTTCATTTGCACCCGGATCGATCCGGAAACGCGCCGTGTCGTCTCCCAACTCCTGCCCGCAGAGTGGTCCAACCTGTTCACCGTGGGGCGCTTGGATCGGGACAGCCAGGGACTGATCTTCCTCACCAACGATGGTGATTTCTCCCTGAAACTCACCCATCCGCGGTACGGGGTGCACAAGAAGTATGTGGCGGTCGTCGAGGGGCGACTGGAGTCCTCGCAGTTGGCCCGCTTCACCCAGGGCGTCCAGCATGAGGGCGAGACTTTGAAGGCCGAACGCGTTCGATTGGTCGATGCCAACAACTCGCACAGCGTCGTGGAGTTGGAATTGGCCCAGGGCAAGAACCGCGAAATTCGACGCCTCTTCGAGGTCTTGGGTCACACCGTTGCCGAGTTGCGGCGGACCCAGATCGGGCCCATCAAACTGGGAGAATTGCCTCTGGGCAAGTGGCGCGCATTGACG
>Ga0214917_10003539_pt1 | contig 17946 bp, 18 predicted proteins | sample LL_1208_BB_MetaG_FD_177983 | JGI IMG/M metagenome (GOLD analysis project Ga0214917, IMG submission 177983) | Freshwater microbial communities from Lake Lanier, Atlanta, Georgia, United States - LL_1208_BB | ecosystem: Environmental > Aquatic > Freshwater > Lake | place: USA: Georgia | collected...
TCCATCGGTAATACGACATCTTCAGGGATTGTATTTCCTGCGGATCCAGGAGGTGGAGTTGGGGACCGTGCGTGGATCAATTACTACGCTGAGACTGGAGAAGACACAAAACTAAGGATTGGAATTGACAACGATATTGATGATGATATCGAATTTTGGCAAGCAGGGGCTGCCCGCATGAACATTTATAACGGATTTGTGGGAATCGGTACCACTACCCCCCAATTTAAGTTGGACATTGATAATAGTGGCGGTGCAGCGCTACGTGTCAAAGGGAACACTTACTTCGAAGGAACCGTAGGTTTCAAACAGCAAGACTTAGGCACACTTTCGGGTTCAGTAGGGATAAACTGGCAGCAAGGAAACAGGGCCAAGCTGACCAAATCGGGTGCCCTGACCGTTTCTTTTACGACCAATCCTACATATCCAGGGAATTTCATGGTTATTGTTACCCATAGTGGTAGTGGATCATTGACCTTTTCAGGAGTCCGGTGGCCCGGAGGGGTGGCACCTACCTTTAGCACTGCGACTAACGCTATTGATATTGTAAGTTTTTATTGGGATGGAACAAATTACTATGGAATGGCATCACTTGATTTTAGATAACTTTCTAGCGCCAGGGAATAGAAAGGGCTCCTCCCTGAAGGGCTTTTTTTGCTTCCTTATTCTTGCAATAATCGCCTATTGTTTGATGCCTACTGGTATTCAAGCGCAGGCGATTCGTTCTGGATTTAACGCCAATTCTTTGGCAGGCAATGATGATGGATCCACAGGTGCGGTTCAGCTAGGGTTTACAATCGATTTTTTTGGCATTAATCAGAGCTATATATATATCAATAACAATGGAAATGTGACTTTTACAGGGCCACAGTCCGCATATGTACCGCAGGGACTTTCCGGAGGGGCCTATAAAATCATTGCACCTTACTGGGGTGATGTTGATACACGTTATGGTGGTAATTTGGTGACCTATGGTAACGGAACCGTCGATGGGCGTGCCGCCTATGGTGTTAACTGGGTGGGAGTTAGGAAGTTTAATGGTGACGCTAGTACAATTTCTTGTCAGCTAGTTATTATTGAACGAAGCGACACTGGGACAGATAATTTCGACTTCGAATTTAATTATGGTCCCATGAATTGGGGAAATGGTGGAGTGGGGTGGTCCAATGGCAATTACGGTGGAAATAATGTTTACTATGAAAATCCGCTTTCTTATACTCAGTTAGCCACATCAACTAACGTCGGTGTAGCCGGTCGATATAAGTTTACTGTGCGGGAAGGTTCAGTTGTTGCGAGTTCATTGACTGTAACGCCCAGCACGGCTTTTTTGAAGGTATCGGACACACTTGCATTGGCGGCGGCTATTCTTCCTGAGAATGCCGATCAATCGGTCACTTGGAGTTCATCGAACCCCGAATTAGCCTCTATAAATAGCGCTGGCGTTGTGACCGCCATAAGGCCAGGGATTGTTACCATTACAGCGACGTCCGTGGTTACATCAGGTGTGACTGGAACTTCTGTGATTACCGTAATGTCTCGAGACAACGTGATTTTTTTTGGTTCTGATTTATGATGTATTAAAACTGCCTGGTGCTCTACCTCATCAAACCTCACTGCTGAGATAGTGGGTTTGAGAGTCGTGGTTCTTTTTTAAATCATCTTTCCCAATGACATGCGCCGCCGCCGTTGTTTGATGTTCCAAAGAATCCGTACGGGAGCGCCAGTTGGGGCAAAAAAGACCCCCCCCATAAAAGTCGTCGTTTTTTCAAATTTATTATGTTCATATTGTGGCCAGACTCACCAGGTCATTAAGGAATGGCAACGGCGATATCCGACCCAATTGCAAGTGGCATTTGATATCCAACTTGCTGATGAGTGGTTCATTACGGTTACCCCGGCCGTGTTTATCAATCAGGAATATTATCCTGGTGTCCCGGCGATTGATCTGATTGAGCGGTATTTGCCTAGGCACCGAGATTAAGCGAGGCGACACATTCTATATGGCTCGTCTGTGGAAACATGTCTATCGGCTGAATCCAATCGACGGTATAGCGACTTTTGAGCACTCCAATATCTCTGGCAAGCGTCGCAGGGTCGCAGGATACATAGACGACTTGAGGCGCAGACATTTCCAAAAGTAGCCGAATCATTTCCTCGCTACACCCTTTTCGGGGGGGATCGACAATAACGACGTCGGGACTGGCTCCACCGGCTGCCCATTGACGGGTAATTTTGGGCGCGTCACCTGCGTCGAACCGCGCATTGAGTATCCCGTTTTGCGCGGCGTTACGGTGGGCGTATTGGATTGCAATCGGCGATATTTCGTTACCGAATAAGCGGTCGCACCGGGAGGCGACGGCCAGTCCCAATGGTCCGACGCCGCAGTATAGATCGAAGATAGTTGTTACCGGATTGGCAATTGCGGATTGAACCGTTTTGATCATTATTTGCGATTGTTCGGGGTTAACCTGAAAAAAATTATGAGCGGGGGCCGTCAAATTCAGCGCATCGAATTGGGTGGTGACATCCAGGCTTCCGTATAAGCACCGGGCCTCATCCGTAATTGGTACGTTGGTATGGTCTTGATTGATGATGATCCCAATCCCGGTGACCCCTGGAATTGAGGAGATTGCCTTAACGAATTGATCCTGGTGGGGCAGGGAGGCCCCGTTGATGACCAAACACACAACGAGCTGGGTCTCAGATGCACGTGCAAGAATTGCTCGGGCAACGCCAAAATGCGTCCGTTCGTCGTATATCGAAATTCGCGTGTCATGGAGGTAGGTTAAAGTTTCTGAAATGAGTTGTGTAAATCGGGAGTCTTGGATGTGGCAGGTTGTCATCGGAACCACGTGATGTGATCCCGGTTTGTAAAATCCGGCGCAGGGTAGCCCCTGGATCGTCGTCGAGAGTGGAATTAGTACCTTATTGCGGTAGTGAAACGGGATATCCATCCCAATTACCGATTTGGGGGCAGGGTCTGACACTTTTCCAATCGACTGAAGCGCCCGGTTTACCCGATGCCATTTCCAGTCTAACTGAGCCCGATAGTCGAGATGTTGCAATTGGCATCCGCCACATTCCCCAAAAATTGGGCACGGCGGGACAGTACGGTGAGGCGACGGGGCGTCGACTGATTGCACACTTGCTTTGCAATAGGTGGGCCGGGCGGTATCGATTGTAACCGTCACGGACTCCCCAACTAATGCACCCGGTACAAAGATTGGAAGATCATCCAGTTTGGCGACTCCCTCACCACTATGTCCGAGATCGGAAATGACAACAGATAACGTATCTCCAACCTTCATCAGATGACGACGGCTCACAGGCGACCTCCAGGGTAAAATGACCCAGCAGAGTCCCATATAAATCGAATAAAATCGAGGATGGAATGGACCATAAAATTTCGATGTGTAAGAAATCGGATATCTGTCAATAATACCAAGGGTCCTAAGTGATCAAAGGAGGTCCGACAATGTCAGACGAAATTTCAGATGTAATTGACCGAACGCACCAGCTAATGGGCGGATCGCTATTAGACAACGGCATGCAGCAACTGCAAGATAACATGCGTAAACAGTTAGAGCAGGAAGAAAAGCAGTCTTTGGGTCAAATGTTAGAGCTCGAACAATCGCCAAAATCAATCAAGAAAAAGTAGAATTGATTGGGTGTTGAATCAAAGCCTGGCCTTTACGTAAGGTCAGGCTTTTTTTATGCCTGTACATAGTCCGTATACCGAGCCAAATTCTTTTCTGCCTGAGTTCTGAACTCGTTAAATCCGATTAACGGGCGGGGAACTTTTCGAAGCCGGTCAAAAATAAAGAAAATTTCTTTAGTGGCTGCTGCATCGGCCAGTGCTCGGTGGGCGTTGGCGTGGTGAATACCATATTTTTTGGTTAACGCACTCAGCGAGGCGGCCGGTTCTCCCATCGCGCGAGCCCATCTTAATGTACAAATCACACTATCGGTGTTCAGGGCCAGTCCGTGGCGCGAAAGTCCGATGAGTAGCCATAACATGTCAAAGTCAGCATTATGGATAACCAATTTAGCTGTTCCAACAAATTCAACGAGGCGACTGAGCACCGACTTGAGGTCGCTCGCATGTTCGACCATCGCTGTTGTTATTCCCGTAATCTGAGTAATTTTGGGAGAGATAGGAACGGGAGGCTTAATGAGTTCTTGCAGGACGTGTTCGTAACCCTCTTCATCAATTTTTAATGCACCTACTTCGATAATGTAATCCCTACCGGCTTCTAATCCAGTTGTTTCAAAGTCCAAGAATACAAAAGATTCTCGAGATGCCCCGAATAAATCGGTCTGCCCCGAACATTTTGGGAAAAAGAAACACCGATGTCCCAAATTCATAGAGGCGCGATGAACGGTTGGCCCATTGCATAGTTCGCAACGATTGCTGTCGTCGACTTCCATTCCATTGTCGATTAGATACTTGACTTTCTTGGTTCCAATTAAGTTGCTACACCCGTTACAGTGCAAATAATGATCGTATGCGTCGTCTGAATGCTTGGCGTCGGCCAGGCTGCGGTCACAAATGGGGCATCCAAATTGATGGCGAAACGTACATCCCTCAGATTCACACCGAATGACATCCCCTTCAATGACCACTGAGGTTCCTCGACAAGAAGGACATGGGCGAGCAATCGGAAGAACGGTCATAGCAATTCTTCGTCGAGAAAGATTCGGCTGCCTACCGCTCGGCTTTGGCCTTGATATTTCCCAAGATAGGGCTTGGCTGCACTCTGGTCCATTTTGCAAAATACCAACTGGCAAATCCGTCGCCCGGCTTCGAGTCGAATTGGAACCGAATTAGCGTTGTATAGTTCAAGCGTGATTTTGCCTTCAAACCCGGCGTCGACCCAGCCTGCATTTTGGATGAACAGGCCTATTCGACCGATAGAACTTCTGCCTTCCACAAATGCGGATAAATCAGCCGGTAATTTGATGGTTTCTAACGTGGTCGCCAGTAAAAATTGGTGAGGAGGGATAACAATTGAGTCACTAATGACTTCGGTGTATTTAATTTCTTGATCGAGGGTGATCATGTCGCTTTCAGTTTCGTCGACCACCAGAAAATGGTCCCCCAATCGACAGTCGATTGAGGCGGGCTGAATGCTATTTTCCTCGAGTGGCGAGACGCTGAGTGCGCCGGATGCAATAAGGTCGCTTAATGTCGTATCCGATAAAATCATGTATAAAGAGTATCAAGTGTAGTGCGGTCCCGACTAGCATTTCGTGTCCGCGAATTGCATTACGGAAAGGTGCGATGATGACCCAAGTTACCTTGACTGACAACGACGTCCATAAATTGACGGCAATGCGAGAGGCGATTCATCGCCATCCCGAAGTTGCATTTCACGAATATCGAACATCGGAATTGGTACAGTCCTTTTTGGCGCGTGAGGGGATTCCATTTCAGGTGGTTGCGACCACTGGGGTCGTTGCAACCATTGCATCAGGCATTCCGGGGCCCGTTGTCGCGTTGCGGGGGGATATGGATGCGTTACCGATTCAAGAGGCGTCTGGATTGGCATTCTCGAGTGAAGTGCCCGGGGTGATGCATGCCTGTGGTCACGATGTTCATACCACTTGGATGCTGGGCGCTGCGATACTGCTCAAACGGCATCTGAGCGTGGGATGTGTTAAGTTGATCTTTCAGCCTGCGGAGGAGATTATCCAGGGTGCGGCGGCAGTGCTTCAATCCGGAGCCTTGCAGGATGTTCAGGCGATTTTTGGTGGTCATGTGGATCGTAATTTTCCGATTGGGGCGGTGGTGGTGCAGCAGGGTCCGATATCGGCCGCGTCGGATCGCTTTGTCGTGAAGGTGGTTGGGCAAGAGGCGCATGGCGCCAGACCCCATCAAGGTGCGGACCCGATTGTCGCGGCTGCCCATTTAATTACAGTGATGCAGTCTATTTCGTCTCGATTCACGGATCCTGCCGATCCTGTTGTGGTGACGGTAGGTACCATTGCCGGGGGTACCGCTCCGAATGTCATTGCCTCTGAGGTGTGTTTCAAGGGTACCGTTAGATCATTGCGGTCCGAAACACGGCGAGCGATCCAGGTCCGATTGGGGGAATTGATCGGGGGAATCGATCAGGCATTTCGGGTGCGTACGGAATTTGAATGGATGCCAGGGGTTCCCTCGATCGAAAATCGAGAGCCCTATATTGATTGGGTACGGGAGGCCGTTTTACGACGCTTGGGTCCCGAAGCGATTGTTCAGCTCCCCACGGCGAATATGGCGGCGGAGGACTTTGCGGTTTATCTCCAATCGATTCCTGGGGCATTTATTCGGGTCGGCGTCTGTGAGCCGGGGGGGGACCCCGTACCGGCGCATTCTCCGCAATTTTACGTTGATCACTTGGCAATTCCCGTTGGCGCCGAAGTGTTAAGCCACGTTGCATTAACTGCGGTGAGCCGTATCTTGGCCGGTTGTTAAGGGCGGTCGTTAAAAAACAACTTGCCATCAATCCCACAAGTCTATAATATCGATAGAGAAAGTATTTTTATAGGAGAGGGTGACGTATGAATAATAATAAACGTAAATGGGCGGGGCTTCTGATTTGCGGAATGATAGCTGCGACAACTGGGCAGATATCTGCTGCGGATTTGCCAGCGGTCGCAGCGACGGCTGAGTCCCCGAGGCCAACTGGGGTTTCAGTGCCAGTAGCTGCACCTGTAACCGTACCTGTGACTTGGAAATTAGGCGGATTTTTTCAGTTTGATCAATCCATTTTATCCGAAACCGGAAATACGTCGGATTCGTCCTTTGGTCTCAAGAGTGTTCGGACTGACTTAGCCGGAACGGTAGCGGATGCGGTCGGATATCGAATTCACGTCGAGTATTCAGGCGGAACCGTTAAATTGCTTGATGGACATGCCGATTTACCGATCGCCCCGTCTTGGAAATTGAGAGCCGGAAAATTTAAGGGCCCAGTTGGTATCGAGTTGTTACAGGCTCCGACGGATATTACGTTTATCGACTTTGCCTATTCCACTTATTTTACTCCAAATCGGGACACGGGCTTGATGGCATATGGTCCAGTTGCGGGATGGGATACTCAGATCGCGTTGTTGGCGGGTGCGTCCGACTACGGTTCGCTAGATAAGGATTCGGATTCAGGTCGGTCGCTGGTTATCCGGACGATTGGGAAGCCGTTTGCTGACTTAAAAGGATTGGATGTTGGGTTTGCGGCAAGTACGGAGCGTCGAAATGGCTCCGGATCATCGAGTCAGTTATCGACTTATCGTGGTATCGGGCGTCCGACGTTGTTTTCGTATTCGTCGGGGGTGTATGCGAACGGAACCTTTTATCGACTTGCGCCGCAATTTACTTATTATTCGGGGCCGTTCGGGTTATTAGGGGAATATGTTGTGTCGGGCCAAGATATTAGTAACGGGTCTAGCTCAGCTACTGTGGTTCATGGCGCATGGCAGCTGCAGGCGCAATATTATCTAACGGGAGAATCTGCATCCTATAAATATGTGGGTCCTAAGTCAGCCTATAATCCAGAAAAGGGGCAGTGGGGCGCGTGGCAACTGGCGGCTCGGGTTGGTCAAGCCCAATTTGACGGTGCAGCATTTTCGTTTGGATCAGGCTACAAAGCGTCGCTTGAGACAACGGTGGGCTTGAACTGGATTTGGAGTGATTCGACCAAGTGGTTCTTAAATGCCCAAAACGTTTGGAATACCACAGTCGCCGGGACGACCTCGTCGGTGGCTTACGTCGATCTACGCGTTCAGGTGAAATATTAAGGAGCGTTTATGAACCCATTAATTAAAGGGATTGGATTGATGGTCTTTGGTCTAAGTTTAACCGTGGCTATTGAGGCAAAGACCGTTGAATTGTTGAACGTATCATATGATCCGACGCGGGAGTTTTATCAGGATTACAACAAATTATTCGCGGCATATTGGAATAAAAAAACCGGTGATACTGTTGAGGTCAAACAAAGTCACGGCGGGTCAGGGAAGCAAGCCCGTGCAGTCATCGATGGTTTAGAGGCTGACGTCGTAACCTTGGCGCTGGCATCCGATGTCGATGCGATCGAGCAACATGCTAAGTTGATTCCTCACAATTGGGAGTCTCAATTGCCTCACAATAGTGCTCCATATACCTCGACGATCGTATTCTTGGTTCGTAAAGGAAACCCGAAAAAAATCAAGGATTGGGATGACTTGGTAAAACCGGGGATTAGCGTCATTACCCCAAATCCGAAAACGTCGGGTGGCGCACGATGGAATTATCTGGCTGCATGGGCATTTGCCAATCATAAATATGGGTCGACGGATAAAGCCAAAACCTTTATTAAGGCGCTATTTAAGAACGTGCCTGTATTGGATTCTGGGGCGAGGGGATCGACCACGACGTTTGTGAACCGAGGGCTTGGTGACGTTTTAATTGCGTGGGAAAATGAGGCGTTGCTTGTATCTCGCAAAGAAGCCCCGGGCGAATATGAAGTGGTGTACCCGTCACTTAGTATTTTGGCAGAGCCTTCGGTTGCGGTTGTGAAGGTCAATGCTGACAAACATAATACAACCAAGGTTGCGTCTGAATATCTGGCATACCTATATTCAGAACCGGCCCAAGACTTGGTGGCGAAATCTTATTTCCGTCCGCGGTCTGCTGCTGCATTGAAATCCTACGCACGATTGTATCCCAAACTAAAATTGGTTACGATCACCAGTCTATACAAAAACTGGGGCGACGCCCAACGTGTACATTTTAACGATGGTGGACTCTTTGACCAACTTTTTGAAGGTAAAAAATAATCGACGATTCCGGTTACCCGGATTTGGGCTTTCGACGGGAATAACACTCACATATTTATCCGTGTTGGTGCTTATTCCCCTCGTGGCTTTAGTCGTAACGGCGAGTACAATCACCCGGCATGAATTGGTCACGATTTTGACTAATCCCCGGGTGATTGCCGCGTTCAAGGTAACCTTTTCGACGGCCATCGTGGCTGCGGTTATTAACGGGATTTTTGGAACCTTGGTGGCATGGGTTCATGCGCGATATAGCTATCCGGGAAAGCGATTGTTGGACGCCTTAATTGATCTCCCATTTGCATTGCCGACGGCGGTTGCCGGGATTGCATTGACGGCGTTATTTGCTTCCAATGGCTGGGTGGGCCAATTCTTGGTTCCGTTGGGCATTAATCTTAATTATTCATGGTGGGGAATTACGATTGCCTTGGTATTTGTGGGAATGCCATTTGTAATACGGACGGTTGAGCCTGTTTTAGATGATTTTGACAAAGAGCTAGAAGAAGCCGCTCGGACCTTGGGTGCGACGCCGTGGCAGACGTTTGTCAAAGTTATTTTTCCCCTCTTGTTGCCAGCTGTCTTGACCGGAACCACACTGGCATTTGCGAGATGTTTAGGCGAGTATGGATCGGTTGTGTTTATTTCAGGAAATATGCCGATGAAAACTGAAATTGTGCCCTTGTTGATCATTACGAAACTTGAGCAATATGACTATGTGGGTGCGACTGTCATCGCAACGACGATGTTGGTGCTGAGTTTTGGGTTATTGCTGATTGTGAATCTTATTCAATGGATTCAACGACGACGGTTGGGGATGGAATCATGATCCGCCGACTTTTGATTGCGATTACAGTGTTGTTTTTAACTGTATTTTTGATTCTTCCCATCGTGGTTGTTATCGTGTCGGCATTTGCACAAGGAATGGCGACCTACTGGGCTGCAATTACCGAGCCAGAAGCGCTGGATGCGTTGCAGTTGACGTTAACGGCGGCCGGGGTTGCAGTTATATGTAACACCATTTTTGGCTTGGCTGCGGCATGGATGATTACCAACTACGCGTTCCGTGGCAAAAATTTATTAATTACACTCATTGATCTGCCGTTTACTGTGTCTCCGGTTATCTCCGGGTTAATCTTTGTATTGTTATTTGGCGGGCGATCAGGGATCGGACGATGGTTAATTGATCATGGCTTTAAAATCATTTTTGCCACACCTGGTATTATTTTGGCCACTTGCTTTGTGACGTTTCCGTTTGTGGCCCGTGAATTAATTCCGCTTATGCAATCCCAAGGTAATCAAGAAGAGGAAGCGGCCTATATGTTGGGAGCAAATGGATGGCAGCTATTTTGGCGGGTAACCGTGCCCAAAATAAAGTGGGGTATACTGTATGGAGTTGTACTAGCTGCGGGCCGTGCCGTCGGAGAATTTGGGGCTGTTTCAGTTGTCTCTGGGCACATTAGAGGGGTTACGAACACGTTACCCTTGCACATTGAAATTTTATATAACGAGTACCAGTTTTCGGCAGCCTTCGCGGTTGCGACTATTTTGCTGGTTTTTGCGATCGTCACGTTGGTATTAAAGCGGTATTTGGAATATCGAATTGAACGGAAGGTAACCCCATCATGAGTATCGAAATTAAAGGTGTATCAAAACAGTTTGGTGCATTCGAAGCGTTAAAAGACTTATCTCTTACGGTTCCTACTGGACAATTTGTGGCGTTGTTGGGGCCGTCTGGATCAGGAAAAACCACATTGTTGCGTCTGATTTCCGGGCTGGATACTGCGGACAGTGGTGTTATTTATTTTAATGGCCAGGACATTCAAGACCAAAGTGTTCGCGAGCGTGGGGTTGGATTTGTGTTCCAGCATTATGCGTTATTTCGGCACATGAGTGTGTTTGAAAACATTGCCTTTGGTCTTCGTGTGAAGCCGAAAGCAAACCGGCTTCCAGAAGAAAAGATAAAAGAAAAAGTGATGAAATTGTTACAGCTGGTTCAGCTGGATTGGCTGGCAGATCGATTCCCCGCGCAATTGTCAGGTGGGCAGCGGCAGCGCGTCGCATTGGCCAGGGCCTTGGCAGTTGAGCCCAAGGTGCTATTGCTAGACGAGCCATTTGGGGCATTGGACTCCAATATTCGTAAAGAGTTGCGGCAGTGGCTACGTAATTTGCACGATTCATTAGGGATTACTAGTATTTTTGTGACTCACGATGTAGACGAGGCGATGGAAGTGGCGGATCGAATCGTGGTGATGCGGGACGGAAAAATCGAACAGCAGGGCACGCCCGAAGAGGTCTATCACCAACCTGCGAATGCCTTTGTATATCGCTTTATTGGTAACGTGAATTTATTCCATGGTCGTGTCGAAGATCATGAAGCCCGATTTGGGACAGTCGAAAACGGTGTTCAGACGGATGCCGTAAGGGCCTATATTCGGCCGACATCCATGAAGATCCATTTGTCTCCAGACGAAACGACGAGTCGTCCCTTTGGGGCCACGGTCAAACGTCTTCGTAATCATGGCCTCAACGTCAGGGTCGAACTCACCAGTGAATGGGGTGAGGTCTTCGAAGTGGCAGTAGACCCCAAAGTCGTTGACCTCAACCGCTTGACCCCGGGTCTCCAAGTCTACGTCAGCGTTGAGGAAGACAAGGTATACTACGAAGACTTCTCGATCTAGCGCCGAGTTTAAATGGTCGATTTTGCTCCGCAGACTCGGCTTAACTACACCGCTTCGCCTGCGAACCAAACTCAACTCATTTAAATCGGTGCCGTGGAGTTTGCCGTTTGGCTAAGGCTGGCGCCCTGGGAGTGGCGCCTTTTTTTTGATTTGTGGGGACCTATTAACGAAGGGTTAGTCGACGTCAATCAAAATCAGGCCATTATGTCTGAGTACCACAAAGGAAGCCGGTAGGCTGACGACTGGTGCGAGGTTATGGCCGCAGGGGGGATGGTAAGGGGGGACCGCCCCCCTTGCTGGGGTTATAGGGGTAGTAACCCCTAAAAAAGAAATAAAAGGAAAAATGTATCCCCCACAAATTAAAAAAAACGAGTTCCCTCTGACCAATATCGTTGTTCAACAACGCCCCCGTCATAATTATGGGGATACAAATATCCTTCGCCAAATCCCATTTCAGACGCCCCGTTATAATTGCTGCTCCTAAGGTGTGGTGGTACCGCTTCAATATTCCCATCGGAGACCCATTTCATCGCCGCATTAATGGCTTTATACGCCGAATTGTCTTTTTTGGCCCGAGCAAGATAGACCACCACGTGACCCAAATTAATGCGCACCTCCGGCATCCCAATCTTTTCGGCCGCGGTCATAGCCGCATGTGCCAAGGGTAGGGCGTTGGCATCCGCCAGTCCAATATCCTCCGATGCAAAAATGAGCAATCGCCGTGCCACAAATCGGGGATCTTCGCCACCCGATAACAGCCTCGCAAGCCAATATAACGCCGCATTGGGGTCAGACCCTCTCATACTCTTAATTAACGCCGATGCGAGATCGTAATGCGAATCGTCGCTATGGGGCACCCCACGGTGTTGGGTGATTTCTTGGATAATTTCAGGGGTGATTGGGCGTTGGGTATACAAAGACGCCGTATCAACAATATTGAGCAGTCGTCGGGCATCGCCCTGTGCAATTGCGACAGTCATCCGAATTGCGTCGGGGCACCAGTCGTCGATTGGCGTTGCCTTTTTCAAAATTTGGGTGAGGTCCTCAGTCGACAATGGCTTTAATTCCACGACCAAACATCGGGACAATAAACCCGGGATTACGGAGAAAAACGGATTTTCCGTTGTTGCCCCAATTAAAGTGACAATACCTCGTTCAACACTAGGAAGTAAGCTGTCTTGCTGTGCCTTGTTGAAGCGATGAATTTCGTCGACGAACAACACCGTTCGGCCGGGAAGTCGCTCTGCCTCCTTGATCACCGTTTTAATCTCACCCACACCGCTGTCAACCGCGTTGACCGGTACAAATTTGCTCTTTGTTGTGCGGGCGATTAACCGAGCTAATGACGTTTTGCCACAGCCGGGAGGCCCCCACAAAATCACCGACCTTAACTGATCCGTTTCAATCATTTGCCGGAGTGGTTTCCCCGGCGCCAAAATGGTCGCTTGACCGACATAATCATCAAACGAGCGTGGGGCCAATCGGTGAGGGAGTGGCTTGATCTTGCCAGGTGTGTTGATCGAAAAAAGCGGGCCGGAATCGTTCACTAAAATAGGAGATTTAATAAAACGGTTTTGCCAACCTCAAGCGCAAAAAATGCAAACATTGGCGACAAATCAAACCCCGCCAATGGGGGGATTAGCCGTTGAAACGGTCGTAACACCGGGTCGGTAATCTGCCCGATTAATGTAATCACCGGATGGAATGGGTCATGCGGGACCCACGACAAAATAATGCGTGCAACCAAAGCGAGGTAGATAATGTTAAACACCAAATCAATAAGTCGCGCGATGACTGAATAATCTTGAATCATATGCCCTTGGATAATTCCTTTGATCGTTGTGTGGCCCTTAATATCACGTCCATAAACCGACGGTCAATTTCAAGGTGGTCAAATTCAGTGAGTCCTGCCAACGTGGTGCCGCCGGGAGAGGTGACATCCTTAGTCAATTGCTCTGGGCTCTTTCCAGATTTTTGAACCATCCGACCTGCACCAATAAGCGTTTGCGCAAACAATTGAACGGCGACTTCTTCAGGTACACCTTCTGTGGTTGCCGCATTGATGGCGGCCCTGAACAACCGATATATAAACGCAGGCCCACTGCCACTAATTCCGGTAATAATATCCATCCAGTGTTCCGGCACTATTGCGACATCCCCAGTGGCGTAAAATAGCTGACGAATATCTATTTTTATATCCTCAGATACCTGAGAGGAAAACGCAATGGCGCTCATCCCGTCACCGACCATACAAGGGGTATTTGGCATCACCCTTACGATCGGTTTTCCTGGAAACGCTCGTTCAAGGCTAGCAATCGACGTGCCGGCCAAGATACTTATAATCGTCGGTTGATTATCCCCAAAGTGGATCGGGGGAAGATCATTTAAATTTTGGGGCTTTATGCACAAAATCATTAAAGATGCCCGTTGGCCTAATGTGCTTAACTCGGCAAGTTCTAATCCTAAAGACTCGGCAACACGTTGGCGGTCGGGATTGATCTCAAAGGCCATGTGACCACTAGGTACGAGTTCGGTCCGAGCCCCTTGCCACAAGGCCTCAGCCATTTTGCCGAACCCAACGAACCCTACGGACTGAGCAATCAATGACATTAGTTTTTCGAATGCGCGATCAACCGCACGGATCGCTTGGTACTCAGCATGCTCCAGCCCCATTCGAGCATAACGACGACTTTGTTGCGGAACCCAATCAAATACGCGACGTGAATTAATGACCATAAAATCCAGGCAATTAATCCTGAAAAACGCAGCCCAAATACCACTGCGACCGCTCGTGCGTTCCCGATGGTGGCCATGGTGCCTTTATCAAAGTACTGAAACGACGGAACCGATTTTTTGTCCAACCGACGGAGCAGCGCCGCCGCCGCATAATGACCTTGCTGCATGGCAACGGGACCAATACCCGGTAGCGGCGCATGGGTCCGTTTATTGATAGACATCGAACAATCCCCAATGACCATGATGTCGGGGTATCCGTTAATCGTCAGGTCCGCACCGACTTCGACCCGGCCCATTCGATCCAACGGGACGTCCAGGGTTTTTAACATGGGGGATGCCATATTCCCTGCAGCCCAGATAATTGTCTTGGTTGGAATCCACTCTTCCCCAATTCGGATACCGTCAGCTTGTACGTCGGTTACAATCGAATTAAGGCGGACTTCTACGCCCATGTCCTCGAGATTATTCTTGGCGATATCGGATAACTTTTCCGGATAGGGCATCAATACCCGGGTAGCACCTTCGACCAAAATAATCCGAGTTTCTGAAATGTCGAAGGTTTTAAATTCATCCTTAATCGACTTTTTTGCGATTTCGGCAATAGCACCGGCCATCTCGACACCGGTTGGGCCACCACCCACGATGACGTAGGTGAGATATTGGCGTTGTTCTTCTTTGTCCTCAACACGCTCAGCAATTTCGAGTGACGATAAGATCTTTTCTCGAATCCGAACAGCGTCTTGTAGGGTCTTTAAGCCAGGGGCAATCGCCTCCCATTCGGGGTGTCCAAAATACGAATGCCGTGATCCCACTGCGATGACCAAGTAGTCGTAGGTGTGTTGGACCCCGTCGGATAGGTGAATGATTTTGTGGTCTTTATCGATGGTTGCCACCTCTGCCATTTCAATTTTGAGATTGGGTTGATCTCTCAAAATCGACCGGAGTGGCGCGGCAATATCCCGAGGGGATAATGTTGCGGTGGCCACCTGGTAGAGTAACGGTTGGAAGAGATGGTGATTGGTTCGGTCCAAAAGCAATACATCGGCATTTGCAGATTTAAGGCCTTTGGCGACATTTAACCCGGCAAACCCCCCACCAATGATGACAATTTTTGTGCGACTCATATGATTAGCCTTTAGAGAACCGTTTCCGATCATTTTCAGTCAGATATAACTTGCGGAGCCGAATCGATTTTGGGGTGACCTCGACCAATTCGTCATCGTTGATATACGAAATGCATTGTTCAAGGCTCATTACCCGTGGCGGGATCAACATGATCGCATCGTCGGACCCGGACGCTCGGACGTTGGTCAATTTCTTGCCCTTTGATGGATTTACAACCATATCGTCTTCCCGGGAGTTTTCGCCCACGATTTGGCCCTCGTATACTTTTTCTCCAGGCTCCAAGAACAACACGGCCCGTTCTTGGAGGTTGCTCATCGCGTAGGCATTTGTGGTGCATGCTTCTTTAGATATTAATACGCCATTTTTACGGTTACGGATTTCTCCCGAATAAGGACCAAATTCCATAAACACATAGTTCATGGTTCCCATTCCCTTGGTATCGGTCATGAACTCGGACTTGAATCCTAAAAGACCCCGGGTGGGAATTCGGTATTTAAGACGAACCATCCCGTCTTCGGGTGCCATGTCTTGCATCATCCCTTTGCGGCTACCCAAGTTTTCGATAACTTTTCCCATATAGGTTTCATCGACGTCGATGGTCAATTCTTCGTAAGGCTCGAGTCGTTGTCCGTTTTCTTCTTTGAAAATGACTTTGGGTCGAGTAACCGCAAATTCATATCCTTCACGACGCATTTTTTCGATCAAAATGGATAGGTGAAGTTCGCCACGGCCGGATACCTTGAATCCGGGGGAGTCGGAGAGTTCTTCGACATGCAGGGCCACGTCGGATAACAATTCGCGATCCAAGCGGTCTTTGATATGCCGTGACGTTACAAATTTCCCTTCGGTGCCTGAGAATGGCGAATCATTCGGTACAAAGTTCATTGAGATTGTGGGCGGATCAATTTCGACCGACATCAACGGAACTGGGTTGGACGGGTCTGCAACTGTTTCGCCAACGGTAATACTCTCGATCCCGGCTAGGGCGATGATGTCCCCCAACGTGGCTTCGTCGGCCTCAACCATTTCGTTGCCTTCAAACCGATACAACTTGGTAATCCGGAATGGTACCGGGGCGCTCCCTTCTTTGACAATGACAGCCGGTTGGTTCATAACGACTTTGCCGTTTGCAATTTTGCCAACGCCCAACCGACCCAAGAAAGGTGAATAATTGAGTGAGCTGACCAATAGTTGGAACGGCGCGTCTGCGTTACCCTTTGGGGCAGGCATAAAGTCGATAATTTTTTGGTATAGCGGTTCCATATTGCCAGATCGGGCGGATGGATCTTCTGATGCAAATCCATCCCGAGAGGATGCATAAATAACTGGGAAATCAAGTGCATCGTCAGGCGCATTTAATCTGATAAATAGTTCGATAATTTGTTCGTGTACCCAGTCAATACGGGCGGCAGGTTTGTCGATTTTGTTGATTACGACGATAACAGGCAATGCCAATGCCAATGCTTTTTTGAGTACAAAATAGGTCTGAGGCATGGGGCCTTCTTGGGCATCAACGAGCAGCAGTACGCCGTCTGCCATTTTGAGGACGCGCTCAACTTGCCCGCCAAAGTCCGCGTGGCCTGGCGTATCAATGATGTTGATACGAAATCCTTTATAATAAAAGGCGCCGTTTTTGGAGGTAATGGTAATGCCGCGTTCTTTTTCAAGATCGGACGAATCCATCAAACGCTCGGATACGGTTTGGTTGTCTCTAAATAATCCGCTTTGCTTAAACAATTGATCAACAAGAGTGGTTTTGCCATGGTCGACGTGAGCGATAATGGCGATATTACGAATCTGGCTATACTGGTGCATGATATCCTCTAACTCAAAAAAATAGACTCTCTTAGGGTCTCCCCCAACTGAAGTAGAGGGATTGTACCCTAAGAGATGCACCCTGTTAAACCGATTCGATCATGGGTTGAATTATTTCATTCAAGTAAAATCGTCGGAGCATAACTCGTTGAGCTGCATTGCGAGTGTGGGATGCAAGGCCCGCTGCATTAGACCATAATGTGGACTTTCCGCTGCGGAATCTCGGGCATGGTTGTCACGGATTAGCCGTGAAAACGATTCTCCAAAGGACCGGTATCCGCGCCCGGGCGGCCCAATATATGCGACCCCGATGGTGGTGTCGCATTTAAAAAAACGGATGCTGCTTTTGCGGTCAGGGACTGCAACGATGTGGTCGTCGATGTCCTCGGATGCAAATCGCTGAGCCATTCTGCGAAATGCTTTTGGGTATCTGGCAAGCAGGCCCTTTAATAAAATCTCGTTGCCATGAAATTCAAATGGCAAAGTCGAGACCATTGGTTCACGAATCGTCATAAGTTTCCCCCCAAAAATTTTGATCGCTGCCGTTGAGTTCCCGGAATTTTGGATACCGAAACATGCAATTGTTATTGCGATTTTGACGGAATCTCGATAGAGTTATGATTTCAATTCATACAGCTGACAACCGAATGGCCGAAATCATGGGGATGGTTTTGGTTCTTCTGACTCTTATTTTCGAGAATTGAAATTATGGGCGGTTTTCCTAATTTCTATTTTGTTTGATGTCGTTAAGACGACAGTTGTTCGAGCTGGCAAAACCAGGGGCTTACTTGATTAGGGAAACTAG
>Ga0214917_10003540_pt1 | contig 17945 bp, 17 predicted proteins | sample LL_1208_BB_MetaG_FD_177983 | JGI IMG/M metagenome (GOLD analysis project Ga0214917, IMG submission 177983) | Freshwater microbial communities from Lake Lanier, Atlanta, Georgia, United States - LL_1208_BB | ecosystem: Environmental > Aquatic > Freshwater > Lake | place: USA: Georgia | collected...
CAAAACCACTCGCTTGCGCCTTGGCAGCCGAAATCTGTAACGCCCATGGCAGATCTGTCGGTCTGCCGAACAACTCTTGGTTGAACCAGTTTCCCCATCGACCGATTGATTGCGCGAGTGCCAGCGCTGGTGCGACACAAGTAAGACCCGCCGCAATCGGAATGTTGCGTTTTTTCGCGGCAAAAACACCGACGACAACACCAACACTGATCCCGCCCCAGACACCGAGACCGCCGTGCCAAATCTTGACGACATCAAACCATCGACCACTAAATCTTTCCCAGTCGGTCAACACATGATAAGCACGCGCTCCGACGATGCCGAAAGGCACTGCGATCATCGCGATAGAACCAGCATCGTCCGGCTTTCCAATTTGTCGTTGTGCGAGTCGTTTCTTAAACAGCCAAACTGCTGCAACCACTCCGAGAGCAATCATCAGTCCATATGCGTTGAATCGAAGTGGGCCGATCTCAAGTGACCCAGCAGACGGACTCGGCAAGCTCGTGAACATCAAACTCAGACTAGTTCTCGACGCGAATTCTGCATGCGGTTGCCTATCCGAGCTTTTTGCTGGTCTACTTAATATGTGTCCACCGCTAAGCGAGAAGTTGATTCGGCGGCGATAAGCGCACTTGCACCAGTCGCCGCTTTGATTCCAATCTGGTTAATCGCAATCGCAATTTTTTGGTTGCCGTTCTGGCAGTTCACCGATGTTTCATATCCGCTTTTTTCATTTGCGTCACTTGCGCTCGGCATCGTGCTGTTTTCGAAATCGGTGCAACGAGTTTTTCTTGCCAGACTTTTGAACGCTCGCAAACCGACACCCCGAGAAGCGGCGATACTTCACAAGTCTTGGCGCAAAGTCGCCCAAGCCAATCACGCCAGCACCGAAAGTTTTGTTCTTGCGGTCGTCGACAGCAACGACATCAACGCTTTCGCCAGTGGCGGTCACCTCTTAGTGGTTTCTTCGTATGCGATCAATGAACTCGGCGAACAAGAACTGGCAGGCGTCCTCGCCCACGAACTGAGTCACCATCTTGGTTCGCACACCATCGCCTTGACGATCGCGCAATGGCTCAGCCTGCCGATTTTGTTGCTGGCACGAGTCGGTTTCGTTTTGCAGAGAATTGCCGAGGCGATCTCACATGCTTTCAGTTCAAGATTTGCAGGCCTTAAATTTTTTGGTCTCTTGATCTCGGCCGCACTCACTGTCGTCTCTTCTCTATTTGTCGCAGCACTAGTAGTTGCGCAAGCATTGAGTAGCGCAGTCGGGCACGCGTCAGAGTTTCAAGCCGACCACCGAGCGGTGCGCATGGGTTTTGGCAACGAACTTCTGACTGCGCTCAAACGTGTGAGTGACGACTCTGAAACTGGCGACCTTCAGGCGACCAATAGTTTGATTGTCGCCTCGCACCCACCTGCTCGCGAGAGAATCGCCCAACTTCAGATCTTGCTCCGCACCGAAGATCCATTTCGATGACGTTCGATCTCGCGTTGTTAAAAACGTCATCGCGTGCGCGCCTGCTCGGCGCTCTCTCGTCGGGTCTTTTGGTCGGCTTTAGTTTGCCCCCTTGGGGTTGGTGGCCACTGGCGATAATCGGTATCGCGATTTTTTTTGCGCTTTGCAATCAGACGATTCGACGCCGTGAAGTGTTCGCTCTCGGCGTGGTTTTCGCAATCGGGTGGCTAAGTATCGGAACGATGTGGATGTGGTGGCTGACGGCACCGGGCTACATCTTCGTCGTCATTCTGTTTTCTGTCCTGCATGGCATCGCGGCAATCATCGCCGACAAAGTAGGAAACCTTTCGGTTTCTCGACCGATAAGTCACTGTCTCGCCGAAGTCGTGCGATTTTCTTTGCCGTTTGGGGGTGTCCCCCTTGCAACACTGCCAATTGCCGTCGCGCAGACAACAATCGCCGATCTCGTGGCAATTGGTGGCCCAATTTTGGCAACTTGGTTTGTATTTCAGACTGGCGCCGTAGTGACCGCATATTTCAATCGTCGCGAATCTCGCGCAAAAGTTTTTCAACTCGTCGTCGTGTTGGTCGCAGTGCAGATTTTTTCGCAATTCATGCCCGCACCAAAATCGACAGGCGAATATTTGCGAATCGCGATCGTTCAAGGTGGCGGACCGCAAGGTGTCTTGGCGATCAACGCTTCGGCGCGAGACGCAGTTGACCGTCACTTAAAAGTAACCAGAACACTTAAACCGACAGACCGACTCGACGCGGTTCTTTGGCCCGAAAACGTGATCGATGTCGCCAGTTTCGCCACGAGCCGTGAATTCAACGAAATAGTCGCTGAAGCGAAGCGACTTGATGCTGAGTTCATAATTGGTATCACCGAAGATGCCGGACCAAATCGCTTCACCAACGCCCAAGTGGTCGTCTTGCCGTCGGGCGAAATCACTTCTCGCTACGACAAAGTGCGTCGAGTGCCATTTGGCGAATATGTTCCGGCGGGTTTGCGTAATTTTCTGAATGCGATCGGGGCTCCGATGAATCGCATCCCAAATGACGCCGTCGCCGGCAAAGATCCAGCCGTCATTCAAGTTGCCGAGAAAAATGTCGCGGTCATAATTTCTTGGGAGGCATTTTTTGCTGGTCGTGCCAACAGCGGTGTCGAAGCGGGCGGTGCAGTTTTGCTTAATCCGACCAATGGCTCGAGTTACACGGGTACCGTTCTGCAAACTCAACAACTTGCCACCAACTCGCTTCGCGCGCGCGAAACAAACCGCTGGACTTTACAGGCAGCGACCACTGGCTTCAGTGCGGTCATCTCTCCACAGGGAGAAATAATGAATCGCCTCGGCATCGGCGAAGCCGCAACCCTTATTTTCGACACCCCGTTGCACACAGGTAGAACCGTTTACTCTCACCTCGGCGACGCACCGATGATCATTTTGCTGCTGCTGGGTTTGATCGGCGCGCGGGCGAGTCAAAAGCGAAGGACTATATCTTTATGAGTTCGACAGAAATAATTCTCACGAGCAAAAATATTCGTTGCACAATCGACCCACAAAATGGTGGTCGAGTTTCGTCGCTAGTCGCGTTTGGCCGCGAACTTTTGATAACTCGCAATGGCGAGGCAAACATTCAAAAGTGGGGTTCATATCCGATGGTGCCATATGCGGGTCGTGTGCGAAACGGAAAATTTACGTTTGACTCGCGACACCACCAACTCGAAATAAATATGGCCCCACACGCGATTCATGGCACGGTTTTAGACCGACCATTTAGCGTCGTCGACTTTTCTTCGAATAGCGTGACGATGAAAATCGACCTGGGTTCACGGTTCGCATTCAAGGGTTCGGTGATTCAAAAAATCTCGGTCGACGACACCGTCGTTGAGTTCGAACTTGAACTTGCGACAACCGATGCACAAATGCCGGGTCAGGTCGGTTGGCACCCTTGGTTTGCTCGACCATGTCGCTTCGAAGTCGACTTCGAAGAAATGTATGTTCGTGACGATTCTGGTATTCCTACCGGACAAACTATTTCTCCGCTACCGCCGCCATACGACGACTGCTTTAAGGGTTCACGAAATCAGCCACGAATCATTTTCGACGAGACGATCGCTTTGACTATCGATAGCGACTGTTCACACTGGGTCGTTTATGACCAAACTACTCATGCAATTTGTATCGAGCCACAATCAGGGCCACCAAACGGCTTCAACCTCGAACCTTTCATCGTTACGCCATCTGCGCCTCTGAAAAAATTCATGCGATTTACGATCACTAATTAACACCTGAAGTCTCTCGACAAGAAAGTCGTAATTTGTCGACGGTAGGATTTTCTAATGACCAAACCGTTTGATATCAACGGTCCGATACGAATCGCGTATCTCACATATCGCGGCAAACCACATGTCGGCGGTCAAGGTGTTTACTCTCGTCACTTGACAAAAGCGCTGGTCGATCTCGGTCATCATGTCGAAGTTTTTAGCGGCCAGCCATATCCGATAATTGATTCGCGCATCCAGTTGCACAAACTGCCCAGCCTCGACATCTTCAACGACCATAATCCGGGCAGGTTCCCCGCATATTGGGAGTTGAACACTTGGCCAAATTTCGTCGAGGCGGCGCTATTTCTCAAGGGCACTTTCGGTGAACCCCTGACGTTCAGCATGCGGGCGCACAGAGTATTGCGAGATCGCGTCAACGACTTCGATCTCGTTCATGACAATCAATGCCTAGGTTCGTCGATTCTAAAAATTGAAAAAATTATCCCCACAATCGTGACGCTGCACCACCCGATCACCAAAGATCGTGCACTCGAAATGGCCCACACCCCAACTTGGTGGAAACGTCGCGCGATCGGTCGTTGGTATTCGTTCGTCTGGATGCAGGGTCGTGTCGCCAGCAAGTTGCCCCGCGTTGTAGTTGTCAGTGAAAACTCGATCAATGATATTCACAACGACATGGGTGTATCACGTGACCGCATGCGTCTGGTGCCGGTTGGCGTCGACCCAGATTTGTTCAAGCCAATTGAGTCGATTAAAAGAAAACCTGGTCACCTCATCACGACCGCATCAGCAGATGTCGCTTTAAAAGGCCTCTCTTTTTTGCTCGAGGCACTCGCAAAACTTCGCACCGAACGCGAAGTGCACCTGACGATCATCGGCAAACCTCGTGCCGGCGCCAGCGCCGACCTTATCGAGTCACTCGGTTTACAAGATTGCATCAGTTTTGTTTCGGGTGTCAGCGACGAACAAATCGTCGAACTCTACGCCTCGTGTGAACTTGCGGTTGTTCCTAGCCTCTACGAAGGTTTCAGTTTGCCCGCGATCGAGGCGATGAGTACTGGCATCTGTCTGGTGGCAACTACCGGCGGCGCGTTGCCTGAAGTTACGGGTCGCGATGGCGAAACTGTTTTGTCCTGCCCACCTGCAGACGCAGATGCTTTGGCTGTCGCCATTCGCCGCGGTCTTGACGACAATGTTCTTCGCGGAAAAATTGGTCTTGCCGGTCGCCAACGCGTTGCCGAGCGCTGGAGTTGGCGTCACTGCGCCCAACTCACGGTCGACCAATACCGCGAAGTGCTTTCAATGCCACACAACATCGCCAAACTCGCCAAGCGCGACGCCAAATAATGCTGACGATCAAATTTGACCGCCTGAATCTTAAACCTGGCGACCTGTTTCTCGATGCGGGCACTGGCTTCGGTCGACACGCATTTGAAGCCGCACGGCGCGGCGCACAAGTTGTCGCTCTCGATTACGCCGCACAAGAAGTCACCAGCACTCGTGCGACATTTGCCGCAATGTACGAAGCGGGCGAACTTAAAGCTGAGACATTCACCGGTGTTGTGCGTGGCGACGCAACTCGCTTGCCTTTCAACGACTCGACATTCGACTGCATCATCACCTCAGAGGTTCTCGAACACATTTACGACGACACGGCGGCGATCGACGAATTTGTCCGCGTGCTTCGACCCGGCGGCACTCTTGCTGCGACAGTGCCGTCTTGGTTTCCTGAAAAAATAAATTGGGCTCTTTCCGACGAATATCATGCACCGTTCGTCGAAGGTGGACATGTGCGCATTTATCGTGGCAGTGAATTGCGAGCAAAAATCTCGCAAGCTGGGCTCACCGTCGGCGCAACTCACAAGGCTCACGGTTTGCATTCGCCGTATTGGTGGTTGCGTTGTCTAGTTGGTCCTCAACGTGAAGACCATAAGGCAGTAGCTATATACAAAAAGTTTCTCGAATGGGACATCATCTCGGCGCCGATGATCACTCGCGCACTCGACAAAGCCTTGAGTCCGATGATTGGCAAAAGTTATGTCGTATACGCGACCAAGCCGAACGCTTCTTTGGTTGGCGCCAAATCGTGAACCTTCAGCAGAAATCACTCGCCACAAGTCGCGCGTTGACTCACGCTCAGCTTTTGCAAACGGCCAATTCAATCGCCAACCTGCAACTCAAATCAGGAATGATCCCGTGGTTTGAAAACGGCCACTGTGACCCATGGAACCATGTCGAAACGGCAATGGCGCTCGATGTCATGGGCTTGCACGAAAATGCTTTTCGCGCGTATCAATGGTTGCAAAACACTCAGCGTGAAGACGGCGCTTGGTCTAATTATTTCAACTCTGACGAAAGTATCGAAGATTTCAAACTCGACAGCAATGTTTGCGCGTATGTCGGCACCGGACTTTGGCACCACTGGCTGTGCAACCACGACATCGATGCGCTTCACAACTTTTGGCCGATGCTCGAGCGTGCAATGACCTGGGTGCTGCAGATGCGATTGACCAACGGCACGATTTTGTGGGCACGTGAAGAAACACAAAAACCTTGGAACTATGCGTTGTTGACCGGCTGCTCTTCGATTCGCCACGCTTTGATCTGTGCGGCAAATATCGCCGACACGCTCAAGTCACCCAAACCAGAATGGTACGAAGCCGCCGCAAAAATAGATTTAGCGATTCGCGAGACTCCATTTGTTTTTGAACCCAAAGAACGCTGGGCAATGGACTGGTATTACCCCGTGCTCAGTGGCTCGATGACTGGTGCAGTGGCAAAATCTCGCCTTGAAGAGCAATTCGAAACTTTTGTATTGCACGACCACGGTGTGCGCTGCGTCAGTGACGAACCATGGATCACAGCATCAGAGACCGCCGAATGCTCGATGGCATTTTCGGCGATCGGCGATCTAGATACCGCACAATTTTTGCTGAACACAACTTCGCACCACCGCACCAGCGACGGCGCATACCTAACTGGATTGGTCTATCCCGACAAAGTCGTGTTTCCGGCTGACGAAACTTCGGCATACACGGGTGCTGCGGTCATCTTGGCTGCAGATTCTCTTTATTCAATTTCACCCGCATCGCGAATCTTTCGTTACGACGATCAAAACGAAATTATCGAGCCCTAGACCAAATTCTTTTCTACCCTGCGCAACACTCGCAGCGAAGCAACGCTCAACATCTCTACAAATTCGCCCGAGTCAATTGCCGGACGATATATGTTTCGATACGGTGCTTGCCCACCATCACGTGGGTCGGCGAACACATCGTGAATTGCCAGTCGACCACCGATAGCTACTTTTGGTGCCCAGGCTGCAAAATCTATTTGAGTCGGCGTTTCGCCATGACCACCGTCAATAAAACAAAACGCAACCTCAGATATTATTTGCATACTTGCCACGAGAGATTCGGCCACGAACGGCACAACAGCATCATCAAGTTGGGCTCGCCTAAGGGTCGCTAAAAATGTCGGCAGCGTATTTAATCTTTGCGTGGATAAATCGACAAGCGACTCGTCGAACCACTCCCATCCTTTTTGGTTTTCTTCGCTCCCTGAATGATGATCGACCGCAAACAGCAAAGACTTGTTGCTTTGTGCTGCGGCACCGAGCCAGACAGTTGAACGACCGCAGTATGTGCCTACTTCGACCATCGGTAATCCGGGTAATTCGGCGCACGCTTGGCTTGCTGCATCAAAGAGAGCATCGCCTTCAACTTCTGGCATGAACCCCTTTGTCGACAATGCGATCTCTTTTAACCTTGACTCAATTCTTTTCGTGTTCACTGACTGATCTTCAATGCTTTTGTGAAGTGTTCACGCCAAATCTCTTTCCAATCTGACGAAAAGTTTGCATATTGATTTACAAAATTGCGCCGGGCAGTCTGAACTTCTTCGCTCATCCACCACAAGTCGAGGTCACCTTCGACTGCATTAGCTTTTTCAGCGGCGCTCGAACCAGATAAATGCAGAATGCCGACTTTCACAAGATCTTCTAATAGATCTTTCGCGTCAGATCTGAATCGATAGGCGTCTACGTCATAAAAACAAATCGTCGGAATATTGCTGCCAAGTGTCTCGAGCCAAGAAGTGCCGAGATAACTGTGAAAGACGATTCGACTGCTCGCATACTGCGAAAAAATTTCTAGCGAACTATCGAATATTGCACCGCTGTTCGCTCTAAGAATCGCGTCTCTCTGCTGTGAGCCATACTCACCAGGAAAGAGTCGAATTCTCAGGTCTGTTTTGCTGCTTCTTGCACGCACGAACTCGGCAGTTTGGTCATACATCGTCTGCAATGTGCCGGGTAACGGAAAATACTGCAGACGATAAATCTGCTGGGGCTGATCAAAACAGATCAACGAATCAAAAAGTTTGGCTGATTTCGCGACACTTCTCGTGACGGGCGGCAAAGGTGAGCTATTGCCATTGCCACGACTCCATCCCCATGTGTAGTAACGATTCGCAACTCGGGATTCATACAGCTCGCCGACATGGGTCTCGTCTAACCCATACCAACCGCCATGTTGGTGATAATGCAACTTCGTGCCCTGCTCACACCATTCAGCAACGAGAACTTTGAACGCAAAGTGTGTCCACAACGCTTGCGCCGAATAAACATGCTCAAACCGCTTCGGCCTCGCCCCATCAACTTTTGCTTTGAACTCGACGAAACCCTCCAGCGCACACACTGGCAGAAACGCAGCAACCAAAGCATTGGCAATTTCGCCCAACTTCGTCTCGGTAGAAACCAAACCAAGATTTTTATGCCGCCACTTTGCATCAATTTTTATGCGTAACGAAATCGAGAAATTGAAGTCATCCTGTCGTGCCCACCGTCGCCAACTGATCAGCGCAGAGACCCATGCTCTCGGAGTGCGGCCCGAAAATGGCTTCACGAACACGATTTTTGGTTTGGTGCCAAGAGAAGCGAGTTTTAAGACAACGGCACCTATTGCGTCTCGCCAACCGCGCACGGCTGAGTTGGTGATTGTCACTTCGTCGTCCACTACTCTCACCGAATCGGTGCCCAGAAATGACACGACCTGAAGCGTCGCCAACATTAAATCTGGCAATACTTGATGCGCTTCAAAAAATTCAGCCGTGTCGCTTGTTGGCTTGATCGCAATCGACGTTGGTCTAGATTCAGAATTTTGCTCTCCAATCGCATATTGCTGAGACGCCACATAGACAAGATGCAGATATCGCTCGACCCAGTCACCGAGCAGAATGTCATAAAAACGAAGCGACTTTTCTACACCGTGATATTCATCCAAAAGTTTCTTGATATTCGCCAAAACGACGCCCCGCGCAGAGTCGATTTCAGCCAGACCCTCGCTGACGCGTTGAGCATTCCAGACGATCGTCACTGGTTAAATCTTATCTGCATCGCTAATTAGTCAAATTTTGACGAACATAAATGCAAGAATAGAGCCATGCAATCGGCGCTTGACGATCTTGTCACACTGTTAGATCTCGAAATCATCGAAGTAAACATTTTTCGCGGTGTGTCGCCTCAAGAAAATCGTCAGCGAGTTTTTGGTGGCCAAGTCGCAGGCCAAGCGCTCGTCGCCGCGGCGCGCACCGTCGACGACAAATCTCGTCATGTTCACTCGCTACACGCATATTTTTTGCGGCCCGGCGATCCGACTATCCCGATTCTCTATGAAGTCGACCGAATTCGCGACGGCAAGAGTTTTACGACTCGGCGCGTGATCGCTATTCAACATGGCAAGGCAATTTTCAACCTTCAAGCGAGTTTTCAGATCGCCGAACCGGGGCTCGAGCACTTCATCGAGATGCCAACGGGTCTACCAACGCCAGAATCTCTGCCCGATTTCAAAACTCGAATGGAGCCATTCAAGGAGCAAATTGGCGAGTGGTTTACAAGGCCACGCCCGATTGATTTGCGCTATATCGATGCCGACCCGCTAACCCGAAAAAATTTAAAGAGCCAGGGCCAAAAACTCTGGATGCGTGCCGACGGCAAACTTCCGGATGATCCCGTGCTGCACGCGTGCATCGTTACATATGCCAGCGACATGTCATTGCTCGACACGACATTGTTGCCACACGGCAGATCTTGGACAGAGCAAACGATTCAGATGGCGAGCCTCGACCATGTGATGTGGTTTCACCGACCATTCAGAGCCGACGACTGGTTGCTCTACGATCAGACCGCAATCTCTACTTCGAACGCTCGTGGCATCGCCAGTGGATATATTTTCTCTTCGAAAGGTGAACTCGTCGTCACCGTCGTTCAAGAAGGTTTGACCAGGTTAGTTAATCAATAATTTTTAGCGACGCGAATCCATGAATAGTCCGCGTAACGCAGCATAGTTCTCGATGCAATGGCCGGCGCCAAGCACGACCGCCTCGAGTGGTTCGTTCGACATGTTGACGGGCACTCGTGTCTCATTTGAAATTCGCTCAGCCATTCCACGCAACAGCGAGCCACCACCGACAAGATACATTCCCCGTTTCAAAAAGTCTTGCGACAACTCAGGCGGTGCAACACCAAGACATCTCACGACCGAATCGACCATTTGAGTAACAACGGGGTCAATCGCCTCGCGGATTTCTTTTGCTGTCAGTATCACGGTCTTCGGCAGACCAGTAACCAAATCTCTACCACGAACCTCGGCATCGGTGTCACCTGGCATCGGCATCGCGCTACCGATCGACTTTTTAATTTCTTCGGCGGTTCGCTCGCCAATTGCAATGCCGTGTTTACGACGCACAAATGATTGAATTTCAGTATCAATATCAAAACTGCCAACACGCACCGCTTCGAGTGCGACGATGCCACCCAAACTGATGACTGCGGTCTCGGTAGTTCCACCACCGATGTCAATGACCATGTTGCCGACTGGCTCGTCAATCGGCAAATTCGCGCCAATGGCCGCCGCAACTGGTTGCTCTAACAACTGTGCGTCAGCAGCCCCCGCTCTTCGAGTCGCATCGGTAACTGCTCGACGCTCAACTTCGGTAATTGCCGAAGGTACACAAATCAAAACTTTCGGGCGAGAGAACTTTGAAACACCGGCCCGCTGCAACAACAATCGAATCATCTTTTCAGTGACTTCGAAGTCGGTGATCGCACCCCCACGCAAAGGCCGAACTGCGACTATGTATCCCGGTGTTCGACCAATCATCTGCCATGCTTCTTCGCCTGTCGCCAAAACTTCGCCGGTTCGTCTATTCACCGCAATCACAGAGGGCTCGTTGATAACGATGCCGCGACCCTGCATATATACGAGTGTGTTCGCCGTGCCAAGGTCAATCGCAAGGTCGCGCGCCATCGCCTAGCCCTTTGTCTGTCTTTGTTTTGCTTCGCGCAATTGACTGCGCAAATGTTCACGCGATTGGTCGGACAATGCATCAAGATGTCGGTGAAACGCCGCCATACCTTCATTCGATGTATTTGATTTCTCTTGTGTTATCACCAGCAGAGCAAGGCTTACACCCGCAACAATTGAAATCGCGGCAAAAAAAACGGCGAGTGTCGAAGCGGCGATAATCATCACGAAAGTTAAATCTTAAGTTTTCTTGCGTCAGAAATCTCGTGACTGTTGGTGCCCCAATCAGTGCCGTCTTTCCAGTTCTCTTGCTTCCAAATCGGCACGCTAATTTTTAATGCGTCTATTGCATATCTTGCAGCAGCAAATGCTTCGGGACGGTGCGGCGACGAAACGACAACCAAAACCGAAGACTCGCTAAGTTCAAGTTTGCCCACGCGATGAATGAGTGCGATGCGACCGAGATCGCTCCATCTTTTTCGCATTTCATCAGCAATAATCTCAAGCTTGGGCACGACTTGATCTTCATACGCCTCGTAGGTCAACGAAACAACGTCATCGCGACCATCGGCATGGTCACGTACGATTCCTGAAAATACGACAACTGCGCCACATGATTCGATCGCCGCCCATTCATACACGGCACCTACATCAAGAACATCGCTCGTTAATTCAAGACGAGTGTTCACTGCAGTCTTGCTTTGCGATGGCGACATTGTTTTAAGTGTATCTCTGACCACGAACTGAGCCATTCGCCACTCGCAAAGAAGTGATGAATTCAATTCAGTCTGCGTATCATCTGTTTATGCCCCAAGATCCGAATGATTTCTCGTCATCGGGTATTCCGTTTTTTGACCAAATTGCCAAAGCGATGTCTGGTGCCGGCCCGGTGCAATGGGATATGGCTCGTCAGTTTGCGGTGATGACCGCGACCAACTCGAACAGCGAGGCCAATGTCGAACCAACTTCGCGCATCGCCATTCAAAAACTTTCGTCAGTCGCCGACTTGCATGTTCGTGACATCACTGGTTTGTCGACCAGTGATTCAACACAACCACCTGCAATCGACGTCGTCACACGCTCAACGTGGGTTAATCACACACTTGATGCGTTCAGGTTTTACTTTTCAGACTTCACTGGCAATTCAGCGTCGATCTCAACTGGTGCGAATCTCGAGCTCGATTCAAGCGGAGTCGACGCAATGATGGCGAACCTCACAAAAATGATGTCGCCGGCAATGCTCGGCATGTCTGTTGGCTCGATGATCGGTCAACTTTCTCTGCGTGCCTTCGGTCAATACGACCTGCCACTTCCCCGCGAACCGAAGTCAAAACTTTTGTTTGTCGCCCGCAACAGCGAAGAATTCGCCAAAGACTGGAGCATCAAAGTTGAAGACATGCAAATGTGGCTGTTGATTCAAGAATTGACATTTCATGCGATTTTTCGCATCAGTTTTGTGCGCGAGGCGATCACCAACTCAGTGAAACAACATGTTGCGGGTTTTCAGCCGAACCCTAACGCCCTCGGGCAAAGACTGACCAACATCGACATCACCAACGCCGACCCTGCGGCGATGATGCAAAAACTATTGGGAGACCCAACTTTGCTACTCGGCAGTGAGCGGTCGGCTCAGCAAAGGGCGCTAGCACCACTTCTTGATGCGATGATTTGCGCCATCATTTGCTATGTCGATCATGTAGTCGACCAGGTCGCTACTCGAATTCTTGGCAATGGCGCGCAAATCTCTGAGGCGGTTAGACGACGTCGCGTCGAGTCAAGCTCTCAAGACCAATATGTCGAGCAATTGTTCGGCATTTATCTGACTGACGACCAGGTCGAGCGTGGCGAAAGTTTCATCTCTGGGGTGATCGAACGCTCAGGCGAAAACGGCCTAGCCCAACTTTGGACTCGCGCCGGCAATCTGCCCACCCCAAACGAAATAGCCGCACCCGGCTTATGGATAGAACGAATCAACCTTTAATTCACGCGATTTAAAAAAAGATAACCAGATCCGAAAATGCAAACGAGGCCTACTGCGGCGAACCCGACTGCACCTTCAAGTGTCAAAATTACTGCAACTAAACCGAGCCCCACCCAAGCGAGCTGATTCAAAGTCTCAAAACGAACGAATGCTCGGGCACGGTTCGCGTCAGGTGCTTCTCTTTGCACCACTGACTCAAAAGCCAATCGACCAACAGACCCCATACCGTTGGTGACAGAAATTAGAATTATTCCGGCGGTTATGCCACCCACGACCCCGGCATAAGTGCCGATAACGCCGATGATCAAGAATGCAAACAGCATCATTGCTCGTTCTGACATTTGTCGGCGCAAAAATGGTGCAATCAGATTGCCGACCATGATCGACAACGACGAAAGACCAAGTGCAAGACCAAACCACGCTGTGCCCGCACTTTCGTCGCGAAGCCAAAATGCAACATGAAAAAATAAAAACCCGATCACGCCGCGCAACAACATCATTGAGGCGGCGATACGCCTGACCTGCAGGCTTCGCAATTCTTCGATTTCAATGTCTTCTGCCGGTAGTGGAGACGTGGCGATATGTCGTGGCAACTGCAAACTGGTGAGGCCGGCCAGACCAAACATCACGGCAGACATCACAAGAGTTGCGCGAGCATCGATCAACTGAAGCAACCCTGCCGGTACCGCCGCGGCAAAGCCCATCGCACCAGAAAGCAAACCGAGTTTTGAGTTTGCAGAAACCAACTGTTCATCGTTAATCACGAGTGTTGGCACGATCGCTGTCTTGCTCACGCTGTAGGTTCGCGCCAGAACCAGTGACACAAAAGCAAGTGCGAACAGCGAAACTGAATTCAGTCGCGAAACCATCAAAAGCACGGTTACGCATCGCAATACAGCGACAATGAAAACCGTTATTCGCCTTCCACCCGGAATTTTGTCGATCACTGGCCCGATGAATGGTGCAACTATCGCAAATGGTGCCAAACTCACCGCCAAAAAAAGCAACACTCGACTTCGTGCCGCATCTGGGCTAATCGACAAGAAAAGTGAGTCAGCGAGCGCAATCGCAAACGCCGCTTCGCCGCAAGCAATTAACGAGTGAACTCGCCCAAGTCGACGAAGTGGCGATGCTGGTGCGAGCCCGGATTTTGAAAGTGCTATACGCCTATTTTCTCGTATTTATAGCCAAGCCCGCGGATGGTTACAACAAGTTGCGGTTCAGCAGGTTCTTTTTCAATTTTTGCGCGCAACCGCTTGATGTGCACATCCAAGGTTTTGGTATCACCGAAATAATCGGTGCCCCAGACCCGATCAATCAGGGTTTCTCGGGTCATTACCCGACCCGCATTTGCCATCAACATGTAAAGCAACTCGAATTCTTTCAAAGGCAATTTGGTTACTTCGCCTCGAATTGTCACCACATGTTGCTCGGGGTCAATCGACACTGCACCAATCGCCACAGTACCCACACCGACGAGATCACCTTCGGACTTCGACAACTCGCCGCGACGAAGCGCCGCACGCAGTCGGGCCACAAGTTCGCGCAGTCGATAGGGCTTGACGATGTAGTCGTCGGCCCCAACTTCAAGACCAACCACGGTGTCAATTTCTGAACCTTTTGCCGAAACCATGATTATCGGCACCGAACTTTTTTTTCGAATCTCGCGACATACATCTGTGCCGCCAACTTTTGGCAACATAACATCAAGCAACACTGCATCTGGCTTAACCGCGTCGAAAACTGCCAGGGCCTCTGCACCATCGCGAGCCACTTCAATTCGAAAACCCTCGCGCTTCAAACCGACTTGAAGCGCCTCAATAAACGACTCTTCGTCGTCTACTACCAAAATTGTCGGAAGCGAATTATTCATGCTCATGCCATGACTCCTGTCTGTTCGACTATTGATTCTTTGGGTTGCTTGGTAACTCGCGGCAAACGAACCATGAATGTCGAGCCGATGCCCTCTTCTGAGCGAACATCGATCGAACCCCCGTGCTCTAGAACAATGTGCCGCACAATCGAGAGGCCCAACCCCGTGCCACCTGTGGCGCGACTTCGCGCCTTGTCGACTCGGTAAAACCTTTCGAAAATTCTCTTTTGATCTCGTTCGGCAATGCCGATGCCGTGGTCAGTTACATTGACAACTATTTCGTCGCCTTGAATCATGCTCTCGACCAACACGATGCCACCTGCTTCGCTGTATTTGATTGCGTTGTCAACCAGATTTGAAAACACCGAGACTAGATGCGATCTATCTCCTCGCACCATGAGTTCAGCCGAACCTGTCAACGAAAGTCCCAAACCTTGTCGTTTTGCCGAGTGTTGATTGGTGCTGACGACTTCGACCAAAACAGGTCCGAGATCAATCTCTGTCCATTCATCGGTACCACCGAATTCAACTCTTGAGAGATCCAAAAGATCGTCGACGATTCGCGACATACGGTGCGATTCGGTGACGATGCGCTCAGCCAATCGCCAGACGACTTCGGTTTCTGTTTCGCCGTTTAGCGAGTCAGCGAGTGCGGCAACTGCGCCGATCGGCGTCTTAAGTTCATGGCTCAAATTCGCGACAAAATCGGTCTGCACGGTATCAATTCGCGATTTCTCTGTGATGTCTTCAATCGTCACGATTGCACGCTGATGATCCATGTCTTGACCACGAATCTTGAAAAACCGGGTCGTGCCAGCAACTGCCTCAAGAACTCGTTCGCCTGAATTCGACGTTTTGATCTGTTCGAGCATTTCGTCGACTGCCTGATCAACCAAGATGTCGACATACCTCACACCAGTCATCGCTGCTGCTGCATTGTTTCTCAGTCGTCGATTAAGTTTCGCGTCAACTATCACGACGCCGATCGGCAAAAGATCTAGCGCATCCATCAAACTTTCAAGTTGATCTTCAGTATTTGTCGTAATCGCCTGAGACTCATTTTGAATTGCAACACTCAGTTCTTTTGACGGTCGCTTCAAAAGTAGAACCGCCACAACTGCTGTTGCCACCGCACCAGACAAGAAAAAGATCAAGTCCACAAGGGGTCTCTGAGCTTAACTTTCAGTTCGTGGAAGAAAAATCTCGCCAGTTCGGTCTCCGACGCGCGCGCGATATCGCTCGATTCCACCACGCTCGCGTACCCAACCAGAAACAATGAATCGTGTCTTTTCGCTCACATTGACCGCGTGATCACCAATTCGCTCATAAAAACGAGCGACCACGGCGAGTTGAACCGCCACCTGCAAATCAATTTTTGACTTCGAATGTGATTCGAATATTTGCTGAATAAATTGACGGTGCAAACTGTCGAGGTACGAGTCCATGTCGTCGATCGCGGCGGCTTTTGCCGAGTCGCTCTCTTCGAAAGCCTCCATGGTCGCTGCAAAAAGCTTCTGAGCCTGCTCGCTCATTTTTGAAATGACTCCGCGCAACATCGGATCTATATCGTGACCATATATACGACGCGCCGCTTTGCAAATGTTGACTACGAGGTCTGCAGACCGTTCTAACTCTCCAGCAATTTTGATTATCGCTACGATTTGGCGCAGGTCGGCGGCCACAGGTGCTTGCAAAGCCAAAATTTCAAAACACGACGCCTCAAGTTCGGCGCTACGACCATCAAACTCATCGTCGGCTTGAACTAGATAATCGGCACCCTCAAGGTCGCCACTCAATAAAACTGAGGTCGCACGCGGAATCGATTCGGTAAGAGATGCACCTAGACGAATGACTTCGGCGCGAACTGAATCAAGGTCGTTGTGAAAATTCTTACGAATTTCGTCCACTGTCGGCACCTTCCTTGCTTTGGTTGAAATCTTCGCGACACCCAGAACACCCATAACGGTAGCCCGTCAAAGATGAACTTTAGTTGTCAATAACGTGACACTCGGGTGAACAGATAATTTTTATCTCACTTGTGTTGCGACTACCCATTCGTGAAGTCGCTGTTGAGCGTCGCCAACTTCAGTTCCCAAGTCGTGTTTGTTCCATCGATTATCACTACCGAGACTGAAGTGGGCGACATCGTCGGCCAATAGAAAACCCAAAACCTTGTCGAGCCACGCACGATGCTTTACGTGCGTTAACGGCACAAGAACTTCAACTCGCCCATCGAGGTTTCGCCCCATCATGTCTGCAGAGCCGATCAGGTGCAACGGCGATTCATCTTCAAGACCGTGCTCAAATCGATAAATTCGAGAATGTTCGAGATAGCGACCCAGTATCGACCGCACTTTGATGTTTTCAGACATGCCCGGTACCCCCGCACGCAGGCAACAAATGCCACGCACAACAAGATTGATCTTCACCCCGGCGTTGCTCGCAGCGTAAAGCGCATCAATTATTGACGGGTCTGAAATTGAATTCATCTTTAGGGTTATTCGACCCTTGTCTTTGAACGTTGCTTCACGATGAATCAACTCAAGAATTCGTGGACGAAGTTGGTGTGGAGCGACGAATAAGCGCAGATAGTCGGGTTCTTTGGCATAACCCGTCAAATAATTAAACAACTCGGTTGCGTCAGAACCAATTTGCTCTTCGCAAGTGAAGAACCCGATGTCTTCATATAGTCGTGCGGTGACCGAGTTGTAGTTTCCGGTGCCAATATGCACATACCGTCGCATCTGATCGCTATCTTCGCGAACAACAAGAATGCATTTCGAATGAGTCTTCAGCCCGACAATGCCATATGTGACATGCACGCCGGCATATTCAAGTTCTTTTGCCCAGGCAATGTTTCGGGCCTCGTCAAACCTTGCCTTGATCTCAAGTACAACAGCGACCTGTTTGCCCGATTCGGCCGCACGCACCAAATGTTTGGCGATTGCAGAGTCACCCGAAGTTCGATAGAGAGTCATCTTTATTGATTGCACTTTCGGATCACTTGCAGCCTGGGCGACGAATGACTCAACCGATGA
>Ga0214917_10003541_pt1 | contig 17942 bp, 17 predicted proteins | sample LL_1208_BB_MetaG_FD_177983 | JGI IMG/M metagenome (GOLD analysis project Ga0214917, IMG submission 177983) | Freshwater microbial communities from Lake Lanier, Atlanta, Georgia, United States - LL_1208_BB | ecosystem: Environmental > Aquatic > Freshwater > Lake | place: USA: Georgia | collected...
GCAACCTTAGTTCCAATGGATGTAGCTACGGTAGTTGAGAATGATGCATCATTACCAAGAGCTGTTGCCAACTCATTAAGAGTATCAAGTGCTGCTGGAGCAGAAGCAACCACATTGGCTACTGCTGTATCTACATAAGATTTAGTTGCTGCATCTGTATTAGCAGATGGAGTTCCAAGACCTGTAATTTTGTAGGTTCCAGCAGCAAGATCAGAACCCAAGGTTCCGCTTGTGATTGTCTTAGATGTAAGGGTTGATGCAACTCCATCAAGAGTTACTGTGCCTGTGGCATTGGGAAGAGTGATTGTTCGATCTGCTGTTGGGTCTGTAACTGTAAGGGTAGTTTCAAAAGTATCATCGGTTGCACCTTCAAACTGAATGCCACCAGTTGCAATAACTGCACCGGAAATAATTTTATTTGTAAGTGTCTGTGAATCTGTAGTTCCAACAACATTGCCAGTTACACCATGAACACCTGCTGTTGTAGGTGTAGCGGCAGATCCAATGTGAGCAGAGAACTCATTGAAGTCCTGACCAGAAACCACATGGCGAACCGTTGCTCCAGCAGAGTGAGCCACATTAGATGTGCTGTCTTCTCCACGAGTTACAGTAAGGGTGGTTCCACCACCTGATGCAGTTACCTTGATAAGTTCTTCTTTGTTGGTATCTGGATCGATAACCAAGGTGTAAGGATAGTTGCTTGGGAAACCTGTTACTAGGTCAAGCGTGATTGATTGAACAGTACTATCGATACCGGTTGATAGCGATGCCTGTTTTGCTGTTGAGGCGTAGTATCTTTTCTGGGCCATTGGTTACCTCGTATAGTGGAGTCGGGGTGGATAAAGATCTCGAAGGCCAGCAGCTTCTTGCTGTAGTCGTTGCTGGTATAGACCAAGGTAGAATCGTGCAACGGAAGTTCCGCCACCGATTGGCTTGGATTGATCCATCATGTCTGCTTCTACTGTCTGGTTTGGGATTCGTGCAGCATCTGAACCAACGATAAGTCGAGCAATAGCTCCATAGACAATTACATCAATAGTAGAAGATGGCAGACCAGTTACTGTTTCATAGATGTCATTCTCAGATGACATAACAGATGGAGCCTTGGCATAGATAACTTGAACAGTTCTGCCCGGATCAATCATGTCAAAGATATTGATGGTCTTGCCATTGGCAAATACTGTGGTGTTGGCAGTCTTGTCTGTGTCATACCTACGGACATTGAGCCATTCCTTGGTTGAGCCAATAGTCTGCCACTTGACATTGAGGACATAGTCGGCAGTAGCCGGAAGTGAGTAGGCAGTAACGGCTGAGTTGAAGCTAAAAGTGTGTGTGCCTACTCCAAAGAGTTCTGGATAGACAGCCTGAATTGTGTCGTTAATAGCCTGTTTAACCATAAAGCGTGGGTATTGAGGGGCTATGACAACCTTGGTCTCGTTGGCTGCTGTAGAGGCTGTGGTGCCTCTAAAACCCCTACCCCAAGGGGCAAGGTAGACCTGCTTGGTTAGGTTGTCTGTTCGATCTACATACATCAGTTCAGAGCCAACCTCGATGATGCCACGGCCCATCTGGGCAGTCTCATTTACTACGAAGTCTGTGGCTGTGGTTGATGCAATTCCACCGGATTGGTTAATCCAAGTAGCAGTCTCCTGCTGGGCCCCATAACTCTGGATCTGCCCAAGGACTCGTTCTACTATTCCGCTAAATGTTGTTGTCATGAAGACCTTGCTCTCAGGGCTGCGGCAGCAGCCTTATCAGTAGTTCCACCAAGTTGATTGCAGACCCCACGAAGGTCTTTGTAATTAGGCCGAGTGTTTCCAGCCTTGACATTTAAGGCACCAACAACGCTAAGTCCTGTAGTTCCAGCCCAAGTGTTTGCAGCTAAAGCTGCACCTACATATGACTGGATAGCAGGATAGGTGCCACCATTAGCAAGTCTATTAAGTTCTGCATGGAGTGTGCTTCCGTTGGTACCAGTTGCCATTACTTAGCCTTTCTCTTTGCTGCTGCGTTATCTACTAAATTTGGATATGGTCTTCCAGCCTTCTTAGCAGAAGCCTTAGCCTTTGCTTTCTGTGCCGGAGTCAATGGAGTAGATTTCTTATTAGGATTTTTCTTATCCCAGAATGCTATTTTCTTTTTCACCATTTCACCTTATCTGCCCAATAGGCTGCTGACATTTTGCCCTTGGCAATGTTCTTAGCATGACGAGCTTTGAATGCTTTGTTACGAGCTGATCCATCCGGAGAACCCTGAACTCCTTGTTGACCAAATCGAATTGTCTTTACCTTGTCGCCTTCTTTTGCAACAACGACATGAGACTTCGTTGGATGGCTCGGGGTTCTTTTTGGCTTATTAAAGCCAGACACACCTGCTGCTTTTAAACGAGGGTCTGCCTTACTTTTTCTTTCCGCCACTCTTCTTGCCCTTCTTGGACATTCCTGCCTCTGACATCGCAATAGCAACTGCTTGCTTGCGAGATTTAACTACAGGGCCCTTTTTAGATCCTGAGTGAAGAGTTCCTAATTTGAACTCCTTCATAACCTTCTTGATCTTTGCTGGCTTCATTACTTCTTCTTGCCCATTTTCTTAGGCATAGCCTTCATCTTTGAAGAACCATATTCTTTCTTACGCATTGCTGGGCCTTCTGACTTTTCGTGCTTCATCTTTGCTGCTGCTGACTTGTACTTCTCGCCTTTAACTGACATTTGCTTCTCCCTTTGAGTGATGACTTTGACTTTCCCACCGCTGTTTATGTCAAACGAGATGGAAATCTCTATTGCCTTACGAGCTTCATTAGCTGCTGTTCTTGTATTCGTTGTGGATAGTGTGGCTCTGGCCAATGCACCGAGTGCATACGAACTGCCAGATCCAACTCCGTATATTCCACGGTCATCTCTTACCCAAGAGAAGTCATTATCGATTTGATAAATCTTTCCTCGAAGGCAGATCAATGCATCAAAACCTGATCCATCTTTAGGATCGTTATCGGCAGTCTTAGGTGCTGGATCGTATCCATAGTCTGCGTATGCTTGCTTAAGTGATGGCAATAAATCTGTCATCATAAATTTATCTAGGTTCACACCTCGTGGAATCTTAGGAGCATTCCAACTGTGTAGGGCTATATCCCCGGCGATTGCATCGCCAGCAAAGGCAATTACATACTCACCCTTTTCAACTACCTTATCCATACCGGTAGCCATGAACTTCTGATCTGCACCCACTATCAGAGATTCGGCTGCAATCAATCCCCAGCCTTTACCTTGGATTCCGATAATGGTTGTCATGCTCAGTCCTTAAACGAGTTAGTGGTTGAGTCAAATGCCTTACCGGCTATGTTGCTTAGTTCAACTGCACCACGAATATCCTTCATGTTTGTTGTCGCTGGTTCAATACCTTGGCTGATTGCAGATTGGTATGCGTTTAGCTCTGCATCCCATTTCTTTTGAGGCATCATCTTGGAACTGTTAGCATCGCCTGTATTAACCTGTAGACCTGATTGCTTTAGGCACTCACCCCAGTTAATGTGATCCTGAGTAGGGCAACCTGTTCTGCATCCCATTAACTAATCACCACCAGAAAACCATTATGGGCTATGTTTGAATCGGAGTCGGCTTGAGCCTGACTCCTGATTGGAAATCCTTGAGCTACAAGAATATCCTTCGTGGCTTCATTCACGATGTGACCTCGCCCACCGAGAAACACATAATCATAATCTCTAAGTTCATCTTCGGTAACTGCTCGAGATAAAGACAATTCACCATCGTTGATAAGCACGGCAACCCCTCGCTGGGATACAACCCTACGCCACCACTTGTCAGCCAATGGATAACCTTCCATTACCTGTGGTGGGTAAAATGTATAACTTGCCATGATTCTCCTTTTAATAGAGAGGGAGGCAGGTTGCCCTGCCCCCCTCAACTAATGACCTACTAGAGGCTAGATCCGCCTGTTTCCAAACGGCAAACTGCTGCATCACGGAAGATGCCCCAGCCACCGAAGTACTTCCAGCCAAGTGCTGACTTACGGCGAAGGATGTCGATCTGAGGTGCTACGACTGTTTGCACATCGTAAACATTAGCCTCAAGAAGAGCTTCCTTACCGACTGCAACTGCTGAGTAAACAGTAGCTGAAGATGCACCTGATGTTGCTGATGGAACACGAGATGTCTGAACAACTTGGAATCCTTCAAGAACACCAATGGTGCCTGTCAATAGGTTTCCAACATTTTCAGTTGTGTACTTGTGGATATCCACAAATCCGCCTGAACCAGTCTCGGCACGAAGGTCGAAAGCTTGGCGTGGGTGGATGAACAATGTGTAAAGGTCACCAACACGAGGTTGAGCGTTAGCCTCAAGAAGTGCTGTCTGTGCTTTACGAAGCATTGTTGTTGAAAGAACATCTGTAGCTGTAAGAGTAGCTGTTGATGTACGGCTTCCACCGTACTTAACTACTGATCCAGATGTTAGTGCTGTTGCAACAAGCTGATCCAAAGTATCAGCAGCGTTGTAAGCGATTGCATCACCGATCATGGTGTCGATAGAAGAGAATGTGGCCATATTGACCTTCTCTGTCTGCTCAACAGCATTACCGTATTCAGTAACAGTAACTGTTACCTGTGATGGGTTTGCCAATGCAACTGGTGTTACATCAGATGTTTCTGTTAATGCTGTGGTTGCTGCTGCCAAGTTAGCATAAACTGCAAACTTGAGAGTAGTTCCCGGGTTGGTGAGGGCTACTGGTCGTACATCTGCGACTGAACGCATGACAGGAAGTGAGCGGAGTGCAGCTCTTACATATGTGTCATATGCATTGACTACGAGGTTGCCTACACCAGAGATTTGAGTGGTTGCCATTTACGGCACCGCCTTTCTGGGTTAGTACCCAGCTTTACCAAGATCTGAAAATAACTGCTTCAATGCTTCAGGCCCCTTTGCAGCGGCCTCATCCATCTGGGCTTGGATCATCTGTTCACGATCAGCACTAATGCCGCCGTCTACAGTTGCTTGAGCCTTTTTGTAATTATCTACGAAACCTTCTGGTATCGCTGAGTTTGATTGGTTTGGTTGTGACACACCGAATACATCTCCGTATTCAGTAAGCCATGACGACAACGATTCCTCCGTGAGGTCGATGTCCTGTGGAATGAAAGCCGAAATCTTCGGATTCACTCCTCGAGCTGTAAGGACTTCTGAGATAGTTCTCTCTCGTTTTTCTTTACGCAAATTGGAAAGCTCTTCCTGAATTTCCTTCAGTTGCTTTTCTTTTGCCTTATTGGCCTTGCGTAGTTGTCCGAGAACATCGTTCGAATCAAGTTCGAAGTCATCCTCTTCCAGTTCGTAATTGGACATTTGTCCTACTCCCTTTTCATGTTAGTCGCTGGCCACAATGCAATCGGGGAAATGCATTGGCTCCAACTTCCGGGTTTATACTCATCTCAAGTTCCGGCATTTCTAGAGATGGAGTGGGTGTCCGGGTCTCGAACCCGGATGATTGCCAATCACCCTGTTACTTAAACTGTTTTAGTTCTTAGTGCCTTAGATCCGATGCCACTTGTGCCACCGAATGCTGCTTGACCTGTTGCCTTAATTCGTGCTGCTTGTGCCTGTGCTTGGACATCTCCACCGAACTCGGCAGCGATTGCTTCCTTGGCTCCGAAGTTCTCACCATAGATAGCAGCAAGGTTTCCAGTTGTCTGGAGTTCACGCTGAACCTGTGAATACTTCTGGCGTTGTGATCCATAACCAAGAGATCCTGCACCATAAGCCTGAGCCATATTAGCTTCTTCTGCTGTCAATCCTTCGATAAGAGCTGCTGCTGTATTCATGTTCTTGCCAGCAATCTGCTCAAGGATTCCCTGACCCTTTGCTGGATCAATCATATATGCAGTAAGGGCTTCGTCACCGATACCATATAGATCCTTAAGTTGCTTACGAACATTGGAATCTGTGCCTGTAGTTACAAAGTCACGATATGCCTGAATAACATTTGCTACATCGACATTGGTTAGATTATTCTTTAGGAAAGATTGGAAGTCTGTAGTCTGATCGTAGAATCCTGCTGGCATATTGTATGAAGTCAATACCTTCTGGTATTCATCTTCCATTCCAACGATTGTTTTCTCATCTAGTGCCTTATAGCCCTGCTTCAAACGAGCCTCGTTAACACTACCGAATCGATCATAGTAAGACTTGGTGTTAATTAACTGAAGGTAAAAACCTTCTGAGGTTGTAGGGATTTCATCAAATGCTTTGCCAAAACGATCTGTGCCTTTGCCAGCAAAGATTGCAGCAATGTCATCTCCAACCTCTTTAATACCCATCTGGGTAAAGCGTTCCCGGATAACATCGAATGCTGACTTACGCTGGGCTGCCACTTGCTCTGCCTTAGCAGTCTCAAGTGCCTTCTGCTGTGCAGCAAGCATTTTTTGGAATTCTGCATTTTGATTAGCAATAGCAGATTGAATAAGTTTATTTACATCATCTGCTGAAAGTCCTGCTACTTGTTCTGGTGCAGGAACTTGATCTGTAGTTCCATCATCATATTCAGTAATCTGAATACGGTTGGCACCGGATCCTGAGAAATAAGTACGAACTACTTTTTTACCAGTTACGGTCTTTGTTCCAATAATCTTTGTAGTTCCATCGCTGTATGTAACAGTAAAGGTTCCATCTTTGTTATCTACTCGAGATACTTCAGTTACTCCAGCAGGTGGGTTATCTCCACCGATTCCTGTCGTATCAGTAGTTGTTGCACCTGTGTTACCCATACCAAGAATCTTCTTATCAGCATCTGTTAATGTCTGTCCAGATGTAAGTCTGCGTAATGCATCAGAAGCTGCATCTATAGGAACACTTGCTGTTCCTACATTTGTTCCTGCACCTGCGGCTGGGCCGGATGTTGCAGCGGCATAAGGATTAGTTGCTTGCTGAGGAGCAGTAATTGCAACTTTTGTTCCACTAAAGAGAACTGTCTGTCCTGCTGCTGCTCGAGCTGCAAGCGTTGGGTTATCGGCAAGGATCTGGGCAACAGTAGTGCCATTGGCCTTTGCAATACCGGAAAGGGTATCTCCGGACTTAGCCGTTACTTTTTCTGCCATTATGGAATCACTCCGAATCTCGATCCGACATCAACTAAGATGCTGTCGGCTTTAGCTCTTGCATTGGCTGTGTATTGCCAACGACTGTCTTTGTATAGGTCTTGCTCGAACTGCCACAATGGAGTGACTGTTGACGATGTCTTGTCTCCGACAGTTGTTGTTGAACCAATCATTGCTTTACGAACTGTTGGATCCTCAAGATCCAATGAACCCTCTGGAACCTCGAGGATACGAGAGATTGCACCGATGTAAGGGCTTGCAATAGATAATGGAGACTCTCCATTGAGGATACGATCACGGAATGCTGGGAACAACTTAACCGCTTCTTGGCGAAGGTTCTCATCAATCTGTTCGTTGGATGTATCTCCAAGAAAAACATTCTTTGCGAGGTTATCTGCTGCTGATGCAGTAAGTGCCAAGCCAAACTGACGATACTTGGTAGTAACCATAATCTTGTTGGCGTTAATCTGTTGCTGGACTTTAGGCTGAGATAGATACTGGTCAGTCCGGCGAAGCTTCTTCTCGAAATCGCTGATATTAGATGAACTGATAAGAAGTGTCTGGAATTGCTTATCATCTATCTTAAAGGCAGATGAGGCTATCTCAAGGTTCTTACGATAGATCTCAATGTAGTCAGCAGTAGCCTGAGCAAAAGTATTTCCTGCACGGATAGAGTTAGCAATATCTGGCTTGACTGTATCCAACTGGAACTGAGCAATAGTCTTTAGACCAATGTCATACTTAATCTCATCCATGCTCTTGACTTTGGCAAGGTATTGATCTCGGTAAGTATCTTTGGTTGCCTGATCTAACTTAATACCATTGGCAAGTTCTGCTGCACCAATAAGTGCAAAGGTTCTTTGATTGACATCTTTAGCCCAAGCAGTTCCTGAAAGGTATCCTTCAACATTGGCAGCAGACTCTCCTGCTCGTGCCATAGTAAGAAGTTTGTTATAGATGTCTGGGTAACTAGCCTTGAAGTAATCGATAAGATACTTGCTGCCGTATTCACCAAGCTTTGCTTGCTGTTCTGGTGTCAAGGCATTTGGATCTACAGTAGGTTTTGCTTTAGGTTTGACCGGAATAACGCTTCCGTCTTTTCCTTTGACAACATTACCACCAGTTGCACCTGCTACCTGTGCAGCAGTTTCAGTCTTTACACCTGCTTTTGCCTGATCTGCTGTTGAAACTACTGCTGCTGATGTTGTTGATTTTACAACAGTAGTTGTAGCAGTTGTTGCGGTTGTTGATGCTGTAGTTGCTGTAGTCTCTGGTTTAGTTCCAATAGTTACTTGACCAGTTTTTGTATCCAACTTAGCAGTATTCTTTGTAAGACCAGTCACTTCTTTTAGAAGAGTATTTTGTTGTTCTACTGCTTGGTTGTAAAGTTTTTCTAAACGCTTAAGTTCTTTTTCATCACCCGGTGTTGCTGTATTTGTTGCAATGTTTTTAACAATACGATTGATGCCAAATAGACTATCTGCAATAGATTGCTCGAGTGATTGGATACGATCATTCTTCTGGCCAACTACAAACTTAACTGCTTGATCGTATTGGCTTGCTGCCTTTCGGGCAGCATTGGCTTTAGCAGCAGCTTCTGACTCTGCCTTAGCCTTAGCGGCTCTTGCCTTCTCGGCTTCGAGAAGTGCATTGATGTCAATAGTGCCTTTAGGCTTTACTGTCTCTGCCATTATCGGACACCTGCAATCTTCGCTATAACATCGCCGTATGAATTAAGAGTCTTGTTAACTGCTTCTGTTTCTAACTCTGGGTTGGCCATAATTGCATTTTCAACTACTTGACCCTTACCAACCATCGATAGGCCTCCAGTTGTTGTAGTTGAGTATTGACCCGGTGATGTCTGTGTCTGTGTAGTAATTGAAGGGTTAGCCTTCTCAGCAGATGTCAGAGTTTGAAGCAGTTGATTGTATTCAGCATCACGAGGATCACGACCAAGCTTTGCACGAAGTGCATTCTGAACGATTGCCTGTGCTTCTTCTTTGGTTGAGATGCTTGAAACTCTTTGAGTTGTTGTTCTTGGTTCTCCACCACCGGATCCAATAGCTGCTAACTTCTCTTGCCATGTTCGGCCACCATCAGCATTGGCTTCACCAAGAAGTTTCTTAAACGCTTCTGTGTCAGCCTTGCCCCAATAGGCAGTCTGGAAATCAGACTTAGCAAGTTGTCCACCTTGAATCATAAGAGCTTTAATCTGATTCTGATCTGACAAAGCCTTTAGGTTTTCTCCAAGAATCTGCCAAACTTGTGCATCAGAAACTTGATACAAGGCAGAATAAATCTTGCCAGTTACATCTGTTTTCTTACCAGTCTTAGGATCTGTAAAGACAACACCCGGGCGGAATACACCAGTTCCCTGTGCAGGATATGAATTGGCACCACCTACTGAAGGTGCAGCATAAGGATTAGTTCCTGTTGGAACTTCCTTGGAATCATCGATTCCATTCTTGTTTAGATCAACCATTAGTTATTTCCTGTCTCTGTTGCAAATACACGCCAGTACATTACAGAGAAATCTGGGTGTTCGGAGATTATCTGGTAAGCAGTTTGGTCTAACCATTGTGCTACATTTTCAACAGCTTTACCTGTAAGTGTCTTGTATCCTGCTTGTGCAACAGAATTCAATGCTGATTCACGAGCTTGTAAGAATTTAGCCAAGCCCTTGCCTGATTCAGTTTCAGCAAACTTAGGATTGCTAAGAGCCTGAGTTACTTCCTTGACAAGTGTCTCACGAGGAACACCTGCTGCACGGAAGTCTGGCTGTCCACCGAAGTCATCATCCATTGCTGCCTTACGAGTCATGTAGACCTGATGGGCTTGCTTTGGATCTGCACCCTGTTGAATAGCAATGGTTTCATCGCTTTGTAACTTAGCCTTACGAGCTGTGTATACATAACGAGCCGCTTCCATCTGCATTTCGGCAGGTGATAACTTGAATCGTTGTCCACGCTGTGCTTGCCATTTAGCAAATTCTTGTGAGTATTGTCCACCGGGGAAGAAGAGGGCAAACGCATTTGGCAAGGCATTAGCATCCTTGCGGTTGTTCTGATAGAAGCTCCATGCATCTCCGGTAGGTGTAATACCACCACGAGATCCAGATACCAAAGCAAAGAGTGCTGACTCGCCATACTTGTCAGCCCATTTAGCTACAGCAATTTCATAACTGTCTGGGTTATTTGCACGGATCTGTAAGAAGTCATTAAACATAAGAGCCTGAACATGAAGTTCACCTTCTTTGTCCTTAGCAAGAATCTGAGGTGCAATAGATCCGGGAGCCACATTCTGTGTAATACCACGCCATAAAGCGAGGACTCGATTGACCTTACCTGCATCTTCAAGAAGCTTTGCTTGTGCTTCTCCACCAAGTGGGAAGTCTCCATAGTTACCAGTTGATGCAAGGTATGTCATCAATGGTCGAAGAGTAGACATACTCTTCTCCTCGAATGAGTTAACACCTAGACCATAAAGAACTCTTTGGGCCCAAGCCGGTGTGAATGACTCGACAATTCCAGTCTTACCTTCAGGGGCTCCGAATGGATAGATCACATTACGGAGTTGATCTGCTGCCCAACCTTCTTGGCTTTGAATAATCTTGCCCAATGAAAGTTGAATAGCAGGGCCTACACCCGGTAGCAATTCATTGCTGAATGCAAGGTTCAAAGATGGAATCGATAGCGATGTTGGCATTGCTGGAACTGCTTCACCAGTTGCTGTTGAAAGCATCCAGCCAAGTGCATTACCTGCTAGAGGGATAACCATACGAGGATCACCATAGGTTGGATCCTTGTAGATAAATCCTTGGCTTGGGTCATTCCAGTTCTGACCAGTCCATTCGTAAATGACACCAGTCTCTGGATGAGTCAAGAATTCAAAAGCGTTAGCAGCCTTGTAAGTACGAGCCTTACCTTGTAGGCGGAAGGTGTTGGCCACATCTGTGCCAATCAACTTACTCCATACTGCAATGGTATTACCCCATGCTGCTGCAAAAGGAGATACTAAACGAGCTGCAACTGCATACTGCTTCTGTCGCATTGCATCGTAGTAAAGTTTCTGTATTTTATTAGCAGCAAAATTATTTGCGATTGTATGCATATCGTCAGCAGCAAGTCCTCGATCATCGAGTGTCTTGATTGCCTCACGCATACGAACCAATGATGGGTTTTCAAACCCTGCCTTAAGTCCAAAGACTTTAACGCCACGAAGTTCCTTCTCAGCGATAGCAAGGATCTTGACTGCCTCATCCTTGGTAAGAAGGTTCATGTTCTCTGCAACACCGTTCCAGTATTGCTGCTTAAACTCTGGGCCAAGTGCTGCTCGCTTTTCAATCGATGCAGAGACTTGGAAGAACTTAGATGCTGCACGATCCCATTGACCCTTGAAGGATGCAACGGCACGGACATCATCTGTTGGAAGCTTGAGTTGACCAATAGCCTTTGAGATGTCTGTTGAATCAACATATCCCTTAAGAATGTTAGCAAGCCATACATCCTTTGACTGAGTTCCCTTTGGATTAAATCCGGGAGTTCTCTTGCCATCCACAGCAACCATTGCTTTACCAGAGATAAAATCACGCAATTCTCGGCGGCCACCAGATAAGTTATCGACACCTTCTGTAACTACCTTGAAGTAATTCTCCATAGCTTGACGAGCAATAGCTTCGTCTGCATCAAGCATCAATGCACGATTGAGTTCATCAACTTTTGCAATCTGTGTACGAAGCAAGATTCCCTGCTCTGTCTCAAACATAAAGTCAACAATGAACTTCTCGTAATCACGAGATAAATCCATGCCTTGTGCTTGCTTTTTGGCGATAAAAGATTCTGCTTCTTTGAACCAAGGAGTAAACTTTCCGTTTGCACCCTTGATACCACCATCGAGTCCACCTGCAACTAGACGAGCCATTGCTGACTCACGGAACTGAAGGATTGCTCCGGCCCATGCCCGATTGAATCCTCGTTCTTCTGGTGTAATGAAACGCATACCGGTAGGCAGAATCTGTGAAAGACCACGAGAGCCTTGACCCATACCAACACCGATAGATCGAGACATCATTACGGCAAACTTATCTGCATCTGCAAGTGCTGCTGACTTAAAGCCAACTGCATCTAGCTCTTCAACTGCTTTATTAAAGTTTGTGCCAAAGACTGTGTTATCGAAGCGAGACCAGCGACTAGCATACTTAGCAATGGCATTACCCTCTGGGTTAGCCATCATCATTGCAGCAAACTGCAATGGGTGATTGAACAAGGTTGTAGATCCACCAAGGAATGAACGAACCTGCATATCACCGACATTTCGTAGGATGTATGAAACACGACCTACGAGAACTGTCTGCTTAAAGAATGAATCGAAGAGATCAGTAGTTACTGTTCTGAGTTGCTGTGCATTTTGTGACTGTGAGAAAAGGTTTCTTGTCTTTCCTGTGAGCTGACGGATTGAGTCGATGTCAGGCCACTTGATAAAATTTGCAAGTTGAGAGTCAATAAGCGGATCCAACTGAGTGAACTTTTGGGTCTTTCCAGCGACCTTAAATTCTCTTGTGCCGATGTCCTTGCCAGCAACTTGTGCCAAGAACTTTCGGTTAGCATCTGCTTCCTTCTTAAATACTCGAGCCGCATCATTAAGCATACGGATTTGTTCTTCTGTTAGGTTAGGAGCCTTCTCCTTAACCAAAGACTTAAGCGTGTCAATGAATACATTGAATCGTTCAGTCGAGGTTGTAGCCGCCATCATTGCCTTAACGGATGTCTTCTGTAATTCAGGAGATGCTTTAAGGAATGGCAAAGTGTCATTCATTTCCTTGACCAATGTATCTACATCGTCTAGGTGAATAAGATTCTTAGTAGGTGCAAACCGTGTGAACGGTGCAGTTACTTTATTAGTTCTTAGGAATGCTCTTGCATCATTCTCTGCATTAAGCAGGAAGTTAGCAAAGCCTTCATGGTGCAACTTCAATGAGTTAGGTGCATAGAAACTTGACTGGAACTGGATTGCACGAGACTGAGCTGCAAGTCCAACCTTGGTTCCACGAGATAGTTCTAGGCCAACTTCACCGGCAAGTAATCCCATAACTTCTTTTTCGGAAGTAGCAGCAGCCAAACGCTTGGCTAGATCAACTGTGATGTTGCCATTCATTGCTCGCCATAGATCATCGTATTGTTCTGGGCCATAGTGGACAGCAATAAACTTTGCAGCGTTTTGACCCATTGGGCCAAAGAATGCTTTAGCAGCTTGCTGGTAATCAAGGATCTGCTTACCACCTACGGTCATAAGACCGAACTCTGCTTCCATCGCTAGTTGCTTGCGACCTCTAGCCTCTTCAAGAAGTGTACGAGCCTCATCATCAGACTTGACTCGATCTTGAACATACTTAAGATTATTCTTCCAAGCTTCTTCAGCCTTGGCGAGTTCCTTTTGGACACCTTTTGTAACCTTGCCCATTTCGGAAAGATCTCTGTTTATGTTGGCAAGTTGTTCCATGACTGTAAGGCGAGGTGCTGCTGCACCTTCAACTAGCCCTGTAACCTGCTGGGTAATTGCACCCTTAGTTGTAAGTGCTTGAACACCAAGATCGTTGATGTCAGGTGAGTTAATAGCATCAGCCTTGAAGCGACCAAAGTCAGAAATCTTTGCATCAAATGGATCTACTGTTCGTGGGAAGTAAGCGTATCCGCCACCACCCATACCACGAGTTGCACCAACATTTTCAAAGCCTTGAATACCGGCTCTTTCGTATGCTGCAAATAGTTGTTCTGTTAGTCCAGCCTTCTTTGCTGAATCAATAAGTTCTGCGTGTGTTGCACCGGGTGTATCGATTACATCAAGAACGGTCTGCAACTTAGACTCTTGGATACCAGCAGCAGTTCCAATATCAATAAGGTTAGAACCAATCTCGTTAGATACACGAGTTGCCTGTGGTGAATCTCCAGCCTTGATAAGACCTGTCCACTTGATAAGGCGTGGCTTCTGCTTTGCTGCTACACGAACTACAGCATCTACTCCATTACGAATACCCTGAGTAGCTGCACGATCACCCTTCTTAAGGGCTGCTTCATCAAGAGTGTGGATAAGTCCGGGAGCCAACTGTTCTTGTTCTTTAAGGACTTGTCCTGCACGGACTACCTCATCAAAACCTTTAGCATCAAGAACGCTTTGAACTTCTGCTGCACGACCAGCAGTATTGAGTTCAATACGGTGAGCCATAAGATCTTCAGCTCTACGAGCCTCACCTACAAGTTGACCTTTTGTATCAGTTGCAGTCTTAAGACCTGTGATTAAAGCATCACGCTGTTGACGGAGTTGACCGTATTCTGCATCTAATAAATCTGCTTCAGACTTTGCTTTGTAATAAGTCTGGTATGTATTATCTACCTTTTCGGCGATAGTATTGAGATCATCTTGGTGCTTGATTATGTCTGCTTCAAGCATATTGATGTCGCCAGATGCAACTCTTGCTTCTGCACGGACTTTACCGACTTCACCCATGACATCTTCAACATCACGAGCCACAGCCTTGATCGGTGCTGCCTTCGCTTCTGCTGCACGAGCTGCGGCTTTTGGCCCAACACGAAGTGTTACGCCAACTTTTCCAGCTTCTTTACCGATCTTAAGTAAACCTACACCGGGAACATAAGTAAGTGGGTCTGCTGCTAGGTTAAGAACGAATCCTGAAACTGCTTGGAATGTTCTAGCGGCTTTAGTCTCTGGGTTATCGAATAGTGCTTGTGTAAGTCCACTTGAATAAGTCCAAGGAACTCCACCCTTCATCGTAGGGCCAGCAGCAATCTTTGCATTAAGTAATGCTTTACCTACCGCAGAGTTTTGATCTGCACCAAGAAAACCAGTACCTACATCAATCTTGCCTGTTTTGAAAAGGTTGATAAGAGCTTGACCTGTTTGTGTCTCATCAAGAACATTCATGCCACCCTTGCCAGATACACCGTTACGAACGGTGGCTTCTAGCATTTCAAATGGTGTTGATAAAAGCATGAAAGCAGTACGAGTAAGTGGTGCTAAGAAGTCAGCAGGTGAACCCTTCTTTGCAGAGTTCTGCTCTTTTAACTTAGCAGCAGCAGCAATGGCTGCGTTACGCTGTGCATCAATCAATGCTGATCCATCGAGTGTGGTCATAGCATTGGCTGTATTGCCACCGATAGGGGCTCCAGATTTTGTAAGACCCATAACGGTGCCGACAGATGCAGCAGGGTAGGCCTTAGCCATAGCAGCTAACTGCTTGGCAAAGTCTGGACTTAAATACTTAGATTGCTGGGCCTGAATGTATGTATCGTAAGCTGCTGTTCCTTCTTGAGGAATTGAACTTAACGATGCACCGAGACTACCAGCACCAAATGTGCCTCCGGTTTTTCCTGCCATTAACGCTTCTCATAATCTAATCTTTGACCTAATCGAACCAAGTCTGGATCTGGATATAGGGCAATAAGTTGACGAACAAGTGTGGCAGTTTCATCAGGTGCTGATGGTGGAATAGGTAATACTTCATTACCCGGGCCATCACCAAAAGCTGCACCGTATGTAATAGATTGATCTACATTTGGATTAGGTGTAGAAAAATTACGCTGTGGCATAGCAGGTGCTGCGATCATAGGGCCCATTCCGCCACCCATTGCACCTGTCTCAGTTGCTGCTAATGGAACTCCGGGAGCAGTTTGTAATTGAGTGAGTTCTTGATTGTCACCATATGCTCCACCGGTAATGGATTGTGCTGCCTGCCTACCAATGTATGGGCCTTCAGCCATCTTTAGCCTCCATTTTTTCAATGTCTTTGGTCATCTTCTCCCACATATACTGCTTCTTTGCTTCGTTTACAGAATGTGAATGGATAATCTTTGTTATCAATGAGAAGAAATCTGCGAATGAATAACTTATTTTATATAGTAAATCTGCTACTGCGTAAACAAAATCTATTTTCTTTGCAGGGCGAGCCAATACAAACATATCATCGAGTTCATCGAAGTTATCTTCTGACATTGACTCGCCCTCCTAAGATTATTACTTAGCTTTCTTTCCTGCTGCTGATGCTGGCTTACCTGCAAAACCGATTTTCTGTTCTGCTGACTTACCTTTTGCAGACTTCTTGCCCATGATTGGGCCTAGAACTAGGGCCTTAGCTACTGCACCCTTTTTTACTCCGAACATATTGCACCTCCAGATGCGTGTTAAGCTGCCCCAGTCAGGGAAGCTAAAAGATCTGCCATCGGTGGGGTTCCACCTTGTGCTAGATCAGTTCTACGAGAATACTGGCCGGGGCCAGATACCATTTGGGAACCGGCAGCCGGGGCCGCTCCCGGAACCCCCATAGGGGGTTGCGAAGCACCGGGGGCCATCGCAGTCGCTGCCGGTTGTTCTACTGGAGCAAACGCTTTAGAAACGATTGACTCCAATGCTTGACCTTTTGCTCGACCTTCAATGATGTCGGCGAGCCTCTTAACAGCTTCTGTTGGATCCCCACCCTGAGTAGCAAGCATTGGGATTGCGTTTGCGTATTGTGCTACTGCGGTTCTTAATGAGTCACGAAGTTCTTCGATGTCAATTCGTTGTTCTTCTTGTGTGACATTGATTGAGAATGGAAGATTGCGGCGGAGGAAGTCACGAGAAATCAACTTATCTCCACGAAGTTGCAATCCAAAGATTGCGGCACGGTTAGGATCTAGTCCTGCCATGAGGCCATACTGGACATCTACTGTGTAATCACCATTGATGTCTCGTGCTGGAATGTATTTTAATTCGTATGGTGTTCCGTCATCGGATCCACGAATAGTCTTTTGGGTTGAACCGAATACTTGCTCATCTACACAGAATGCAATACCGATAAGGTTTACAAAGAAGCGAGCAAAGACTGCCTGTGCTGCCTTGATCTGTGAATCAAAGCCACCCATAAGGGCTTGAACGCCACGACCTGTAACGATAGATGCATCGATCTGACCTGTTCGGCCTTCTGGATAACGAGATCCCATACGGAGTTCTCGTTCAAGGTTCTGTGTTTCAGCAAAGACTCCGTTAGGAAGTTCGATTGGAACTCTACGGATTCTCTCTGGTGTGTTAGATCGAAGCAAAGCATCTGGGCCAAGGGTAAATTCTTGGACATCTGGTGGAATAGCGATAGGTGCATTGACTGACTTCTTCGCTGCTTCAAGCTGAAGTAGTGCAAATCGAGCTTTAGCCATCTGAACTGGTAGGACATCATCGAACTGACCACGAGTTTGACCATCAACTGTTGGTCGTTCTGCTACATCTACAAGGATTTTGCCTAGAAGATTAGGGGTATTAGATAGAACTAGGTTATCTAACTCCGGTAAAAAGATTAAATCTTGATACTTATCATGGTAGCGAACCATGGAAATCGTAGACTTCATACGATACTTGCTGTTGATCTGAGCTTTATACTCTGGATACTGGTGAGATAAAGTCTCTGAATCAGACATAATGATCTGAGCCATAGCAACTACTGAGCCAAAGCGATCCTTTTCAAAGTAAAGACCGAAAGGATTGAGCATACGAATGCGTGGATTGTTGGTATCAAAGTCAATCTCCACCATACCTGCTGCAAAGCCATAGGTGTAATACCAGTCTGCTGCCTGATACATCTGAAGTTGTAGATCAGATTTATTGGCATAGTGGTTGGCAATGCGTGTACGAATCTCAGCCTTTTTACGAGCTGCATCGGAGGTCATGTTGGAAGAGGCACAGTTAATTGCTGGAAGAGGGGCAGTTACCTCGGCAAGGTCACGAGCTGCAATGTCAACCATGTTAGCGATGAGTGGCTTCGGATACTCATCAGAGAACTGACCGAAGAAAACATCTTGCA
>Ga0214917_10003542_pt1 | contig 17929 bp, 5 predicted proteins | sample LL_1208_BB_MetaG_FD_177983 | JGI IMG/M metagenome (GOLD analysis project Ga0214917, IMG submission 177983) | Freshwater microbial communities from Lake Lanier, Atlanta, Georgia, United States - LL_1208_BB | ecosystem: Environmental > Aquatic > Freshwater > Lake | place: USA: Georgia | collected...
GCGTGAACCGCCGGCGAACACGATTTGGGTTGGTCATCGATGCACAGTCTGGTGGTCATGGCGTTTCTCCTAACGACCTGTCCACCAAACCGGGGGAAGCCCAGTTGGAGCTGGCGCGCCGCTGGGCGGTGGATCCACCTCGCCGGCCGGTGTGGCTGGTGGCCTTCGATCAGGAGGAATGGGGGATGGTGGGCAGTGCGGCCCTGGCGCAGGACCTCCGCGCAGCCAAGCAGCCGCTGAAGCTGATGGTGAGCCTGGAGATGCTGGGCTTCACCAGTGAGCGGCAGAGGTACCCGGTGCCCGGGATGGAGAGGGTGTACGGCAACCGCGGCGATTTCATCGCCCTGGTGGCCAACGCCGGTGCCGGCCTGCTGTTGCCAGGGCTGGCCCGCGCGATGGGGCGGCACGTGCCCACCAAAGTGCTGCAGGTGCCCAACGGCGGCAGGGCCATCCCTGATGTGCGCCTCAGCGACCACAGCCCGTTCTGGGATGCCGGCACCAACGCGCTGATGGTGACGGACACCTCGTTTATGCGGAATCCGCATTACCACCAGATGAGCGACACGGTGGAGACGCTGGATCTGGGCTTCTTTGCAGCGGTGGTGGAGGGGCTGGATGCGGCGTTGTGCAAGATCTGAAGGGTCTGCCAAGCGCCCGTGGGCCCTCGCCCAATCGGGACTTTGAGCGAGTAGCTCCAGAAGGGGGTCTATGCAGCCAGCGCATAAATCAGGCGGGAATCATGAACCCTCTAAAAGCAAGGCCTTGTAAGGCGTTGCCATGGGGCAGACTGCAGTAAGAAAGCTGCAGAGCTGCATGCACAGACCACCTCGGTGCGGCCTCCATAACGGCCCTCCCAGGGCAGCCCTGGCCGATCGCTACATGCCCGCCCCTCGTACCAGGCCGAAGCCTCCGGAGGCTCATGAGGGCAGCGCCGAGCTGCTGGCACTGGGCTTTCGGGTTGCCGACAGCGGTCCGCACACCAGCAAGACGCTGATGCTCCAGGAGCTGGAGGCTCTGCTGGCTGCAGTCCCGGCCGATGCACCGGCCAAGGCCTACCGGGCGGCGATGCTGGAGGAGAACGTGCTGGGGAAGGGCACCCGTTGCACTCGCAAGGAAACAGCCTCCCCACCGACAGCCCTACACGGCCTCGATCTCACTAAGCCCCTGTTCCGTGTGTTGCGGCGGCTTTGGGATGTGGACCCCTCCACCCTTCTTCAGCTGGCGTCGTACAGCCAACTGGCATGCGGGTGCGACTGTGTATGGGGCTTGCCACCGGCAAGTGTGGTGACGCCCACTAGCGAAGAGGAGGGATGAGACGGTGAGCCTGAGGAGTCTGGGCAGATGGCTCTACCACGCCATTACTTCATCAGACAAACGGCCTTACATCGAGTCTTCATTAGAAGAGCTGGAGGATCTAACAGATGAATCGGCTTCGGCTTCAGAAGCATTCAGATTGCTCGGAATATTTGATGAACTCACCTACCGGATCACATCTCCAGAAAGACGAGACCGGCTGAAGACAAGAATCGCGGATCAGCTACTCCGAATGGAGGGCATCAAGTTACCGCTTACATCTGACAGGGATAAGATTTCAGAGATAAGAGCGCAGCTTCTCTCTAGGTACGCAGAAAAAGCAGATACCGAACGCAAAGCCAAGGAGGCCGCCGCCGAACAGGCCCGGCTGGAAGCTGAGGCCAAAGCCAAGCGAGAAGAAGCCGAGCGCAAGGAAGCGGCGCGAAAGGCCAAGGAGGCTGCTGCTGAGAAGGCCCGCCTAGAGGCTGAGGCGAAAGCTCAGAGGGAGGCAGAAGAGCAAGCCCAGCGTGAGGAAGCGGAGCGCCAGGCCAAGGAAGCCGCTGCTGAGAAGGCCCGGTTAGAAGCTGAGGCGAAAGCTCAGCGTGAGGCAGAGGAGAAGGCCCGTCTGGAGGCAGAGGCGAAGGCTCAGCGAGAGGAAGCTGAACGGAAGGAAGCGGAGCGCCAGGCAAAGGAGGCCGCTGCCGAGAAAGCCCGGTTAGAGGCTGAGGCGAAAGCTCAGAGGGAGGCGGAAGAGAAGGCCCGGCTGGAGGCAGAGGCGAAGGCTCAGCGTGAGGAGGCTGAACGGAAGGAAGCGGAGCGCCAGGCCAAGGAAGCTGCTGCGGAGCAAGCGGGGAGGGAGGAACAGAAAGAGCAAGAAGAGGACTCCACTGCTATAGAACTAGCAAGCAAAGAAGAGCCACTGCGCCAGCAAGACTTACAAGAACAGATCAAAAGGTTCTTTGCAGCGCGTCCGCTTACAGAAGCCAAGCAGCCACGCAATACGGAAGAGGAGCCAGATTCCGAAGCAGAATTCAGCCAGTCAACTCGTGAAGATGAGAGGGATTACCAGAGTGAGGAAAGACTCGCATCTGCTGATGAGTCAACAGCACTTGTCGTAGACGCACGGATCGATGAAACGCAAGAAGATCCAGAAGCACAAAGAGCCAGAATCGACGCAAGTCGGGATGCAGAAGCCGATCGACCCCTGCAGATTTACGCTCCAAGCAGACAGGAACATAAACGGAGCGCTGAAGAGATACGAGAAGAGCGTCGAGAACTGGCGAGACTGAGAAGGCTTGAGCGAGAAGGGAAAGAAGCTGATCAGTTTGGGGATGAGCCGGCGGAAGCTGATCTGGATATTGAACTTGAAGAGGCCGATCAGTTTGCTCCATTCCTCAGAGCGATACCTGCGCACTGGTCTGATTGGTCAGAGCAGCACTGGAACATCAAGCTGCTTGATTATTGCTTCGTTCAAAAGGCAACCGAAAATAGCAGTCAGGGGATTCCTTCAACCGAAGAAGACCTTGCCTTCGTGACCGGCGATAGGGAGTCTGATCCCGCCGAGATAGCCCACGCACTTGTCAAACGTGTTCGCGAGTTCTCAGTCAATCGCGACTTATCGCCTGCGCGTCTTCTCATCAAGAGATTAGAGACATGGGACTACAAGAAACCAAGCCCGCCAAGATATTTTGCCTTCCTGTGGACGACTTGCCTTATTGCACAGGGCTTCCCGTCTCCCTTTGAAAAGGGTGAGTTTCACAAGCGCTATGCGCGCGATGACGTGTATGGCGTAAATGAAACACAATTTCTAAGCGGGTATCTCCAAGCAGCCTGGGAAAATCTCTCAGAATGGCTTGATAGAGACGATATCTTTGATGCCCAAGCGCACAGGCGACTAATCTTGCCAAAGACGGATCCCAGGCGTTCTATTATTTCGAATTCCTGGAAGCTTTCGTTCCCATGTCGTTCTGATCGCAAGAAGTTGCATGATCTCCTAGGAAGAGTCAAAGCAGGGAAAGCATCACCGGCGATTATTGACCTACAACTTGTTTCCACGCTACTTTATCAAGGTAAGTTCACGCCTGAGTTCACGGCCGCACTAAAGCAGCAGGTTGATGTTATACAGAGAGGCAACCAAGCAGAAGAGTGGTTTTCAGCAATAATTCAACGCGAGATTGAAGCACAAGGGATAAGCCAGGCAGTATCAGGGCATAAAAGAAAACCCGGAGTCTTAACCGGCATCCCTCCGAAGGTCATGCTTCATCTTGACGATGAGGACTGCTATCTCGAATTAGTCCTTCCTAGCCAGACAGTTGCCGTTGAGAAGCCAAGACGTCTCAACTCAAAGACATACTGCGCAGTTAACCTTGAGGACAAGGAGAGATTGCCGCAGGTTGTTGCGGAACTGGATATTGACGAGAAGCAAGAGGACCTGATTATCCCAGAGCTACGTACAAAGATTGAAAATGAAGACGAGGAATATGTATTAAGGCTTCGGCACGAAGGTCTTGATAATGCGATTCTTGCTGAGTGGAGTTGCGAGGGCTTGCCGAGCAGCAAGCCTTATATCTTGTTTGATGTCAAGACAAATCAAATCATCAACGATGGAGCTTCGATTGGCAACAGCTTAACTCTCCTGTTCAGGCGTCATTGGGATGTTGTCCTATCGGACGGCATTGAAGCTGAAAGCGAGGAGCCAATAGGAGTGTCAAGACCCCGGGGATGGCAACTCCTTGAGCTAGCAAAGACGAGCCCACCACAGGAATCTGAAACAATCTCACTTACCAATGCCACAGGTGAGAGGTTTGATATTTGCTGGGTGGACGCAGATATTGAAAAGTCGAACAGTAGGCCACTTCTTCAAGGATTGAGCATCCCAGGGCAAACCAATGGATTCGTCATGCTGCCAGAGAGTCCAGAACTATGGCTTCCACCAGCAGTCACAGATGCAGAGATTGAAATGTACAAGATTGAGGATGATGAGTTCTTCATGCCCATCGGAACGATTCATGTTCCCTCTACGGAAAGCTGGCAGCAGACAGGAGTACGGAGACTTATTGCCGGGCCAGGCCTCTATTCAGTTAAATTGTCTTATGTTGATGACATCAGCGAAAGGACTCGAAAATGGTCCAGGCAAATCTTGATAGCTGAAGAGCCCGAGATCAAAAGTCTTCATCCAATATCAATACAAGCCAGGTACAGCTACAAAGGCGTGGAAGCCGCCCTTGATTTGGAGAGAGGAGTTGAACCGTTGAGATTTAGTATTTCTAAGGAGTTCTGGAATGGAGCCTGGCGAATCCTCGGATTGTGGCCTTATGAGCAGATACTGGTTCGGTTGACCGGTGATATAAACAGTTTTTCGCAATCACTTTCCGCCGATAGTGCTGGAAACTGCGAAATTCCTGTTGCAGCCTTCGAAGTATGCCTGAATGCGGGTCAATCCATGAGACTCTCGATTAAAAGAAGAGGTTTTATACATCAGTACGATTTAGCCGATCTTATTGACTCACCTTCTCTGAAGGATGCGGAAGACAAGTCAGACAACACGAACACAGTTAGACTCTCGCCGAAAAGATCAAGACCTAGAGGACGTTCTATAACCAGGCTTGAGCTATTTTATGATAGCAGCAAGGTCTCCAGAGCTAGAGAGATAAGCTACAGTAGAGCGCAAGAGATTCTTCAGTTTGAACTAACGAAGAAGATTGACAGAGATTTCCATGACGTGAGCACTGAGTTTCGAGAGGAGCTTAACGGTATAGGTGATCCCAAGAGGACGGTCTTCCTCACTATAGACTTCCCTGGTATTTCCAGAGATGACAAAGAGGCACTCGAAAGCATGGTGCATCAACTAACTGGCTCCATTAAGGAAAAGACGGGAACTTATTTGTATGCCGAATGGAGCAGAGTAAGAGAATGAGAACATCAGAACTCAGGCAGCTTATTCTTACGCTCTTATCGAGTGCTCGTAGACAAGATGATCCTAGACAGGTTATCGGGCTGACCTACCGACAAATCAGTGAACGGATTGGGGCATTACTCCCACCCAGTCAAGAAGCAAGGGCAAGGGAGTTATTAGCAGGGCGTGTTAGTGAACAGCTCAAAGTTCTTGAGAGTGAATTCGAGATTGCGTCAAAAGGAGAAGGAAGAAAGAGCTTCCGAATGGCTCCGCCGGCATTGATCGTTGAATGGGAGGTTCCCCTTCGCGCAAAGTATGTTGGTGATCGGGCGTACATGAACGAAGTCATTGAGCTACTCAAAGCTGTTGGGGATAGAGAGACACTAATTATTGAGACAAGCAAGAGTGCAGATGAATCCAGAGAAATCCTTGAATCGCGTGGAATATCGGTTCAGACAGAGAAGATGCTTTTTGAGTTCCTGCCTGAGCCACAGCTGCCAACCCAGGTAGATCTATCTATGGCGGAGCAGCTTTGTGCGGAGGATATCAGCACAAACATAGAAGTCTATGTTCCTCGTCGCATGAACTTCTTTGATAAGCGATGGGTCAGTCTTGCCGAGGCTCTGCCGAGTGAGATGAGTCAACTTCGCCGCATTAAAGACAAATCACTCAGATTCGGCAAAACCAGAGACACATACTTATGGGCGACTTCTGATGCGCTTTACAGGCTAGAACAGAAGCAGGCTTTGCTCGCTATGTATCGCATTGATCATGATGCAGATGCAGCGCGACTACTTGACACGGAAAGCGATATTCCGATCGAACTAATAAGACAATTGCCAGTAGACTATCGCTTATTCTTAAGAAGGTATACTGAGGAGATATCATTTGCTCCTCGAGCAGGGAGTGGCAGCACTGAACGCACCGCCAAGTATCTACGAGTCCAATTTAAGTACAAGAAGTTACTAGCGGAGCTACTTGAGAGCAAGTTAGGAATTAACAAGCCGATGAAATAACTAGGAATCTCTCTTTAATCCCTCGCCACGCCTCCAATGCCCCTCGACGCCGTCTCTGCAGCCACCACAACCCGGGACAGCCTGGTTGACTATCTCCTTGCTGCCTACCCGATCAACGACGCTGCTCTCAGACGAGGGTTCGAGGAACTACTGAGGCAGCCGGGGACGATTTCACAAGATCCCTACCTGGAAGGGAATCAACCGTATGAAGCTGGCAAGACTCTTCGCAGGTTAACGGAAGAAGGTCTCCTCGATCAGAGGATGCTCAAGTTGTTTGAAGCCGATCGGCCTTTGTACGCACACCAGGAGGCAGCTGTCGTAGCGGCTGTCAAGGACCAGGCAAATATCGTTGTGGCGACAGGAACCGGCTCGGGTAAGACGGAATGCTTCCTGATCCCAATGCTGCAGCGGCTGTTGCAGGATCCTCGCCCGGGCATGCAAGCGCTGATTCTCTATCCGATGAATGCCTTGGTCAACGACCAGGTCAAAAGGCTGCGGAAGCTGTTATGCAAACAGGAACAAGGCCCAAATCTGATTCGATTTGGCTTCTATACAAGTCGGACTGAGAAGACTCATGCCAAAGCTGAAGAAGCGCTACGCCGTGAGCTGATAGGAACGGAGCGTACAGAGTTGCTCTCTCTGTTCGATGCTGCTGAACAAGAGAGGATGGAAGTTCTTTCCCTTGCCGAGCTTGTTGAACAAGCCGCAGCGAGGGTGATGCGTGTTCAAGCTATTTCACGAGAGGAAATCTGGAAGACACCTCCTCAGATATTGATCACGAACTACTCGATGCTTGAGCATATGCTCATGCGGCCAAAAGAAAGAGGCGATATCTTCGAGTCATCGAAGCATTTCAGCATGCTGATTCTGGATGAAGCGCATACCTATAGCGGTTCTACGGGTACAGAGGTGGCGATGTTGTTGCGGCGCTTCAAGCTGTCAATGGGCATTGATGCAAGTGGCCAGATTCAAGCCATTGCTACCAGTGCTTCCTTAGGCGATCCTCGTCAGGTAGGGATCAAGAAGAAAGTCTGCGGCTTTGCCTCGCAACTGTTCGATGAACCCTTCAGCGAACAGTATCTGATCTGGGGTACCAGAGTGAGCCCAGACAAGCGCTTCGGTCCTACTTACGAAGTGGATTCATGTCCCGACGAAGAGCTGTATGAACATTATGAGTCTCTTGATATTGGATCTATCTCCGAATCCGTAGAGGCTGCCAAGGAAGCTCTCAAGGGATTGGTTCCCTCTGCGCAAATGCAAGCTGCGCACAAGGCTGCTGGGGATGACGTGCATGTGTTCCTTTGGCACGCCTTTGCAGGGCATCCCCATATTCGTCGCTTAATGAAGGTTCTTGGCAACGGACCGTTGCCGTGGACCCAGGTCGCAACAAGTGCTGAGTTGTGGTCGATTCCGCGTTCACTGGATGGGGATGTGGAACCGGAGGAGTTGCCGCGTGTGTTGAAGGCACTCTCCAATCTGGTCCAGATCGTGACCAGTGCACGGCTCAGGCCGGATGAACAGCCGCTCGTTCCCGTGCGGTTGCATCTGCTGTATCGAAGCATGGAGGGGTTGTTTGCATGCATTAACCCTCGCTGCCCTGGTGCTCCTGCAAGCGATGAACACACCCGAAATGTGATGGGTTACGGAAGGCTGTATCTGGATCGCCGCACACACTGCGAATCCTGCGCGGGGCCAGTCATGGAATTATCCTCGTGCCGAAAATGCGGCGAGGTCTATTCCATCGCCGTAAACAAGGCCAATATGCTGGCAGAGGTCCCGCGCGCGATAGAGAATATTGAGGAGAATGAGAGCATCTTGGTGTTAACACCTGTCCCGAGGCAGCTCCTCAGTAGCGACGAAGAAACAGGTGAAGATGATGAAGTTGAAGAGGAGTCTACGGCTTCAGAAAAGGTCATTACTTTGAATGGTGGCTACCAGCTAAAGCCCATGCTGGTCACAGAAGATAGCGGCCATTGGCGAGTACTTGAAACAGAAGCAAGCCCTTCAAAGACAGAGAGGTTGCTATCGACGGAAGTGTTTCAGCTGTACCGCTATGTCAAGCCTAAGGCTAAGCCTGAAACAGAGGGCGTTGATCCATCTCCGAACTGTTGCCCGGGCTGTGGTGCCAGGAGGATGCGGCAGACCTGGATGAGTCGGTTCACGTCCTTTACCGATGCACCATTGTCTGTGGTCATAGACCGCCTGTTTGATTTGCTCAACGAGTCTGGCCATCAGCCTCTAGGTACGGCTCATGACGAAGCAGCCAAGATTGAAAAACCCAATTCGAAGATTCTTACGTTTTCGGATGGCAGGCAGGATGCAGCTTACTTTGCTTCGGACTTCCAGCGCTCGCATACGGAGTTTCTCTATCGTCAAAGTATCTGGAGAGCCTTTACAGGAGTTTCTCTTAATGGAAAAGCTACGGTCACTAAAGTCGAAGAGCGACTAAAGCAGCTACTGAGGGAGGCTTCTATCCCCAATCCAGACCGCGACCCTGAGCTTCATCACAAAAGCTACTCAAGCCGTGAGAGCAATCAACACCTAAAGCTCACATGGGCCGCAAGTGATCTCGACGAATTGGCGGAGAAGAGGGCTCGTGAAATCTTATTGTGTGAATTTGGATTGCCATCGGCCAGGAGAACATCCATGGAGGCCCTTGGGCTTGTGGCTTGTCATCTTGATGCCATACCAGATGAGCTTATTGACCAAGCCTGTTCAGTTCTTGGCTGGAATGATGCATGGAGTCACCAGTGGGCCAAAGTATTCCTTTTCGGCTTGACCGATGAGATCAGACTCTTAGGAGCTGTAGATCTCAAAGGGGCTTCTAACTATTACAGCGAGACAGGCGGAGACGAGACCGGACGGCCAAGCATCTTGGGAAACAAGGGGCAGCCGAGAACGTTTCTTAAAAAGGCAAAGCTGGAAAAGGAGAGGGATATCATCTCATTCCAGCCAAGAAAGAATAAGGATGGAAAGTGGAGCCAGGTACAGAACCGAATTGTTCGATTAGTGGAAAAGGGGCTTGGTCACATGCCTGGCTCCGATACGATGAATGATCTTTTCGATGCGCTTGTTGAATCAGGAATTCTCGTTTCTTATCCAGGTCAAGGCTACCAGTTGGCATGGAGGCAAAACAGCCTCTCAAAATCAGATGTTGATTGGTATGAATGCCCTCGGTGCATGCAGATCTTTCACAAGCCAGGCTTGAGCTTGCTGGAGATCAGCCAGGTTCCAAACGCTTTTCACTGCCCGGCCCACAAATGCCGGGGGTGTTTGAGGGAGCGTCAAGAAGGGAATTTGGTCAAGCAACACTATGTCTCCCTGATTCAACGTCGACCTATCTCCTTGACAGCCGAAGAGCACACCGCCCAACTACAACCGGAAGAGCTGTCTGAACGGGAAAACCGCTTTCGTGCTGGCGAGATCAATCTGCTGAGTTCCTCAACGACCCTAGAGCTCGGCGTCGATATCGGCGAACTGCAGGTTGTGGCACTTCGCAACTTCCCTCCATTCGTCAGCAATTACCAGCAGCGGGCTGGACGAGCGGGACGTCGAGCCGATGGCTTGGCGGTCACTGTGATGTACGGTCAGCGGCGCCCTCATGATCGCTATTTTTTCGAACAGCCTCGCCATCTAATTGCCGGCTCCAATAAGGTTCCCAGTTTGGATATTAGCAACTATGCCATATCCAAACGCCATGTACAGGCTGAACTAATTGGCTTTTTCTTACGATCTAAGCAACTTGGAACAGAGGATCTCACCGTTGGAGACTTTCTTGGTCTACCAGACGCTGAAGAGGCTGTTGCGGTTGATATCGAACAACTTGCTGGTTACTGCAGCAGTATGCACCTATGGCTTGGCGGCAACGAAGCACAAGCATACTGTAAGTTACTTCTCAGCCTTTTGGGTACGGAGGTTTCGTGTCAACAACTCCTGAGTGATATGTCAGGAGACATTCTTGTCTTTGCGGAGAGCCAAGCACGCGACTGGAATAGTCAGTTCGATAACCTCAAGGAGATACTAAATGAGTCAGCTGAGCTGAGTTCAAAGCGCGATAAGGATTCTCTACGTAGGAGAGAACAACTGTTTAAAGCTGAAAAGGGGTGCATCGCAGAACTTGCAAAAATTCGTGGAGCAAGCCTTCATGACATGCTTGCTCAGTCAACTATTCTTCCAATTTACGGATTCCCAATTGATGTAGTACAGCTCTTGACTCAGAAAAACGATACCCATCTTTGGGCAGGTGGTGGACATCGACTACAGAGAGACCGGCGCCTCGCACTTACGGAGTATGCCCCTGGCCAGGACGTCGTTGTTGATGATCGAGTTCACCGATCGGTAGCAGTAGTCAGACCTATTGATCTTAAGACTCGCTACTACTGGGTATGCAACTCATGCAATGCATTTGTGGAAAAGACCAGAAAGGAAGACATCGCAGAACATCTGTTGAGTTCAGACGGCGGACTTTCGTGCCGAGTATGCGGTATCGAACTAAAAGCCGGAGGTAAACTGGGGATCGGCAAGGCTTATATTGTTCCTCGAAAGTTTACTACGGACTGGTTTCAGGCACCGAAGATAACGCCGTTTAGGAAACCGTTGCGACAACCAACTTCGCAGGTCTTCCTTGCTCAAGAAAGGTCCGAACAAGATATTGATCTAACCGCTACGGAGCCGAATAAGTTTTACCAGCTGGTGTCCAGTAGATCCGGAATCTTCTTCTTGTCCAACCAGGGCCCCCGTGGTCGTTCCGGGTCTTTTGCATCAAGCGGATACTGGCTGTGCCAATACTGCGGTCTAGATCTGTCATCCCAGGTCAAGTCTAAAAGGCCAAGATCCAATAGAAGTAGCCGGGATCAACGTAAACCAGAGCATAACAACCCAATTACAGGCAAGGCCTGCACTGGTAAAGCGACACTATTCCATCTCGCTCACCAGTTTCGTAGTGACTTTCTCAAACTCCGCTTTACCGAGGATGCGAATCCGCCTCGCCTACTTGGGAATATTCTGAATCTTGAATCAGGAAACAGAGTTGAGTCCGTTTCCGAGGGCGAGGAGGCGACTGACGAGGTTGCTCGCGATGGGTCAAGTTTCTGGCGCTCGCTGACCTACGCCTTGCTTGCTGCTGCCTCTGACGTGATTGATATCGATCGGTCTGAGCTTGATGGTTTGTTTCGTCCCATAGAAAATAACTACAACGCTGCCGAGATTGTCATCTATGACAACGTCGCATCCGGAGCCGGCCACAGCAAGAAGATTGCCGAGATGTTTGATGATGTGCTCAAGCGAACCCTTGAGCTTGTCAGCTCCTGTTCGTGTGAAGCTAGTTGTTACAACTGCCTGCGTACCTATTCGAATCAGAGTTTTCACGCTGACTTGGATCGCCACCTTGTTCGTCGCTTCCTCGAGCCTATTGTTGGTGAGCTGAACCCAGATCAGTTTCAGCGTGCATTCGCTCGACACTCCAGCTATTTCGATACCGAGAAATTAGAAGAGCTCTTAACTCAATATGTGGCCACGGCTCGCCAAGGTACAGCTTTCGCGCTGGGCGATCTGAAGACTCATCTAAAAATGAGTCAACTCGAACGGGCAATTGACTCTCACAAAGCGAATGATCAGCCAGTGCTTTGTGTTCTGAGTGATCTACCCGCAAACGAAGGCTCCTCCACCAGCAAGTTCATTCGACGCAAGCTCGCCGACTGGATTGACTCGGGCTATCTAGATCTTTATCATAATCCTGATCTTTCTTCGCAGATGTTCTGCCTTGGTCATGGATCCTCACATGCTGTGGCAGGCCAAATCTTCAATCTGCCTGATCAGGGCCTGAAGTGCATCATCACCAGGAGCAAGCAAGGAGTTGGCGATGCACATCTGAAGATTCAAGCACTGAACGAGTCAAGCAGGCAGGTCGCTTCTTCTGAGCTGGAAGACCCAGGCACCAAGGCATTCGGCTTTGCCGTCTCCAACCGTGCATACAGTGTGGATGATCTTCGCAGCATGATGGGGCTTGAATCTGTTCTTCAAGGCAAGAAGCTACTTTCAGCAGACTACTGTGACAGATATTTTGAGAAGCAAAGAAGGAGGTATGCGGATCTGTTCGTGCAATTGCTAACTGGTCCGTGGCTGACGAATGAAAGCTGGATCACTATCCACACCAACCAACTGAGGGAAGAGTTTCAGGATAATCATGACTTAACGCGCAAGGATGCGATTCTGGAGCAGATTCAAGGTTGCCAGAACTTTCATTTGAGCTGGCGCAATTGCAATGTTCCAGGTCCGAGGCTTGATCATGCACGCGAGTTAAAAATCACATTTGATGATCAATCCTGTTGTCTCGTGACATTTGAAAAGGGTCTGGACTTTGTGCGCCGCCGTTGGGACACTGATGAGTACGAAGTGACCGAACGAAGCAAGGTGTTCGTTGAGCTGATGTAAGCGCCTGCGCTGGCAGCCAAGAGCTGCTAACCCCACCCCGCCTCCATCAGCTCCCTGACGCTGATCGGATTCAGCACTGACGCGCACGTCTCCCAGGCGGCGTCTTCCACCTTGCTGTACTTCTTGTCGAAGGGATTGCGGGTGGCTGTGGTCTGATCGATCAGCTCAGCGATCTCGGCTTCGTCGTTGAGGGCCACCTTGACCCACACGTCTTCGAGGGTGTCGGGGATCTGGCCGAACAGCTCGTGGATGGCCTGCAGCCGCTCGGCCAAGACGCGGTGAACCTTGTCTTCGACAGAGTCGCGGTAGCGCAGGTTGGCGATCCAGACCTGGTTGCGAGCCTGGCCGATGCGCTGGATCCGCCCCTTGCGTTGCTCCAGGCGGGTGGGGTTCCAGGGAAGGTCAATGTTAATCAGCGTGCCGAGCCGTTGCAGGTTGAGGCCTTCTGAGGCGGCATCGGTGCCGAGGAGCAGCTTGATCTCCCCCCTCCGCACGCGATCTTTCAGCAGTGTGCGATCGCAGCGTTGGAAGCGCCCGCCCAGCCAGAAGCCCGAGCGATTGCTGCCGGCGTAGAGGCCGATGGTCAGATCGCTTGGAATGGAGTCATGGCGTGCCAGCTGCTCTCCCACCCATCGCACCGTGTCGTAGTACTGCGAGAAGAGGATGCAGCCGCGATCCACCCAGCGCTCGTTCGCATTGGGGTTGGTGCCCAGCAAGTAGCCCAGGATCGCTTCGAGCTTGGGGTCGCGGTTGCCGCCCTGCTTCAGCAGGTTCAGGCAGCGTTCAAGCGACGTGATCTCTTCAGTGGAGAAGTTGCGGAACTCGCTGTAGCCCCTCTCCTGCCCCTCGTTGCCAAACAGGTCTTCCTCGGCGTCATCCTCATCTTCATCCTCAATGGATCCCGGGCTCACACCCAGGAGCTTGGCGACGGTGTTTCGGCCAGCCTCCATCGAGCTCCCCAGACGGCGCAGCAGCAAGGTCTTGAAGAAACCTGCCCCTCGCATCCGCTTCTGCAAGAGCTCGCTGAACGTTTCCGCCTCCTCATAGGCCTCCTTGAGGTAGCCGCCCAGACTGATCGCGTCGTTGTCGTCCTCCCCGAACAGCTTCACCTCCACCCTGGGGAGGTAGTAGCTGCCCGTGGCAGGGTTGATCTCCTGCTCCAGGTAGCTGCGGGTGCGGCGCACGATGCAGCGCAGCATCGGGTTGAACCGCTCGCCGTACTCGGGCAACAGCTTGTTCTTGAGCTGCACCCGGCGAACGGCGACGGGCAGCTTGCTGAGGCTCTCCGGCGTGAACTGCCACTGTCTGTCCCTTGCGCGCAGCTGCCGGCGGATCTTCTCGATGGCGGGGTCTTCCGTGGCCGCCGGCAGGGGGTCACGAACGAACTCCCAGCCTTCCACCTCGTCGTCAGCCGGCACGCTTTGCTCGCCGGTGGCGATCTGGATGCTGCGATAGGCGCTGAACCAGCGGCTGGTCTTGGTGTTGCCCCCCAGCACGCCCTCGTTGCCATTGGAGAGGATCGAGAGCAGATCCCAGGCCTCAACCGGGTGAAGCTGCACCGGTGTGGCCGTGGCGAGCAGCATGCTTTTGGTTTTCTCGCCGATCTGGCAGAGGAAGGCCATCAGCTTGTTGGGCTCTGCCTTCTCGTCGACCTCCGGTTGGCGTGCGTCCATCTTCGGGCGGTTGCGGCGCCTGGCCCGGTGGGCTTCGTCGACGATCACGCAGGTGTATCGCTGGCCTTGAAGTTGACGGATCGCTTCGGGCATCCCGCGCACGATCAAGCCCTGCGACACCAGGCCAATGCGGCGCGGGCACTTGCTGAGCGACTTCACCCCTTCGGAGGGGTGTTCGACATCGTTCTCGTCAACCCAGCTGCGGCCGTTCCAGTAGGCCGATGGCAGCTGCAGCAGCTCCATCAGCTCGTCGCGCCACTGCTGCAGCAAGGGCTTGGGCGCGAGCACCAGGATGGGCCCGCCCTGGGGATCCTCCAGGGCCATCAGCAGCGCGGCCATCGCCAGCTGGATGGTTTTGCCCAGGCCCACCTGATCGGCTAACACCAAGCGCGCGCCACCAAGGCGATGGCGTTCCAGGGCCAGGCTGGCGAAGTACTTCTGATGCGGCCAGAGGCCCTGCTCACGCCGGTAGATCGGGGTCTCTACAGCGGCGGCGGCCGCAGCCTCCTGCACCGGACTGTTCTGGAGCGTCTCGGGCTCCACCACCCTGCGGTGGAGGATGCGCTGCACATCGTTCTGAATGAAGGGGCAGTCGGCCAGGGCGCGAGCGCGGTGATCGTTCCAGAGGGCGTCGAACTCCTCCTGCACCCAGGCGACGGTGTCGCTGTCATCGCATTCCCAGAGCAGCTCGTAGTTGAACTTCCAGGCACGGGCGCTCTCGTTGACGCTGCCCAGGAAGGAGGTGCTGCTGCCATTGGCATAACGGATCACCCCGGCCTTGCCGTGGATCAGCCCAAAGGCCGTGTCGGGCAGGACCCGGATCTCGATCTTGTCGCTGATCAGGGCGTCATACAGGGCCTTGTAACGGGGCAGGGCACTGGGAGGTGCCAGCTCGGGTTGGCCGGCGCACCAGCTGCGTTGCAACGCCGCCTGCGCCGCGGTGGCGGTGGCCAGGTCGTCGGGGTCGAGATCGGAGTTGCAGATGATCCGCACCTTGCCAGTGACCGCCGTGAGCGCCTCGCCGGCCACCTCCAGCAGGCTGGAGCGGAAGTAGCCGGCAATGCGGTCGTAGCTCACGGCGCCTTGCAGGCGTTGGTTGAGCACGCCCTGATCGAGGCGGCTACGTCGACTGGAGTGGTGCTTGAGCATCAGGCGTCGTCGTTCCGTAGGCGGCCGGCCAGGATGCGGGCGGCCTCTGAGTCTCTGGCCCAATCAGCGGTGTCCTCGGAGTTGCCGAGGGCGGCGAGCCAATCCAGCAGTCGCACCATCGCTTCCCGGCGGCCCCAGTAGGTCTGGCCGAAGGTGTCGCGCAGATACTGGCGCCCCTGGTTGGGGTCGTTGTCGGCTGCGGCGGTTTCGCAGACGGCGAACAGCAGGTGGCGCAGTGGCGTCGTGGCAAACGGGTGCGGCCCGCTGCTGCTGGCGCGGCCCCGGCGGGGCAGAGCGGCTGCCGAGTCGCCCGCTCCGTCGATGGGTTCCAGCACGCTGGTGCCAAATCCCGATGGTGTGTGGACTCGGGTGACGTTGGCCTTGTCGCTCTTGAGCAGCGGCTTGATGTCGGTGACGCCGAAGCCTCGGGCGAGCTCTTCGTACATGCCCTTGCGGCGTTCACCGCGGGATTCGATGTCGACAGCCCGGAGGTAGTAGCGCTCGATCAGGTTGAGGTCACGCCAAGAGTCGTTGAGGCCTTTGGGGATGAGGGCGTCGCAGGCGATGGTGATGGCGCGTTCGATGACTTGTTCGAAGTCACTCTTTTCGTTTCTCCCTCTGACGGCAAAGACTTCATTGGCTACATCCTTGCCATCGAGACTCGAATACTGAGTAAGAACTTTTAATGCTGCCGCATAGGCTGCGAGCTGGTAGTCAGAGTCATTGAAATTAGGCTCGCTATTTTCATCGAGCGCTTGCATTGAGCAAATCTGTAAGCGAACTTCGTCTTCGACCATGGGGTAAATATCAAATAGAAACCCTGGCTCTGCTACGGAGCGCTTTCGCAGAACCAGACAAACCGTGCCCTGCACATAGCTTCCCTTTTTGATCCCGGCAGATTCTGTTTCCGTGCTGATAGTCCAGGCCGCAGTCACCTTTAATCCCGCCGCCCAAAGAATCATGCCAAGACCAGCCCAAACAGATGGATCCTGATGAGTAAACATGACCATCTGCATGCCATTGTCAGGCATATGCTTGGCAAGATTGCGATATACATCCACCATTGATCGGCGAAATTCGTTTCCATCTCCGCGCACGGCCAGTTCTGAGCGCGAGTCCTGGCTCCAATCAGGGAATGCACGCGATAGCAGCTTGTTTTGCCAAGCCAGGAAGTAATCGCCCAGCTCATGATAGTTAATGGCATCCGCATAGGGAGGGTCTGTTATCCATATATCGCAATCGATCGACAAATCTCGGGCGTCGGAGGAAAGAACGTGGCTTTTACGGCAAGTACCTGATGGAACCACGGCATCAAATATTTCCCAGGTTGGCCCAATCTTTGTTAAACCTCGCCCTGCGTAGGTCGTCAAAGGGTTAAGGGCTTGATTGTTGAATGAGGAATCGCCCTTTTCGTTCGTTGCATGTTGCATCCATGCACACAGTCTTGAATCCCAATTTGCAAGTCTTCCTAAGCCAAGAAGGCAGCCAGCAAGTTCGATTTGAGTAGTGGCAAGTTCATTACTTATTTTGGCCATGAGGCCATGAACTAGAAGCTGCCGTGGTGTAAAGAAATGATGCCAGTGAGTCCAGCCACGAGTTCTGATAGGCTCTTCGGTTTTATCGCCATCTTCTGGCATGATCCTAGAAGGTATAAATCCCTCAGTTTGCCATTCCGCAAATCGGTCATGCAGAAGTCTCAATACTGTTGACTCTCTCTCAAGATCAGCAGGACTTGGCTCTGCATAGCGGCGCTCACCACGACTGTTAACCCATCTGATGCAGTAGAGCCTTTCCTGAAAGACATCTTCTGGCCTGTGCGTAACGTCTGTGTTGCTCCAGCGTCTTAGACCCTCGGGGCCCCTCAGTGCCTCGACAGACCAAGAGCGATTGTGATCGAATGGGTCAACTATTCTCCCGTTCAAAAGAGTTGCGCCTTCTTTTTCTTTGTACCTTTTTAGTTCATCATTGCTGACAACCTTAATCTCTGGCTGAAGTTGTTCCGCGCCAGATACCCGCTTCCAGCGGGCAACAACTCGCGACTTCTCTCCGATAACCCAGCTACTCGCTAGCGGAATAAAGTATTCGCACCCAGGCGGCTTTGCTTCAAGGCAATAAAGGTATGCATCAGCCCTCTCGCCTGCATCGTTGTGCTCTATGCCCCATGCCTCAACTTGCCGATTGGCCTCTGCGTAAACCCTTTTTTGTATTGAGATGACTTCCCCTTGCGCTTCTTTGCCGCCTCCGAGTATATCTAGTGCGGACCAGGTCAAGAGCGTTGCCACTGGATTGAGGTCTGCGCCTACTGCATCGCACCCGATTCGGCCCGCTTCAAATGGTATTGATCCGCCACCGGAGAAAGCGTCTCCTACGCGCGGAATCCGAGCATAGGTTTGTTGACCCAGCTCGCTTATGAGCTCCGAGAGGCATGTTGCCGTGGTGCCTAGATGTTCGTTAATTTGGGGCCAGCAAGC
>Ga0214917_10003544_pt1 | contig 17926 bp, 25 predicted proteins | sample LL_1208_BB_MetaG_FD_177983 | JGI IMG/M metagenome (GOLD analysis project Ga0214917, IMG submission 177983) | Freshwater microbial communities from Lake Lanier, Atlanta, Georgia, United States - LL_1208_BB | ecosystem: Environmental > Aquatic > Freshwater > Lake | place: USA: Georgia | collected...
AAATGCGAACAGATGGAGACCACCGTCCGTGTGTAAGAGTTCATAGAGAGGCGAACAGAGTCTTGTGAGGGCATCTTCGATGGTGGCGACATCCGCAGCCGGATCCGGAAAGGATGGAAACAGACGGGTGCGTGATAGAAAGGCGCCCGGAATGTAGAGTTCTTTGTCGCGGGTCAGCTGTCGTGCTCCTTCGGTGGTCGCGCGTTTCTCGACGACTACGATGTCCAGAGACGGGGCCAAATGTTTGAGCAAGACGGACATATAGAGTCCGACGGGACCCGCGCCTACGATACAGACATTCGGTCTCTCTTTCATTGCCTTTCGGGGGGTTGGACCGAAGGCGGCTTTCAGAAGCGATTCGGATGAAAGCGTGCCGTTGTACGTGATGGTCGGTTCCGAAGAGAGCGGGCTTGCCGATCTGTTATTACAGATGGAGGCCTTTTCAGACGGGAACTCCTCGGTCAGCATGGATTTCAGAAAGGGGACGGATGTCATACCTCGTCGGGGCTTGGTCGGATCGATCGTGTTGAAGATGTTATCGACCGCGCTTTGGTAGACGCGACTGGCTTTGTTCGCGAACTGATCTGTTTTCTCTTTATTCATTCCCCCTATATCAGCTGAAGTTCTTGTAGTAATCCATATGATTGATTACTAGAAGAAGTTGTTATCTGTATTTTTGTATTTCTGTATTTAATGCTTGCGGGAGCGGTGAGATCGGCGGCGGTGAGATCTCTTCTTGGACTTCTTGGTGAGTCCGACCGCGTTGGTGGCGCGCTTTACGGAGGAGCGTGCGGCCTTGCCTACACTGCGAACAACGTTGGTTCCACGCTTGAGAGTCTTTCTGAGGAGACCGAGGATAGATGCCATGTTTCTAATGTAGTAGGCGAATTTGTTTGAACCAGGCCAGAGTCCTCTCTGGCCCCTTTCTTTCCAAGAGAGTTTCCTCCACCTCTGACATTAAACGCGGGTAGATCGGGGAATCAATCTGGATGAGTCCGCGATCGGGGTCGAAGGGGTTGTAGAGCGACAGATCACGGAAACAGAGATCTGGACTTTCTCTTCGGAGGCGTGTTTCATAAGGAAGAACATGTTGATCATGGAAATAGTTCATATCGCGGATATCGCCCTTCACACACGTATTTAGGAAATCGGCGTAGATCTCCCAGGATCGGATGTCGGAGATATTCAGTTTATCTTGGAGGGAATAATAATAAAGAGTGGGGCGTTTTGCGATTGTACAGATACTCAAGAAGCGACGGGGAGCTAACATCTCTAATAATTATTATTCTTCGTCGGGTTTAGATCTTTACTGCCTTTTTGGTTTGCCTAAGCGTACCGCCTAACGGGCTTCCCGAAGTGTTTAGCGCTCGGTTTGCCTAAGCATACCTGCGCTTTGGCTTCCCGAACCCATTAAAATACGAAGCGCTCACCGTTGTATAAGCTCCCATATTCGGGACTTCCAGAATGTCTCCCACACGGAGTTCGGGAAGTTCAATGTCAGTGGCCAAACAGTCCGCCGAATCGCAGGTGCGTCCGAACAGCGTGGCTCGGACTTTCGATCTAGAGGTCGCGTCGTCTGAGAGCAAGTTGTAAGTCGGTGTCTGTCCATCGAATGCGATGTTACTGAACGAACCATAGACGGATTCATTCAGGGTGTAGATCCATCCTGATCGATCATGGCGTGCCTTCACACCAATGACTTCCACGCGGAGCGTGACAACCGGGGCTGACATGAATCGACCGGGTTCGGCGATCCAGTGAGTCGTTGCTGGAAAAAGGAGCTGGGCTCGGCGAATCTCATTGGCTGCGGCTCGGAACGATTCGGGATCGGATTGAAAACCACCACCGATATCAATGATGTGGGCTGGGGCCTTCGCAATGTCCGTGGCCTCACGGCAGACTTCAATCGCCTTGGCGAACTGTTCCGGCTGGTTACAGAGTGAACCGACATGGAAACTCCAGCCCGCGTGCTTCAGGGCCGAGCCTTTTATGAGATCCATCGTTTCGGGAATCCAGGCCAAGGGCATGCCGAATTTCCGACTGAACGGTTGCGCAGAACCAGCATCAGGAACTTTGAGACGGATCAGAGTGGCGCCGGACCATCCCGCTTCTAAAAGTTTCTGTACTTCTTCTGGGCTATCGACAACCGTTGTCGATATACCCAGCTGCGCAGCAGCTTTGATGTCCTCAGGGGACTTACATGGATTGGCATAAATAATGTTTGCCGGTGTCGAGCCGGCTTTGATCGCCTGATGGATCTCATTCGGAGACGCACAGTCAAATCCGGCACCGGCGGCGTTGAGCCATTTGAGAAGCCGTGTATCATTATTCGATTTTACGGCATAGTGAGGAGTGATTGTGGGGAGACACGAACGCCAAAGCGCTACTTGATTCAAGAGTCGGGTCCGGGAAAATTGGAGGATCGGCAGCCTTGATAGTATAGGTGCGCAAAAAGTTTAGATTGGCACCTATATTTACTCGAGTTCGGGAAGGCGTGTGAGAGTTTCGATGATTCTTTCTTGAATATTGGCATTCTCACTCTTGTCACTGGATCCGATGGGTGCGCCGGGGGCCCAGCGTTCGCTGTACGTGGGTCTGGGAGGGGAGGCGGAGGCTTCTCTCTTTTGAGAAGGAGGAGAAGGAAGAGTCGCATTGCTGAATCGGCTGGTACTGTTTGTGCGACCCATGCTATTGGAGGACTTCCTGGTTGCGTTCGAAGCCTTTCGCTTGGGCTTCTTCGTGGTGGATCGGCGTCGAACAACCGATGTGGCAGCTCGTTCGGCTTTCGCGGCGGCTTTCTTTGCTTTCTCCGTGGCTTGAGTTGCCTTTCGGGTGGCGGCAATGCGAACTCGGGCCGCAGCGGCGGCTTCCCTGGCGACTTTAATCGTGACACGTCGGAGTGCTTTTTCGGCGGCTTCAATCTTCTTTTCTGCGAGTTCCTCCTTGCGACGTGCGACAGTGGCGGCACGGGTTTCCTTTACGGCTTCCACTTCGGCCTTTTCCGCGGACTTCGCAAGGGCTGCGACCGTACTGATTTCTGAGGGGGCTGCTGCGACCGAGGCTTTGACGGTCTTCACGGCGGCGGATGCTTTCTTGGCCGCTGCCGCTGCTTCCTGAACCCTCTTTCTCAAGTTCCATTCGGATCCGACAATGTGAGATTCTGGAGGAATCGGACCGCCCTTGAGACCGTGCCATTTAGTCGTGTTGCCCGCCATGTATTCTTCTTCTTGTTTTTGACAGATCCCGCACAGGTCCGACCCCTCCATACAGTAACGAGTACATTGCTTCTCTGTATAACGCTTTGCGGTTCCAGGCGCACCTTCGATGGGTTTATCAACGCGTCTTGAGGCGCATTGTTTACCGACGCATTCGGTCGTCTTCTTAGGCGGCATTTGTCTCTACTTTTATAGGCTCATAAAAACTTGAACCCCCGTCAGGGTCTAACAGTCGGGGGTCGTGTGTGATACAATTATTTGACAAGATGACAAACATTGTGAGCAATAAATACGTTGGTGCTGGAATAATATTGATGATGCGACCTTCTTTATGGGGGGAGGAAGATCGCTTTCTGTTGCTGAAGGGACTGGATAGTGGTGTCTGGAGTTTTCCGAAAGGTCATCCCGAGGCCATTGATGGGGGCATGCCTTTGTGTACGGCGGTGCGCGAAACGCGGGAGGAGACCGGTTTAGTGGCCGGTGTCGACTACGATATCCTCGGTGAATCGATCCGCTTCGGCAAGCGACCTTACTGGATCGGTGTGGTTCGTCCAACGGCGGGGCGCATCCGGTTGGCGAACGACGAACATTCGATGGCGACCTGGTTTACATGGGCAGAGATCGCGCAGCTCGACGCCTGTAATACCGATGTCCGATGCTGGATCAAAAAGTCGCGGGGACCGAATGGCGTGTTTGTCCGCCTCACTTCGCTGGTGGATTCGCTGCTTTCATCTTCTCCTTCTCCTTCTCCTTCTCCTTCTCAAGAAACGACCGATACGCATTCGACCTGCGAGGGTCGTATCGGGTCTTGAGCATAGTCGTAGCGAGTTCGTGGATGATCCGATCTTTTGGATCCATGGCGGCTTTAAAAGCGTCTAGAGTAGAGAGAGGCATGCGATCACCACGCACCGTCGATGAAATGTCGTCACTTTTGTTACGGGTGGGCCGGCCTCTGGCCTCCTTTAAGAAAGGGGACCGTGTGGTAGCTGCTAAGGGAATGTCCTTGCGGCGATCGTATTCGTACGTGCTAACCGAAGAGCCCGGCTCATTAGCGGGGAATCCCACGTTTACACCGGATTTGTCGCCTGGGGAAATGTTGATGCTCGGCGTTTTTGAGGGCAAGTATTTGAATGACAGCATTACGGAATTTCCCGCCGAATGGTTCTGGGGCGGGATCCATTTTGGCCGGTTGTCGCCGCAGGGACCGGATCCAGCCGGCTGTAATCTATTTGGCGTACCGACGCGTCAGCCGTTGTCTGTTTGGCGTTTGAACGGGTGGGCTCCTTCAATGGCGCGTCTAGGGCGCACCGACGATCATTACAATGGAACATTGGGAGATCCTGACAGAAATCCCGATGAGCGCGGCTGGTTTCAGTGGTATTGTCGGTACTGGATGGGACGGCGAATTCCGGGTCTCGATGACATTCAGATTCGGCGTTGGCGGGCGTTTCGGCGTCATGCGGGGGCCCTGCGCGGCGGCTGCCCTCCTTGGAAACGGGACCGGACGTGTCGGCTTCGTGAGCGCCAGGCGCTGCTTCAGTGGGCATATGATCCTTTTATTTGAGCAGAGTTATCAATACAACAGCGGCACCACCTGACCGTATCCGTGGCCCAGCGCCTGAAAGAATTCAGGATGTTCCGACAATATGTGAGTCCACAACACCTGGTCCGTAATGTCAGACCCTTGTTTTCGCAAGAAGCGGTTCAAGTAGCTGTCGTACAAAGAGGCGAAGTAATGGACGATGGAGGCGTGAAGCAGATAGGCGTCGCCCGCGATACAGTGATAATCGCTCTTGGGTCCCACTCTGGATGGATCAAAACGATTATTGTCGCTCGTCGTAAAAAGGACTTTTTCCTTTGAACACTGTTTCAGAACAGAGGGATTTGGAAAGGGATCCAATGGAGGAGGGGTGTCTCGGTAGACACAGAGATCCGCGTTGACCCAGGCGAACCAATCCGAATTGAAGAGATTCAGACTGACAGCACGCTTCAGCAGAAAGATCTTTTCATGGGAGATCTCGGTCAGCGGGAGTTCAACGTAATAAGTGGGTTCCTTCATCGTAGACCGAACAGTCTTCGCTTCTCTGATCGTTTCGGCGGTTCCGAAAAAGACATAGGGGGCTCGTATTCGGAGTGTGTTTGGAAAGTGGACTGTTTGAGAAAAGTCCCAGGACCCCGATACAACTGTCAGCGGATAAGAACTCATTCGCTAGACCTGTTTATTACAAAGAAACTCTAAGCCTTGATTGCGGCGATCGTGGCTGCGACAGCGGAAGTCACAGTGAACAGGAAGGTGCCCCAGGCCATATCGGTGAGTGCGAAGTCCAGCGTGTAGCGTTCCAGAGTCGCGTAATTCGTTAGATCATAGAGACCATACATGGAGAACCCGAGGGCGGCACCGCGACCCATGGCATCCGTCACGGAGGTAGAGGAAGGGGCGACAGCAAAGTACCAAAGAGCGGCGACCATGATCGCATACACAAACAGAGTCGGAATCCATCGGACCTTGAGTGGTTGACCCTGGAGGGCGGCAAACATCGGTCGCGTAGTGGCATTCGTGGCGGTCAGCCAGATTCCATCGAGAACGATCATCACAATTACAATGGCCAGGATCTGACTAACTGCTAGGTTGGAAATCATCCGCGTCTAGAATGTACTAACAAAAATGGGTTTATGTGTCAAGGGGTCCCATATGAACACGCCGAACAAAGGAAACCCGTCAATTCGTCTTGAAGAGTATACGGATACCATACAAGGAGGTTTGATCACGGTCTGGCAGGCACCCGACTCCGTGAGTCCATGGCTACCTACGGAATTTTTGTTGGGACAGTATATTACACGGATTCTCGTGGTCGGTCGAACATCGCCTGTGTCGTTGTCGCTAGCGGCGGACCCGAGCTGGACGCAGGTATGGCGGATGCCGGGCGCCAAAGAATGGTCTTGTCTTCTCGGTATATTGGCTCATATGCCGGGGCCCGTGCTAATCGTGGTTGGTCCCGATGTGTCGTTGTCGCCCAAAGTCGTGACGTCGCTCAAGGAGGAAAAGGGGGCGACCTCTGTGGTTATCCGAGTTCCTGGTCCATCGGCAGGCGGGTTCGTGGGATCGGAACCGACACATGTGTTTTTTCCCGTCCTCGGATCGAATAGTTCTCTGCTTCAGATCGCGCAGGAGTGGACGACGAAAGCGGTACCGAAGGGACTGGATCTGAAGGCGGTGCTCCCCCAGTTGACCGCGGCCGGCTACGGTCTCGCGATTGCCGCCGGTGTCTGGCATTGGTACCGACCCGCGGATTCGCCTCCGATGGCATCTCTAACCGTGGCACAGGTCGCGCGACAGTTACAGATCTTGGGTGCCACGATGGAGCGGATGGTGGTGTAGTTATCATCTTTTTATTTGAATAATGACATGTTTGAGATATTTTTCAAATATAGGATGCTACACGTTTCGACTAACAATCCTCCATTCGCGTAGGCGCCATAATTCTTTAATTCAGACTCATTTTCGAGGGCAAAATTCCAAATGGTGTAAGTACCTTCGGAGTTCCAAGGTTCCGCACGTTCATCCACACACGCCATCAGTCTGTATTTCTTATCCGTAACATATAAGTTACCGAGACGTTTGATAGTGTCTTCCTTTTGTTTTTCTGTTATTGGGAATTCCAGGATAGAATGACCTCCTGTGATATATAAATCTTCTTTGAGTTGAGGATACTTAGAAGGAGAACATTTGTAGAGACGAGATTCGATTCGCTCATCATTCCCAGGATTTTTAATGGTTCCTTTTCCAATTAAGACAACTGGCTTGTATCCATTCAAACTGGTTTTGACAAGGGTCCCTTCCTTGAGTTGCTCAACAGGAACATATGTTTCAACGCCGTCTACCTGGCAGAGAATTGTAGTTCCTTCTAAAAAGCATGGGGCTGAGGGATATAAATAGTACAAATCCGTTATTCCATCCCCAGTAAGGATATCATTAACATTATATACTATATTCTGTGGTGATGGGCCTGTACTATTTGATGCTAGCCTCCAATAATTATATCCAGATACATTTTGTACAGTATAACTGCCATATGCTATGATCAGATTCGTAAATGCCAACGCATCCGCTTCACTCGGAAAATAAAACGTTACGGAAGCTCCAACCGGTTCTGCCAATTCATTCATAGGGCCAAGCATCAAACGCGGAACATTTTCTGTAGATTGTGTCTCGTGACGAAGCCCTTCATTGAATACAAAGCCAGTATTGGCCTGAATAGGATAGGAGGTTGAATCTACGATAAGTTCACCAGGTGAATCATTGAGATACAGTAAATATGTATTTTGGAAGTGTGATGGACCTACATCCACGTGGGGCGCAGTGTCTCCCTTAACCCACCTCATAGGGATGGATGAACCAGCCGGAAGTTGTAAGCCAAATCGTGCTTGTAAAGCAGCCCGAATTGAATCAGTTACAGCGACTGAAAAATAGATCATTCCAGATGGCCGGGTATCCAAGGAAGCCTTGGCTGTAAGAACTTCAGGGAGATGATTCAAATATTGTACTTCTTCATTGGAAAGGACATTTGAATAAATAGAAGTCATTCTGTATTATGTATTTGTAAATATTTAAAATATACTATTCGTCAATCGCCCCTTTCAAAAGTTCAGTGGTAAAATAAGAAGTAAGACAATGAAGTAGAATGTCCTGTCTCTTCAACTCCTTCTCGGCGCTCGTGGGAGAGAGACCGCAGGTGATCCGCGCGAGGATCTGTGATTGGCTCGCCACCGATCCGGTCCTCATGGAGGATCTGTCCGCATCGCATGTGATTCAGATTGAATCCAAACAACCTCTGGATCGTTACGTGGCGTCCATGCGATCCGTGAATACCTGGGGCGGAGCCATTGAGATTCGTGCTTTTGTCCAGCTGTGGAAGCGACCCGTACGCGTCTTTGCGAAGAGAAGTCGACCTCCGCGATGGATTGAATTTCCGTATTCGATGGCCGATGCCTCTGGCAAGATGATTCCGACAATGGAGAATGAATGTAAGCTCAGTTGGACAGGGGCGCACTATGAACCGATCCGAACCTAGTCTGTTGTAAACACCTAAAGCGTGACATGATCATATAGAGTATAATCATGTTCAGCTTCTTATTTATAGCAACCTCCTTTTTCAACTGGACTGCCCAATACAACAAGTCCTACACAAGTGACTCCGAACGAAGCTACAGAGAATCCATCTTTTATCATAACCTGCGATTCATCAACGAACACAATGCGAATAGAGAGAATACTTATTCCCTGGGTCTCAATCAATTTGCCGATTTGACCGGCACTGAATTCAAGCGAATGTATGTGTCAGGCGGATACGTGGATCGTCCTTTTCACGTACGTGAGGTCGCGCCCGTTTTCTCGATAGCACTCCCATCGGCGGTCGACTGGACCGAACAGGGTGCTGTCACCCCTGTCAAAAATCAGGGGAACTGCGGATCCTGCTGGGCGTTTTCCACCACCGGCTCCGTAGAGGGCGCCCACTTTTTGGCCAATCACTCGTTGGTGAGTCTGTCCGAACAGCAGTTGGTCGATTGCTCCGGTCCTGAGGGCAATCAGGGATGTAACGGCGGTCTCATGGATTACGGCTTTCAGTACATTATTGATAACAAGGGAATTGGCTCCGAAGCCGCGTATCCTTACACCGGTGTTGATGGAACCTGTAAAAAGAAGGTGACATCTGTTGCCACCATCTCTTCCTTTGTGGACGTGGCGACTAACTCCGACCAGGCGTTGATGACGGCGATCGCGCAGCAGCCTGTGTCCGTGGCAGTGGAAGCCGATCAGAGTTCGTTCCAGTTTTACAGTGGCGGTGTCATGACGGGCGCCTGCGGCACTGCGCTGGATCACGGTGTCTTGGCTGTCGGATACGGTTCCGATGCCGGTCAGGATTATTACAAGGTGAAGAACTCTTGGGGTGCCACCTGGGGGGAGGCGGGCTATATTCGCCTGGGTCGCGGATCGTCCTACAATGGCGGGGCCGGACAGTGCGGTATCCTGATGGATCCTTCGTATCCTGTTGTGTAACCGGCTATCTGTAACTGTGGAAGATCGATATCGGCAGCGTATTTAGCAGCCGATCTTTATACGTATAGGCTACTCTATGAAAAATACGTCCTAACATCTCATTCCATTCTAATGGATATTTGGACCCGCCCCCTGCGTAATCCTGTGGATGAGATGCTGGATGTTTTTTGAGAGATTCTAACTTCGTGTCTAACAAGGCAATCATATCCCTGTACCATTCTTGAGTGAGGGGAGTCTGGGGTTTGGCAATATAGGCACAGTTTCCGATCAATTCGGACCAGCGTTCCCCAGGACCATATGCGACTCCGCCAGGAATTTCCTTATATCCACATATCCATTTATCACTGTTCTTTAGTTCTTCGAAGGAGGCGATCCAGGATCCCGTAGTTCGTTTTATATCACTATATCCGCCACCGTGAAAATTCATAAAGTAGGTTCGTAGATAATCGGCTTTGTGCGTTTCGGATAAGAAGGGATAGGCTGGGTGAAGGGGATGTTCCGGTAATACATGTTCGTGTAGATTCTCAGGTGTAACAAGAATTACATTACATTGGGACATCTGTTTCAACTGTTCTAGACAGCCGGATCTATCAGCAGACATTGGATTTGTACCTGTCCAGCAGCAGTAAATCGTATTCATTGCTATCTGAATATGAAGGTGATTTATCTTCATTATGACGGAATCGGGTACTGTGATTTCAGTTGGGCTTCAAACCCCTGATTTGTGAGAATGAGACGACGGAGTTGCCTACGGGTGTTCTCAATGATTCCGATCGCGGGATATCCTGTGAGTTCACAGGCGTAGGCGACGGCTAGCGCGGCACTGCGATTCATGCCCATGTAGCAGTGAATATAGACACGGGCGTTTGGATCTTTGAGTGCGGTTTCAATATAGTTACAGAGGGGTCTAAAATGCGTTTTTAGGATCGGATAGGTTTCTTCATCATGGGATTTGAGAAAGAGGAAGTGTTTGGATTGTCCTTCGGGACTTGTGGAATCGGAGTCGGAATCGCAATTGACGACATGTGTAAAAGAGGACATGATCGCCGGCTTCCATGTAGTGGCCGCGGGACCGAAAAAGACTCTGGAACCAGGTACAATCTCATAGGCGTCGGACATCTATGAGATTGTAAGGTATTGATTAGATCTTATTAGACACAGTTGTTAGCACCGTTCGTCGCTCTTAGGAGAGCTCCAGTGGCTTCGCCACAGTCGTGATTTATGAGGCTATCCATTCACTGGCTTGCTCATAAACCACTTAGAAGAAAGAGCCGCCCTGCTGGCGCTTAGTCATGCGGCGGTGCTTGTTGAAGAGGCGGAAGGTACCCTTCTTGGCCTTGTAGCCCTTACGGGTCAAGTACTTGAGAGCCTTGCGACCTGCCATCATCTTCTTGCGGCTTACAATGCGGCCGTGCTTGTTCTGGACGAGGTCGGACTTGACGAGGCCACCGGAGGTGTGCTTAGCAGTTCCGTGGAAAACTTGGGCCTTGGAGCCAACAGTCATCATTTCGGGCATCTTATACTTAGAACGCGGTTTTTAGTTTGGGACCCCATCTAAAAAAGTTGATGAGGGGGGGTCCCAGGACAGGGACCCTGTACGATGAATACAACTTACATTCGTAACACCGAAGGAAACTTTGTTTGTCCCGTCGCTGGGTGTGGAGCGATAAAGAAACGTCAGAATACAATGTTCTACCATCTGAAAAAGCACGCAGGAGCCATGAGTCATGTCTGCTCCGTGCCGGGATGCGGAGCCGGATTCATTCAGAAGAGTGGCCTTGATCAACACGTGGCCCAGAAACATTCGGAGACCGTGGCATGGGCCTGCCCCTTCTGCGACCACGGATGTAAAATGAAGGCGAACCTGATCATCCACATCGGGCGACGCCACTGTGCGGAGTGGATTCCCCCATTCACAGAGGCAGGCGGATGCGGCGGTTGTAAGAAGAGCTTTACATCCGAAGGCGGCTACTACTATCACGCGCTCCAATGCTTTACTGCGCCGCCGGATACCTCTGAGAAGTTGGCCCTTCTGACGGAAACGGGCTAAACAATCGGAACTGTGGAATGGAACAGAATGCGTATCCGGATTTTTGCTGCGAAGGATTATGGTGTAGAGAAATACATTAATTTTATTCGGCTGGACATGGCCGGCGCTTCCTCAAAGCCCTGGGCCATCGAACACTGTAGTCCCGTCAAGTGGGTTCCTACCGGTCCCGCCGATATTCACATCTATTTGGATGTGCCTGTGCGTCTCGCGGTTCCCTGGGCTTCTTTCAATGTCTTTGCGAATCCGTTTCCCGTGGTACCCCCTCCCTGGACCTGGGCCTCCTCGGAGATGGACTTGATCGTAAAAATGGAGGATTTGACAGAGAGAAAGAAGGCAGTCGATACCTTCCGTCGTGTGTTTCGGGCTGCGATCAAGGGCAATCATCCTCCTGCGTTACCTGTGGAACCTGAAAAACAGCAAGGTGATCTGCCACCCAAGGTCGGGATTATTACTGTGACGCGCAATCGCAAACAGTGGTGGGCGAACATGCTTCAGAATGTGGTCAAACAGTCGTGGCCCGTCTCCCGCTTGGAGTGGATCTTGGTGGATGACGGCGATGAGGGAGAGCGCCTTGGACCCGAAGTAGATGCCTTCATGGAAAGAACCCCTGGGATCATGATTCGCTATGTGGAGATGCTGACACAGAAATCGATCGGTGCCAAACGCAACGCGGCGGTCGCGGCGGCCTCTGGGGATGTGGATGTGTTTGTCTGTATGGACGACGATGATCACTATCCGAAGGACTCTGTGGGGCGTCGCGTGGCATGGCTTCATCGTGACATACGATCTTCGACCACAAAGAAAGAAAAGGGGATAGAAAAGGAAAAGAAAAAGCCGGGTCAGAGTCAGATCGGCTATTGTTCGGTGTTGCCCATGTACGATCTGACACGCTACATCTCCGCCGTCAATGTCCCTGAACTGGAGATCGGGCCTGCGGAACGGGTAAGTGAGGCGACTCTGGTGTTCACAAGGGAGGCCTGGATGGCTCGGCCTTTTCCAGAAGTGAGTATGGCGGAGGGGCTCGGTTTCATCGAGGGTCGCGAAGAGCTCACCGTGGAGATTCCGCCCAAGGATGTGATCGTGAGTTTCATTCACAAGGCGAACACCTCGTCCCGTCGCGTTCCCAAAGAGCAGGAACCCAATGGATGTCACTACGGATTCGCGGATGAATTCTTTTCTTACGTCCATCAGATCGGAGGGGGGATGACACCTGCTTAAACACAGGCCATCTTGGCCGAATGGCCCCTCAAATATAGAAAGACAAGGGACAAGACCAGGAATCCCGAATAGAGTATGACTTTTGTTCTTATAGAGGCATGAGTGAGGAAAAGGTCTGTTAGACCCCAGGCACCGATCCAAAGAAAAATTAAGAAGAGAGTCTGTTCTATAAAAACGACGTCTGCGTTATTCATACTCTATACTATCTTGATGAATTATAGAAGTCTTCAAGAAAGGATAAATGTGACGCAAAAATGGACCACCAGATCAAGGAGTATGGGATCTATATTCTGCGATGGGGCGTGTTCTGGGAACGGGACCGCGCGTGCTTATGGGGGATGGGCCTGGGCCTACTGGCCAGGAGTGGCGAAGGGAGAGCCTACGGCATATGGGGCCCAGAAATTAACGGGACCCAAACCTACGAATCAGCGTGCGGAACTGATGGCGCTACTTGAGGCGATTCGCTTTGCTCAGAAACAAATAGGGAAAACAGTGACAATTTACACGGATTCCATGTATGCGATCAATTGTACGTCGAAGTGGGGACCGTCTTGGGCCCGCAAGGGTTGGAAACGCGATTCAGGTGAGCCGCTCCAGAATTTGGACTTAATCAAACCGTTGGTGGCCGCGTGGAATCCGACCATTCCTCTGGTTCATGTACGGGGTCATCAGACGGGATCCGGGCCCGCTGTTCATGGCAATAATTGGGTGGATCGCGCTGCGGTCGCGGCGGCAAAAGGCGAAGAGATTCAGACAGTGGCCTCTCCCAGCGTCTTGGCGCTTGACATTCCAGGACCCGAAGAAGATATGGATACGATTCAACATATTATGGAGGAGTCGATGCGTCCAGAAAAGCTTCCGAAAACAGACAAGACATTGAAGGCAACACGACTAGAAAAACCAAAGGTGCTCAAACAGGCGGACTTGCGTACGTGGTTTTAGACAGGAAAGACCAAAGTTCTGCGGCATGTTCCAGGGCACCTTCCATCCACGCCTGACGCTGACTGAAGGATTCACCGACTAGATGAAGATGCGGCATCGATGTAGGGAAGGGTTGGAGAGCTTGGCGCCCTTCTTCGACCGGATCATACGGAACCAGTCCAGGGGTCCAATACGTACAACCATCCGACCATTCATAGGCATGAGCCCACTCCATATCCAAAGTGAGAGAAGGAAAGAGTCGTTTGAGTTCGGCCTTGAGAGCCGCGATCAACGTGGGCCCCTTGAGGCCGAGAAAGCGCTGCGTATCTTGTGACTCTGTATAACTGATCATGACAATACCTTCGGCCGGCTGGATCGGAATAATGTAGCGAAGAGGCGAATCCGTGACGATGCGTTTTTGGAAGGGCCAGGGACCGATTGTCTTTGCGTAGATACGGGTGAGCGGTTTCATGGTGAGATGTTTGAGAGGCTGGAAGGAACGGAGGACGGGAAGTGCTTGGAGGGCAACTGAAGGAAGTGCTAGGATTACACGATCAGCTTTGATCGGTTTGCCGTCCTTGAGGAGGACGGTGTACACAGATCCGCTACAACGAACATCCGTCACGGTGACGCCGAATTGGATCTGGACACCCTTCTTTCTGACATCGGATTCTAGACCATGGATGATCTGTGAGAGACCGCCGACGACGGATCCGAAGATGGAGGTGTCGTTCATCTCGGTCTCGAAGGAGTGGATTGCCAAATCGGCTCGGAGTGTATCCAGTTCCGCGCGATAAGGAAATTGAATCAGAAGGGTGTCTGTCTGTCTGGGACCGAGAATACGGGTCGCTAGCTCTCGGAGAGTGTGCGTTGCCAGAACTGCCGGATCCAGTTTTTTCAGGACGGCGATCACTGGATTCCAGATCGCATGGAAGGGGTCTGTTTTTGGTTTTTCAGAATCAGAGTCAAGAGGGAGCCAGAGCGCGCCCTTTCCGTGTTCATAGGTCTGGAGACCGAATCGTTGGACCAGAGCCATCACGTGTTTGTGATCGCGGAGATCGATGCGACCGGCGCCGATTTCGTATCCGTATTTCTTCGATGTAATAACACGTCCTCCTGCGTAGTCGCCCTTTTCCAGAATCGTGATGTCGTCGTTTGTTTCCGTTGCCAGCTTATCTGCGATCCAGAGACCGGCTATGCCAGCACCGACGATGATGGTTCTCATTGGATCCATTCCCTTACTTTGGATCTTTAAAAGGTTCTAAGTAAGGAGCTAAACTGTTCGTGTAGTATACATTGTAGAATGCCACCCTACAAACCGATTCTTGTGGAGACTGTGATACTGGCAGATCTCGGTCCTGAGGAAATAGAGGATTTGAAAGCCAATGGGCTCCGATGGATTCGACCGTATGTGAGACCCTGGGTCAAAACGCTGCGGGATCCAGGTATCGGCACCATCGTGGAACTTACAATGGAGGATCTGGCGCGATGTGTTCCGATAGACTCCAAGGAGGCACAGCGTCTGATTCGACCGATAGCGGTTCGTTAGGACACGGTGTTATTTCTTTTATCATTATTGTTTTATATGTTTGATATCCTCTTGCTTTATAGTAGTGCTCTTCCTGTGTATTGAATGGTTCTAGCCGAATCTGCGGAACCATGTGGATCTGACAGTAAGATTCCAACTCATTCAATAGGCGGGATTCTGTATCATTAACCCCGTGTATTAATAACATATGTAAATAATAATTGGCTATCTTCACCATTTTTGATTTCGGTGGTTCATAACATAATTTCCAAATACAAAATCCTAGGATGGCACCGGTGTTGTCTTTGTAAATAATTCCCTTGTGAAATATGTTGATTGCCATGCGCAGATATCGTTCGTTCCATGTATCGTCAAAGTGTTCCCGTATATATTTTCGGAGGATCTGTTTTGTGGCGCGATTACGGTTGATATGTATTTGATACATATCTACTATGTCGGTAAACATCTTACGCCTTCCGAATAAACTGACAGACTTTTGTCGTATCTGCGGATCGGCGTGCGGCTACGCAGAGACCTTCTTTATAGAGTCCAAAGGTCGGGAAGGAATTAATATTACAAAAGTCGATTGTCTCTTCGTTCACGGTCTGGTCGCAGTAATAAAAAGGGAGTTGAGCTTCTTTGGCGGCTTCGGTCAGAGCCGTCTTGTCCATCGCCTGACAGGGTCCGCACCAGGCCGCACTGAACCAAATGAGGAAAGTGGATTTACTAGACACGAGCTGCTTGAACTGTTCGTGTGTAGTTAATGGAATCATGTTGGCTCTTTACTCAACCATGAGGTAATCGACGAGGCCTTTGAGCGAACCACCCGCGATTAAGGCGACAACTGTGGCGGCCATGACCTGGGCTTCGATGGAGAGCTCTTCTTTACGGGCTCCACCGCCTCCTTGATTCAGTGTTGCTTGTTGTATAGAACCAAGGAGATTCGATTTCCCACTATTTTCGGCGTTTGCTTCCGCTACAGCCGCTTGATTCAGAGCTTCAATAGGATTGATGATATAAATACGACTGATTAATGCGGGTATGAAACCGAAAATGGGTCCCAGAAGGAGTGACATGGGCCACGTCATAGGTTCGACTTTTTCCGTAGACGCCTTTTCTCCTTCTTCTGGGGTCGGATTATCCCAATAGATACTGAATTTTTCTCGCAGTTCCTCCGGTTTGATATCTCCGTATCCAAAATCGATCGAAACACGCTCAGATGTCGTGGGACCAATTCTGTTTGTCCACATCTTAAAATAATTGAGAAACTGATCCGTTTTACTATCGACTGTAACTCCTTTTGTGAACATCTTCTTCGGATCGATCACCGTAGATGACATGATCAACCACCAGGGCATCCAAACAAATGTTCCATAGATACCCGCTAGCACCAGAAGGAAAATGAGCCCTATAACATTCCAAGCAGTGATCGATTGACTCAAGGCGCTAATTGTCAGAAAAATCCCTGACAGGATTCCCGCGAATACGCCCGCGTCAAACAATTTGCGAATCATCTGTGCCCATTTTCCGAGCATGGCAGAGTCGACACCCAGGAACCCGAACAGAGCTCCGAAAATCCAGGCGGAGTAGCTCGATTTCTGTTTGTAATTCGTGTCCTGATCCGTAATCATCCCCTGAGCGATTCCTGTAACGGCGTCGAAGGGTGTAGAGAGACCGTAGTTGATGACGCGATCCTCTTCGGCATATAATTGAATTATGTCCCACAGATACCAGAATCCGAATCCGCCGAAGGTGAGCAGTTTCGCGATACCCGTAAACGGACTGCGCATATAGAAGTGATCGAGACCGAAGAGTCCTCCAATCAGAGACCAGCCCTTGAGAGTTTCCAGATTGATGTCGGGGCGGGGAACATATGGATGATCTCCGTCCGTAGGAGTCCACGTCTTTGCGCTGCTAATGTTGTCAGCGACCGGTATCCGCCCTTTTACTGCTTCCATGAAGCGATCTGGCTGGTTTGGTGTGTCCTGTGACATCCTCTGAGGCGTGCGGGGAAAAGCTTATGACAGTCGGAGACGCTTAGGATTATGCTATAAACGCTAGGCCCCCCAGTCCTCCCACGACACGCAGAACGTTATAGTTCGTCGCATACATCTGGACTACTCGATCTTGAGTGAGTTCGTTCGGGTTGAAGGTGAGTGCCATGTTGATGTCGTCGATCTTGCTGCAGTTGAGAGACCCCGATGGCTGCTCATCTTCCGGCTTCAAGCTGAAGCTGTAGAGATAGATGTAGACGGGTGGCGTAGGTACATTTGTGTGGAACCGATACGGCTGTGTGAGGCGGAAATACTGCGCATTGCGAATGTAGAAGCGGTCCTGTCCGTCTAGTCGGAGGATCGCCGTGTTGAGCAGATCTTCCGTGGCCACACCTGGTTCGCCGCCGTTGTTCTGAAGCGCGCTCGAATAATTGAACCATTCACGGGCGGCGGCCATGCGTGTTTCCTGGATCACCCAGATGAACTCCTTACAGCAGTGATTGTAGTATAAGGGCATGGAGATCTGACTGATACCCGCGGTAATCGACTGTACTGGTGAGATCTGGAGCTGATCAATGAGGTATTCGTGATCGGCAGCGGCGAAGCGTTGGCGCTCCTCCTTGTCCAGATAGATGTAGTCGCCGAACATCTGGAACCGGGAGATACTGACAGCAGGGATGGAGGGGCAGGGCTGACCTGGTGCGGGAGGCAGCTCCGCCGACCACCACATCTCCTGGAAGGGGCGCAGATGCATGATGATACGGACCGGGTGCGCCTGGAGCGCGATGAGAGGCAGGGCGGCGCCGATCGTGTTACAGAACCAGAACCGGAGGGGAATCGCGAGCTTCAGGGTCGACGTCGCATCGATGCCCGCGGGAGGATAGACATCCCAGTGTCCCACCATCTCGTTATAGCCTTCGCGCTTGCCCTTGGGAACCGTGA
>Ga0214917_10003545_pt1 | contig 17922 bp, 16 predicted proteins | sample LL_1208_BB_MetaG_FD_177983 | JGI IMG/M metagenome (GOLD analysis project Ga0214917, IMG submission 177983) | Freshwater microbial communities from Lake Lanier, Atlanta, Georgia, United States - LL_1208_BB | ecosystem: Environmental > Aquatic > Freshwater > Lake | place: USA: Georgia | collected...
GGACCTGCCCGCCCCCACCCTCGATGACATCCGCTGGCAGGCCGTCCTCGCCCGCAGCCCGCAGCAAAACTTCCTCTACGCCGTTACCACCCAGGGCGTGTATTGCCGCCCCGGCTGCCCCTCACGCCCACCGCTGCGCCGCAATGCCCGCTTCTACGCCGATGCCCCCGCCGCCGAGGCCGCGGGCTTCCGCGCCTGCAAACGCTGCGACCCCAAGGGCGAGCGCGCCGCCATGCAGCGCGCGGGCGTGGAAGCCGCCATGCGCATGATCGAAACCGCCGAAACCATCCCCTCTTTGGAGGCACTGGCCAAGAAAGCCGGCTATGCCCGCCACCATTTCCTGCGCCTGTTCAAGGAAATCGCCGGCGTCACCCCCCGCTCCTATGCCGAGAGCGTGCGCGGCCGCCGCCTCTCCGCCGCCCTGGCCGAGGGTGCCCGCGTTGCCGATGCGGTGGCCGAGGCCGGCTTTGGCAGCGAAAGCCGGGTCTATGAAACCCCAGGCCGGCATCTGGGCATGACCCCCGGCGCCGCCCGGCGCGGCGGCCAGGGCGAGACCATCCTCACCGCCCGCACCCAATCCGCCATGGGCCCGCTGCTGGTCGGCGCCACCGGGGCCGGCATTTGCTTCATCGGCTTCGCCGAGGATTTCGCCGCATTGGAGGGCGATCTCCGCCACCGCTTCCCCGCCGCGCAGGTGCAGGAGGCCCCCGATGCCCTGGCTGAGACCATGCGCGCCATCATCGCCTATATCGCGGAACCGCAAGCCGCCCTCGCCCTGCCGCTGGATTTGCGCGGCACCGCCTTCCAGCGCCGGGTATGGGAGGCGCTGCAAGCCATCCCCTTCGGCGAAACCCGCAGCTATTCCGCCCTCGCCGCCGCCATGGACATGCCCCGCGCCACCCGCGCCGTCGCCCGCGCCTGCGCCCAGAACCATGTCTCCCTCGCGGTACCCTGCCACCGGGTGGTGGGGCAGGATGGCAGCCTCACCGGCTATCGCTGGGGTCTGGCGCGCAAGAAGCGTCTTCTGGAGCAGGAGCGCGCAGCGCGCGGATCGCCTGATTGAGCAGTTCCGCCGCGGGCGACGTCTCCCACACCACATCCTGATCCACCGCCTGCGCGAGCTTGGCCTTATACACCGCGCGGGGAATTTCCATCGTGCCGAATTGCGCCAGATGGCCGGTGATGAACTGGGTATCGAGCAGCGAAAACCCCATCAGCCGCAGCCGCGCCACCAAATGCACCAGCGCCACCTTGGAGGCATCCCGCGCGCGGGAAAACATGCTCTCGCCAAAAAACACCCCACCCAGCGTCACACCATACAGCCCACCCACCATGGCGCCGCCCTGCCACACCTCGATGGAATGGGCATGGCCCATCTCATGCAGCGCGGTGAACAGCGCCTCGATCTGGGTATTGATCCAGGTCTCCTCCCGCCCCGGCGCGGGGGCGGCGCAGAGCCCGATGGTCGCCCGGAAATCCTGGTCGCAGGTCACGCTGAACCCGCCACCCAAGACGGTGCGGGCCAGCCGGCGCGGCAGGTGAAACCCATCCAGCGGCAGCACGCCGCGCATTTCCGGGTCAAGCCAATAAAGCCTTGCCGAACCCCGCGCCTCAGCCATGGGGAAAAGCCCGGCGCGATACGCCCGCAGCATCAGATCAGGCGTGATCTCGGTAGGGCGACGGCTCATGCGCCGGGATGGTAGCGGCCAGCGGGCCGCATCTCCAAGCCCTTAGCAGGCTTCGGAAAAACGAACAGTGAGGGAAAGGAAGATCGAGGGGCTTTGCCCCTCGAGCACCCCAGGAGGAAACTCAGTTTCCTCCACCTTCGTTAGATTATTGATTCTGATGATTTTCAAAGGTTCGGGAAAAACGCCGATATAAATGTCTACCCTGGAGGGAGAGCGCTAGAGGGCAAAGCTCTCTCGCTCTTTTCCTCTGCATCGAGGTTTTTCAGGACCCTGTTAGATCACCAGTTCGACTGGTATCCCCCGGCAATCCATTTCCCAATCCAGCCCGACAATTGGCGGCCGGCAATAATGCCACTCAATTCCCAGCGCCGGCGCCCCGCGCTCCAGCACCTCGCCCGCCAAAATCGGATGCGGATCAAACACGGTATACAGATTCACCGCCGTCGCCTGAGCATAATTCACGCCCAGCACGCCCATCCGCCGCTCCATCTCGCCCATCACATGGGCGCATTTCAGCGAAAGCCCGGCCGGCGAGGTATCCCCCCGCGCCACAATGCTTTCCTCATAAGTGGCGCCACCCTCGCGCGCCTCGCCATTGCCGGCAACGACAAAGCTGGCCCCAGCCGCCGCATCCGGCCTGGCATAGGTAAAGGCAAAAAACCCCGGCTCGCCCGGCGGCGCCACTTCGGGACAGACATTGCTGCGCGCCACCGGATTGGTCTCGCCCAGAAACACCCCCCATTCCTGCAAGGTGCCGGCGTAAATCTTGTTGAAGGCGGCAAAACCCGCCTCACTGAAGGGCGCCGGGCTGCGCAATTCACAGGCGCAAAACGCCGTCAGCGGCAGGCCCAGCCCCTCAAGATGCGCCTTGATGCGGGCAAACCCCTCGGCCAGCGGCACCGGCAGCCGGAAGCGTGCCCGCTCCAGCCGAAAGCCCGGCAGGGCCACCACACCGCAGGAATACTGAAACACCCCGGGGGCATAGCCATAACCCCGCTCCGGCAAGGCCTGCATCAGGCGGCGTCCTCACGCCTGTCGCGCACTTTCACATAGGCAATCGCGGCGTGTTCGGCACAATAAGGCTTCGCCACCATGGCTTCGGCGGTGCAGAAGGTGAAGCCGGAGGTGCCGGGCTCACCAATGGGCCAGCAGCAGCTCTTGCCGCCAACCCGCGGGAAGGGACGGGGTGCGGCAGCCACCGGCCGAGCCACCGGCACGGCGGCGGACGGGGCTGCGGTCATCACCGGCGCTGGCCGGCGCGGCGGTGCGGCGGCGGCGATTTGCGGCAGAGGCTCGCGCAAGGCGGCGCGCAGCGGCGGAAGCGTATGCCGCCGCGCCGGGGCTGGCTTGGCTGTGGCCACCACATCACGGCGAATGGGGCTGGGCCGCGCCGGCAGGTTCAGGCGATGTGCCTTGCCCACCACGGCATTTTTGGAAACACCCATGCGCCGGCCGATCTCCGCCGTGCTGTGGCCCTCCGCCCAGAGAGCACGCAAACGGTCGATGGCCTCCACTGTCCAATCCATATGCAGTCCCCCTTCTCGTCCTTATCTACCATATACGGTAGGCGAGAGGGGGTTCCGAACACAAGCGGTGGATTCATCCCTGGAAGACAAAACTGTGGACAAGCCCAACCGCACCCTGGGGCGGCATCACAGGGTGAAGCGCGTGCCGAACAAGATGGTGGTGCCGGGAATGACATAGCCGCTGGTCGGCTCGTAGCGGATATTGCCCAGGTTGCGGGCCTCCATGAACACCGAGATGCGTTCCTGCACGCGATAACTCACCACCAGATTGGCCGTGGTGCCGCCCTTCACCTGGGTCGCCTGGCTGAATTGCCCAAGATTGTCATACACATAATCCGGGCTGCGCCCCACAAAGAGGATCTCCGGCGCAATCGTCAGGCGCGGGATGGGCGTGATCCGCCCACTCAGCGACCATAGATTCTCCGGCCGGCGCAGCAGGCGGCTATGGGTCGCGCTATCCAGCGCCAGCGTCCAGGTATAGGCGCCGCGCAGCTCGACATAGGGGCTCACCCGCGCGGTCAGGCCCAACTCAACCCCCTGAATATTCGCCCGCTCCACATTCACATAGCTGGTGAAACTGCCATTGGCATTGATCAGATTGCGAAACCAGGACTGGAAATACGTCGCCGTGGCAGTGAGAAACCGCGGCTGACCAAAGGCCGTAATATCCACATCACCACCCACCTCCCAACTCGAACTGCGCTCAGGCAAGAGGTTGGGGTTGCCGCGGAACCCAAAGCCGGTGATGCCATAGCGCTGAAACAGGCTCGGCGCGGCAAAGCCCGTGCCCAGCGCGCCGCGCAGCCGGGCGCGATACTCCGGCAATTCATACACCGCACCCAGCCGATAGGTGGCCGCGCCGCCAAAGCCCGCCGTGTTGTCCACCCGCCCACCGGCCGAAAGATCCAGCCGCTGCAGCACCCGATATTGCAGGTTCACAAACCCCGCATGGCTATCCTGGCTGGCATTGACGCTGCTGCGGTAAGGCGCGCTGCCCGAGGCCGAATTGCTGGTCTCATGCATGACATTATAGCCAAAACCCAGCGCGCCATCGCCGCCCCAGCCGCCCAGATCCGGCAGCCGAAGCTGATTGCCCCAATCCAGCACATTGCGGTTGCCGCGATACAAATCATCAGCCGTGGCGGATGAAAAATTGTCAGGCTGGTTCACATAGCGCCGCCGGTCATTGCTCACCCCCACCCGCAACCCCGTGGTCCAGGCGTCAAACAGCCTGGTCTCGCCGCGAATCTGCCCAGACCAGCGGCGCTCCTCGCCGGAGTAATTCGGGTCATCGGCCAGAAAACCATCCAGGCCGAAATTGCTCTGCTGGAAGCGCAGCGTCCCCTCGATGCGGGTATTGGGCAACGGGTTCCAGCCCAGCCGCATGGAGGCCGCCACGCCGCGATAGCCATCGCGCTCCGGCCGATGCGGCTGCAGCCGCTGCGGGGTGATATTGTAGCCCGAGGTGGAGAGGCTCTGCCCCATCGCCAGATAATCAAAATCCCCCACCGTGCCGGCCACGCCGCCATCGGCGCGAAAGGTATTCTGGTTGCCCCCGGCCACACTGCCAAAGACCTCCGCCTGCTTATCCGCCGGCGCACGGCGGGTGACGATATTGACCACACCGCCAATCGCGCTGCTGCCATAAAGCGCGCTGGCCGGCCCGCGCAGCACCTCAATCCGCTCCACCCCCGCCAGCATCAGCGAGCCGAAATTAAAGGCGTTATTCGGGTCAGACGGATCATTGGCGGCAACGCCATCGATCAGCACCTGCACATGGCGCGAATTGGTGCCGCGAAAAAAGCCGCTGCTCAGCGTCCCCGGCCCACCCTGCGGCACCACCCGCACACCCGGCACCGTTGCCAGCGCATCGGCGAGCGTGCGGTAGCCGAAATCCTCAATATCAGCGCGGCTGATGATGCTGGTGGCCGCCGGTACGCGCTCCACGGCCACGGGAATGCGGGTGCCGGTCACGATGGTATCGGGAATGGCCTGCTGCGCCCAAACAGGCGCGCAGAGCGCGGAAAAAACAAACACAATGCGTCGCATCAGATGAACTCCGAGCAAGGGTTTCCCCGCCGCCCGGATGGCCGGCGGGGCAGTGCTCGTCGAACCCGCAAACGAAATGCGCGCAGGCTTCCCCGCACGTGTTCCGTGGCACCGGTGCACCCCGCCCGATACGCGCGAGACAACTCTGCGAAGGCCGGTCTCCTGGCTCGCGGAGTGGGGATATCCCCGCTCGCCCCGCCTTCTCGGTGCCGATGGCACCAATGGCATCAGGGGCGAGAACTCCGCCTACAGTTGCGGGGGCAGCCGCGGCACCGGGGTTGCCCCCATCCACGCGTTCCCGTTTCAACCCTTACGGGTCACCGTCGCATGGGCCAAGCCTACCACAGGCGCCGCTCCTGGCTACAGCACGTAGCCCATCGCCGTGAACGCCACCCAGAGCAGCGCCACGATCACCACCGTGGCGAAGATGCAGCCCAGGAGCGTGGCCAGCGCCCCCAGCCCGATCACCCGATTGTCGCTTTCCACCACGCCCAGCGCCATGATGATATTGCCAAAAGCCGGCGGGCCATTGGTGCCAGGCCCGGGCAGGATCAGCATCAGCGCGGTATAGACCGTCAGCCAACCCACCAGCTTGTCGCCGGTCGGGCCGGTGAAAAACCCAGGCCGCGGCTTCACATAGACTTCGATCCGCTTCAGCCATTTCGAATCAGCCCCGCCCAGCTTCAGCAGGTCGGACCGCTTGATGGTCTGCCGGGCGATAAAACCGGGCAGCTTGGGCGTGCGCCGCCCCATGCCCATCTGCACCCCCAATACCAGCATGGGCGTGCCAAAAACGCTCGCCATCCCAGGGATCAGCGAGGGCAGGCAAAGCAGCAGAATGAGCAGCCCAAAGGCCCTGTCGCCAAACACCTCAGCCATATCGGCCAGGCTGATGCGCTCCCCGGGAAAGCGGGTAACCACCTCCTGAATAATACGTGAAATCGGTGCTGCATCCGCGCCATGCGTCGCTGCCTCCTCGGGAGACTTGCTGAGACCGTCCATAATCCGAAATGAAGCCCCTTTGCGCGCAATGCGTCTTTTTACACCTGACAAATCTAAACTAGCGATAAGAATCCGGTAGTCCAGCAGCAATTTTGTTTCGCCGCCCGGTGGACGCATCGGCGCCTTTCGCGCAGATGTGGCCATAAGCGGAGGAAACCCATGTCCATAGATCTCGACATCGCCCGGCAAGCCAAGCTGGCCCCCATCGCCACCATCGCCACCCGCGCCGGCATCCCCGATGAGGCGCTGGAGCCCTACGGCAAATACAAGGCCAAAATCGGCCTCGATTTCGTCGCCGAAACCCGCGCCACCCGCCCCGCCGGCAAGCTCGTCCTGGTCACCGGCATCAGCCCCACCCCGGCCGGCGAAGGCAAAACCACCACCACCGTGGGCCTCGGCGACGCGCTCAACAGCCTAGGCCACCGCGCCATGATCTGCCTGCGCGAACCATCGCTCGGCCCCTGCTTTGGCGTGAAGGGCGGGGCGGCCGGCGGCGGCCATGCCCAGGTGGTGCCCATGGAGGATATCAACCTCCATTTCACCGGCGATTTCCACGCCATCACCTCCGCCCACAACCTGCTGGCGGCGATGCTGGACAACCATATCTACTGGGGCAATGCCCTCGGGCTCGATGCCCGCCGCATCGCCTTCCGCCGCGCACTCGACATGAATGACCGCGCCTTGCGCCAAATCACCCAAAGCCTGGGCGGCGTGCGCAACGGTTTCCCGCGCGAGGATGGCTTCGACATCACCGTCGCCTCCGAAGTCATGGCCATCCTATGCCTCGCCGATGACCTGGCCGACCTCCAGGCCCGCCTTGGCCGCATCATCGTCGGCTATACCCGCGATGGCGCGGCCGTCACCGCGAAGGACCTCAAAGCCGAAGGCGCCATGGCCGCCCTGCTGCGCGACGCCCTCTCGCCCAACCTGGTGCAAACCCTCGCCGGCTCGCCCGCCCTGGTGCATGGCGGCCCCTTCGCCAATATCGCCCATGGCTGCAACTCCGTCATGGCCACCAAACTCGGCCTGCATCTGAGCGATGTGGTGGTCACCGAGGCCGGCTTCGGCGCCGATCTGGGCGCCGAGAAATTCATCGACATCAAATGCCGCATCGCCGGCCTCGCCCCCGATGCGGTGGTCATCGTCGCCACCGTGCGGGCACTGAAAATGCATGGCGGCGTGGCCAAATCGGCCCTCGGCAAGGAAGATGTGGCGGCGGTGCGCCGCGGCGTGGTCAACCTCGCCCGCCATGTCGAGAATATCCGCAAATTCGGCATCACCCCAGTCGTGGCACTCAACCATTTCACCGCCGATACCCCCGCCGAACAGCAGGCGGTGATCGACGCCATGGCCGCCATGGGCACCGAGGCCATCCTTTGCCGCCATTGGGCCGATGGCGCCGCCGGCGCACAAGACCTGGCCCGGGCAGTGATGGCGCGCATCGCCACCACCGAAGCACGCTGCACCCCCCTCTACCCCGCCGAACAACCCCTGGCCGACAAGATCGACACCATCGCCCGCGAAATCTACCGCGCCTCCGGCATCGACCTGGCCCCCGCAGCGGCGGAAAAACTCAAGCGCTTCGAGACCCAGGGCTTCGGCGCCCTGCCAGTCTGCATCGCCAAGACGCAATACAGCTTCTCGGCCGACCCCACGGCCCTCGGCGCGCCCAGCGGCCACACACTACCCGTGCGCGATGTCCGGCTCTCCGCCGGGGCGGGCTTCGTGGTGGCGATCTGCGGCGAGGTGATGACCATGCCTGGCCTGCCGCGTGTCCCGGCTGCTGAGACCATCGGGCTGGATGCTGAGGGGCGGATCGACGGTCTGTTCTGAACGGTGGCTCTTGGGGAAGGCTCTGCCTTCCCCAAACCCCATCCGCAAGGTGCCAGGGGCACCTTGACCGCCGGTGAATTTATATTGGGATCAAAGGGCCTTTCGGCCCTTTGCGGGCGGGGTGTGGGGAGGGCAGAGCCCTCCCCACGGACCCCCTACTGCACCCGAATATTCCGGCTACGCACAATCGCGCCGAGCTTTTCCGTCTCTGCCCGCGCATAGGCCGGCCAGGCCGCCAGCGGCTGCCGCGCCGGCGTCACCGCCAGGGCCTGCAGCCTCGGCGCAAGGTCGGCCGCGGTGAGTGCCGCGGTGCAGGCGGCGTTGAGCCGGGCCAGGATGGGCTCGGGCGTGCCCGCCGGCGCCAGCATCCCCACATGCTCCTCCACCTGCACCTGCGGGAAACCCTGCTCGGCGAAGGTGGGGATATTGGCGGCCAGCGGGCTGCGTTCTGGCGAAGCCACGCCGAGCGCCTTCAATTCGCCCGAGGCGATAAAACCCATCACCGAGGCGGCAGGCATGAAGACCATCCCGGTCTCGCCCGTCAGCACCGCCTGCACAGCCGGGCCGCCGCCACGATAGCCAACCTCCAGCACCTCAATGCCGGCCGCCTGAAGGAATTGCTCGGTGGCCAGGTGCGAGGTGGCGCCGACCGAGGCATTGGCATAGCTCTGCCCGCCGCGCCGGGCCAGGGCGATATATTCCGCCACCGAATTCACCGGCGAGGCCTTCGCCACCAGCATGAACATCGGCATGGTCACCAACAGCCCCACGCCGACAAAAGCCTGCGCCATGTCGAAGGGCAATTGGTAGAGATGCGGCGCGGCGGCATAGGTGGAATTGGGCGTGATGACGATGTTGTAGCCATCCGGCCGCAGCCGCGCCGCCGCCGCCATGCCGATGGTGCCATTGGCGCCCACGCGGTTATCCACCACGAAGCCCTGGCCCAGATCCGAGGAAAGCCGGGTGGTCAGCACCCGGGCAAAGGTGTCGGTCGGCCCGCCCGGCCCCCAGGGGACCACGACATTGACGGGGCGCGAGGGGTAGGCCTCCTGCGCGAAGGCCGCCAGGGGCAAGGGGCTGGCCAAAAGGCCGCGGCGGGTGATGTTCATTCTTGTCGTTCCTCCAGATCGTTAGGCAATGGTGTCGGGCAACCCCGCCCAGATTTCCTCAAAGCTGGGCGCCCGCGAAATCAGCCCCTGCTGCACGCAAAAATGTGCGGCAAAGCAAAGGCTCGGCATCAGCGCAGCGCGCCCCCGCGGCAGGCCCGAGGGTGCGCGGGCCTCCGCTGCGGCCATCAGGCCGAGCACATCAGCCGCCGCATCGGCCGCATCGGCGCGCGCCACCAGCAGATGGTTCACCGGCATAAAGCCATAAACCCGCCGAAATTCCTCGGCCGCGTCATCCGCAAAAACCCGGCGCAGGGCATCGCTTTTCGGCATATCAGCGCCGAAGATGGCGGCATCAATTTCGCCTGCCTCCAGCATCGCCAGCATATCGCTGCCCGGCGCTGCCCGCCTCGCCCATGGCGGGTCGCGATACTCCGCCACATGCGCATCTTCAAAAGTCGTCCAGGCGATGTCGCTCGCCGCCACAGCTTGGCCGGCCAGGATGCCGCGCAGCCACATCCCCGTGGTCTGGCTATAGGCCCGCACACCCACCCGCTTGCCTGCCAGATCGCCCGGCGCCAAGGGCGCATCCGCCCGGCAGAGCATCGCGCTGTCCTGAAACCGCGCCGCCAGCGCCCATGGCAGCAGCACCAGCCCCTTATCGTGCTCGCGCGCCTGCAGCCAGGTGGCGATGGCCATTTCGCTGATCGCGTAGCGCCCCTCCCGCACCATGGGCGCAAAGGCGCGGGAGATGACCGGCACCTCCGCACATTCCAGCCGCAACCCAGGCGCGCTGACGGCGCCATCCAACAGCGCCGCAGTGTGCGGATAGCGGCCTATGGCTGCGCTCAGCACCCTCAAACGAGGCTATCCACCACATGCGGGAAGACCGACTGAAACCCCTCGCCATAGGTCATGGCGCGGTCAGAGTTCCGTGCCCCCTGCGCGCCGCGCTGCAGGGCGACGCGGGTGTAATATTCCCAAAGATGTTCCTGCCCGGCCATGCACTCAATCGCCTGGCGCTTCAGCGGCCAGACGCTGTCGATGCCCAGCAGCATATCGGGCTTCCAATTGCATTGCTCGGGTTGATGCGGCTCGAAGAGGAAGACGGGCGGCGCGCCCAGCACTTTTTGCTCCGGCCTATGGCCATGCGCCTGGGCGGTGATGCGGGCGTGCTGGGCGAAATCGGTCACCGCCGGGTGGTCGTGATTATAGATGTCTTCCTTGGAGTGGGTGAGGATGAAGGCCGGCCGCACCGCGCGCATCACATCCACCAGCCGGAACAGCGAGGCCTCGCTGAGCGTGATCGGATAATCGCCGAGGTCCCAGAACTGGATGTCATGCACATTGAGCACCTGCGCTGCGGCCTCGGCCTCCTTCTGCCGCTCGGCCTTCACCCTCTCCAGCGTCATGCCCGGCTGGCGCCAGAGCTTTGCGGACTCACCCCGCTCGCCATAGCTCAGGCACACCACGGTCACCTCGAAGCCCTTCGCGGCGTGCAGTGCGATGGCGCCGCCGGCGCGCCAGACGAAATCGGCGGAGTGGGCGCTGACGACGAGGGCTGTGGGCTTGCTCAAGAGGGGTCTCCTATCGGCGGGGTGGCGTGGGTGCGGAAGGAATTGGTGAGTTTCAGGCCCCAGGCCTGGCCGCGATTCCGCTCGGCCTCGGTCCAGGTGATGGTCTTCCAATCCGGCGCCAGCACCAGCCGGGCGCCGGAATGGGCCAGCTCAATTCGGTTGCCGCCTGGTTCATAGACATAGAGGAAGAAAGTCTGCTGGATGGCATGCTTGTGCGGGCCATTCTCGATCGGCACGGAGGCTTCCAGGAAGGTATCGGCCGCTTGCAGAATGGCCTCGCGGCTGTCGAGGGCGAAGGTGATGTGGTGCAGCCGGCCCGCCACGCCATTGCCCTCGCGGGCGAAGGCCACGTCATAGGATTTATTGGTGGCGGTCAGCCACATGCCCATCTCGGTGCCGTCATCGAACTCAATCCGCTCGGTGCAGCGCAGCCCGAGGTTGCGCTCGTAGAATTCGCGGCAGCCGCGCACATCGACGGCGAGGCAGTTATAGTGGTCGAGCCTGCGGATATTCACCCCGCGCGCGGGGTAGCGCTGGGCCTGGTTGCGCAGCGCCGGGCGCAGCGCCTCAGGCGCCTCGTACCACTCCGTGTCGTAATACAGCTCCACCAGATGGCCATCAGGGTCACGGAAGCGGAAGGCGCTGCCATGGCCAAAGCTGCCTTCATGTTCAGTGACGGCCACGCCATCGGCGCGCAGCGCGGCCACCCGGCGGGCCAGCGCGGCCGGGCTGCGGGTGCGCCAGCCGGCATGGCCGAGGCCAGAGGTGGCGGCGGCCGTCAGTTGCAGTGAAAAGGTTTCGTAATCATCCCAGCCGCGCAGGAAGACGCTGTCACCCTGCTGGCCGCTTTCCACCATGCCCATCACCTCGGTGAAGAAGCGGCGGGAAGCCTCGAAGCGCGGCGTCAACAATTCCACGTGGCCGAGATGCGCCACATCCATGATCGGTTCTTCCAACGCCGCCTCCCAGATTGTGGGAATCTTAGCTGGGCTGGGCATGGCTTGTCTCATGCCGATTTCTGGTCGAGGTATCAGCAATTGGCATATCGGCGATGCCCTCTGCCGCCAGCTCCGCCAGATGGCCGCGCAGTGCCTGGCAGAAGGCCAGGGCGGCGGGCGGCAGCGGCCGGTCGGGCGAGGTGATGATGCCGGCTGGCCTGGGCGGTGCCTCCAGCGGCAGGGCTGCCACTCGCAGGGCACCGCGCAGCAGGTCGCCCGCCATCATCGAGCGCGGCATGATCGAGACCATATCAGTCGCCAGCAGCATCTCGCGGATGAAGCCATGGCTGCTCGTGCGCAGCGCCGCACCGCCGAGGCCGAGGCGGGCGAGCAGTTGGTCAATCTCTTGTCCAACCCGCTGGCTGACGGTGGGCAGCACCAGTTCGCAGGCCGCAAGCTGCGGGCCGCCTCGCACCAGGATGGGATGGCCGGGCCGGGCGATGATGGAGAGCGGCTCCTGCCATAGGGCCTCGCGAAGGAAGGCATCAGGGGTGGCAGGGGTATAGAGGCGGCCCACCACGAGGTCGATTTCCCCGGCAGCGAGAAGCGCTAGCAGTTCCTCCATCCGTCCCTGTTCCACCCGCAACAGGATGTCCGGATGGCTGGCCTTGAGGCGGATGAGCGCGCCGGGCAGCACGCCCACGGCGGCCACCGGCAGGGCACCGATGGCGGCGACCTGACCGATGCGGTCCAGCGCCTCATCGGCACGGCGCATCTCGGCGAGTACCCGCCGGGCCAGGCGCACCAGCACCATGCCCGCCTCGGTCGGGCGCACGCCACGGGGGTGCCGCTCGAAGAGCTTCTGACCAATGATAGCCTCGGCCTCGGCCAAGCTGCGGGAGACTGCGGGCTGACCCAGCCCCAGCACGGTGGCTGCCTTGAGCAGCGATCGATTGGCCTCCAGCGCGTCGATCACGCGCAAGAGGTGCAGCTTCAGCCGCTGGTCAAGGAAGCGTTGTATGGCACGGCCCCCGTGGGACGCGGGGTGGCTTAGCGGGCCCCGCGCGCCGCGGCCTCGGCCTCGGCGGCAAGCTCGGCCTCGATCGCCTGGGCCAGTCGCTCGCCATGCTCGATCGAGCCCTCGCCACGCACCGGCGGCACGGTTTGTGCCTCGCCATGCGCCTCGCCCTGGTTTTCCCCCTGGTTCTCCCCTTGGGCCTCGTCCCCTGGCTCCTCGCCGCCCTGCTGCTCGTCCTGATGGTAGCGGCGATGCTGCTGGTTCTGGCCTTGCTGCGGCTGGTGCTGGCCGCCCTGGGCGAGCTGCGCCTGGTTCATCGCGCCGAGGATGCGGAAATAATGCTCGGCATGCTGGAAATAGGCCTCGGCCATCACCCTGTCGCCGCCGCCGGTCGCGTCGCGGCCGAGCTGGAGATATTTCTCGAAGAGCTGCTGGGCCGTGCCCCGCAGGCGCAGATCGGGGCCTGAGCTGTCGAAGACGTGGTTGCGGTTCATCGGCTGCTGGTTGGGCGTGGCGGCCGAGCGGTATTGACCGCCGCCACCCCCGCCACCGCCACCGCCGCCGCCGCCCCCACCCTGACGGTATCCGCGGCCACGCATGCGTTTCATGTTCATTCGGTTCGCGCTTCTGTGGTTCGAATTGAAGCAATTCGAAGTTGTGCTGCTTTGGGTGCCCGCGTCCCTGCGGGCGATCACGAAAGGCGTGGAGCCAAAACCGGGCGACCATGCTGACCACGCCGGGGCGCGTTTCGTTTCGCAGTTGTGGGCCTCTCCGCGGTGGAAAGCAAGCGGGCATCATCGCCTGATCAGCCCGGCGCGGGGGATGGCGTTCAAATCTGGCCGAGCTTCCAGCCATGTCAGCCCGCCATTGCGGGCCAATTGGGCCACAGCGGGGGCCTGGCCCTGGCCGAGTTCCAGCACCGCCAGCCCGCCCGGGGCCAGCAGCCGGGGCAGGGCGGCCATGATGCGGCGATAGGCGTCGAGCCCATCGGCGCCGCCATCGAGGGCGGCGGGTGGCTCATGGCCGGCCACTTCGGGCATCAGGGCGGGGATGGCGGCGGCTTCGATATAGGGCGGGTTGCTGAGTATCAGGTCGAAGCTGGCATCGAGCGCATCGGCCCAGTCACCGGCCAGGAAGAGGGCGGGAAGGCCCAAGGCCTGGGCATTGCGCCTTGCCAGGGCGGCGGCTTCGGGGTTGAGGTCCAGGCCAATGCCGCTGGCCGCCGGCAATTCGGACAGCACGGCCAGCAGCAGGCAGCCGGTGCCGGTGCCCAGATCAAGCACGCGCCGGGCCTGTGGGGCCAGTTCCAGCGCGGCTTCCACCAGCGCCTCGGAATCGGCGCGGGGGATGAGGGTGGCGGGGGAGACGGCGAATTCCAGCCCCCAGAAGCCCGCACTGCCGGTGATATAGGCCATGGGTTCGCGCCGGGCGCGGCGGGCCAGCATGGCGGTGAAGGCTTGGGCGGCGGCGGCGGGGACGGCGGCGCGGGGGTCGCGCAGCAGGGTCTCGGCGCTGACGCCCATGGCGTGGCCGAGCAGCCAACGCGCCTCCATCCGGGGGTTCTCGATCGCCGCCGCCCGCAACACCTGGCCGGCCTGGCAGAGCCAGGCGCCCACGCTTTCACCGGGCTGGCAGGCGGGGCTCACCCTTCGGCCGCGGCCAGGCGGGCCGCCTCATCCTCGGCCATCAGGGCCTCGATGATCTCATCCATCTCGCCCAGCATCACCCGCTCGATTTTGTGCAAGGTGAGGCCGATGCGGTGGTCGGTCACCCTGCCTTGGGGGAAGTTGTAGGTGCGGATGCGCTCGCTGCGGTCACCGGTGCCGACCTGGCCCTTACGCTCGGCGCTGCGGGAAGCGTCCAGCCGGGCGCGCTGGGCTTCGTAGATGCGCGCGCGCAGCACCTTCATCGCCTTGGCGCGGTTCTTGTGCTGGCTGCGCTCCTCCTGCATCGCCACCACGGTGCCGGTGGGGATATGGGTGATGCGCACCGCACTGTCGGTCTTGTTGACGTGCTGGCCGCCGGCGCCCTGGGCGCGGTAGGTGTCGATGCGCAGGTCGCTTTCATTGATCTGGACATCCACCTCCTCGGCCTCGGCCATCACCGCCACGGTGATGGTGGAGGTGTGGATGCGGCCCTGGCTTTCGGTGGCGGGGACGCGCTGGACGCGGTGGACGCCGCTTTCGAATTTGAGGCGGGCGAAGACATTGGTGCCCTCGACCTCGGCGGAGGCGTTTTTGACGCCGCCCAATTCGTTTTCGTCGAATTCCAGCAGGGTCCAGCGCCAGCCTTGGGTTTCGGCGTATTTTTGGTAGGCGCGAAACAGTTCGGCGGCGAAGAGGCCGGCTTCATCGCCGCCGGCGGCGGGGCGGATTTCGAGGATGGCGCTGCGGGCATCGGCCTCGTCCTTGGGGAGGAGGGCGAGACGGATTTCGCGCTCCAGCACCGGCAGGCGGGCGGCGGTTTCGGCCAGCTCGGCCTCGGCCAATTCGCGCATCTCAGGGTCGGCCAGCATGGCCTGGGCCTCGGCCTGGGCGGTTTCGGCGGCGCGCCAGGCGGCGATTTTCTCGACGATGGGGTCGAGATTGGACAGCTCCCGCGAGAGGGCGGCGACCTGGGCGCCCTGGGCGGTTTCCAGCAGGGCGCGCAGCTCCTCGGCCCGGCGGGTGAGCTGGTCGAGGCGGAGGGAGAGGCCGGAATGGCTCATGACGGGAAAGCTACCATGGCGGGTGCATGCCAGGGCGGCGAGGGCTGGGCAAGGACGGGGCCGAAGCGCTCGGGCCAAAGCGCCTCCTGATGGGTGAGAAGGAGATGGCGGGGCAGGGTGCGGCGGCCGATGCATTGGCTGTGCAGGCGCAGCAGAAGATCCACCCATTGGCGACGGATGCGGGGGTTGGGGTTGAGGATTCCGGCCTGGGCGCGCGGTAGGATGCGAGAATGCAGGAAAGCGGACAAATCCGCATCGGGCAGATACCAGCTGGGGGCGCGGAGTGCGCTGTCCAGCCCCAGGCGGCGGGCGAGGCTGAGGCCAGCCAGGCCCTGGATGCGCCAGGCGCGGCGAAAGGCACGGCAGACCCAGTATTGAATGGCCTGCAGACCCGGGCGCTCCTTGGCGACGAATTTGAGCATCATTTTCCACAAGCCGGCATGGGTCCAGCGGCGGAAGAGGCGGTGGATGGAATCGGGTTTGCCGAAGGCGCCGGGGAGTTTTTTCCACGGGCCGGGGAAACAGGCGGCGTGGAAACAGGCATCGAGCGCGCGGCGGGCGCCGTGGATGGTGGGGCGGCCCGGGCCGGGATGGACGAAGACCATGAAATGCATGACGGCCTCCCACTCCTCATCCTCCATGGGCCGCCAAGGGACGGGGCGGGTGAGGCGGGCCTGGATGCCGGGTGGGGTTTGGCGGAAGTTTTTGAAGAAACGGGACATGGGGGGCTCCTGGGCGGGGGTGGCGCGCAGGTTAAGATAAAAAGCCGAAAATAGCAATAAAATCCTTAGTGTTGTCGGTGGGTGACGCAGTGGGGAGAATGGGGGGTGTGAACCACACCACCCGCTTCGCCCCGAGCCCGACCGGTTATCTGCATCTTGGCCACGCCTTCTCGGCGCTTTTTGCGCGCGCGCGGGGGGAGAGGTTTCTGTTGCGGCTGGAGGATATCGATCAGGGGCGGTGCCGGGCGGAATATGCGGCGGCGATTGCCGAAGATTTGGCCTGGCTGGGGGTGAGTTGGGATGGGCCGGTGCGGGTGCAAAGCACGCATGCGGCGGAACACCGGGCGGCTTTGGCGCGGCTGCGGCCATGGCTTTACCCGTGTTTTTGCACCCGGGCGGATATTGCGGCGGCGGGTGGAGCGCCCCAAGGGGCTGATGGGCCGGTTTATCCTGGGACCTGTCGGCGGTTGGCTGCGGGTGAGGCTGCAGGGCGGATTGCCGCGGGGCAGGCGCATGCCTGGCGGCTGGATGTGGCGCGGGCCAATCCGGGGGCGCTGTTCTTCACCGACCTGGCCCGCGGGCGGCTGCGCTGCAGCCCCGAAGACCATGGCGATGTGGTGCTGGCGCGCAAGGATGCCGGCCTCAGCTATCACCTCTGCGTCGTTTGCGATGACGCGGCCCAAGGGGTGACGCTGGTGACGCGGGGCGAGGATTTGCTCGGCGCCACCTCGGTGCATCGGCTCTTGCAACACCTGCTGGGGCTGCCCGAACCAACCTACGAACACCACAGGCTGCTGCTGGACGCCGACGGCAAACGCCTGGCCAAACGCGACGGAGCACCAACACTGCGCAGCCTGCGCGCGGCTGGGGTGACGGCGGCGGCGGTGGTGGAACGGGTGGGGGGTGGTGCTGGTGGCTCTTGGGAAGGGCTCTGCCCTCCCCAGGGGCCACCAGCGCTACCTCCAACCCGGATTCACCAGCGGCGAATGCGTGCCCAGTCGTGTCCGGGCAGCCGCGTATTCTTGTGCCAGGCGGTCGACCAGTTCTGCGGTGGGCAGGACTTGTTTGACGGCGCCGATGCCTTGGCCGGAGCCCCAGACGTCTTTCCATTTTTTGACGCGGCCGGAGCCGAAGTTCATGGCGTTTTTGTCGGATTGGTCGAGGTTATCGGGGTCGAGGCCGGCGGCTTGGAGGCTGGGGCGGAGGTAGTTGCCGTGCACGCCGGTGATGAGGTTGGTGTAGACGATGTCTTCGGCGCCGTGGCCGGCGATCATGGCTTTGTATTCGTCGACGGCGCGGGCTTCGTGGGTGGCGATGAAGGCGCTGCCCATATAGGCGAAGTCGGCGCCCATGGCTTCGGCGGCGAGGATGGAGCGGCCATGGGCGATGGCGCCGGAGAGGGCGATGGGGCCATCGAACCAGGCGCGGGTTTCCTGCACCAGGCCGAAGGGTGAGAGGTTGCCGGCGTGGCCGCCGGCGCCGGCGGCGACGAGGACGAGGCCATCGGCGCCTTTCTCGATGGCTTTATGGGCGAAGAATTGGTTGATGACGTCGTGGATGCCGTAGCCGCCATAGGAGTGGATGGCGTCATAGACTTCGTTGCGGGCGCCGAGGCTGCAGATGATGAGTGGAACTTTGTGTTTGACGACCAGTTTGAGGTCTTCTTCGAGGCGGTCGTTGGATTTGTGGACGATGAGGTTGATGGCGAAGGGGGCGGAGGGGCGTTCGGGGTGGGCGGCGTCGTGTGCGGCGAGGC
>Ga0214917_10003546_pt1 | contig 17913 bp, 12 predicted proteins | sample LL_1208_BB_MetaG_FD_177983 | JGI IMG/M metagenome (GOLD analysis project Ga0214917, IMG submission 177983) | Freshwater microbial communities from Lake Lanier, Atlanta, Georgia, United States - LL_1208_BB | ecosystem: Environmental > Aquatic > Freshwater > Lake | place: USA: Georgia | collected...
ACAAGGTGCGCTCGGAGCAACACACCCCCACCTTCACCGGCCACTTTGACTGGTCAGAGTACTTCAACCCGCACCGCAGGTACGCCTTGTTTGAGGTCCACTTGAGCCACGATGCGGCCCTTGAGATTGGCGTGAGCGCCAAGGGCATGAAAGGGGGCCGGGTGAATGCTTTGCCCACCGACAAACCCAATACGGTGCGCTACTTTTATACGTTCTCACAAGACACCGCTCACCCGGGCGAGGAATGGCGCGTTGATTTGTCTGACTTTGCCCCGCACTTTTCTGCCAGCACGTTTAAGAGCTATGCAGACGTGGGGCGCTCGTACCAAGAGCGCGCCAAGCCGCAAACCGTGGCAACGCCAGAAATCACTGCACTGGCACAGGACTTGACCAAAGGTGCGACCACAGAGCGCGAGAAGGTCAAGCGCCTGTACCACTGGGTCGCGCAAAACATCCGCTATGTGGGCATCTACCTGGGCGCGGGTGGGGTGGTGCCCCACGATGCAGCCAGCATCTTGAGCAACCGTTATGGCGACTGCAAAGACCATGTGGTGCTCTTAGAAAGCATGTTGCGGGTGGTGGGCATTGAAAGCTCTCCTGCCTTGATCAACTCCGAGCGGGCTTACTTGCTGCCCCCATTGCCCACCTCCAATGTGTTTGACCATGTGATCACCTATATCCCGTCCATGAACCTGTTTTTGGACAGCACCACGCAGTTCGCCCCCTTGGGCACGCTGCCAAGCTCTGACATGAACAAGCCCGTGGTCATCACGGCGATTGGCCAGGTGATGCACACACCTGCAGACCACCCAAGCAACGACTACACCCAAACCCGCGTGCGCATGCGCATGCGCGCCGATGGCAGCATCCAAGGCAGCAGCAGCGCAGAGATGCGCGGACAACACGAGGTGCCAGCCCGCAGCCGACAGTTTGGAAACATCAACCGCGACCCCCGGGGCGTGATCAACCGCATGCTCGATCGATTTCAAGAGTCGGGCACCGGGCGCATCCTGCCCAGTGACGCCACCGACTTTGATCAGCCGTTTCTGGTGGAGGCCGAATTTGAGCTTGACCCAGTGGTGAATGTGCCCGGCCCCAGCGCCATGGGCATCCCCACCGGCGTGGCCCCAGGCAAGTTCAAAGACATGGTGGGGTTTAAGCCGCCCCTTGAGCGGCGCTTCCCAGCCGTATGCGGCTCATACCGGCATCAGGAGCACATCGAGTTGGCGTTTTTGCCAGGGGCCAAGATACAGCGCATCCCCAAAGGCGTGCGGTTCAGCCTGGGGCCTATTGCCTATGAGTCGACCTATGTGCTCAAGGGAAAGCGGCTCACCATCACCCGGGATTTGCAAACCCACCGCAAGTCACCCACCTGCAACGCCCAAGACGATCGCCATTGGGAGCGCTTTGTTCAGGTGCTTTCCAGGGATATGCGGCAGCAGGTGTTTTTTCGGTGATGGCGACATCTGTTGATGGTGTGGTTCAAATTCCGATTTCGATTGCCACAATCCCTAAGATGCGAAATATGGTTGACTATGTCAAGTTTTCCAATTAAATTAATTTAGTCTAAAATTTAAATTTTCAAATCATCTGGGGTTGATGTAAATGCCACATCCATATAAATTTACAGATGAGAAAGAGTTGTCTGAATTGTTGCCAGAAGGAAGGCGAATTTTAAATTTATACCTAGCGCAAGCATTAACCTCTAATAAAGATCGCGTCAACATTGATCGAAGTACCATTAGAGCTTTTCATTTGAAAAAATATAATCCTAAATCGTTAATTGGACCATTAGAGCTGTATAGTCATATCGCACTTAAGATTTTCAATGAAAAATTTAAGTATTTTTCAAAAATTTCAAATTACACTGAATATTCTGAATTTATATTTGAATCTGCTATTTTAATAGTTAATGAAATGAATTCGCAAGCAATGCATTCAGATTTTATAAAAATTGGGCGAGCAACAAAATTATTTAATCTCACATGCAAAGCGATGTTAAGAGATGATAGGTTAACTTCAGAGCAGTTGATTAAGTTGTGTTCTCTAGCACATGTCCCTCTCGATAGTTTTACATTACAAGGTATTTGTAGATTAAGTACTCCATTCCAAATCCCCTCAAATGCTTCAATGGGTTGGGAGATATTAGATGATTGGGGAAAATATATGACATTACAAAAATGGCTTAAAGATTTTTGCGAAAAATATGATTCATTCCCCTTGGATTATGAGGCAGTTGCTTTTCATAAGTCTCATAATTAGAATGTAAATTCAGATGGATTTTCAGTGAATTCGACTATTTTATTCATACCTTTTTAACAATGGAGATTCAACGTGAATAACGCAGAATGGAAGTCACTTGACGATTTGGAATTAAATATTGGGCAACGTCCATACGCATTTAACGAATCCTCTGGATTCGATGCGTCGGTTGATTTTAGTTTAATGAACTCCGAAATGAATGGAGAGTTGTTAAAGTTATTGGAAATTGATTCGGAATCAATAAAAAATGAATTGGATGATGATCAAATTACTTCCGATGGAATATTGTTGTACTATGTTCTCCAGAAAATTATCGAGTTTGATCTTTTCGAACATGAAGGTAATAATAATTTTATGGGAATTATGCGTGAAATAGTTGCTAATATTTCGGGAGGATATGCAATATTCAAAAATATCACCTGTTACGATGAGGCCGACATTTGTACAATTAAATTGGAAAAAAGCAAAGCCTCTTATTTCATTGAGGCTAATCCTTATTATGAATGAATTCCATTGATTGAATTTTGCGTCTTATAAAACCATTCGCCATCCCTGCACAACCATCACCATCGCCAGGGTGTCGAGCTCACAGTAGCGCAATAGTGCGCACTCAAGCCTTTGGCGTGATTCGGATGACAGGGTTTCAAACTGCAGGCGTGCGTAAGCAGTCGCTGCGGCACCCCCTTCACTGATGGCCAGATCATCCGGGTCTTCGCCAGGGCGAACCTCCTCGCCTAGCAGCTGAGCGCCCAGGTCGCGCAGCAGCTCATAGGGGTCGGTGATTTGACCCATCACATCTGTCGGGCACCAAACAAAATTTTGGTAGTTCAAGCTGGGCATGACCTGGGGGTCGCCATACACAGGCCGACCATAAAACTGCCGCAATTGCGGTGAAGAACTCAACACTGCAGGCAAAACCTTTTTGATGGAAGAACTGCCTTTGGTGTCTTTGTGAAAGTAAGCTGTCTTGGCCAGCGCACACAAGTCCACCATGGCCCGGTCGCCATCTTTGGTAAGAGACAAGGCAAACTCCCTCAAAGCCTGCGCATCTTCAGGCGCATCACTTCGATATTGCAGCTGATCACTGATTTTGTTCAGGATGGTGTTTTCGTGGGGGCTCCACATGAACACCGTGCCTTGATCGCCAGACAAAGCCTGGTGTAAAGCGCGGATGAACTCAAAATTAGGAAAAGCACCGGCTTTGGCATTCAAAAACTCGGTTTGATGCACCACACGCCCATTGGCATGCATCACATGGTGCGAAAACTGAAAAGCCACTTGTTCGTAAGGGCGCATGCCGGCATGAAAAGGCAACGCAACGGCGCTCGTTTCAAAGTCAATGAAGTGGTAAGGGTAGCGCCAGGAGGCCATCGCACGGCGCATCATGCCCTCCGCCATCCAAAATCCGCCCCGGTCCTCGTCTGCCGGAATACCGCTCACTTGCATCCACTGCCTATCGGCAACGGTCAAGTCCTCTTGGTCTGACAGCGCACCCAGATCATCCTCAGTGACTGCGGATAAGCGCACCCGGTTGTCAGAAATCAATCTGTCTTTGTGACGGTAATTCCACAGGTCAAGCACCGTGCCATCTGCGAAGTCTTTATCCGTGAGGCCATACACCTGGCTCCAGCATTCCTTAAAACCACTGAGCAAGCTGTCGCCAGGGGCGGCTTTGAACTCGCACTTGCCGCATTGAGCTGTTGGCACAGGTGTTACTTTTTGGTCCAGGGCATAGGCCTCAGCCCAAGATTTGGCCACTTGGGCGATGGGCTGCATACCCAGTGGTGTTTTAACGCCTTCGCGCACCACATCGGCCACCAAATCATCCACATTCACTTTGGCAAGTAGTGGGGGCAGGGCAGATACCGCTTTGGCTGCAGAAGACACTCCCACGCGTGACCGCCCATTGATGCGCTCAATCGGAAACCATTGGTTCAACCCAGCCACATCACACACAACCGACTTATCGGGCATCATCAAAAAGCTCTTCACGGTCAGGCGCGGCATGGCCTTTTTGACCACATGCGTCTGAAATGCCACATCCTCAATGTAGGGTCGCATTTGAGAAGTGATCTTCCCTCGCGCCCCCACCAATTCGGGCGCCTGGGAGTTGTATGACTTGGCCTTCACTTCAATAAGCTCCAAACTGTTTCCCCGCTTGACCAGCACATCAATACGGATGAACAGTTGCTCCCAAAGCACCGCAGCCTCAAAAATCACCACCTCATCTTGCAGCAATAACTCAGCCGTTTGTGCCAGCGCTGCGGCGTGTTCAGTATGCTCGACTTCTACCCCTTGCGGGTAATACAGCTTGGCCAATTCACCCACTTGGTAGCCCCCTTCAGCCAGCATGGCCAAGAAACTGTCCTCTTGCATGGTGTCGCGGTAGGTGTCTTTTTTGCCGGTGTAGAACAGCTTGGTCGGGCATTGCACGGCCAGCTTAAAGCGCGATTTTGTGAGGTACCGGGGGTTGCTCACGGTCTAAACCAAATTTTTCTCAACAATACTGTAAAGCTCGTTCTTGAGCAGTTTCCATCGCCCAGTCAAAGCAAACATTTTGTGGTCAGAGTTAATATAAGGAGAACCAGACTTTGAAAGCCCATTGCCATCTGTGTAATTAAGTAAGGCGTCATAAGCATCACTCAGTGAAATGCGACGCTTATGACCGATCATCTCTCCCAGAGCATGCTTAGGAACAAATCCACCTTGAAAATTTTTGGCGCTGGGAGTTTTTTCATTAATTTGCCTAGTTGGTGAGGGCATCGCTTTCATGCCAGCTGAAGTATTGCTGTTGATAGTGGGCCAAGGGAAGTGCATGGCTTTTGAATAATATTGATTTTTGAGCCAAACCAAATCAGAAGTCCACTTTTCTCTTGCTTTTGGCTTTTCTGATCCTTGTAAATTTATGAGCCAACCAATGAAATGACTTATTGCCCTAAGCCTGCGTGGCGAATTAGATATTCCCCATTTGTTCTTTTGCTCGCTAGATTCAATACCAGGGAGAGTGCGCAATTCAAAGGCTGAAGATAAGATCCTGCGTCTTTCAAAATCCGAGGGACCAGAAGCGCTTGCGCTATAACCCAATTGCATCAGAACAGATTCGTTGGACCAATCTGATACATCAAAATCCCATTCTGAATCGTCGTTTGTATCAGCCCCATGGGTTGAGTCACCCCAGTTGGGCCATACAAAATTTTGATTCAGTATGAATTGAATTCCAGGGTGGTTAATCCCAATCTCGTCGGTAACTGTCTCCTCAAGAATTAGATAAGGATCTTGACCTGCAATTAGACCAAAGACAAAAATTTCTTGGCTGTATATTTTTAAATTCTCTGTGGAATGACTAAAGATCTGTGACGTTAAGTCGTCTTCGGACCAACCTTCGACTCCAAGAATCAAGCCATTCACATCCTCACTTGGCATTTGGTAAAGATCGATGCCTTTGTTTAACAAAAAATCATCAAATTCTTTTTCATACCAAGGTCCGGATCCTGATGTGGCCAGTACTGATGGGATCCAACTGTTCTCGCTTTCCTTGCTTAAGTCGCAAAGTGCATTCCGAAGTGAAATAAAATTGAGACCTCCATATGTCTCGACAGATTGATTTGTATTGTCAATCTTTAATTTATCAGCAATAGACTCTGAAAGTTCAATAAATGAATTAATTTCTTTACTAAGTTCGTGCACTTTGCTTGCGAGAATTTTTCCCTTACGTTTTAAGTGAGTATCATTTTTTGAGTTGCTCATAGTGAATTCTCCGAGTGGCTATTATTTTGATTTGGCTGAGGACAATGGACGTGAAAAAAAACAAAAATTAGACCTAAGGGTGCCAAGGTTGTTTAGGTCGCGGGGTTTTCTCATGCCCTCTTTATAACCAAGAAAACGGCTAGAGTGGTGATGAAGAGGATGGCCATAAAAATAATTTGCCAAAGTTGTATTCGTTCTGTTAGAGTTACTACGTTCATCAAGAAAAGGGTCGACGCCCTTGCCAACCTGCCTCCGGGCAAGGTGGATCGCGAAAGCAGATGTGGCCGCTGTAATCAGAGGCAACCAACCGGAAAGCGTCGACCCTCCACACTATGGAGGGTTTTTTATGGTCGAAACGCAAATTGCTGCAGACAAGATCCGTGCTTACAGGGCATCGGATTACCGCATCGGTTTCACTGAGCAAGGCATTGTTTTGCAGCCCGGCCTGCGCTCAGCGCAAGTGGCACAACTGTTCGCCACGCATGGCGTGACCTGCGGCTCATTCATCACAGCCTACAACTCCCAAGGCGCTCAGCGCTCAACCGCTGAAAACGAGCAAGCCCATCAACAACTGTTGACTCACATCGAATCCCAGGGCTTAAAGTGTTTGGAAGGCGAGGGCAGTGAAGCAGGCACCGATTGGCTGGCAGAGAAAAGCTGCTTTGCCTTGGGCCTTGGCCGCAGAGAAGCGATGAAGATTGGTAGCTTCTATGGCCAAGACGCGATCGTCTGGGTGGGGGAGAACTCGGTGCCAGAGTTGGTTTTGTTGCGATGAGTTTTGGTCTGGCCGACTAAAAAGGCCGGGGGGATTTGTTCCATCTTGCCGCCCCCGACACACCGTCGAATGCGGCTAAACAGGAGATACAGATGCAAAGCATCTTTCACAGCAGCCCGGCTTATGAGCTCTCAGCCCAAGTGCAGCACACCCCTTGTGGGTCACAGCTGTCTTTCATCAGCTTTGTGCCCACCGCCAACCGGCCAGAAGCGCAGGTCAAGTTCCAGGCCTGCCTTTCAAAGCCCGAACTACAAGCTTTGCGAGACTGTTTGGACCAAGCTTTGAAGAGCTTGCCCTAGAAGCGCGATCAGATGGGTGGGCCTGGCACCCTTTATCAAAACAGGCCTCGCCGATTTAAGTGACAACTTGCAGGGCGAGTGACAAGTGCTGCTAAAGCGTCAATACCATTGCCTTGTCTGGGTGACATCGCGCACGCGATGAATCAGACATGTTGCAATGCATCATGAGTTCAACATTACCGCATAGCCGCCAAACTTGGCTTGATCGTTTAGGGTTGGTTGGATTAGCACCCAAAGAGCCCCTTTTGTTGGCTGCGCTGGTCACCGGAGGCCCTTTGTTGTTGATCGGAGCGCACGGCACCGCTAAAACCTTGTTGCACACACGCGTAAGCGCAAGCTTTAGGGCTAGCGTTCCCTTGCGACAACGCCTGCTTGCTTAAAATTGACGACTTAGTAGGCTCTCAGGTCCAAGGCTAAGATGGCTGCCAGCAATGCATGCAAAAGCCAACAATCATGTTGGGAGCAGGAACGATGATCTTTGACGAAGTCAGCTGCTGCCGATCAGACATTCAAAACAAGCTCTTCCCTACCAGGGCATATTACTGGTAGGCTTGAGGCACCGCTGGGCAGCCATGATCCCACCCAGCACCGATGACGATGACAACGGGTATCCGGGATCAGAACCACTGGATGCTGCGATGGCAGACCGCGTTGCCTTTGTGGTGGAAATACCCGCTTGGTCTGGGCTCAGCGCTGACGAGAAGTTTGCAGTAATCTAAGTCCAGGACCAGCTCATCCAAGCTGAGTCTGTGTAGGGCAGACGCATATCTCGTTTGCTCGTGAGCAAGGTGGTAAGTTCGTCGGAACTTTTCTAAATGCAGTTCTTAAAGTGAAAGATGAGTTCTGTCTGTCAAGCTCATCAGTTGAGCTAGGCTCCTGTCAGAATTATTAAATGATTAAGCTGAAAATTTAAAAAGATTTGCATTATGCTAGAACACTCTAACCAATCTGGCGAAGATCATGCCATCCAGCCCCGCTGACAACGCCATAATGGTTATTTGTGAAGTCTCCGACGATCGTAAGGTCTTTGTGCCAAAAATCTACTGTCTTTCTACAGCTTATCAGATCACATCTACCATTGTTGATGAGATGCACCCGGTCAAGCCCAGACAACTTTATTAGCCGACAGTCCGAGTCGACTCCAATAACTTAATGAATTTTGGTAAGACTTTAGTAAATTCTAACCAAGCAACGAAGTAAAAAAATGGATCAGTCAATCAAATTCTGACTAACGCCGGGATCATCGTGAGTTAACAAAATGAGCCGAACCTCAAGCATTGTTGATAATCTTGGAGAGAATACACTCGCAAATGCTGTTCTCGAACTGTCACAAAGTGGTACTTCGATCAGTATTGCTTCGGCATATTTCTCCCTTGATGCCTTTAATCTCTTCGATTCGCCCCTTCGAAATATAAAAAAAGTTCGTTTACTTTTTGGAGATGAGGCAAGTGCTAAATCACGGCTATTTCTAATTCAGGCTTTTCGTGTACGGTCCGAAAATGACTTGCAAGCTAGGCGCGAAGAAGCCCCTTTTTTGTCACGGCTTAAGGCCGTGGAAGACCTAATTGAGCGAAAGAAACTTCAGGTTCGCTGCTACAAACGAGATAAGTTTCACGCAAAAGCCTATTTGATAGAGCGCACTATTTCTCCAGAAAAAGTTGGGCTGATTGGAAGTGGGAACTTCACTAGACTTGGTCTAACGCAGAATATTGAACTCAATGTTGAGCTATCTCGAGAACAGGCAGCTAACCTGTCCGAGTGGTACGAAGAACGTTGGCTTGAGGCTCAGTTAGATGATGTCACTGCTGATATTTTCACAGAGATTTTGCGACATACGCGACTGTACGAGCCATTTCTCATTTACTCGAAAGCTCTAAAACTGTGGGGAGATGAAACTCAGGGTGCCCACCCTAAGGTGAGTAATTCCAACATAGTTCCGATACTCGACCCCCATCAGTACGAGGGATTTAGAAGAGCATTGCAGATACTTGAGCGTCACGAAGGCGTAATGGTGTGTGACGGCGTAGGACTAGGCAAAAGCTTTATCGCACTTGCCGTGATGGAGTCTTTGGCGCTTGGAGGCGAGAGAGGTAACCTTGACAACATCCTTCTTGTTGCTCCCAAAAACATCCTAAGATCAACATGGGAGGGCTATCTAAAAAAATATCTCCGCCGATATTTGGCCCCGTTTGGGACAATCCATGCAATAGCTATGACTGAGCTTGGATTTGAGCCTTATCTGGAAGGCTCGGGGGATATTAAACAATCTCTTAAAGAAAAGCAGGAACTTGTTCGGGAGCTTTTCGAGCGATCCAATGTGGTCGTTGTCGACGAATCCCACAACTTCAGGACGACGAGCGCGAATCGTTACAAGAACTTGCTTCAAATTGTTGAGAGATTCGAGGGAAAGGCAAAGAAAGTAGTGCTATTGACGGCGACGCCAATAAATACAGCCTACCAAGACCTTTCTGCGCAACTAGCCTTGATAACACAGGAAAGCGGATCACTCGCAGGATACAGTATTGGTCAGATTAGACGGTACGCAAAGGATCTTGACGGCAACCGCGATGGCGAAAGCAGTGACGAAGGGCAAATGTCGCTTGAGTTGTTCAAGTCGCCATCTGATTCGCTCAACGACATCTTAGAAAATGTTGTCATCCAGAGGAGCAGACAAACTTGTCGGCGTCTCGCCTCGGCGGTAGGTAAGGATCTGAGGTTTCCGAATCGAAAACCGCCGCATTGCATTGAGGTCAACCTTTCAAACGAAGCTGGAGGATTCGCAGAACTTATTGAGACGGCAGACAAGACCTTCCGCCCAGGCGTGCACTTGATCGAGTTAATGCGGAACGAACTGGAGCGCGTCGAAAAGGCGGGGCTGAAAAACAGGGAAGCTCATTTGACCAGCGTCCTTGACAAACTACAGCGTAAGACTAAAGGACTTAAGCTAGCTGCATTCTTGACTGAGCAGTACCGACGACCAGGCTCGGCGGGAGTGACGAAGACTTATCAGTTGGAAGTTCATTTGGCTAAGTTGGTCTTTGCGAATGCGCTTAAGCAATTAGAGAGCAGCCCGGCCGCCTTTCAAGGGATTATTCAAAGTCTTGGGACTGGATTGATTGCGCGACTTAGGCATGTCTTTGGCGAGAAAGCCGACGACTTGATTCAAGGTCATATCCACTGGGTTAGGACACCTCTCTTCAAGCAAGATGCGGAAGTTGTGGATGAGGAGGATTCTGATCCGGAAGCTCGGACAGGTGATCCAGCTTCTGACGACGAAGTTGACGCGTGGCTCGATCATGTGGTTCGCTCACGTGGCTTAGGCCAGAAGTTAGCGGAATTCAAGGACTCCGACTTCTTCACTGATAAGTGGCTGCAGGATATTGTCGACGACCTTGGTTACCTCAAGCTCATTCACGACAAGACTCTTCAAGCAAGAAAGCAAAAAGATCCCAAGCTCGAACAAATCGGTAAGCTCATCGACGATCATACTCATGACGGGCATAAGATCCTCGTCTTCACGCAGAGCCAGAGAACCGCAGAGTATCTGCAGTTAGAGCTATCTAAGCGCCTCGCAGGTAAAAATGTCGCCCGCATCGACTCCCGCGTTGCCGGAACCCGGGCTGCAATCCTCCATGCGTTTTGCCCTAGCTATAACGATCGGCCAGAGCATTGGGCTCCTTCCGTCCCGGATCGTATCGACGTACTAATATCTACCGATGTTCTAGCGGAAGGCGTCAACCTTCAAGAGGCTCATGCCGTCTTGAACTACGACATCCACTGGAATCCGGTGCGGCTCATCCAAAGAATCGGCCGCGTCGATCGGCGGCTTGATCCCGTCAAAACACCCCACACCCACGAAGTCGAGATCTTCAACGTACTCCCGCCCAAGCAGATCGAGAAGATCATCAACCTCGTCGGCATCGTCGAGAACCGTACGCTAGCGATCAGCAAAACCGTCGGCCTCGACCTTAGTTTCTTCAAGCCAACCGATCCGGCAGGGAATCTCAGAGAATTCAACAGCGATCATGAAAAATGGGATGCTATCTATGAAGGTGCCGTCACTTCGTTTGACCAAGCACTAGAGGACTACGTCAAACTAACCGCCGACTCGAATAAGGCTCTTCTCGAGCGGATTGCCGACATCCCGGAAGGTGCGTTAGGTGTCTGGGCCAACGCACCGAAGAACGGCTTTTTCGCATGTTACGTGATGACCGCCAAGGCCGAAGCGACGGACGACGATCGAAAGCGATTTAAGGAGCTTATCGGCCGCCCGATTTTGGGGATTCTTTGGGCTGATGGCAAGGTTGATCTTGACTCCCCGAGAGTACTGTGCCTCTTGCGGGACACCGTTCCCGGCGTGGCTTCGGGAGAACCCACGTCTGAAGAATACGTAAAGTCGTCACTCAAGATGATCAAGAATCAAATCCGGCAGCAGTTTTCAGAGGTGGGGGGTAACGGGCTACCCACGACCATTGTCCCAATGCTCAGCTGCATGATGGAACTTAGAGTTAAGAGCTGACATGCCTTCTATAGAAATCACATCCGAAGATCTCAAACTCGTTAGAGACCGCGCGGGTCTATTTCGGTTGCTTCGCCATAAGCTTGGGTGGCCGTCTGTGGACCCGCAAGACCCGTTCACATACGACATTAGGCTTGACGAGCGCGATATTAAGGCAAATGTCAGTCAGATCGTTCCGTTCGGAGCCGACGATCCGTATCCCGTCATGCTTGTTGAGACCACTGGAGAGTTTAAGAGGAGTCAGCTTCGCGAAATCTTGCGGGGGGTTCGAGCCGACATGCGCAACCGCGCTCGGTTCCAGGGCAAGTCCATCTCAGACATCGTCTTCATAGTCGCCTCCAACGGTTATCAAGACATGCGCTTCTGCCGCTTCATCGAGCAGGAGGGTCGTCAGCCCAAGCTTCAGGCCTTCGGATGGACTCGAGGAGAGGAAGGCGCGACGCGAACGCTTCGTGAAGTCAATCTGCCGGCCCTCAAGATGCCGTCGGAACGCCCAACTGGCGGTTGGGAGTGGGACGCCAAGACTTGGCAGGACGCCTGGAATGTCGAAAAAGTCCAGAAGGAGTTCTTCCAAGGACTCAAGGCGGTGTTCGAGAAATACCTCGCTGCCATTGTCTTGGTCAATGGGATGAAAAAGGACCAAAAGCTGATTGAAATGGGTGAGGAGGTGGCTCGACTCATGCTCCAGACTGTCGTGAACCGGCTGCTCTTCCTAGCCCTCGTGCAGAAGAAGGGCTGGCTCGTTCCCCCAGGCGCTCAGTGCGAAGGCCGAGCAAAAGAGTACCTGTTCGCGCTCTACGACGGAGCCAACCCACAGGGAAATGGCTTCGACTTTCATGAACGGATGCGGCAACTCTTCTTCCAGGGGCTTTGCGAGCCGGATGCAGAGATAAGGAATAGCGAAGCCAACCTCCAGAGAATCGGCAAAGTGCCGTATCTGCACGGGAGCCTTTTTGAGGCGGGCAAGTATGAACAGCAAAGTGGGCAATACGCCAATCTTGGCTGGATCAAACTACCCAACTCATTCTATGGGGAACTGATTGGCCCCGATGGTGTGTTCCGTAAGTTCAACTTTACGATTAGCGAATCGACACCTGACGACGTCGAGGTCGCCGTAGATCCCGAAATGCTCGGATTGGTCTTCGAAGAGCTGATGACGCTGAGTGAGGCTCAAGAGTCGTCGAGGCGTCGTGGGGATGACCCGCGGCACGCAACCGGGTCATACTACACGCCGCGAAACATAGTCCAGTATATGTGCCGTGAGGCGCTGAAGGTCTACCTGGAGCCGTTCGCAAAACGAGTGAACATCGAGGCTCTTGTCGAACGCCACACTCTGTCGGGAACGAACATACCATTAGCCGAACTCAAGAACACAGTCGAGAAGATCAAGGTCTGCGACCCGGCTTGTGGCTCGGGCGCCTACTTGGTTGGAATGCTTCACGAACTAAATGAGGTGCTCAAGGTACTAGATATCAGGATTGCCGAAGACAGAACTGATGCAGCTCGTTCAGATTACAAGCGCAAACTGTTACTTCTACAAAACGCGATCTACGGGGTGGATCTTCAGGAGTTTGCGGCCAACATGGCTCAGCTCAGATTCTGGCTCTCAGTCGCAGTTGACATGGTCGAACCCGATCCACTGCCGAACTTAGATTATAAAATTGCATCAGGGGACGCGCTTCTAGGCCCTGACCCTAGTAGCGCTGACGACCTATTCTTGCGTGCTATCCATCAAGAAGCTGATCGCATTGGGCAACTCAAGAGGAAGTACTCTGATCCGTTTGACTTCTCTAATAAGGCCGAGCTCAAGCGGCAGATTGAAGAGGACATGGCCGTTCTGAGGAGCGCCGCTGAACAGAATGCTCCGTGTCCGAGAGGTGCTTTCGACTGGCGCGTTGAGTTCGCGGAGATATTTGTTGAACGGGATGGTAAGGGTGGCGGCTTCGATGTTGTTTTGGCTAATCCGCCGTATATTCGCCAGGAGGAGATAGATGATCTCAATACGATCTCTCCCGGAGGATACAAGGCATTTTTGCTATCTAAATACGGACCTGCGTGCACGGGTAAGTCTGACCTGTACGCCTACTTCTACGTTCGAAATTGTCAGCTTTTGCGCAACGGTGGTTGCCAAATCCATATCTGCTCGAATAGCTGGTTGGACGTGATCTTTGGCGCGTCGCTTCAAAAGTTCCTCTTGGCAAACGGATGGGTGAGAAAGATCATCGACAGTTCAGTAGAAAAGCAATTTACGACAGCCGACATCAATACGATAATCAGCGTATTCACAAAAGGCCAATCGACAGATGAACTTACTACTGACTTTGTTCTGTTAAATGATCTCTTCGATCAATCAGTTTACGATTCAAGGCTGCAACGAATCGTCCGCAAGACTTACTTAGAAATCAAGAGAGATGCCTCGGGCACCCATAACGTTTACACGCTTGGCAAGTGGGGTGGTATGTACTTGAGAGCCCCCGATATCTATTTGGAGCTGCTTGGAACGTATCGGGACCAGCTGACCACATTATCCGCAGTTGCCGATCTAACCAGTGGCACAAAATCCAACGCGGATGAGTTCTTCTACACCGAACTTCTGGATGAGGGAGATCTGGAGAGTCTAATTGTCGATGCCTCTGGGGAGCCTAGGCGAATCGAGGCGGATTTAGTGAGGATTCCTCTGCTCAAAGCCCCTGAAGACGCACGAATTCCGCAGTTAGACTTGTCGCGTCTGAAGTCAAGACGCTTGGCGCTGCCGGATGACCTTAGCGGTTATCCCCTTGCCCGGAAATATGTCGAATGGGCACAAAAAAATTTGCTTCTACAAGATCGGCCGACACTCCGAAACGTGACCCCCTGGTGGCGGTACCGTCCTCAGGGTGGCTCAGATTTTCTGCTTCCGGTAAAGCCCAAGCGAAGCATAGTGCTTAGCTGGGTGCAAGGTCTAGAAGTTAGTGTTAATAAAAGTTTCTATTTGATTCGAGTCAAGCGCGGACACGACCCCATTCTTGCAGCCGCTACGCTGTTCTCCACCTTTGGGGCGATTGGACGTGAGGTGATGGGTCGTGCCAACTTCGGACAGGGTGTCCTCGAGATCATTGCAGAAGAAGCTCGACTCTTACCGGTACTGAAGAGTGTATCGGAAGATCATTTGACGGAAATCCGGGACGCGTTTCAAGCGATGCTTAACCGACCTGTGAAAGTCGTCTACAACGAATTAATGCTTCCTGATCGTCGCCGCTTGGACAGAGCTATACTGCTTGCTCTTGGGGTACCTCCGGCACAAATTGAGTCGACCATCGATTCTGTCCAAGATGCTGCGAGACGCCTGGTGTGGAATCGTCAGGCGAAGCCAGGTAGGTTTACCGAGTCGCGGTACGACTATGATGAATGGCATGCCTCTGGTAGAGAGTTTCCTGTTCGAGGCGAGAACAGTTGAGCATTTATACCGGTGATCTTTTCGCAGGTTGCGGCGGTCTTACCGCCGGGCTTCAATCTGCTGGCTTTCATACACGCTGGGCCAACGAGTTTTGGGCGCCCGCAGCTGCCACCTATCGAGCAAGCAACCCAGATGTCACTCTTTATGAAGAAGACGTGCGTAGCCTTCTTGCGCGCGCGGTGGACTCTACCGACTTACGGAAAGAGTTAGCGGTTGACCTACTCTGCGGTGGTCCACCCTGCCAGGGCTTCTCAGGATGGAACCGCTTTAGAAGCTTGGAGGATCCCCGCAACTCTCTTGTTGAGGTGTTCCTCGACTTTGTCGCTTTGCTTGACCCTCGCCTTGTACTGATTGAAAACGTCACCGGAATGCTTTCCCTTGGGGACGGACGCGTGATATCGGGAGTGACTGAGGCTCTTCGCGACATGGGCTATAAAGTTCGCTTGATGGTGCTTCAGGCTGGCGGATATGGCGTCCCTCAAAACCGGTGGCGCGTGTTTATCGCAGGCTCAAAGGACGAATCAGGTCTATTAAAACCTCCTGTTGCCATCCATGCCTTTCCAAGAACGACCGTATTCAATGCGACATCATTCAGGTCTCACGTCATACGGCCACCTTACGAACCAGATGGAGGGCTGTTTCCCTCGGCCTTGCCCCACGTCACCGTAGCCGATGCTTTGTCTGACTTACCACCGCTAGCAAATGGTAGCAGTCTAGAAAATTGTGGGCTTGGTGCTGCACAGTGCGAGTTTCAATCGATACTGAGGACTGAAACCTCTGTTGTATCTTGTCACCGAACGGTTCAGCTGGCGGAAGTCAATATGGAGCGCGTTCGTGCATTGAAAGCCGGCCAGAGCTGGATTCACTTACCGGAATCTCTCAAACCCAATAATCTCAAAAATACTCCTGGACAGCGCTACGACAATCGGTTTGGCCGTCTCGAATGGGCGGGGATTTTTAATACGATTATTAATAAAGCTGAGCCATATTGGTCAAGAGTCATCCACCCGCGTGATGATCGAGTAATATCAGTTAGAGAGTCGGCCCGTGCACAGGGGTTGCCTGACCGTATTCAGTTCCAGGGACCGCTTCGCCAGCAGTACGCTCAGGTTGGAAATGCTGTGCCTCCACCACTAGCAAGGGCAATCGGTTGGGAGATGCGGCGTGCTCTAGGTGACCGACATGTAGATGAGGAGGTAGAGGCTTATCGGACGAAGATGCTCAATCGATGAACACCGTGAGTTCATCACGTGGGCAGAGAACTTAGGAGCTCTGAGCCCTCGCGTGTCGATTCCAGTTAAGTGTGGATCTTTGATCGGCGCTTATGGAGCAGAGTTGAAGAACTACTTTCGCCTGACGGTTCTTGCGCGTAGTTCATCGGCAGATCCAGGGCTTGCTAGTCGTGCACACGAGCTGCTGTTTCGTGTTCGCTCTCTACTCGAAGGTGCTATTCAACAGTCCATAACCCAGTCTCCCGTGGAGCCTTGGGCAAGGCTAGATGCATTGTTCGATGGAAGCTTTTTTGGCTTCAGCAAAAAGCAAGGAACAAGCCTTCGACTTCCATTGCGTACATGTGCGCCGACAAAGCTCTGCGCAGGAGGTTGCTATGCTCATGACGTGCTTGACGCCTCACCAGCAGCAGTCGTTCGAGGTGCGATAAACGGTTGGATCGCGGATAGTTACGAACGCGGAGATGAAGAGGTCCGCGCAGATCTCGCTGTGCGGCTTCGTCCCCACGTTAAACGGGCGATTAAAAAAGCCAAGAGTGAGTTACAGTTCTTGCCTGAAGGGTTCACGCGCCGTGCGTTCATTCGTTTCAGCCATGTTGGTGAGATTGTCCACACGCCTAAATTCGCTAATGACATGGCACGGATGGTTCAGGAAATGTCCGAAGGGGGTGTTGATTGCGTTGTCTATTCTCGGCATAAGCGGGCGGTAGAGCTTGATTCAAATCTCTGGATCGTTAACTTCACGCTTGACCCCGTTAGCGAGGAACGTAAGTCGTGGGCTCCAATTCACGCTCGAATTGTTTACTCAGCATTTGGTGGAAAGACATCCCCGATCGCTGAGGTCAACTTTCTGGAGCACCACCGCCACGGCCACCTTGCGCAGGTCGGTAATGGGCGCGCATGTCCTGCAACCCTTCCCCAGGCTACAAGTCGTACCTGCGACGGCAACAAATGCAACCGGTGCTTCGTACCTAAAGACACGCTTTATCCAGACGTGTGAGCCTAACCTGTAGTCTTGTGAGGCCGCAGTTTTTTATTCCCATCATCACACTGCTGCGCAATGCAGCCATGAACTCACTTGAGTACAAATCGCAACTCGCCGTTGTGAAGGCGCAAAACATTGAAATCACCAACTTTGAAACTGAGCTTGACTCGTTCAAATCTGGCTTTGCTAAAAACTATGACATTGCCTCCCGCCGCTTTCAGACCGCGATTGATGAGATTGACAAATCCATCGATCACCTGAAAAAGACCAAAGAGGCACTCGAAGGTGCAGACCGCAACCTGCGCATCGCCAACGACAAAGCACAAGATGTCACCATCAAAAAGCTGACCCGTGGCAACCCGACCATGGCCGCCAAGTTTGCTGAGCTCAAGAATCCGAATTGATTGGCATCCAAATCAGTAGCTTAGATGGTTCTGGGGGCTCAAAAATACAAACTTGAATGACTTTCAGCACTTTCAGCACTTTCAGCACTTAAGCAGCAAATTGGAGCCCTAAACAAGAGGCCTTATAAGTCAACTAAACTGACCAAAAATAGGGTTTACTTCCAAGTACCGACTGCGTTAAAGTACTGTTCAAGCATCCAGCCTGTGTTTCAAGCCAGGTGCGAACGAAACCCCAACCCGTTGATCCTCAAGGAGAT
>Ga0214917_10003547_pt1 | contig 17909 bp, 12 predicted proteins | sample LL_1208_BB_MetaG_FD_177983 | JGI IMG/M metagenome (GOLD analysis project Ga0214917, IMG submission 177983) | Freshwater microbial communities from Lake Lanier, Atlanta, Georgia, United States - LL_1208_BB | ecosystem: Environmental > Aquatic > Freshwater > Lake | place: USA: Georgia | collected...
TCTTCCAAGCCTGCTTTTGCAGGGATTCCTTCATCGACTCCTCATCGTCCCAGAGAAAAATCTGGGGGGCACTGACCAGGCCGATGACTTCAAAAGGTTTTTCCGGGCGGTCCAAAAGGAGGGGGATCGATTTCCAGGGCTCGCCCTCCTCGTTGCTGCGGGAGCTTTTCTTGGAACGTTTTCCCGTGGTCGAGGTCCGGCTGGAGGAGTCCTGCGCAAGTGCCGCAGGCGAGATCCAGGCCGACGTAAAAACCAAGACAAGGAATAGGCAGAAGAATTTGGGTAATTGCATAAAAGGTTTGATATGCTTGCCGGCGCAAAACACAAGTCCGATGCCGGCTGGATGTGGATAAAAAAAACGCTAACAAGGTGGGATGAGAAATTCCCCGGGTTGGCTCGCCAAAATTCTTTGGGGGGCGGTGGCGGTGGTCGGGGCGGGGGCGCTCGGTTGGGTGGCTTGGCAACGGGAGGAGCCGGTCAACGCCCTTTGGTTGGTGGTGGCCACGGGCTGCGTGTATGCCATTGGTTACCGGTTTCATAGCGCCTGGTTGATGGCGACCGTATTGGCGGTGAATCCAAAACGGAAAACACCGGCCGAACAATATTCGGATGGACGGGATTTCGTGAAAACCAACCGCTGGGTGGTCTTTGGGCATCATTTTGCGGCCATCGCGGGACCGGGGCCACTGGTCGGTCCTGTCTTGGCCGCCCAGTTCGGTTACCTTCCCGGATTGCTTTGGATTTTGATCGGAGCGGTGCTCGGCGGGGCGGTGCATGACAGCATCATTCTGTGGTTGAGCGTGCGGCGTCGGGGAAAATCGGTGGGCCAGATGCTGCGGGAGGAGGTGGGACCGGTTGCGGGCACCATCGCAGTGATCGGACTTCTCGGGATCCTGACCATGTTAATGGCGGTGCTGGCCTTGGTGGTGGTGCGGGCTTTGGCGGAAAGTCCCTGGGGGCTTTTCACCATCCTGTTGACCATGCCTTTGGCGCTGGCGATGGGGCTCGGCATGCGGGGAGCGGGGGGGGCACGCACGGCCTGGGTCACGGTGCTCGGGGTGCTGTCCTTGATCGGATGTGTTTGGGCGGGGAAGTGGGCCTCGGAGACGCCGGCCTGGGCCACGATGTTTACCTGGGATGGAAAATCTCTGGCCTGGTCGATCATGGGTTATGGATTGGCGGCGAGCACCCTGCCGGTCTGGCTGTTGCTGGCTCCGAGGGATTACCTGAGTTCATTTTTAAAAATCGGCACGGTGGCGGCCTTGGGAGTGGTGGTGGCCCTCTTGGCGCCCCAGTTGCAGATGCCTGCTCTGACCAAGTTCATCGATGGCAGCGGGCCGGTTTTTGCCGGTCCGGTTTTCCCCTTTTGCTTCATCACCATCGCCTGTGGGGCGGTGAGCGGATTCCATTGTCTCGTCTCCTCGGGAACCACGCCGAAACTTCTGGCCAGTGAGGCGGACATCCGCGTGGTGGGCTACGGGGCGATGATCACGGAGATGTGCGTGGGTGTTTTGGCCCTGGTGGCAGCGTGTTCCATGCCACCGGGCGAGTATTTTGCCATCAACCTGCGGGGCGAGCCGGCCGCCGTGGTGCAGAAGATCACCGCAATGGGATTTCCCGTCACGGAAAAGCAGATGGAGGATCTGGCCCGTTCGGTCGGGGAATCCTCCATGGTGGGAAGGACCGGGGGTGCGCCCACTTTTGCGGTGGGCATGGCGCAAATCTTCGCGAGGTCGGCAGGATCTGCGGACGGATCGGCCATGGCTCTCTGGTATCATTTTGCCATCATGTTTGAGGCCCTTTTTATCCTGACGACGATCGATGCAGGCACCCGGATCGGCAGATTTCTCGTGCAGGAGGTCTTGGGCTGGCTGTGGAGGCCGCTTGGGGAGGTGCGATCCACGGCCGGGAACTTTTTGGGTAGCGGTCTGTTTGTCGCGGGCTGGGGATGGTTCCTCTACCAGGGAGTGCTGGATCCCCAAGGGGGGATCAACAGTCTTTGGCCGATTTTCGGGGTGGCCAACCAACTGTTGGCCGTGATGGCGCTGGGGTTGGCCACCACGGTGTTGGTGAAGATGGGCAAGGAAAGGTTGGCGTGGGTTACCCTGGGGCCGCTGGTCTGGCTGGTGGTGGTCACGTTCCGTGCGGGTTGGATGAAAATCCTCAGTACGGATCCCCGACTGGGTTTTCTGACCGCGATGCATCAGGCATCCGCGGCCGGGCAGGACCGATTGGCCATGACGAATGCAATCAACGCCGGGGTCACCGCATTTTTTCTCCTTTTGGTCGTTCTCGTGCTCTGGGCTTGCGGGCGGGTTTGTTGGCTAAAATGGAGGGGCAGAAAAATTCCACCTGTGACGGAAGAGGTTTGGGCTCCTGCCGGGTGACGAAACGATGCCAAGGTTGGAACAAGGTTTGCCGGGTCCCGGCAGGGTGTAGACCGTGGGCATGAAACATTTCCGCCTCTGCCTTCTGTCCGGTCTCCTTGCCTTCCGGGGATGGGCGGAGGAATTGCCCGCCACCCTGATCCTGACATGGGAGAAGGATCCTTGCCGGAGCATGACGGCCTTGTGGCTGCGGGGTCCGGGACTGGGGGAGACTCCTTCCAAGGATCTTCCGGAGATCATCCGGTGGAAAAAAACGGGTGAAGGCCGTTGGCAATCCCTGACCACGGAATCTTTTCCTTTTCCCGATCCCGAGAAGCTGGGCCGACCCCGTTGGACATTGGTGCGGGCCCGTTGGGATCGGCTCGAACCCGGGGGAGAGTATCTTTTCCAGTTGGGCAACTCTCCCGAGGCAAAGTTCCGCACGGCGCCGGCGGAAATCGGGAGAGGGGTGACATTTGTCGAGGGGGGAGACGTCGACATTGCCGATCCTTCGGGCCGGATGATGGCTTTGGGGGCACGACAGGATCCGCTCTTCATGAGTGTCGGCGGGGATCTGGCTTACGGAGACGGTCACGACATCAAACGGGAGATTGCCTTTTGGAAACAGTGGAGGCAGGCGGCCTGCGCGCCCGATGGGCGACTCATTCCCTTTGTTCCGGGGATCGGGAATCATGAGGTGAAGGGGGGCTATGTTCGGGAAGGGGCAACGTTTGAACAGATGAAGGCCCTGGCCCCGTTCTTTTACGCTTTATTCGGGGGTCTGTATGAGCGGGCCGAACCGGTGGCCCTCGATTTTGGAAATTATCTTTCGATGCTTCTTTTGGACTCGGGGCATGTTCTTCCGGTTTCCTCGCAGACGGACTGGCTGAGGGCAAATCTGGAACAACGCAAGACCGTGCCCTGGGTCTTTGCCTCGTGGCACGTCTCGACCTATCCCTCGTTCCGAAAGTGGAGAGAACAAAAGGAGATCGTCCAGACGAGGGAAGAGTGGGTCCCGGTGCTGGAGCAGTCGGAAGTGGCCGCGGTGTTCACCCATCACGAGCACAACCTCCAGAGGGTGGAGTCGGAGGGCAGGGCAGGCAGAAAAATCGCGTTTTTGGGGAACGGGGCCATGGGCGTCGAGCCGAGGCCGCAAAAATGTCCGGAGTCCCAAGCTCTGACCAAGGCTTTTGCCCAATCGGAATACGTCAATGTGGTGGAACTGCGGGCCCACGGAGCCACGGTGCGCTCCCTGGGTCCCGAGGGTCAGGAGTTGGACCGGGTCGATCTGCCGGGTCGGGGAAAACCTTAATTCTCCGCATCGACAGCGTCCGCTCTTTCTGGTCTGCTTCGTCTATGATCGTGCCCGAGAGCTGGCTGGAGCCCTACCACAATCTCCGTTGGCAGGGGGTTTTGGAAATCCTTTTGCTGACCGCGGTCTTTTATTACGGATACAAACTTCTCCGCCGGACCCAGGGTGCCAAGGTTTTGAGCGGCTTCCTGCTCGTGTTTTTGGTGGCCTTGGGGGCGTCGAAATTTCTGGAACTCCGAGTGTTGAGCTTTCTTTTGCAGGCCTTCGTCTCGGTTCTGGTGCTGGCCTTCCTCATTCTCTTCCAACCGGAGATCCGCAGGGCGTTGGCGGAGATCGGGCGGGCGGGCGGTTTCACCCTGCACGGGGAGAGGCAGTCCTTTGTCATCGAGGAGGTGATCAAGGCGATCGAAGCGTTGCGGGAGCGAAAATACGGTGCCCTCATCGTTTTCGAGCAGTCCGACCTGGCGCAAGGCGTGATGGATTCGGGTGTGGCGGTTTACGGCAATGTCTCGGAGGAGCTTCTGGCCACGATCTTTTTCAACAAGACCCCGTTGCATGACGGGGCGGTGATTCTGCGGGGGGACCGGGTGGTGGCGGCGGGCTGTATACTTCCCGTGAGCCAACAGGCGATGAGCCGGGTTTTGGGGCTCCGGCACCGGGCGGCCTTGGGGGTGAGCGAGGAAAGTGATGCGGTCGTGCTGGTTTTGTCGGAGGAGACGGGGGAATTGTCGCTGTGCCGCAGGGGGAAGATGGAAAGGCCGCTGGAGATTGATGCCCTGCGTCAGAGGTTGACCGAACTTTTGGTCAGCGGCGGATCGGGAGTCTCCTGGACCGGTGGCTTGGCCCGGGGTTTTCTGCGTCCCACCTTGGGGCCTCAAGCTTTGGCGCGTAGGACCGTGCGAGGCCTGATCTGTCTGCTGCTCGCCGGGTTGGTTTGGGGTGTTTTGGGAGTGATCGTTGCCGGAATGAGGACGGGATTGCGCTGATGGGGGAGGGGCAGGCGCGAAGGTGGTTTGGCACGGATGGGATCCGTGGGCGGGTGGGCAAAGTGCCGATGACGCCCGAGTTTATGGCGGCAGTCGGTGCAGCGGCGGGAAAGTTTTTTTCCCGAACTTCCCCCCAAGGGAAGGTTCTGATGGCCCGGGATACCCGGGGATCCGGACCGATGCTGGAGGCGGCTTTGGCAGCGGGACTGAAATCCACCGGCATGAAGGTGGAGCTGGCCGGGGTTTTGCCCAGCGGGGCGGCGGCGATGCTGGTGCCTGCCCGGGGGGCCTGTGCCGGGGCCATTCTCAGCGCCTCGCATAATCCGGCCACCGACAACGGGATCAAATTTTGTGGGCCTACCGGAGCCAAACTCACGGACGAGGAGGAGGTTCAGCTCGAAAGCGGATTGGATTGGGAGCATCCCCCCGCCATCGCGGAGAAGACCCGGGAGCTGGATTTTTTCTGCCGGGATTGGGCGATCGAGGGCTACCGCAAAAAATTGGCGCAGGCCTTCGGGGAGACCTTTTCCCTCGCGGGGCGGAAAATTCTGGTGGATGCGGCCCATGGAGCGGCCTGGTTCACCACGCCGGAAATTCTGCGCGGGTGGGGGGCGGAAGTGGAGGTGATGTCCGACCGGCCCGACGGGAAAAACATCAACGAGGGCTGCGGGTCGGAACATCCCGAGGGCCTGATGGCGAAAATCCGGGATCGGAAGGGCTGGATCGGTTTGGCGCACGACGGGGATGCTGACCGGATGGTTCTGGTGGATGAAAACGGAGAGCGGGTGGATGGGGACGAGGTCATTGCCATGGCCGCTCTGGATGCCCTGGAGCGGGAAAAACTACCCGGAAAAACCGTGGTGGTCACCGTGATGAGCAACCTGGGTTTGGACGAGGCGATGGCAAAACAGGGGGGAAGGGTGGAGAGGACTCCGGTGGGGGATCGTTATGTGGCGGCCGCGATGAAAAAAGGCGGTTTCACCATGGGCGGAGAGCAATCGGGGCATCTGCTCTTTTGGGATGCTTCCCCCGCGGGGGACGGGTTGCTTTCCGCGCTCAAGGTCCTGGATTTGCTGCAGCGAAAAAAGCTGTCCCTTCATCAGGCCAGGGCGGGGATGAAGCGGTATCCGCAAAAACTGGTGAACCTAAAGGTGAGGCACAAGCCCGCCTGGGAGTCGGTTCCCCCGTTGGCGGCCGCCATGCGGGAGATGGAGAGGTTTTTGGGAAAAAAAGGGCGAATCCTGCTTCGTTATTCCGGGACGGAAAACCTTGTGCGCCTGCTTGTCGAAGCGGACGAAGAGGATAAGATTCGGCATGTTCAGGAAAAGCTGGTGCCCATTCTGAACGAACAATTGGGAGAGTAAAAAAGATGAGTGCCAATGCCTTAGATCAGCTGAAGAAGTTCACCACCGTGGTGGCGGATACGGGTGATTTTGCCTCGATGAAGGAGTACGCCCCGCAGGATGCGACGACCAATCCGACTTTGATCGAAAAAGCGACCGAGATGCCTGCTTACCAGGCCCTGTTGGAAAAAGCGGTGGCGGAGGGCAAGGGCGCGGCCGGTTCCAAAGAGGAGAGGGCGCGGGCGATCATCGACCGGCTTCTGATCCTTTTTGGCTGTGAAATTCTCAAGATTGTGCCGGGTCGGGTTTCCACCGAGGTGGATGCGAGGCTTTCCTTTGATGTCCAAGGGACCGTGGAAAAAGCGCGTCATCTGATTGGCCTGTATCAGGCGGCGGGAATCGACCGGGAGCGCATCCTGATCAAGATTGCGGCGACCTGGGAGGGAGCGCAGGCGGCCAAGGTTGTGCAAAAGGAGGGAATTCAGTGCAATTTGACGCTGATGTTCTCTTTGCCGCAGGCCGTGGCCTGTGCCGAAGCCGGGGCGCGGCTGATCTCCCCGTTTGTCGGCCGGATTTATGACTGGTTCAAAAAGAGCACTGGCAAGGATTATAAGGGGGCGGAGGATCCGGGCGTGCAGTCCGTGCAGAAAATCTACGCTTACTACAAAAAGTTCGGTTATCCCACCCAGGTGATGGGGGCGAGTTTCCGCAACATGGGCCAGATTCTCGAGTTGGCAGGTTGCGATCTTCTGACCATCAGCCCGAACCTGCTGGCAGAATTGAAAGCCTCCACCCTAGGGGTGGCAAAAAAACTGGATGCCGAGACAGCAAAAAAAGACCCGGTGACCAAATTGCCTTTGGACGAAAAGACCTTCCGGTTTCTCCTGAACGAGGATGCCATGGCCACCGAAAAGCTGGCCGAGGGGATCCGACTCTTTTCGGCAGATATTGTTAAATTGGAGAAGAAGATACTAGCCAAGATTTGACGGGCGGGCTTTTTCGCACCCATTTCGCAAGTGCTTGATATTGAGCTGCTGTGGCGGTTGATGGGGGGAGTTTTGGTTATTGACGGAAGGGGCTGAATCCAAGATAGTTACTTTTTACACATATATGTTGGATAAGCTTTTCCCTTTTCTAGAGAACGACATGGGCGTGGATCTTGGCACGGCCAACACCCTTGTTTTTGTCCGCGGCAAGGGGGTGGTTCTGCGTGAACCCTCCGTGGTGGCCATGGACCAAGCCACTCGCCGGGTTTTGGCGGTGGGGGATGAGGCCAAGAGAATGTTGGGACGTACCCCCGGTTCCATCGTGGCGGTGCGTCCGCTGAAAGACGGTGTGATCAGTGATTTCGAAGTCACCGAGGCGATGCTGAAGTGCTTCATTGAGAAAGCCACGAAACGCCAGAACCGCTGGCGTCCCCGTCCCCGGTTGGTGATCGCGGTTCCCTCCGGAATCACCGAAGTGGAGCGGCGTGCCGTTTGTGAATCGGCGGCCCACGCCGGCGCGCGCAGTGTGCGTTTGATCGAGGAGCCTTTGGCGGCCGCCATCGGCGTGGGGCTGCCGGTGCAGGATGCCTCGGGGAACATGATCATCGACATCGGCGGTGGGACCACGGAGATGGCCATCATTTCCCTCGGGGGGATCGTGTTCAGCCGCAGTGTCCGAGTGGCCGGGGATGAATTGGACGAGGCCATCATGAATTATTTGAAGAGGGCCTATAACCTGATGATCGGGGAGCGCACCGCCGAGGACATCAAGGTTAAGATCGGCTCCGTGTATCCCATGGAGAAGGAAACCTCCATGGAAGTCCGCGGCCGAGATCTGGTGGCCGGGCTTCCGAAAACCCTGACCATCACCTCCCAGGAAGTGCGGGAAGCCCTGTTGGAGCCGGTGCAGATCATTTTGGAAAGCGTCCGTCTGACGTTGGAGCGTTGCCCGCCGGAACTTTCGAGCGATCTGGTGGAGCGGGGCGTGGTTTTGGCCGGAGGCGGCGCCTTGTTGCGGGGTTTCGACAAACTTTTGAGCGAAGAGACGGGATTGCCCATTCATGTGGCCGAAGATCCCCTCAGCGCCGTGGTGGAAGGCACGGGCAAGGTGCTTGATGAACTGGAGTTTTTGACGAAGCTGACCATGGCGGACGGGCGCGGGTAACCGCCCCTCTTCCTTCCGGCAGCCGTTTCCACCTTTCCGATAATCGAAAACAATGTCGCGTGCATGGGTTTTTTTGGGATCGGGAGCGGCTTTGGCCGCAGCCGTGGTCGTTCTTTTTTTCGCGCCCGTCACCACGCGTTGGACGGAGCGGGTCACGATTGAAACCATCTCCCCCTTCGCCCGGGCTTGGGCGGAGACACAGGCCAAGTGGAACGACTTTCGCCAAAGCCTCCGGCAGTTTGACGTGTTGGAGGAGGAAAACCGCAACCTTCGGGCGGAAAACGTCCGTCTGCAGACTGAAATCCGCCAACTGGATTATCTCCGCAACGAGAACGACCGGTTCCGGGAGATGTTGGCTTTTCGCGAGCAGCAGTCCTTCCGTCTCCTGGCCTGCCGGGTCATCGAGCGTGACAGCTCCAACTGGTGGAACTCCGTGTTGGTGGATCGCGGGTGGAGTGATGATCCCCATCTGGCTCCCGATCAGCCCGTGGTCACTCCTCGGGGTGTCATCGGCAAAACGGGCACGGTCGGCCGCACCACCACCCGGGTGATGCTGATTTCGGACGAGAATTGCAAGGTCAGCGTGCTGACGGAGGGAGCCGGCGCCCGCGGGATTCTTTTGGGAAACACCCCGGTGAACGGCGGTACTCCCCTGTGCCGGCTGACTTTCGTCACCCGGGAGGCGAAGTTTGGTGTGGGGGAAAGGGTGCTGACCACCGGCTTGGGAGGAACCTTCCCGCCCAATCTTCTGGTGGGCACCGTGACGGAAGCCCCGCCTTTGACCTCGGAAAAAAACTCGGGTCTGTACCGGGAGGGGCAGGTGACTCCGGCGGCCGATCTCAACGATCTTCGGGAGATGTTCATCCTCACGGGTGCATCCGGGGCGAAAAAATGAGCGTGGGCGACAAGAGTTTCGGCAAACTCCTCGGTTTGGCCGCGGGGGTCTGGCTGTTTCGCGCGGTGGGGCCCGAGCTTTACGGCATCACGGCGTTGGCCACCAACCTGCTGGCGGCCGTGGTGATTCAGGCCGGTTTGCTGCTTTCCCCCGGGCCCCTGCTTGTTTGGACCTTGCTGGTGGGGCTGGTTTGGGATGGTCTTACTTTCTCGGCCCTGGGCCATCATGTTCTGGTCATCGGTTTGACGGCCGTCCTCGTCCGCTCCCAAAGGGGATGGTGGCTGGGCGCCTCCGCGGGGGAGCAGGCGGCGGGCTCCGTTCTGGCGGCCGTGAGCTACTTCGGTTTGGATCGTTTTTTTCACCTGCTGGAAAGCCGAAGCTGGGACTGGCCGTTTGTCCTCAGCGTGAATCTGGTGATGGCCGGCATGGTCAACGGGCTGGTCTCCGTGGCGATGGGATGGTGGCTGGAGTGGAAGTCCAGTCCCGCCCCTCGAAGCAACCGGAGAAGGAACTGGTGATGTTGCTCGCCCGCCCGGTGGCCAACATTCCACGGCGCATGCACGTGGCGATGGCGGTCGTGCTTCTCGCCGCCTGTATCTTGTTGCAACGGCTTTTTGTCGTGCAGGTGATCGAGGGGGAGAAACACGCCCAGACCCTGATTAACCAGACGACCATTCCGATTCTCCTGCCCCCGCCGAGAGGGTTGATTCTCGATCGCAACGGCTTGCCGCTGGCGGAAAACCGGGCGCGCTACGATGTGGATTTGTATGTCCGCGAGCTGACGGGAAACTACGCCCGGGCCCACCGCGGACGATTGCCGATGACCTCCGTGGAAGTGGGGATCGGGGAAAAGCGGCGTCGGGTCAAGCAGGTCGACATCGACAAGATCGTGCAGGAAACCGCCCTGGAGCCGCTGCGGAACCTGGGAATCCAGATGAACTACGATGTGGACGAGTTGCGCCGGCATGCCCAGCAAAGGCCCAACACCCCCTTCCAACTGGCCACTCAAATCGACTTCGCCACCCTTTCGCGGATCGCGGAGCGGGATCCACGCCTTCCGGGGGTGCAGGAGACCGCGCGCCCGGTGCGCTGGTACCCCTACGGGGCGCTGGCCTCCCACATCATGGGTTTCGTGGGGGCACCCGAGGAGCAAACTTTGGAGACGTTCCAACCGGAAGTCATCGGCAAGGACGGCGTCGAAAAAAGTTTTGAAAAAGATCTCGAGGGGAAACCCGGAGGAAAAATCCTCAAGAAAAACAACCTCGGATTTATTTTGGAAGAGCAGGGCTACCAAGCCCCGCTTCCCGGGCAGAATGTGTATCTGACCTTGGACGCGAGGGTGCAGACCATCGTGGAAGGCGTCATGCGCAGGGTGGGGCGTGGGGCGTGCGTAGTGATGGACCCGAACACCGGGGACATTCTGGCGATGGCGTCCGTGCCCAACTATGATCCGAACAGTTTTGTCCCCGGAGGAACGGGGCAATCGGCGGACTGGAAACGACTTCTGACCGACGAAACCAAGCCCATGCTCAACCGGGCCCTGGGCGCCTATGCACCGGGATCCACCTTCAAAACCGTCACCGCCCTTTCGGCTTTGGAAAATCCGGCGGCCAAATTCACGCCGGAAACTGTGATTCATAGCCCCGGATCCATCGAGTTGGCGGGTCGGACCTGGCACGATTGGAATCCGGACGGGCAGGGGGACATCACCCTGAAGCGGGGATTGGCCATGTCCTGTAACACCTTTTTTTACCAGTTGGGCGTGCGGACCGGAATCGACTCCATCACGCAAATGGGGAACCGGGTCGGGTTTGGACAGAGGCTGTTAAATGATCCGGAGGGCAAGCCTGTCCTGGCGGGGGAAGATCCCGGGACGCTTCCGGGCAAGCAGTGGATGGAGGATCGGATGGGGGCTCGCAAAAAAACGTATAAGGAAAAAATCGAGGCTTGGGTGGCGGGAGGAAAAAAAGGGGAACGCCCGCCTCCCCCGGCGGTGGAAAAATGGAGTGACGGGCATACCGCCAACACTTCCATCGGGCAAGGGTACGTCCGGGTGACCCCGTTGCAGATGGCGGTGATGCTTTCGGCCGTGGCAAACGGGGGCACGGTGTATCAGCCCAGGCTGGTGCAGGGAGTCGGCCTCTCGACCGAGACGGGCACCAAGGTGACGAAGGAATATCCGGCGGCGGTCAAACGCGGGGAATTGGGGGTGCGGGCGGCCAACCTGGAAGCGGTCAAAGCAGGTTTGCGGGCGGTGGTGATGGAGGGAACGGGCAAAAACGCCGCGGTCAAAGATGTGGAGGTGGCGGGTAAAACCGGATCGGCCCAGTTCACCACCCGGATCGGGGGGAGCACGGTCAAGGACACGCGCACCTGGTTCACGGGCTTCGCCCCGTTGAAGGACCCGAAATACGTCGTGATTGTGATTGTGGAAGGCGGGGTTTCGGGAGGAGCCACCTGCGCCCCGTTGGCTTCCGAGATTCTGGCCAAACTTTTTGAAATGGAAAAAGGCACCGCCCCCCAGTTGGTCTATCAGGCCCCGGTGATCGGTCATTTCCACGGGGTCACGGCTTCCGACGGCAGCTACCAACCGCCCGGTGCGGATAGCGACAATGACGGGGATGTGTTTGGGGGAATCTTCCGCTGGTTCGACGAGGGCATGGGCACCGGGGGAGCCGGGCGGGGGCTGCGGAGACGATGATCGCCAAGAACCGCAAATGGCGGGGGCTGCATTGGCCCTCTTTTTTTCTCATGGTGGCGCTTTGCGCCGCGGGAATCATGGTCATTTACAGCGCCACCCACACCAGCGAGGCCGCCGACCTGAAAAACGCCGCCGTGCAGCAGGCGGCCTGGGTGGGGTTGGGGCTGGTCTGTTTCTTTGCCCTGACCTTTCTCGATTACCACCGATGGGTAGCCCAGGGGTGGTTTTGGTTCGGGGGCGGGCTCTGTCTTTTGCTTCTGGTTCTGGTTTTTGGACGTGAAGTCAACGGGGCGAAAAGCTGGATTCGGATGGGACCGGTTGGTTTTCAGCCGGCCGAAGTCATGAAGTTGGCGTTTTTGGCCGGAGCCTCCGCCCTGTTGGTGGCGCGGAGGGAAAAAATAGAAAAGTTCAGCACCGTGCTGTCTCTCGGGGGATTCGCCCTGATTCCCGTGCTTCTGATTCTCAAGCAACCGGATCTAGGTTCCGCGGCGGTTTTTATGCCGATGTGTTTTGGACTGCTGCTGGCGGGGGGGACCCGGCTCCGTTACCTGCTGGTGCCGGCCGGACTTGGGCTCGTGTTTGTCCTGGCCATCTATGTTTACGTTGGTTACCTCGGAAAGGAGTTGCCCTTTCTCAAAACCTACCAGAACAACCGGATCCGGACTTTCTTTGATCCCAATCTGGATCCGCTCGGGGCCGGATGGACGATCCGGCAGTCCATCATCGCGATTGGTTCCGGCGGATTCAGCGGAAAGGGCTATTTGCGGGGGGATCAAAACCTCTATGGATTTTTGCCGAAAAACATCGCGTACAACGATTTCATCTTTTCCGTTCTGGGGGAGGAACTGGGTTTTCTCGGTGGGGCGGCGCTGATCCTGGCGGAGGCCGGCCTGCTCCTTTCGATTGCGTGGATCGGTTCGCGGGCCTCCGATTTGGAGGGGCGCCTGCTGGCGGGAGGGATCCTGGGAATGCTCTTCACTCATTTTTTCATCAACGTGGGAATGACGATCAAGGTGGTGCCGATCACCGGCATTCCCCTGCCTTTCGTGAGTTACGGAGGGACCTTTCTGGCCGTTTGCATGGCTGCGATGGGTTTGATGCAAAGCGTCTGGATGCAAAGGAGGCTGGGCTAAGTCCCGTCTCCACCCAAAACCAAGGAGAAGAACATCATGATTGTGGAAACCATTAAGCGAATTTTCGGGGTCAAAACCAAGGAAGAGCGTCGGAGCCTTCTCATCTCGGTCGAACCGCTGGAGAAGCGGGTGGCTTTGCTGGAGGGTGGCGTGGTCGAGGAATTTTCCATCGAGCGCGAGGGAGATCGCAGCATCTCGGGCAACATCTACAAGGCCCGGGTGCACAACGTGGAGCCTTCCCTCAAGGCCCTCTTCGTCGACATCGGGCTGGAAAAAAACGCCTTCCTGCATTTTTGGGACGCGGTCCCGGCCGCCATGGACGAGCAGATTGAGGCGGTGGAACGAAGGGGAAGCCGCGGGCGCAAGCCCCGGATCACCAGCAACGACATCCCCCGGCTTTATCCTCCCGGGGCCGAGGTGATCGTCCAGGTGAACAAGGGTCCGATCGGCACCAAGGGCGCCCGGGTGACGACGAACATCAGCATGCCGGGAAGGTATCTCGTGCTCATGCCCTTCGGGGAGATGAGCGGGGTTTCGCGGAAGATTGAAAATCCCGAGGAACGGGCCCGGCTCCGGAAAATCCTGCAGGAGCTCGACGTGCCCGAGGGCATGGGGGTCATTCTCCGGACCAACGGCGAGGGCATGCAGGCGCGGTATTTTGTGCGGGATTTGGCGCTTCTGCTGGAGCAGTGGAAAAAAGTGGAGGAAGGCCTCAAAACCAAGAACGCCCCGTCCGTCCTGCTGGAAGAGCCGGATTTGGTCGAGCGGTCCGTGCGCGACTTCCTGACGGAGGAGGTGGATGAGGTCATGGTCGACAACGAGGACGCCGAAAAACGGGTGCGGGAGATGGTCGGGCTGATCTCCAAGCGCTCCCTGAAAAAAGTGAAGCGACATCTGGCCGCAGAGCCCTTGTTCGAGGCTTTTGGCGTCAATCGGCAGATCGAAAGTGCCCTTCGTCGCCAGGTTTGGCTGAAATCAGGCGCCTATCTGGTGGTGGATGAGACCGAAGCTCTCGTCTCCATCGACGTGAACACGGGCAAAACCCGGGGCGGTCGGGACCACGATGACACCATTCGCAAGACCAACCTGGAGGCGGCGGAAGAGGTTGCCCGGCAATTGCGTCTTCGCAATCTCGGCGGGCTGGTGGTGATCGACTTCATTGACATGAAATCCCGCCGGGATCAGATGGCGGTGTACGAGAAATTCAAGCAGTGCCTCCGCCGGGATCGTGCCCGGACCCACACCCTGCCGATTTCCGCCCTGGGGCTCCTGGAAATGACCCGGCAACGGGTCCAGGAGAGCATCCGCCGGGCGGTCTACATGGAGTGCCCGTGTTGCCGTGGCAAAGGCATGGTGAAATCCTTCGAAACGATGAGTGTCGAGATTCAAAGGGAAATCAGCCGAATCCTGCGCAAGCACAGTGAAGTCCATGAGATCAAGGTTGTGGTTCATCCCGGTGTGCTGCACCGTCTTCGCACGGAAGACGACGAACTGCTGGTGGAACTGCAAAGACGGTTTGCCGGCCAGTTCCAATTCAAAGCGGATCCCGCAGCCAACGTCGAGGACTTCAAGATTCTGAACGCCGCGACCGAACAACCCCTGGAGTGATCGTGGGGGGTGGCACCGGGCCGGGGGGGCCGGTCCCCGGGGAATCAGGCGCGACCGGCCCACGGCGATTTCTTCCCAAGCTGGAGGAACTGCAGGCCACTGCCGGGGCGATCTCCCCTGAGTCCCGGCTGGATCTGATCCGTCACTTTCTCCGTGAGGAGGAGGGGAAGCTGGCCGTCCAGGCCAAGGCTGGAAGCTCCGGTTTGGAGTTGGCCCATGAACGGGCCGGGCTCCTTTCGGAGATTCTGATTCACCTTTGGAATCATGCGGGAGATGCGAATTCCAAGGCCCGTCTGGTCCTTGGTGCGGTGGGCGGTTTTGGCCGGGAGGAGATGAGTCCTGCCAGCGATGTCGACCTCGTCTTCATCCGTGAGGGAGGAAAGGAAAAAGCGGAGGAAGAGGTGGTGCGTCAGATTCTGTACGTCCTTTGGGATATCGGCCTCAAGGTCGGACATGCCTGCCGAACCGTGGCGGAGACCGTCGAACGGGCGGAAAGCGAACCGATGATCAAGACGGCGTTGCTGGACGCCCGCCATCTGGCGGGATCGGCGTCGCTCTGGCAGCAGTTCTCCTCCGAGTTCGCCAAAAAAAGTCTGAGCCGGGGAGTGGAAAACTATCTTTCCTGGCGGCTGGAAAATCAGGCTGCCCGGCATGCCAAGGAGGGGGGCACCATCTATGTGCAGGAACCCAATCTTAAGACCGGGGTGGGCGGCCTGAGGGATTTCCACAATCTCCGCTGGGTGGGCAAAGTCAGCGGGCAAGGGCTGAGCTTGGGGGAGTTGGCGGCCCGGGGTTGGCTGGCGACGGAGGAGGTGGCCGCGGCGGAGAAGTCGTACGCCTTTCTGATGACCGTCCGGGAGTGGCTGCATGATCTCCAGGGCGGAGCGGGAGACGTGCTGACCTTGCGTCTGCAAGGGGAGCTGGCGGTGGCGATGGGTTATCCGCAGCCGAACATTCTTCGCCAAAGCGAGGCCCTGATGCGGGAGGTGTACGGTCACATGCGTTCCATCCATCTGATCTGTAATCCGGCCGCCACCCGGATTTGTCAGCAGATCACCGGCAAGCCGCGGGGCATCTGGTCATTTTTTTCGGGATGGCAGGGATCCCGAAGGACCACCGACGGCTTCATTCTCCGGGGGGCGGAGCTGGAGGCGGAAAACCCACAGGTCTTTTCGCAGGATCCCGCACGGATGATCCGTGTTTTCCGGATTTTGCAGGATCAGGGATCCGTTCCCAGTGCCCAGTTGGTGGCGTTGCTTCGCGCCAATTTCGGGCTGTTGACGGATGAGCTCTTGGCCCGGCGGGAAATCCAGGAAGTCTTTCTCCACATCCTCAAGCAGAAAGGAAAGGTGGCGCGAATTTTGCGGTTGATGCACGAGAGCGGGGTGCTGGGCCGGATCCTGCCGGAATTCGCTCCCTTGACCTGCCTGGTGCAGCACGAATTCTTCCACCGCTACACGGCCGATGAACACACCCTTGTCTGTCTGGAACAGTTGGATGCGATGCTGGACTCCAAGGAACCCGACCTGAAAAAGTACGCGGAACTTTATGCCCGCACCGAGGCCCCGGAGATTCTGGCCCTGGCGATGTTGCTGCACGACACCGGCAAGGCGGAACTGTCCCGTCACCACGAGGAGGTGGGAGCAGCCAACGCCGTCCGGGTGGCCCGGCGTTTTCATTTCTGGGGCCGCAGCCTTTCCCTGATGACGTTTCTGGTCGATCACCACATGACCCTGGGCAACTTTGCCCGAAAAAATCTGGAGGAACCCGAAACCATCCGGGCGTTTGCACGCATCGTGCAGGACGAGGAACGGCTCGATCTGTTGATGCTGATTTCCGCGGCGGATGTTCGCGCGGTGGCCGGCCGGAACAACTGGTCGAGCTGGCGGGAGCTTTTGGTCTGGGATCTCTACTCCCGGACCAAGCGCATGCTCGCGGGGGAGGAGGAGTTCCTGCGGGCCGAGGAGGAGGAGCGGGCGGGACGCATGCGGCAGGTGGCCGTGGTTCTGGGGGCCAGCTACTCCGAGGAGGAGATGCGCAATCATCTGGAGCGGATGGGGCCCGCCTATCTCCGTCAATGCACGGCGGAGCTGGTGGCCCGGCACATCCGGGCGGTCCATGATTTCTTTGCCCGGAGGGTGGCCGGGCCCGAGGCATTGGTTCCGCTGGTGGTCTGGGAGGACTACCCGGAGGAGGGACACACCGAGGTGATTGTGGTGACTTGGAACCGGGAGAAACTTTTCAGCAAAATTGCCGGAAGCTTTGCCGTCGCCGGGATCAACATTCTCAGCGCGAATATTTTTACCCGGAGCGACGATGTCGTGGTGGACACCTTCCGCGTTTGCACGGAGCGTTTGGAACCGGTGAGCCATCGGATTGACCGGGAGCTCTTTGAAAAAACCCTGACCGAGGCCCTGGGGGTCACGGAGGACCATTTGGCGGAGCGATTGGCCGGGCAGGGGCCGACCATGTGGCAAAAAGCCATCGGGGAGGCGGAATTTCCCGCAAGCCTCCGGTTGGACATGGAGAGCGAACCCGGAAGGACCCTCCTGCATGTGCAGGCACCGGACCGGGTCGGTCTTTTACACGCGTTGACCCGCGCGATTTCGGAGGAGGGATATCAAATCGAAGGGGCCAGAATCACCACGGAAAAGGGTGCCGCTCTCGACACCTTTAGCATCGTGGGGCAGGAGGGGGGTGCGGTCACCGATCCGGCGGGTTTGGATCGACTGTTGGGGCGGTTGAAAGAGGTGGTCAGCCGGTGAAAAAGGGGAAGCGGCCTTTGGGATTGGAGCCCGGGGATTTGCTGCAGGCGCGCAAACTGGCCGCCCGCATCGTGGCGGCGGCCCAAAAAGAGTTCGGGGTGGAGCGGTCCGCCCTTTACCTCCTGAATCCCAACTACGGGGATCTGGAAATGGAGGCTTCCTTGGGCGTTGCGGCCCCGGTGCGCCGAAAAAGAATTGTTCCCGGTCAGGGCTTGGCCGGTTGGGTGGCCAGCCGGGGAATTTCCGCGCGGGCCGATTTGCAGAAAAGCACCCTGGGGTTGGGGTCGGGTGGGAGCGAAATGGCGGCCCCGTTAAGCGAGGGGGAGAATCTGATCGGCGTCTTGGTGGTGGGGACACGGAAAAAAAACTTTTTTTCCGAAGGGCAGGAGGACGAACTGGAGCAGATGGCCCATGAGGCGGCCCGTTGGTTGAGCTTGGCCTGGAAGGTGGCGGGCACGAGTGAGGAGAGCCGGCGTTCGGCCGCTTTGGCGGAAGTGGGTGCCGCCATCGGGGCAGAGGAAACAACCGAGGCCATCCTGAACCGGGTGGCCCGGGAGGCGGCCCGGCTTTCCGGGGCGAAACTCGCCTCCATTTTTCTTCTCGATCCGGCCGGGGAGAAGCTCTCCCTGGAAGTTTGTCTGGGTGGTTC